>CAEZWJ010000031.1_pt1 | contig 14332 bp, 8 predicted proteins | sample 7264931 | NCBI WGS metagenome assembly CAEZWJ01 (sample SAMEA6813876, study PRJEB35770) | freshwater metagenome | biome: Freshwater; feature: Freshwater reservoir; material: water | place: Czech Republic | collected 2017-06-27 | depth 0.5m m | reverse complement strand
GGTACGCCTTCGTGATGTCTTTGTCGGTGGCCTCTTTCGAGACGCCAAGGACTGCGTAGTAGTCCTTTTCAAACCAATCACGTTGGGCAGCCAAGGCTTATCCCTTTACCTTCACCATGGCCGCACGCAAAACGCGGCCCTTCCACTCGTACCCCGTGCGCAACACTTCGCTTACGATTGGATCGCCGCCATCACCGGGTTCTGTCATCACTGCTTCAGCAAGTTCTGGATTGAAAGGCTGATCCAACAAATCCATCGCCACAAGACCTTGAGACTTCAAGGCGCCCATGAGCGACGACCAGATTGGTTCAACACCATCGGCGCCGTGTGCAAACGCTGCTTCACAAGCATCAAGCACAGGAAGAAGAGACTCAGCAAGACGACCAGTCGCGCGCGCAATCTCATCGGACTGCGTTTGCGTCATGCGCTTCTTGTAGTTCTCGAAGTCTGCTTGTAAACGCAATGCAATATCTTTGAACTCATTGCGCTCAGCAAGCAGAGCCTCGATGTCGTGCTCAACAGCGACTTCCTCGACAATGTCGGTCGCACCCTCTTCGGGCTGTTCGACAGTTTCGTCCGTCATGGCTTATTGCTCGTCAACGATTTCAGCATCGACAATGTCGTCGTCAGACGGAGCAGATGCACCAGATGCTGATGTTCCTGCTGCACCGCTGTCACGCGCTGCTGCTTCGTACAACTTCTGGCTAAATGCCTGGCTTGCACCCATCAACGTTTCCGTTGCTGACTTGATTTGCTCGAGATCATTTCCGGCAATCGCTGCCTTCAATGCTGACAGCGGACCTTCAACAGCGTCCTTCTCTTCAGCAGAGACGTTCTCGCCTTGCTCGCGCAATGTCTTTTCCGTTTGGTACACAAGTGCGTCAGCGTTGTTGCGAATCTCTGCTTCGTCACGGCGACGACGATCGTCTTCGGCGTGTGCTTCGGCATCGCGAATCATCTCTTCGATCTTGTCCTTGCTCAACGAAGAAGCGTTCTGCACTTGCATCTTGTTTTCTTTGTTGGTGGCACGGTCTTTCGCGGACACCACAACAATGCCGTTGGCATCAATGTCAAAGGTGACTTCAATCTGAGGTACACCGCGTGGTGCTGCTGGCAAGTCGGACAACGTGAATGTTCCGAGCTCTGAGTTGTACGCAGCCATTTCACGCTCGCCTTGCAAGACCTTGATCTCTACTGATGGCTGATTGTCATCTGCAGTGGTGAACACTTCGGTACGACGAGTAGGAATTGTGGTGTTGCGCTCAATCAACTTGGTCATGACACCGCCCTTGGTCTCAATACCAAGTGACAAAGGAGTCACGTCGAGAAGAAGAACATCCTTCACTTCGCCCTTCAACACACCGGCCTGCACTGCTGCGCCTTCGGCAACAACTTCGTCAGGGTTCACTGTCTTGTTTGGCTCTTTGCCAGTGAGGCTGAACACCAGGTCCTGCACTGCTGGCATACGTGTTGAACCACCAACAAGAATCACGTGATTCACTTGGTCCTTCTTCAGGCCTGCATCGGTCAAAGCTTTTTCGAAAGAAACGCGGCAACGCTCAACGAGATCTGCTGTCATTTCCTGGAACTTCGAACGTGACAACTGCTCATCAAGGTGCAACGGACCTTCTGCAGTTGCGGTGATGAATGGCAAGTTGATTTGTGTCTGCTGAGTTTGGCTCAGTTCGATCTTTGCCTTCTCTGCTGCTTCCTTGAGGCGTTGCAAAGCCATGCGATCTTGTGAGAGATCAACATTGTGTGCACCCTTGAACTGCTGCACCAACCAATCGATGATGCGCTGGTCCCAGTCATCGCCACCAAGATGAGTGTCACCGTGGGTGCTCTTCACTTCGAAAACGCCATCACCAATTTCAAGAACGGAAACGTCGAATGTTCCGCCACCGAGGTCGAAGACCAAAATGGTTTCATCCTGCGATGACTTGTCGAGACCATATGCAAGAGCTGCTGCAGTTGGCTCGTTGATGATGCGCAGCACATTGAGGCCGGCGATTGCACCAGCTTCTTTTGTTGCTGTGCGCTCTGCGTCATTGAAGTACGCAGGCACGGTGATGACTGCATCGGTCACCGTCGTTCCCAAGTAGGACTCTGCGTCACGCTTCAACTTCATGAGGATGCGAGCGCTGATTTCCTGTGGTGAGTACTTCTTGCCATCAATGTCTTCTGAAGTCCAGGACGTGCCCATGTGGCGCTTGATGCTGCGGAAGGTGCGATCAGGGTTAGTGATTGCCTGACGCTTGGCAACTTCGCCGACCAAGACTTCGCCGGTCTTTGAGAAAGCGACAATTGATGGTGTGGTGCGAGCACCCTCTGCGTTGGGAATGACAACTCGTTCGCCTGCTTCAAGAACAGATACGACGGAGTTGGTTGTTCCGAGGTCAATACCGACTGCTTTTGCCATGGTGGACTCCTTCAAGAGAAGAGGTTGGGGGTTAGCAGTCAGGATAAGGGAGTGCTAATCCCTGTTGCAACCAACGTGACAAGAAACTTGATACAAGTACACTCAACTTTGAGGAAGGCCGTTTGGCGTTTAGTCTGACGGGATGGCTTCCCCCGAATCCAACACCGCCTCCTCCCCATTGGTTCTTGCCATCCTTGATGGTGTGGGGCTCGAAGGACCGACCGCCGACAATGCCGTCACCTCCGCCGCTGCACCATTTCTCCTCGGAGCCATCGGTGGCACGGTTAATGGCCAGCCAGTTGTTTCGCTCCCCATTCATGCCCATGGCGTAGCTGTGGGTCTCCCTACTGATGCCGACATGGGTAATTCAGAGGTGGGCCACAACATCATGGGTGCCGGTCGCATCTTCGACCAGGGCGCCAAACAAGTGGAAGAAGCCTTCCGAAACGGCGATATCTGGGGCGAAACCTGGCAAATGGTCATGGCTCGCCAGCAGCGCCAGATCCATTTCGTTGGTTTGTTGTCCGACGGCAATGTGCACTCCCATATCCGCCATCTCAAGGCCTTGGTCACCGCTGCCGCCACCGCAGGCGCCCAAAAGATCGTGATTCACCCCTTATTTGATGGTCGTGATGTCATCGACGGCACGGCCGAGGCATATCTGGCCGACCTCGAGGCGTTCCTGGCTGACACTGCCTCTACCCATCGTTGCACCGCAGTCGTGGGCTCGGGCGGCGGTCGCATGATCGTCACCATGGACCGCTACGAGGCTGACTGGACCATTGTTGAAAATGGCTGGAAGGCTCACGCTCAGGGATCAGCACGACCATTCCCTTCTGCCGCAGCTGCCCTGGCCGCACTTCGGGCCGAAGACGCAGGCGTGAGCGACCAGTACTTGCCCCCCTTCACAGTGGTGGACGAGGCAGGTGTTCCCGTCGGAGCAATGCATGACAATGACGCCGTTGTCATCTTTAACTTCCGTGGCGACCGCGTGGTGGAGATCTATCGCGCACTCACTGAAGAGCCCTTCACTGCATTTGCTCGAGGACCACTGCCCGAGAATCTTCTCGTTGTTGGCATGACGTTGTATGACGGCGACATGGGCATCCCCGCACATTTCCTCGTTCCACCAACTCGCGTGACCGGCACTGTGTCGGAACTGCTCGCTACTGCTGGCATCGCGCAATACGCAGTTGCCGAGACACAAAAGTTCGGACACGTCACGTACTTCTGGAACGGCAACCGTTCAGAGAAATTCAATGCGCAACTTGAAACATGGGAAGAGATTCCTTCCGACAATGTCTCGTTTGACAAGCTGCCAAAAATGAAAGCAAAAGAAACAGGTGACGCTGTTGTTGCGGCAATCGAAAGTGGCAAATACCCCTTTATTCGTTGCAATTTTGCAGGTGGCGACATGGTGGGACACACCGGAGATATTCCCGCATCAATCATTGCGGTTGAAGCAATTGACGAAGCTCTCATTCGCGTGAATGCTGCAGTCAAAGCTGCACGCGGAACGCTTCTAATCACCGCAGATCACGGCAACTGCGAAGTACTCATCGAACGCGACAAGAACGGTGCACCACTATTTGATGCGCACGGTGTTGCTGTACCGAAGAAGTCGCACACGCTGTCACCAGTGCCATTCATCGCGATTGATTATTCAACTCGCACCATCACTTCAGGTGGTGTTTCTGATGCGGGAATCTCCAATGTGGCAGCCACGATTCTGGCGTTGCTCGGTCAGCCCATCCCTGCGGACTACCGCCCCGCTCTTCTCTCCGTTTCATAACGATTGTCCCGAATCTCAGGACGCTGACGATTTCGGTGAGAACAAGCCACACTGCCGATGTCACATGTGACGACTCCGACAGAATCAGCCTGGCTCCAGTGAAAATGTGGTGCTCTCAGCGTGATTACACTTATGCACATGGCAAGTACCAAGTCCACCGTTGATCACCTTCGCAACATTGCGCTCTTTTCGGAGTGCTCCTCAAAGGAACTCTCTCTTGTTGTGAAGAGCAGCACCGAGCGGGTGCTTAAAGCAGGCACCGTCATCATGGACCAAGGCCAGACCGGTCGCGAGGCGTACGTGATTCTCGAAGGCTCTGCCACCGTGAAGCGCAATGGCAAAAAGGTCGCCACCGTGAAGTCCGGCGCTGTGATTGGTGAATTGTCGCTCCTCGATCACGGTCCACGCACCGCCGCTGTCATCGCCGACACCGACGTTCGTTTGCTTGTGATTTCCGAGCGCGCCCTCAAGGGAGCCATCGACAACATCCCCGCGATTTCTCGCAAGCTTCTCAAGGCCCTCGCCACTCGCGTTCGCGAGCTGGACCGCGCCCACTTTGGCTGATTCTTTCGGCTGATTTTTTGGGGTCTGAAACCCCAATATCCACAACTGGGGTCGGGTCTGAGACCCTTATGCCACTAGCGTTGTCTTCGTTATGAGCACGAATGCAGCACCCGCCGCCGAGAAGACGCCAAAGCGTCTCCGTCCGTACCAAATGTCGATTGCCTTGGGCATCGGCATCGGTACGTTTACCTTGGCATCGGGCATCATCCCCCAGATCACCCATTGGCACAGCGATTCGCCGACTAGCCGAAAAGTTTTTGAGGGCATCCCCGGCCCGATTCAGATGGCGTTCTACTCCATCATTCCCATCGTCTTGATTTGGGGTTCATTCCGTTTCGCCGATCGCATTCGCAACTGGGAACGCGGTGCACCAGATCGTCGCAAGACAACTCCGAAGAATGCAAAGCGTCGCCTTGCCGACTATCGCGCAGGTGTCTACATGCGCACACTTCTTCGTGATGGTGCCGCAGGAATGATGCACTCGATGATTTACTTCGGTTTCCTCATCCTCTTGGGCGTCACCACGACTCTTGAAATTGATCACCAGTTGCCGGAGTCGCTGAAGTTCCTTCATGGCTCGGTGTATCAGGCATACGCCGCCATCGGTGATGGCGCTGGCCTCATGTTCACCGGTGGTGTTATCTGGGCAATCATTCGTCGATACGTGCAACAGCCATACCGCATTCGTATAAAGACCAAGGCTGAGCACGGCATCATCCTTGGTGTGATGTTGCTGATTGGCCTCTCTGGTTTCGCAGCAGAAATGTTCCGTATCGCAATTCGTCCAGTCGGTGGCGTTGGTTCAAACTTTGAAGCCTGGTCCTTCGTGGGCTTCCCCTTGTCAAAGCTTGTTGATGGATACTCCGTTGGAGTTCTTCAAAACTGGCACCAGGCAATGTGGATTCTTCACGCGCTCTCTTTCATTGCATTCCTCGCTTTGTTGCCCATCACGATGTTGCGTCACATCTTCACATCGCCGCTCAACATGTACCTCAAGGACCGCGATCGTCCAAAGGGCGCAATGCGCGCGATGCCAAACCTCACCGAAACATCTCTTGAGACATTCGGTGCTGCAGTCGTTGAAGACTTCACATGGAAGCAATTGCTCGACACCGACGCATGCACCATGTGTGGTCGTTGCACCAGCGTGTGTCCTGCACACGCAACAGGCAAGCCACTCGACCCACGCGAAATCGTGTTGAAGACCGGTGAAGTCATGGCAGCAACAGCTGCACATGCACCAGGCGGAACAGTGTCGCCACCGTTGTCTGTTGATTCTGAAATCAAGATTGGAGCTAACTCACTCTTCGAGCGCATCAGCGCAGAAGAAGTGTGGTCATGCACCACCTGTAAGGCATGTGACGAAATCTGTCCGGTCAACATTGAAATTCTCGACAAGATTCTCGACATGCGTCGTTACTTGTCACTCATGGAGAGCAACTTCCCTGCAGAGTTGGGCAACGCCTACCGCGCAATGGAAAACCAGGGTAACCCATGGGGCATGAACCAAGACGACCGTGCTGATTGGGCAAAGGACCTCAACGTTGAAGTTGTTGATCCAGGTGCCGCTTTTAACCATGAGTACCTCTACTGGGTTGGTTGCGCCGGTTCATTCGATGACAAGAACAAGAAGGTGACACAAGCAATGGCCAAGCTCCTTGAGCGCGCCAATGTTGACGTTGCAATTCTCGGACCAAGCGAAATGTGCACAGGCGACTCTGCACGTCGTTCCGGTAACGAGTACTTGTTCCAGATGCTTGCTTTGCCAAACATTGAAATGATGAACGGCATGGGCGTGAAGAAGATCATCACGCAGTGCCCACACTGTTTCAACACACTCAAGAACGAGTACCCGCAGTTGGGCGGCAACTACGAAGTTGTTCACCACAGCGAGTTCCTCGAGTACCTCATTGAGTCAGGCAAGTTGGATATGCGTAGCGCTTCTCTTGAAGACCGCATCGTGTATCACGACTCTTGCTACCTCGGTCGTCACAACGACGTGTACATGGCACCTCGCAAAGTTGTCGGCTCTATCAAGGGTCTGCAGATTGTTGAAATGCCACGTAACGGAACACAAGGCATGTGCTGTGGCGCCGGTGGTGCTCGCATGTGGATGGAAGAGTCCATTGGCGTCAAGGTCAACGACGAGCGTGCACAAGAAGCAATCAGCACTGGTGCTGGTCGCGTCGCTACCGCTTGTCCGTTCTGCTACATCATGTTGGATGACGGCGTGAAGGCTGCTGGTGCTGAAGAAGATCAAGTCAAGGTGGCAGACATTGCCATCCACGTACTTGAAGCTTTGGAGAACGGCGAGAAGGCTGCGGCCACGATGGACGCACCGCTTGCTGGTTCAGTCGGCGAATAACTAGTTCATACAAAAGGGCGTCGGTGCTTCGGTACCGGCGCCCTTTGTGTTTCTCCGACTCATTCGAGTGGAGCAATCAATCTTTGGGTGGGGTCCAGGTCGAGAGGAAGTTGCCCAAGCGGTTGATGGCTTCGGTGAGGTCCTTTGCCCATGGCAAAGTCACGATGCGCAAGTGGTCGGGGTTAGGCCAGTTAAAGCCAGTGCCCTGCACCAACAACACGTGTTCCGCACGTAAGAAGTCGAGAACAAAACGACGGTCATCCTTGATGGGGTACATCTCGGGGTCGAGCTTGGGGAACACATACAACGCACCCTTCGGCTCCACGCACGTAACGCCAGGAATCTCGCGCAGTGCCTTCACTGCAGCATCACGCTGAGCCAACAAACGGCCACCGGGCAAGATGAGATCTTGAATGCTTTGGCGTCCACCCAATGCAGTTTGAATTGCGTGTTGTGCAGGGACATTCGGGCACAAGCGCATGTTCGTCAACATGTTGATGCCTTCGATGTAACTGGCGGCGTGCTTACGCGGCCCTGTCACCATCATCCAGCCCGAACGAAAACCTGCAAGGCGGTACGCCTTTGACAAACCATTGAATGTGAATGTCAAAACGTCTGGTGCTACTTCAGCGAAGTTGTGATGAATTGCTTCGTCATACAAAATCTTGTCGTAGATCTCATCGGCAAACACGATGAGGTTGCGCTCTGCTGCAATGTCTGCAATCTCGCGCAATACCTTGCGGCTATACACAGCACCCGTTGGGTTATTCGGGTTGATGACAACAATTGCGCGTGTGCGATCAGTGATCTTTGAACGAATGTCATCGAGATTCGGATTCCAATCGTTGTCTTCATCACACAAGTAATGCACCGGCTTGCCACCAGCGAGGCTGGTGCTTGCTGTCCACAGTGGATAATCCGGTGCAGGAATAAGAACTTCATCACCCGAATCAAGCAATGCATTCAGGGCTAATTGAATGAGCTCGCTGGCGCCATTGCCCAACCAAATGTCATCGGGGTCAGTGATGTCAATGCCGCGAGTTTGGTAACTCTGCACAACTGCGGTGCGCGCAGAACGAATGCCTTGTGAATCGGAGTAGCCCTGAGATTCTTGTAAGTGACGAATAACGTCGACCAAAATTTCTGGCGGCGCTTCAAAACCGAATGGCGCAGGATTACCAATGTTCAACTTGGTGATGCGATGTCCTTGTTCTTCAAGGCGCTTTGCCTCAACAAGAACTGGTCCACGAATGTCGTAGAGCACATCTTCCAGTTTGTGCGACTGGTGAATCTCGCCAGGCATGATTACTGGAAGTTCTCGAAATAGCGGCTCGGTGTGGGGCCGCGTTGACCCTGATACTTCGAACCCTTTGCGCCAGAGCCATATGGCTTCTCTGCTGGTGATGTCATCTTGATGAAGCTGATCTGACCAATCTTCATGCCGGGATACAGCGTGATGGGAAGGTTTGCGAGGTTTGCAAGTTCGAGAGTGACGTGACCATCGAAGCCTGCGTCGATGAAACCTGCAGTGGAGTGAATCACCAAACCGAGGCGACCAAGAGAGCTCTTGCCTTCCACTCGGGCTACCAAATCGCTGGGGACACCCACGCGCTCCAGGGTGGAACCAAGCACAAACTCACCGGGGTGCAGCATGAATGGCTCACCGTCTTTGACCTCCACCAATTCAGTGAGTTCGGTCAGGTCCTTCTTGACGTCGAGGACGGCGGCCGTGTGATTTCGAAAGACACGAAAAAGGTTGGACACCTTTACGTCGATGCTGCTGGGCTGCACGCAGGTTTCGTCAAATGGCTCGATGATGATGCGGTCGGCAGCTATCTCGGCGCGAAGGTCACGGTCGGAAAGAATCACGGTTAAAACCCTACCCAATTGGGGCACAGGGAATCCTTTGAATATGCCGAAACGGGCCAAACAGCGCACACATCTCGTTCGCATCACCACGTGAAAGGAACTACCGTGACCATTACCGACACGAAGCGATTTGAACTCCACCAGTACCTCCGAACCCAGATGGAGACCGACATGGCCGACACGCTTATGGATCACCTGCCACCGGCTGGGTGGTCAGATCTCGCCCGAACTGGCGACGTCTCCGCTGTGCGGATCGAGCTGAAGAGTGAGATTGCTGAGTTACGGACCGAGCTCAAAGGCGATATCGCCGAACTACGCGCTGAAATGGTGGACCGGTTTGCTGCCCAGACCAAATGGTTCCTGGGATTCATGCTCACCAATATCGCATCGATGACCGCCCTCGTGATAGCCGTCATTCTGAAGGCCTGAGTCTCGAGGACAACCCGCCTCAGCCTCGTCTTCAGTGCCTCTTTATGTGGCGTTACGAAGTTGACGGAAGAAGCGTGTTGTCCACGGCGACCATGCCAAAGTCAAGAGAGTCGTCTGTTTGGCCTAATCGGAGGTTGCGCGAAATGACGGACCCAGTCGACGAGTTTCGATTCCTCCCCGGACGGTTCGCAAGCGTTGGCCTGAGGTCTCGTGGATACGTCACAGTGACCTTGTACTGGCCCGCGGGCAGATCAGAGAACTTGTAGAGGCCCTTCTTGTTTGTGAAAACCGGACCAACAACATTGCCAAAGATGTCTGTCACGTCACCTCCAGCAGTCGTTGAAATTGTGACCTTGACTCCTGGGATACCACGGTCTTTGCGATTCTGATAGCCATCACCCTTGACGTCTCGCCACACCTTGTTACCAATCGTCACCATCGGCACACGCGTCGAAATAATTGTTGGAATGAGCATGCTTCTTGCCGTCATCGTTCCCGTTGGGACTTTCCAGTTGGTCGCAATCTGATACGGCACCGGCTGAGTCACTGTTCCCGTAAAGCCTTTACGGTGCACAAAAGTGACTTTTCCTGTCTTCGGATCAACTGTGTATGTGCCATCTGCAGTGGTGAGTTTCATCAACGTGCAGGCTGGATCAGCACGGCCTGCCACCCATAGTCGGGTCTTGACGACCGTTGACATCGGACACAAACGAACACTTGTTGGCACCAGTGCTGGTGTCCCAGTTTGCCCCGCTGCAACAACACCTGCGGAATCGTTTCTCCATGGCTCTAGAACAACCTTGTTGCCCTCTTTCGCGCGTCCAGTATCTTGCGTCGCCTCAGGAACTGGTGGCGGCAAGATTGTTGGGGTAATAGTTGCATTCACGATTCGTCCAAGAATGTCCGCAACTTGATACGGCATCGGAGTCGCAGTACCCACAAAATCTGGCAACGGATCAAACAGCACTGTTCCATTTTCATTGACTGTGTACGTGCCCTCGTTGGCAACGGTCACAGTTGTCTTGTCACACGCCGTTGGAGTCTGACCCGCGCTGCACAAGCGCAATGTTGAAAGAGACGCCGGTGACAGACTGCTGAATGAGTCATTGTTCAAGGGCGCATACATCTGATTTTCGTCAAGTGGGCTGCTCTGTGCATCGTTGCTTGCTGATGGCGGTGGCGGAACGATCGGTGTCAACGTGCTGCTCGCAGTTTGTCCAATAACGTCGGTCACCCGATACGTCACAGGTGTCTTCGTGCCCGGCGTAATGCCTGGCTCAGCCGCAAACGTAGCTACCCCAGTGTTTTGGTCAATTGTCCAGGTTCCTTCACCAGGAATCACAACTGTTGCTCCACAGTTACTGGTTGACGGATCAACGAGACATGGACCATTTGTTGATCCGGATTGCAACTGTGCTCCTGTCGCTAATGCTGCACTGCCAATCACATTTGTAAACGCAACTTGTGTTCCGGGTGCAACGATCTTTGTTTGGGGAGTTGCGACAGGTGCATCTGGTGCGGCAACCGAAGGATGCAACGCTGCATCAACGAATCGACCAAAGATGTCTTCAGCTTGGTACGGCAAAGGAGTTGCATTGCCTACAAAGGTTGGAAGAGGGTCAAAGGTGACTGTGCCGCCACTATTAATCGTGAATGTGCCTTCATTAGGAACTACGACAGTTGTTTGCGTGCATCCATTGGGGGTTTCGCTGGCTCCACACAGTCGCAGGCTTGCAGTTCTCGCAGATGCCAATGAATCAAAAGAGTCATTGCTAAACGGTGTCAGTGTTTGATTAGTGTCGAAGGGACCAGATGAATAGTCATCTGTTGCAGATGGCGGCGGTGGAACAATCGGCGTCAAAGTGCTGGTCGCTGTTTGACCAACGATGTCCGTGACTTTGTACGTCACCGGCGTCTTGGTGCCCGGAGTAATGCCAGCATCAGCAACGAAAGTTGCGATACCAGTGGTGCGATCAATAGACCATGTTCCTTGACCAGCAATCACCACAGTTGTTCCACAGTTGCTTGTTGACGGGTCAACGAGACATGGACCGTTCGTTGAGCCTGACTGCAACTGTGTTCCCGTCGCAAGTGCAGCGGTTCCAATCACGTTTGTATATGTCGCTGTGCCCGAAGGAACAACAACTTGAGTCTGCGGTGTTGCAACTGGTGGCGGCGGGGGCAGGACCGTTGGCGTGATGTCGGCATCAGCGGTACGGCCCAAAACATCAGTAACCTGATACGTCACTGGAGTTGCGACAGTACCCACAAATGTTGGCAGCGGGTCAAAGGTGACCGTGCCATCAGTATTCACCGAGTAGGTGCCCTCACCAGGAACTGTGAGAGATGTCTTGGTGCAATTGTTCGGTGCTTCAGCTGTCACCGGTGGTGTGGCCGAAGCATCAGCAAGGCCGCACAACTTGACCGATGTTGGAACCCACTGGGCGCTCGGTGTGTCATTTCTCAATACATCGATTGTTTGATTCGCGTCATAGGGGCCAGTTTTCGTGTCATCAACCACTGTGATGGGCGCAGTCAGAATCGTCGGCGTGATCGTCGTGTTTACGAATCGATTCAGCGAGTCTTTCGCCTGATATGTCACGGGTGTTGCGACAGTGCCGACAAATGTTGGCAGCGGGTCGAAGGTGACCGTACCGTCAGCATTCACGGTGTAGGTGCCCTCGCCCGCGACAGTGAGAGATGTCTTGTCACAACTTGTGGGTGTTTGTGCAGGGGTGACACCACACAACTTCACCGAGGAGGCCAAGAGTGGGAAATCGGTTGCACCACGAGTGTCATTCGCCAACGGCGTATACGTCTGGTTGGTGTCATATGCCGTGGTGATCGCATCAGGAGAAGCAGTCGGCACCGGTGGCGGAAGAATCGTCGGAGTGATCGTGGTGTTCACAAAACGATCCAGAGAATCCTTGGCCTGATACGTCACCGGTGTTGCAACAGTACCCACAAACGTTGACAACGGGTCGAACGAGACCGTGCCGTCGTTGTTCACCGTGTAAGTACCTTCACCAGGAACTGTCAACGATGTCCTGTCGCAACTATTTGGTGTTTGCACCGGGCTAACGCCACACAACTTGACCGATGTTGCCAAGAGTGGGAAATCGGCAGCGCCTGCAGTGTCATTGCTCAGTGGTGTGTAGGTCTGATTCGTGTCATACGCAGTGGTGATCGCATCAGGAGAAGCAGTCGGCACCGGTGGCGGAAGAATCGTCGGAGTAATCGTGGTGTTCACAAAACGATCCAGAGAATCCTTGGCCTGATACTTCACCGATGTCGCAACAGTACCCACAAACGTTGGCAACGGGTCGAACGAAACCGTTCCGTCATTATTCACCGTATATGTACCCTCACCAGGAACCGTCAGCGATGTCTTGTCGCAGTTATTTGGTGTTTGCACTGGGCTAACGCCACACAACTTCACCGAAGTAGCGCTCAATGGGAAATCAACAGCACCAGCAGTGTCGTTCGCCAACGGCGTATACGTCTGGTTGGTGTCATACGCGGTTGTAATCGCATCAGGGGACGCAGTCGGAACTGGTGGCGGAAGAACTGTCGGAGTAATCGTGGTGTTCACAAAACGATCCAGAGAATCCTTGGCCTGATACTTCACCGATGTCGCAACAGTACCCACAAACGTTGGCAACGGATCAAAGGAGACGGTGCCGTCGTTGTTCACGGTGTAGGTGCCTTCGCCGGGAACCGTCAAAGACGGTTTTGTGCAGTTGTTCGGAGTTTCAGCAGTCACCGGTGGTGTGGCCGAGGCATCAGCAAGACCGCACAGTTTCACCGAGGAGGCCAAGAGTGGGAAATCCGTCGCTCCCCTGGTGTCGTTCGCCAATGGGGTGTATGTCTGATTCGTGTCGTACGCCCTCGTCAATGCATCGGGAGTAGCTGTCGGAACTGGCGGCAGTCCGATTGTTGGCGTGATAGTCGTGTCAACAAATCGATTCAGCGAGTCCTTGGCCTGATACGTCACCGGCGTTGCAACAGTGCCCGTAAATGTTGGCAGCGGATCAAAGGAAACCATGCCATCAGGATTCACGGTGTACGTGCCCTCACCAGGAACAGTGAGTGATGTCTTGTCACAACTATTTGGTGTTTGCGCAGGATCAACACCACACAACTTCACCGAGGAGGCCAAGAGTGGGAAATCCGTCGCTCCCCTGGTGTCGTTCGCCAATGGGGTGTATGTCTGATTCGTGTCATACGCAGTTGTAATCGCGTCAGGAGAAGCAGTCGGAACTGGCGGCAGTCCGATCGTTGGAGTGATGGTGGTATTCACGAACCGGTCGAGGGAATCCTTCGCCTGATACTTCACCGGCGTCGCAACAGTGCCCGTAAACGTTGGCAGCGGATTAAACGTGACTGTGCCATCACCATTCACTGTGTATGTGCCCTCACCAGGAACCGTCAACGATGTCTGGGTGCAGTTGTTTGGTGTTTGTACTGGATTGATTCCGCACAACTTCACTGAAGCAGCGCTCAATGGGAAATCAGCAGCACCCGGGGTGTCGTTCGCCAATGGTGTGTAGGTCTGATTCGTGTCATACGCCGTTGTGATCGCGTCAGGTGAAGCGGTTGGCGCTGGCGGAGGAAGAACCGTTGGCGTGATTGTGGTGTTCACGAATCGATTGAGCGAATCTATTGCTTGATACTTAACCGGTGTTGCGACGGTGCCCACGAACGTTGGCAACGGATCAAACGTGACCGTGCCATCACCATTCACGGTGTACGTACCTTCACCAGGAACTGTGAGAGATGTCTGGGTGCAGTTGTTCGGAGTTTCAGCAGGGCTGATTCCACACAACTTCACCGAAGAAGCCGACAATGGGAAATCAACAGCGCCGGGAGTGTCATTAGCTAATGGTGTGTATGT
>CAEZWJ010000030.1_pt1 | contig 14381 bp, 13 predicted proteins | sample 7264931 | NCBI WGS metagenome assembly CAEZWJ01 (sample SAMEA6813876, study PRJEB35770) | freshwater metagenome | biome: Freshwater; feature: Freshwater reservoir; material: water | place: Czech Republic | collected 2017-06-27 | depth 0.5m m | reverse complement strand
TGGCCCTCGTGGCGCATCAGCCGGTCGCAAAAAACCAGCACGTAGTTACTAGTCCGTTGGTTCAGTCGGTAAGACTGAACCAATGACCAGCACCCAACCCCCACACGCTGGGGACGTGATCTACACGGCGCGACTCATTCGCACCGCCAATCCTTCGCACCCCACCGCTACTGCTATCGCTGTTCGCGACGGCAAGGTGTTGTCTGTCGGCACTCTCGAGGATTGTCAGCAATGGGGCATCACCACAATTGACCGACAGTTTGAAGACAAAGTTCTCACTGCTGGTTTCGTAGAAGCGCACTCACACGTGATGACTGGCATGTACTCCACATTTCCGTTTGTCGGTTGGTTTGGAAGACACATGCCTGATGGACGCTGGGTGGATGCAGTCAAAAGCACAGACGAACTTGTTGAACGCCTTCGAACAATTGCTGCTGAGAAAGAATCGGGCTTACCCATCGTGGTTGCCGGATTCGATCCCATTTATCTCGACACAGAACGGCTCTCTTGCCACCACTTAGATGAAGCAACAACTCAGCATCCTATTTTTGTGTACCACGCAAGTGGCCACCTCGCGACAGTGAACTCTTTTGTGCTGAACAAATACGACATCGGTCCGAATCACCCTGCCCCTGGCGTTGGGTACCACGGGGACGGCCAGCCAAATGGCGAGTTGCGTGAGCCTGCTGCAATGGCACTTGCTCGCGACGAATTCAGACTTCTAGGTCGAGTTGTCTTTGCTCCTGAGACATTGGATGGTTTCGGTCAGACAATGCGTAACGCAGGCATCACCACTGCAACAGACTTGGGCAATGTATTTCATAACAACGAAGAAGTTCTAAAGACCGTTCTCGAAACCACCGAGAAGGAGTCATTCCCCGTCCGAATGGCTTCTGTACCGCGCATTCTCGGCGGACCAGACGGAATAGATGAGATGGTTAGTCGTGTTCTCACCGTTCGCACACATTCGCATGACAAGATGCATATGCCCGTTGTCAAGATGGTGCTGGATGGTTCCATTCAAGGTTTCACAGCTGTCGTCAATTGGCCGGGCTACATCACGGGAGAAGACCATGGGCTCTTCTTGTTCCCACCAGAACAAGTAGTTGACTTACTTCGACCCTTCCATCAAGCAGGAATTGGTATTCACTGCCATTGCAATGGAAGTAGCACTTCTGGAGTTTTCATCGATGCAATTGAGCAACTTCTTCGTGAACACGCATGGCTTGATCATCGCCACACCATCACGCACGCTCAGCTCATCACGCATGCACAGATGCGCAAAGCGAAGAATCTTGGAATGTCTGCGAACTTCTTTGTGAATCATGTGTGGTTCTGGGGAGAACAGCATCGTGACTTCACCGTTGGACCTGACCGTGCATCTGCCATGAACCCATGTGCGACTGCCGACCGTATTGGCTTGCAGTATTCCTTCCACACGGACTCCCCCGTTACACCCGCTGGCCACTTACACACCATGTGGGCAGCAGTGAATCGTGTGACTCCACATGGTTCAGTACTCGGCCCAAATGAACGAATTGAAGTTGATCGTGCATTCCACGCCGTGACAATTGATGCGGCCTATCAGTTGCACATGGATCACCTTGTCGGGTCACTCGAGGTGGGCAAGTACGCCGACATGACAGTGTTGGAACAAGACCCGTACGAAGTCGATGCAATGGCCATTCGAGATGTTCCGGTGTGGGGAACAATTCTTGGTGGCATTCCCAGCAAGAGCACTGCACAGCGATGACCCAAACGCCCCGCATCCCCGTACTCGTCATCGGTGGCTATCTCGGCGCGGGGAAGACAACCCTGATTAACAATGTCCTCAGTAGTGCCACCCAACGCATTGCAGTTGTTGTTAATGATTTTGGCTCTGTCAACATTGATGCATCGCTTATTCGTGAGAGACACAACGACACCATTGAGTTGACGAACGGATGTATCTGTTGTGCCGTTGGCGAATCACTTGCTGATGTTCTCTTCAGCATCTTGGATCGAACCGAATTGCCAGAGGTTGTCGTCATTGAAGCCAGCGGCGTGGCTAATCCTGCAGCTGTTGCAGCCTTTGCGCACATTGAAGGCTTCCATCACCTCGGCAATGTGGTGCTTGTTGATGGCACCCATGCACTCGAGACCTCGAAAGACCCACTTGTCGGCCGAACATTTGCCCTACAAGTACAAGCAGCTCAACTTCTCGCCATCACCAAGAGCGACCAAGCCACAGACTCTGTCATCTCAGAAGTGAAATCAATTGTCTCTTCGCTTGCGCCATCAACGCCACTGGTTCTTACGACAAGCGCCACGCTGTCATCACTGATGATGAATGTGGCTCCCCATTCAGACAGTGCAGTCACTGAAGCTCACACTGAGTTCAGCACCACAACCCTGAGCCACGTGAGTGCACAAGATGAGAAGCAACTTCTCGCATTCCTTCAGAACTTTCCACCAAATGTTGTCCGTGCCAAAGGAATTGTTCAATTGGCGAACGGCGAACGGCGACTCGTTCAAAAGGTCGGCAGAACGATTTCAATCTCGCATACAGAGTTACCGACGACAGGACTTGGGCTGATTTCGTTGAAGTAAGGTTTGGTGCTGAACCACAGAGGGGGCGACGTGGAACGTTCAGTTGACATTGCAGTCGTGGGCGCCGGCTTTGCCGGCATGTACACAGTTGTCAAAGCACGCGAAATGAACATGACTGTTCAAGTATTTGAAGCAGGCACTGATGTTGGTGGTACGTGGTACTGGAACAGATACCCAGGCGCGCGTTGCGACATTGAGAGTGTTGAGTACTCGTACAGTTTTGACAACACGCTTCAACAAGAGTGGGAATGGACAGAGCGATATGCGCCCCAACCCGAAATATTGAAGTACGCACAACATGTGGCCGACCGTTTTGACCTTCGTACAGACATTCAGTTCTCCACTCGTGTTATGTCTGCTCATTTTTCAGAAGACAACAACACATGGACCATCACCACAGACAAGGACGATGTCGTCACAGCCCGCTTTGTTGTCTTCGCTACAGGATGCTTGTCATCTGCCAACCGCCCACATTTCCCTGGTGCTGAATCTTTCACCGGCGAGGTGTACCACACGGGCGAATGGCCCCACGATGGTGTCGACTTCTCTGGAAAGAGCGTTGGCCTGATTGGCACGGGATCTTCTGCTATTCAAAGTATCCCCATCATCGCCCAGGGTTCGGCGTACCTCACCGTTTTCCAACGCACTGCTTCGTTCTCCATTCCTGCGCGCAACGAATCAATTGACCGGGACTACGTCGCCAAGGTGAAATCTGCGTATCCAGAGTTCAGAGATGCAAACCGTCGACAAACGGGTGCATTTGGTTCAAACATTCGCCGTGGAGAGACATCTGCTTTGGAATCAACCGATGAGGAACGCTGGGCTGAGTTTGAGCGTCGCTGGGACGAAGGCGGGTTTGGATTCTTGTCGTCGTATAACGATTTCCTTCTTCACACAGACGCGAACGACTTAGTGGCGGAATTTGTGCGGCAGAAGATTCGCTCCATCGTGAAGGACCCCGCTACGGCAGACTTGCTGATGCCCACCCAAGTCATTGGCTGTAAACGACTGTGCTTGGACACCGGCTACTACGAGACGTTTAATCGTGACAACGTGACACTCGTGGCAGTTGACAACCACCCCATAGAGAGAATCACTGAGCACGGTCTTGTGGTTGATGGAGTTGAACACACGTTCGATGTCTTGGTCTATGCCACAGGTTTTGACGCCATGACCGGATCACTTCTCAAGATCGACATTCGTGGACGCAATAACCAATCGCTTGCCGATGCATGGCACGGCGGACCCGTCACATACTTGGGGCTCAATACTGCAGGTTTCCCCAACATGTTTATGGTGTCTGGACCAGGAAGTCCGTCCGTACTGACCAACATGATCATGTCCATTGAGCAACATGTGGAGTGGATCGCAAACTGCATTGCTCACATGTCTCACAACAATCTCTCAGTCATTGAAACGACGGAACAATCACAATCTGAATGGGTGGCGTTTGTGAATGCCGTTGCAGACAAGACGTTGTATCCATCCTGCAATAGCTGGTACTTGGGAGCCAACGTTCCGGGGAAACCACGTGTCTTCATGCCGCTCATTGGCTTTCCTACATATGTTGACAAATGCAACGATGTTGTGCGAAATGGTTATGAAGGGTTCGTGCTGGCCTAAACCTGCATCACCATTTCTTACTATTCAACAGTGAATGCTGCGTACATTCCGTTCTTGTAGTGACCCGCGATATTGCACAGCAACTGATAGTTGCCCGCTTCCAAGTTCACAGTCAATACCTCAGATGTATTGATAGGAAATTCCTTAATCTCATTGATTGCTTCCACACCTTCGCCTTCTTCATCAAAGCGGTTGTTCTCACCTAGGGGAATCTGACCGACCTCATAATCAGTTTTCACCACGATGAACTCATGAGCAATGGTTCCAAAGTTGGCAATTGCAAAAATCACCTCACCCTCGGTGGCCTTTTGCGCACTGAGGTCAATGCCCCATTCGTGCACATTGCCAGTGATCTTGTTTGAGACTGTGTCCGCCGGCAAGGTTCCAAAGTTCGTTGGGTCTGCGCCACATGAGACCAGTGCAAAACTTGCCGTCAGCAACAGCACACCGATCAACCGAAAATTCTTCATGAGCACCCCCTTGGCCTCACCACAGAGGCTTGGCCCCATCAGTTTCACCGAATACTTCATACGTATGGACCCCAGAACGGGAGATTGGGACATTCATTCGCCTAGCGTCTAGGGAGCACCCACCTCGGGGTGCCTGATCACGGAGAGTTCTCATGACTACCTACGACAAGATCTATATCAATGGCCAGTGGGTCGCCTCTGAAGGCACCAAGACCATTTCAGTTTTCGACTCCATCACCGAGCAGGTCATGGCAACAATCCCCGAAGGAACCGCGGGCGATGTCAACAAAGCTGCTGCTGCTGCGAAGGCTGCGTTCCCTTCCTGGAGCACACTTCCAAAAGCTGACCGCGCGAAGTACATGAACGCCATTGCTGGCGCACTTGGTGCACGCATGGATGAAATTGCATCAGCAATTTCCCGCGAGACCGGAATGTCGAAGCCACTGTCGAACATGATTCAAGTGGGTATCCCCATGAACTCCTTCGCACAGGCCGCAATCCTTGCCGAGTCCTTTGATTTTGAGAAGGAAATCGGAACATCACTTGTCGTTCGCGAACCAATCGGTGTTGTCGGATGCATCACGCCATGGAACTACCCATTGCATCAGATTGCAGCAAAGGTTGCATTTGCAATGGCTGCAGGTTGCACAGTCGTCTTGAAGCCAAGCGAAGTCGCGCCAATCGACGCATTCATGCTTGCTGAAATCATTCACGAAGCAGGTTTGCCAGCTGGTGTGTTCAACCTTGTTACTGGCACAGGCCCAGTTGTCGGTGAAGCAATCTCTGCTAGCCCCGACATTGACATGGTGTCTTTCACCGGTTCAACACGTGCCGGCAAGATGGTCATGCAGACAAGCGCCGACACCATTAAGAAGGTTGCACTTGAACTTGGCGGCAAGAGTGCCAACATCATCTGTGAAGACCTTGATGCGGAAACTTTCGCAAAGGCAGTTATGGGTGGAACAGGTCAGGCTTTCTTGAACAGTGGCCAGACATGTTCACTTCTCAGCCGCATGCTCGTTCCCCGTTCACGCCTTGCAGAAGCAGAAGGCCTCGCAGCAGCAGTTGCCAATGGCATCAAGGTGGGCGATCCCTTCGCAGAAGGCACCAACGTGGGCCCTCTTGCATCAGCAGCACAGCGTGATCGCGTTCTTGGCTACATCAACAAGGGCATTGAAGAAGGCGCCAAGTTGATTGCTGGTGGTCCTGGAGCACCTGAAGGTCTCGAGACGGGCTACTACGTAAAGCCAACCGTGTTCTCCGAGGTGTCGAACTCAATGACGATCGCGCAAGAAGAAATCTTCGGACCAGTTCTCTCGATCATTCCGTACGACGGCATCGACAACGCAGTGGACATCGCTAACGACTCTCCATACGGCCTTGCCGGTGCAGTGTTCGCAGCTGACAAGGAGACAGGTGTTGCGATTGCACGTCGCATCCGCACAGGCCAAGTCACAGTCAACGGTGGCGCCTTCAACCCGAATGCTCCATTTGGTGGATACAAGCAGTCCGGTGTTGGTCGCGAGTTGGGCGTCTACGGCTTCGAAGAGTTCCTTGAAATCAAGAGCCTTCAGTTGTAACCAAGTAATCAAAAAAGGGACTCACTCTTTCGGGGGTGAGTCCCTTTTTTATTCACATCATCCCATGACAGCATCTGAACGACTGATTTCCTAGAATTGTTTCGTCGGCCCTCCCCTCAGGCTTTATGTACTTTTCCTCTGTCATTCAATGTGTCCCAGTTCGCCGTTTCATGGCTGCCCTCTTAGGCCTATTGCTTCTCGGCCAAGTAACACCAACCTCTGCAGCACAAGCGGCGGGCGATAACCCACCATCGGATGTCAACGTGCTCTTCATCGTTCTTGATGAAGCACCTCTCTTTCCTTTACTGAAGACGGATGGAACCATCAACAGAGAGCGCTATCCCGGATTCGCATCCCTTGCCGATCACTCCACTTGGTATCGCAATGCGATGACGACGGCACAACGCACCACAGAAGCAGTACCCGCAATTCTCACGGGCAAATGGCCCACCTTTAAGAACTATCCATACTTCAAAGATCATCCCAAGAATCTCTTCACGCTTTTGCGTGAGGAGAAAAAACTGAATGTGTATCAATCCATCACCAATCTGTGCCCTAAGAATGTCTGTGCTAATGCACCTTCACGGGACGATAAGAAAATTTTGATGCAAGTACGCGAGATGAAAACCGCTATCTCGCGAGCAGCAACTGCAACGACTCCCACACTCAACTTTGCTCACGTGTTGCTGCCACATCGTCCGTGGAGTCTTGTACCCGATCTGCGGTTCATGTCAGACGTATTGGAGTTCCCTGACCCTCGCAGCGAATTCTTAGTTGATCGACGCAGAGACAACTATCAATCAATGCTGCGCCAATATGTGGCAACTGATGTTTTGATTGGTGATCTTGTGAGCACAATGAAGACATCACCGAACTGGGACAACACGATGATCGTTGTCACCGCAGACCACGGCATCACCTTTGAGCCGGGCAAGTCATATCGAGACACCATTGACGTCAAGAGCCCCGGAACAATGGAAGACATTTTTCGTGTTCCTCTCTTCATCAAGTACCCACGGCAAACAACTTCATCTGTTTCGGATTGTCCCGCGTCATCAATTGACCTACTGCCCACTGTGTTGGCAGCTTCATCACAGAGACCCGGCACCAAGACTGACGGCTCGGACCTCGCTTCATCCTGCCCTCAACGTTCACGCCGAACAGTGCGGTGGCCTGCTGGAAGCTTTCAACTCTCCACAACTTTTCCTTCACTAATGAAGCGGGTGAAGTATTACGACAGATGGATTGATGCAGATAGCGATATTGATGGCATATACCGCAGTGGACTGAGCGGCTCTTTGCTAGGGACCTCCGTACCTGTCGCGCCCGCCAGAACAACATCAGTCGGTTGGCGCTTGAATCTGGCACAGAACTACCAAAACGTCGGATGGGGTCGCCTCTCCCCTGTTCCAGCTCGTGCATCAGGGCTTCTGTTTCCTTCGAAAAGCATGTGCAGGCGATGCGAGGGGCTGATTGCAATCAATGGCAAGTTCGTCGGCGTCATCTCAGAATTGGCTGGCGCACAATCCGCTAAGGAGGGCATCTACTTCTCCAGTTCGCTCATGACTCGTCTCATGGAGCCGGGTCCAGCGACCGTTGAACTATGGATAGCCAATTGGACAAAGAAGACACCCACTCTTCAGCGTGTCGGACCTGCTCGAAAATGACATAAGGTCACAAGTGACCCCCCAAGGCATAACCGATAGGACGCCGTGGGTATTTCAGACCAGATTCGACACCGTCGACACGCGAGCCGATTTTGTGGTGCGCTCGCTCTGGTATTCGTTATAACTCTGATCACTCCACTGATGAGTCCATCAGCGAAGAGTTCCTCCCTTCCTCCCGTGAAGTCTGAGATCACCATTGCCATGATTGTTCTTGACGAAGCGATGCTTTCTCCTCTGCTTCGTACCGATGGAACAATCAATCGCAAGAGATTCCCGGGGTTTGCAGCGCTCGCAGATACCTCAACGTGGTACCGCAACATGTTGGGAACCTCCCAACGAACCACAGAGGCGGTGCCATCAATCCTTGATGGTCAATGGCCTTCATTAACCAAATACCCCATTCTTCGTGATCACCCCAACAATCTGTTCACGTACATGCAGGGCAAGAAGGATCTCAACGTCTATCAATCGGTGACAAAGCTGTGCCCAAAGGGAGTGTGCACGAATGCCGGGCCTTTGTATTTACGGCTGGTGGACAGACAGGTACAGAGGTTCGAAGAGTTCATCAAGGCATCAGCATCATCCACAACCCCCACATTGCACTTCACGCATCTGCTCTTGCCACATCGACCATGGGGGCTGGCGCCTGACCTGCGCATTGCACCCGACCTTGTGCAATTCACTGACAAGCGCAGTGAGCGTCTCGTTGATCGTCGTCGAGACAACTATCAATCAATGCTGCGTCAATACGTAGCGACCGACACTCTTCTCTTGGAGTTCATCAACAAACTGAAGGCGTCTTCTAATTGGGACAACACAATGCTCATTGTGACTGCAGACCACGGCATCACATTTGTGCCTGGTGAGTCCTATCGAGACAAAATCAATGTCAACAATCCGGGAACACTCGAAGACATCTATCGTGTTCCTCTCTTCATCAAGTATCCACAACAAAACAAGAGTTCTGTCAGCGATTGTCCCGCATTGTCAATTGACATTCTTGCAACCATCATTGCAACGAACGGAGTGAAGTCTGGATGGACAACAGATGGTGTGAACTTGCGGCGCACATGCCCGCAACGCACATCTCGCCGCATCCAGTGGCCGTACAGCACAACACAGATCTCCACCAATTTCACAGCCGTCCTTGAACGCGTTCGTTATTACGACAACTGGATTGATGCAAATGGTGATGTTGATGACATTTATCGAGTGGGCCTCAGTGGACGTCTTCTCGGAAAGAAAGCGCCCACCAAAGCACCAGCAAATGTCAGTGTCTCGTGGAAGCTCAACGGCCCGGAGGGATACCAGAACATTGGAACAGGACGCCTGGCACCTGTTCCTACGCGCGCATCTGGAACACTGCAAACACAAAGCAATCTGTGTGAACGGTGCGAAGGACTGATCGCAGTCAACGGTCGCTTTGTAGGCGTACTGCCCGAACTTGCGGGGATGACTCCTGATGTCGGTCCACTTCCCTTTTCCAGCAGTCTGATGTCTCGCTACATGAGCCCAGGAAAGAACACTGTGGAGCTATGGGTTGCAGACTGGACGAGTGGAAAACCTGTCTTTAGTCGGTCGGAAAGCCCTTCCTAGGTAATCCCATTTGTAATCGAACATTGAGATAACTAAAACAATTGACTCAGTAACAAGACTTAGTCAGGGGGATTATCCCCTGGTCCACAAACGCCATCCCCATTGCCACCGTAGTCGCCGTCGTAACAAGTTTCGATATCGAACATCGATCGCCATGTGCTTGGTCCAACTAGACCATCCACCTCAAGTTGATTCGCACGTTGATAGACCTTGACCCGTTCTTGCAACGCGAAGTCAAAAACTGGCGGGAGAGCGTCAGAACTGACTTTGTCAAAACGAGAGACCGCATTGAGAACCCATCTCACCCAAATTCCAAAATCACACATCTTCAACGGGAAAACCTGCTTTGCGGAACTTCGATACGAACTACATCTCTCGTTGGGAAAAAGATACTGAGTACGTTGACATCCATAGATGTCTTCTGTCTCTGTGCACTCCCTGTCAGTGACTGAATAAGCAGAGAACAATGTTTTTTGGTTCTCAGCAGGATTCCAATACAGACCTAGCGCTTCGAACATTTTCCCATTTATCTCTGGAGTCACACTCAGAACTGGTTCAAACTTTGAAGCGTGACGGTAGCGGTAAGTCTTGACCCAACGCGCTAGTTCTGGTGTAAATCGATTTTCTGAAGTCAACAAGGAAATATCTTCATAATCTCCAATTACATTCTTTGCAAGATTTATGAATTGATGTACAAGTGGACCTGAATCACACATCTTGAGAGGAAGCGTCAGTTTTATCTTGTATTTCGAGCAACTCTGTCGGACTTCAAGGTTGACTCGTTTCCCCAAGCTGTCAACTAGACCAGCTGGCGCAAACGTAGCGCCATTCCACTTGAAACTGTTGATGATCACTCCACCTGCGGCCCTATCTGGCTGATAATCACTGAAAGATGCAATCAACACTCCGTTCTTTAACTCGGTGGCCTCAGTCGCGGGCAGCTTCACCCAACTTCCATTTACTTTTGAGATTCCGACGACACTAGAGCACCTAGTTCCTCCGGAAATCACCAAGTCAGGCACTCCATCATCAGTGATGTCATGAAAGCCAGCCTCACTCGCCCACTGATCAATCAAATCAAATCTTGCAACTTCAGTGAAGCTCTTCGACCCAAACATCTGAAGAGAAACATGATTAGAAATCTGGTCATACGGCCCGTATTCACAGTTGGTGGCATCCGAGCCGAAAATTGGGCTGACGACTGCAGCATAAATGTCATCGCCAACACGCACAGGCCTCACGTAGACGTCATTGTTATCCGGCGCTGTATTGCTTAACTCCCAGATTCCAACCGCCTCAACCAATTCATTGTCGATGACTGGCAATGAAGATTCTGAATCGGCTGCTGAATCACTACACGCCGCCGCAACTACTACTACAACAATCATTGGAATCAAACGGCTTACAAGCCTTACTAGACGGTCTGTCATACACGAGGACTGTACCTATTCGCATCAAGCCCCTGCGAGTTGCATTGCTGATTCAACCCCACTATTTGAATCCTCGTTATCGTCAGCCAGGCAGGACTGGTATTGCATTTCAATCTGATTTAGAACCAATCTGGCATCTTGAGGACGAGTCGCTCGCCATGAAATTGAAGCCCTCTGCCATATTCCACGTTGCGATGGCACTCACCGCTATCTTGTCGGTGGCGGCAATACTCAACCCTTGAAGCGGAACTATTGCGCTGTAAACACCCGCATCATAAGAGGCTTTGAATGACTGAATTCGTTCTTCATAGAAAGTTGAAATGAAACCCTGCGAGCCCCCTGAATCAACCTCTATTTTCATCGAAACTTTCTGTTGATAATCACCAGACGGAAGGAATTCGATAGCGACATTTTGTTTCACAAAGTGCCCCTGAGATGAACCTCCAGACTTGTATTCGATCTCTTCCGGAAGATTCTCGGTTGTTTTGGTGCGAATACCAATTTCAAGTGTCTGAGCAACCCCATCAGCATCCACATCACGAACACGGACCACGGAGCGCTGCAAGTCAGCTGTGTCGAGAAATCTCTCGCTGCCCGTTGGCTCACCAAGAGTTGCGATCTCCTTCACATCTCCGTCATCGTCGATGCAAACCACCGCCCAGTCTGCGGGAAACGCCAGTTCAACTTCGGCCGCAGTGGAACTACATGACGCAATTCCAAAACATGACCCTGCAAATAGAGCAAAAAGGGACACTCTTTTAGACACAGAAACGTTCACATGCACATCCTAAGCAAATTCAACTGTGGCGCGAACCGAACTATGGCAAGAGCACTAGTTATCCCAGAATAAAATTATTTAACAGTTCTTCACTCAAAACGAACTATGAGAATTGACAAGAAGTATCAGATAATTGTGATTTTGATATCGCGCCCAACAATTCTGGACAGAAAAGCTTCGAGACTGAGTCGCCAGTTCCAAACTTGCAGTTGCAATGCATTGGGTTCAACTGGACCCATTACCAATACCTTTCGGACATTTACTGACGGAGCATTAATCTCCCCAGGCACACGTTCCGCTCCCAAATAACCACGCCCGACTTGACGAGTCTGGACGTCCGACACAGTTATCTCTCTTCTTGTCAAGATTTCGAACCCTTTATCCCAAGAGACTTGAGCAATATCGACATTGTTACTACGCGCGTACATGAGAATGGCTGTTTCGGACACACCCCAGTGAGACATCAGCTGCTTCAATCGACGCTGATACTCAATTTCATCAACTCGGTAATGACCCATCTGATTCTTCTCCCAGCTAGAGAGTGAAATCACAACTGGACCAAGGCCATGGGAGCCTTGTCACTCTCGAATAAAGCTCTCACCTTAATGGCTTCATGGCAGCCAATGAGAAGCGCGAAGGAAACACCCGTGAGCAGACACACCTTGCAACTGAAGCAACCCATTATTGAATTGGGGCACTAAAAGCCTCGGAATGAGCCTCACTTTATTGTTTATTTCGATTTGGAGGCAGCAAACCGATTAACCGTGTTTTACAATGTTTCATGAGTTGTTTTCTCCAAATCCAGAGGTCTAGATGATGAATAACTTAAAGATCTACGAGAGAAAAAAAGTTCTGTTCATTTCAACAATTCTTTCCGCGCTTTTTCTTGCATCTTGTGGCGTCAGTTCTGCCACCACCACGACGACGACCTCCACCACGACAACGACAACGACAACGACAACCGTCGCACCCCTATCGTGCGCAAAGGGCGGAGTGTGTGAAGTCGGCGATATCGGTCCAGGTGGCGGAACAGTGATGTATGTCGCTAGCGAGCCATTTACTTCTGAATATTCACATTGCTCGTCAGAATGTCAAGATTTTTTGGACCTGCCATCTACTAAAGAGATTTCTGCTTGTCGTGATGCCTGCAACTACCTCGAGGTATCAAATGTCGACGTCGGAACTCAGTTGGACTGGGTAGAAGCTACGAAGCGAGTATCCGAGTGGAATGCCAATGGACTTTCAGATTGGTTTCTCCCGACTGTGGAGCATTTTTACTTATTGAGTCGCGGCGTAAAAGATTGCAAGTTCTTTAAGAGTGCAACAGGCCAATACATGCCGGACTATTGGATGGCGTCCTGGGATGGTGACTACAACCAACCGAAGTTTTTCTCTTTGGGTGGTTGCGGAACTGGTCGGACGTGGTACAAGAATACGAGTAACGTCCGACCCATTCGAGCTGGATAGGTCTACGGAATTTGACGCTGTCATTGACTGACCTATCAACATTGCGTTGTAAACGCCCGTCGAGTCGGATCTCTTTATGCAGTTGGGTGTCCATGGTGACTTCTTACGAAAAGGAGAGGCTCAACTCACATGGCGCGAACTCTGCCCGCCAAAATATATGGTGATCAATCTAAAGCCCTGCCCTGGGTTGGACACCTCAGTAGTGGGCGTTGAGGGACTCGAACCCCCGACCCTCTCAATATTGGCGAGATTCTCTAGCCAATTGGGTTTGTCGCCCGAATGAACAATGCCATGCAAACACCTATGACACGGGTGCAAGAGCCCACGGCAAGCCTCACCCCCGACCAAGGACCCCTTCTTCCAGACTCTCAGAAACTCCAACGGCTTACATCAGACTTCGTTTCGGATCTTGGACTTGAACAGAAGTACCCCACAGCGATGCTGGACATCGTTGAACACAGGTGATAGAACCGAGAAGTCAGATGTCTCTCAAGCACAGGGGCTCAGTCATGGGTTTGTTTGGTGGTCCACCGAAACTTAAGTACAGCGATTTCAGTGGATCCAACATCCCACTGGACAAAGAACAGCTTCTCAAGGAATACGTGATGTATGGCCTCGATCTAGCAACCATCGGCAGCGACGGGCACCCCCTGAGCATCGTCCACATGAATCAAGAGATCAAAAGACGAGGCCTGGATCCCCACAGCGTCATGGATCTTCGAGCGTTCCTCCTCCACAAGGGACTGATGCGACGCTCCCAGTAGCGAGGTACGCCACAGGAAGAGGTCTGGGGCACGAGTAACTGTTCAAAGATTGAACGACCTTACGAAGAGAGGCGCTAAACGAACCTCCGAGGCAAGACTTCACTTTCAACGCGGGAGGGTGACAGTTACATGCTGAATCAGCTAAGAATCTCGATGTTTCCGAAGAAGTCGCGAGACCTCTGTCGTCACTTGCCCACCAATGCTTTGCAAGAGAAGAACTCCCGAGGCCGTGATTCCTGCATGTCGACCGCCTGGCTACCTGGCGCGCGCCGTTTAGCCCCACGAAACACGAAAAGTAGAATCCGGAACAGGCAATCCCTGGTCCTACTGGTGGGCGTTGAGGGACTCGAACCCCCGACCCTCTCCTTGTAAGGGAGATGCTCTAGCCAACTGAGCTAAACGCCCGCAGATGCAGGA
>CAEZWJ010000028.1_pt1 | contig 15768 bp, 13 predicted proteins | sample 7264931 | NCBI WGS metagenome assembly CAEZWJ01 (sample SAMEA6813876, study PRJEB35770) | freshwater metagenome | biome: Freshwater; feature: Freshwater reservoir; material: water | place: Czech Republic | collected 2017-06-27 | depth 0.5m m | reverse complement strand
GAGGGCCACGAGCAGGTGTTCACGGCGCTTGACCCCACGACTGGCGTGCAACTGAGCTTCATCAGCCGCACTGGGCACCGCGTGCCCATGAGCAGCCACAACGTCGCGGCCATGTTCCAGGCCATTTCCAACACTGACTCCGCCCAGCAATAGCGATACGCTTTAAGGGCTTGGCCAAATGGCCATCCGTGGACACTCTCTAACTCGTCCGCAGGTGGTTCGACCAGTACTGACAAAACCCATTCCGTTGTGTTCACCTGAAAGGTGCTGCCTTGTTGCGTCAGTTCTCCCGCGATGACCTCATGTCGTCCTCCCCCATTGATGAATCCTTCATCAATGATCTCCTACATGCGCCACTTGACGACCTCATGCGTCGTGCGCGCGATGTGCGCGATGGCGCCCATGGCACTCGCATCACGTTTTCACCCAAGGTGTTCATCCCACTCACGATGCTGTGTCGCGACAAGTGCGGCTACTGCACGTTTGCGCAACCACCTGCACGTTTAGAAAAGCCCTACCTCACCGCCGAAGACATTCTTGCAATCGCGCGCCAAGGTGCACGCATGGGTTGTCACGAAGCTTTGTTCACCTTGGGCGAGCGCCCTGAGCTTCGCTACGACGTTGCTGCCAACTGGTTGCGCGACAACGGATACGACAGCACTGTGCACTACTTGCACGACATGGCGCAGTTAGTCCTCACCGAAACAGGTTTGTTGCCACATGCCAATGCTGGCGCGTTGTACGAAGACGAGCTTGCAATGTTGCGCGCAGTATCGCCTTCGCAAGGAATGATGCTCGAGTCATTGCGTGATGACCTGGAATGCCATCGCGGTGCACCCGACAAAGAACCACAACGTCGTATCGACACTCTGTGCATGTCGGGCGAACTTGCCATTCCGTTTACATCGGGCATCTTGGTGGGCATCGGCGAAGAACGCCGTGACCGCATCGATGCGCTTGCACTTCTCGCTGCTGCACATGCCAAGTACGGCAATGTGCAAGAAGTCATTGTGCAAAATTTCTTGCCCAAAGCCGGCACTGCAATGCACAAAGCAAAGCCATGCCCCGAAGATGAATATCTATGGTCGATTGCTGTTGCTCGCTTGATTCTTCCGACATCAATTCACTTGCAAGCTCCGCCGAACTTGTCAGATGATTTTGGTGTGCTGCTTGATGCAGGCATTGACGACTGGGGCGGCGTCTCCCCCGTGACTGCCGATCACGTGAACCCGGAGCGCCCATGGCCAGCACTTGATCGTTTGCGCGATGTCACCGAAGACCGTGGATTCGCTTTGGCACCACGTCTCACGATTTACCCTGAGTTTGTTCTTGAGCCAGACAAGTGGCTCGACCCTTCACTGCACTTCACCGTGATGGATCGCACTGATGCAGAAGGCATGAGCCGCGATGATCCGGGTGCGTTCTGGCCAGAGAAGGTCACTGCAGCAGATGTTGTTCTTGATGGTGCCGAAGTTGTTCTCGTCGGACACAAGTCCACACAGTGGTACTCGGGTTCCAACACCAAGCCCATGACATTGGTGCCACATCCACGTCCGTTCGCTCGCGGTCGTGTTGCCGAAATCATTGAGGGACACCGCAATGGTCAAGAGCTTGGCGAACAAGAAGTTGTCGACCTGTTCCGTGCACGTGGTCCCGAAGTGGGCTACATCGCCGACTATGCCGACGAACTTCGCTTCAATGCTGTGGGCAACACAGTTACCTGGGTGCACAACCGCAACATCAACTACACCAACGTGTGTACGTACAAGTGCAAGTTCTGCGGTTTCTCAAAAGGCCCGATGTCGCTCAACCTTCGCGGTACGCCATACCTGCTCACTCTTGATGACATTGCAGATCGCGCAGTCGAGGCTGCTGCTCTCGGTGCCACTGAAGTGACATTGCAGGGCGGCATTCACCCCAACTTTGATGGCGACTATTACATCGACGTCACAAAGGCCGTGAAGTCTGCTGTTCCCGACATGCACGTGCATGGTTTCACCGCTCTGGAAGTCACCGAAGGCGCACACCGCAACGGAGAATCACTGCGTGAGTACTTGCAACGACTCAAGGATGCAGGTCTCGCTTCTTTGCCTGGCACTGCAGCAGAAATTCTTGATGATGAGATTCGCGCCATCATCTGTTCCGACAAGGTGAACACCGAGGAATGGCTCGAGTGCCATCGTCAAGCGCACAGCATTGGTCTGCACAGCAACATCACCATCATGTACGGCAGTGTGGAGCACCCCATCTCGTGGGCTCGCCACATGGTTGTCACGCGCGAACTGCAAAAAGAAACGGGTGGCTTCACGGAATTCATTCCGTTGCCATTCGTTCACTTTGCATCACCGATCTATTTGCAGAAGAAGTCTCGTCGCGGACCAACATTCCGCGAGACAATTCTCATGCATGCCATCGGACGTATCTTCTATGACGGTCTCATCGACAACGTGCAGGTCAGTTGGGTGAAGATTGGAACCTCTGGCGCAGCGCAGTTACTGCAGGCGGGTTGCAATGACCTTGGTGGAACGCTCATGGACGAGAACATTTCTCGTGCAGCAGGTGCGAATCACGGTCAAGCAATGACTGAAGGTCGCTTTGGTGAAATCGTTGCACCGATGCGCCGCGAACTTGCACAACGCAATACTGCGTACAAAATTCTTCAATAAGTATTGAAGCAATAACTATTGGGCGCGACGCGCCAGCACTGCGGAGCGAGCATGGTCGATGTCTTTCATCAACTGCTCTTTCAGTTCGTTGATGCCACCGAACTGCTTCTCGCTGCGCAAGAACGCCATGAACTGCACCGATGCTTCTTCACCGTACAAATCGCCAGTGAAATCAAGAAGGTATGCCTCCAGCAGCGAGTACCCCTGATCGGTGTAGAACGTGGGGCGACGACCCAAGTTGATGGCACATGTGTATTCACTGCCATCAGGGCGTCGATACACACCGGCATACACACCATCAGAAGGAAGACACGTACCGCCAGCAACTTGCACGTTCGCTGTGGGGAAACCGATGGTGCGACCGCGTTGATCACCCGACATCACCGTGCCGCGAATTTCATGTGCACGACCCAGCATGCGCGTTGCGATATCAATCTCACCGCCAGCTAGCGCGCGGCGAATCGCCGTCGAGCTCACTGGTTCATCAATACCATCGGCGCGAGGAACCAAGATGACGGGCTCACAACTGAAGTCATGACGTTCGCCCATCTCTCGTAGCAAGGTGATGTTGCCTTGTCGCATGTGGCCGAAATGGAAGTCGCTGCCCACAATCACCGCCTGCGTGTGAAGTGCATTCACCAAGACGCGTTGCACGAAATCAACAGGAGTTTCTTTTGCCTGATCAGCACTGAATTGCACAACGACCACTGCATCAACACCGGTGGCTTCCAGAAGCTCAAGCTTCTGTGCAGCATTAGTCAACATCTTTGGTGCAGCATCGGGGCGCACAATGCTGGCGGGGTGCACATCAAAAGTGACCACAACACTGAGGGCACCCAACTCGGCTGCACGTTGCTTCACCTGGTTGATGACGGTGCGATGACCAAGGTGCACGCCGTCATAGGCGCCGATAGTGACAACCGCGCGGCGATCAGGCCATGGAGAAGTTGAGAGATCGGTCACCAGTTGCACGATGTCTAACGCTATCCACGCCCGCCGAAGACCACAGTGGGCTTGGCGATGCGATCACGCCACAGTTCAAACACTGCGATGAGCTCGCCATCAGTATCGGTGCACGCCCAGGGGCCATCGCCGTCCCATGCTTCTCGCACGCGTCCAAACTGCGCATTGTCGACACCTTCAGCATCCAGCACGTGCATGGGCATGCCCCGCACCGTGTCAATCAGTGGCAACAGCACAGGCTCTTCCAACGTGCAGGCGTCATCCAATGAGTACGGGCCAGTGGTGTGTCGACGCAGCGTGCGAATGTGTGCACCCCCACCAAGCGCAGTACCGAGATCTGCACCGAGCGAGCGAATGTATGTTCCGCCACCGCAACGCACGGTTGCACGAATCACCATCGGATCATCCGTTGGTTCCACATCGTATGAATACACCGTGATCGGACGTGGCTGTCGCTCCACTTCAATACCTTCGCGTGCCAACTGGTGCAGACGCACTCCATCTACCCGCAGTGCCGACACCATCGGCGGAATCTGCATGATGTCGCCCACAAACTTCTCGGCAACGATGCGGCGAACGTCGTCAATGTTGGGCGGCGTCATCTCATATGTCGCCGTGGTGACACCAGAGTCATCCAAAGTGTCAGTTTCGATACCAAACACAATCTCGCATGAATACGTTTTGTCCATGTCGCCCATGAAGCGAATTAATCGAGTGGCATTTCCCACGCCGATGACAAGCAATCCGGTTGCATCAGGATCAAGCGTGCCCGCATGACCAATTCGTTTTTCACCAAAGTGTTTACGCAGCTTGAAGACAACGTCATGACTTGTCATTCCTGCTGGCTTGTCTAACAACACCAACCCATGCACAGTGGGCGGACGACGCCGCGCCATCGCTACTCGCTGTCAGTGTCGGCGACGGACGAGTCGTCGGGTTCGATCGGAGTCGTATTCGGCTGACGGCGCAGTAGTTCTTCGATACGAGCTGCACCACGAATCACTTCATCGGGACGGAAAGAAAGAATCGGGGTCTTGCGTGCATGCATCTGACGGTTGATGGAGGCCTGGATGCGTGGGCGATGTTCCAGCATTGCCTCGATCACGCCTTCGTCGCCCTCTTCGCCGAACATGGAGTCGAAGTACACAATTGCGCGGTTCATTTCAGGGTCAACATCGATGGCGGTCACGGTAACCAGATCAAGGCGCTCATCGTCAATCTTGGTGAGCTCGTCGGCAATCACCTCTCGCAGCACCTCGGACAACCGGGCTGTGCGGGGGTACCCGTGGGATGAACCGCCCTTGGGTTGACGGCGACCAGATCTCGGGCGTTGTTTCGACACGCCTATACGATGGCACACCCATGAGTGATTCGGCGACGCCCTCCACCCCAGCGGCAACAAACTTCCCCACATTTAGATACTCGGCACGCCTGGCGGCCGAGATTGAGTCGCGCTGGCAGGACACCTGGGAGCGCGAAGGCACCTATAACGCCCCAAACCCCGCCGGACCCATGGCCGAGCCTGATCGCGTGGCTGGTCGCGAGAAATTGTTCGTTCTCGACATGTTCCCGTACCCCTCAGGCGCCGGACTCCACGTGGGTCACCCTCTTGGCTACATCGGCACCGATGTATTCGCGCGCTTCAAGCGCATGAAGGGCTACAACGTTCTTCACGCACTGGGGTACGACAGTTTTGGTCTTCCTGCCGAACAGCACGCCATCACAACGGGCGTTCACCCTCGCATCAACACCGAAGAGAACGTGGCGAACATGCGTCGTCAGTTGCGTCGTCTTGGTTTGGGTCACGACCCGCGTCGCAGTGTCAGCACCACAGACGAAGCGTTTTACAAGTGGACACAGTGGATCTTCTTGCAAGTGCACGGTGCGTGGTACGACACTGACCTTGGTCGTGCTCGCCGTATCGAAGATTTGATTGCCGAATTTGATGCCGGCACTCGTGCGCCACACGATGGTTCCACATGGTCTGCATTGTCTGCGCCAGAGAAGCACGTGCTGATTGATACCTACCGTTTGGCGTATCTCACTGATGCACCGGTGAACTGGTGCCCTGGTCTTGGCACCATCCTTGCAAACGAAGAAGTCACCTCTGACGGACGCAGCGACATTGGTAACTACCCCGTATTCAAGCGCAACATGAAGCAGTGGATGATGCGCATCACGTCGTATGCCGATCGTCTTCTTGATGATCTTGATCGTTTGGATTGGCCAGAGCCCATCAAGATGATGCAGCGCAACTGGATTAATCGCAGTGAAGGTGCTCGCGTCACGTTTGGTTCACCTGCTGGGGGCATTGAAGTGTTCACCACACGTCCCGACACTTTGTTCGGCGCAACGTTCCTTGTTCTTTCTCCGGAACATCCATTGGTCGAAGCAGTTACTACTGCTGATGCCAAGGCCGCAGTTGATGCGTATCGCGCAGCAGCTGCTGCAAAAGCCGACGATGAACGTCAAGACGATTCGAAAGAAAAGACAGGCGTGTTCACAGGTGCAATGGCCGTCAACCCTGTCACCGGTGGCGAAGTTCCCATCTACATCGCTGACTATGTGCTCATGGGCTACGGCACCGGCGCCATCATGGCCGTGCCAAGCGGCGACCAACGTGACTTTGAGTTCGCACGCACGTACAACTTGCCCATCACCGCAACCGCCATGCCGCCTGCATCATGGTTTGAACAGCACGGCATTGCACCGAGCAGCGATTGCAGTACATGGCCCGAAGTATTCACCGGTGATGGTGAATACATCGACTCTGCAAACGATTCGGTCAGCTTGAACGGATTGACATCAATTGCAGATGCGAAGACCCGCATGAACGGATGGCTCGCCGCGCAAGGAGTTGGTGAACCCACCACTACATATCGCCTGCGCGATTGGCTGTTCTCACGTCAGCGCTACTGGGGTGAACCATTCCCCATCGTGTACGACGAGTTGGGAAATGCACATGCAGTTCCTGAAAGCGCACTTCCTGTGTTGCTTCCGGAACTTGCCGACTTCAAACCCACTGCACTTGACCCGAACGATGCGACGAGTGACCCTGTGCCACCACTCGCGCGTGTGAAGGAATGGACGACAGTCACCTTGGATCTTGGCGATGGTGCACGCGAGTACCGCCGCGAAGTCAACGTGATGCCGCAATGGGCTGGATCGTGTTGGTACGAGATGCGCTATCTCGACCCAACAAACACTGAAGCGTTCATTGATCCTGCAGTTGAGAAGTACTGGATGGGTCCACAAGGCGATGGCCATACCGGCGGTGTCGACTTGTATGTCGGCGGCGTGGAACATGCTGTGTTGCACCTTCTGTATGCACGCTTCTGGCACAAGGTCCTGTTCGACCTCGGACATGTCAGCAGCGAAGAGCCATTCCATCGTTTGTACAACCAGGGCTATGTGCAGGCATATGCGTATCGCGATGCGCGCGGCCAAGCAGTTCCTGCTGCTGAGGTGGAAGAAAAAGATGGTGTGTACTCATGGAACGGCGAAACCGTTGCACGTGAGTACGGCAAGATGGGCAAGAGCCTGAAGAACATCGTGACTCCTGATGAGATGTACGACGAATTCGGCGCAGACACCTTCCGCTTGTACGAGATGGCGATGGGGCCACTTGATGCCAGCCGTCCGTGGAACACACGCGATGTCATCGGCATGCAGCGTTTCTTACAGCGGTTGTGGCGCAATGTCATCAATGAAGACACCGGGGAAACCATCGTGTCGGATGAGGCTGCACCAGAAGAACTTCTGCGCCACCTGCATCGCACCATTGTCGGAGTCGAGTCAGACATGGCCGGACTTCGTTTCAACACTGCGATTGCAAAGCTGATTGAGTTCAACAATGCGCTCACAGTGCATGTGACTACTCATTCGTCAACACCACGCGTCATTGCTCAGGCACTTGTGCAGATGCTCTCGCCATTGTGTCCACACCTTGCAGAAGAGCTGTGGTCAAAGATTGGCAACACAGGCACCGTGACTTATGTTCCCTTCCCCGAGGCAGATCCTGCTTTGTTGGTGGAAGACAGCATTGAAGTACCTGTTCAAGTCAATGGCAAAGTGCGTGGGCGAATCAGCGTTGTACCTGATGCTGATGAAGCAACTCACTTGGCCGCTGCGATGGCACAGGAAAATGTCATTGCAGCCCTTGAGGGCAAGACACCTGTGAAGACAATCGTCATTCCTGGACGCACTGTCAACATCGTCGTCAAGTAATTCACCTACGTTTCGCGCGGCGTTCCCCCACACGGTCTGCCATGTCGGCTAGACAAGGGTCATGGCTGTTAGCGAAGTTGAGATGTCTGTTGGTCCACATAAGACAATTGCGCTTGTGGCCCACGACAACATGAAGGATGAGCTCCTTGAGTGGGTCGGGAAACATCGCGAGGAGTTGTCTCGCCACACTCTCATCGGTACAGGCACCACCGGCGGTTTGGTGCACGACAAGATTGGCCTTCCCGTCGAACGTCTGCGTAGTGGACCACTGGGTGGCGACCAACAAATTGGTGCACGCATTTCTGAAGGCGAAGTGGATGTCTTGCTGTTTTTTTGGGATCCACTAGAGCCACAGCCTCACGACCCCGACATCAAGGCGTTGCTGCGCATCGCTGTGGTCTGGAACATTCCTGTTGCCTGTAACCGAGCCTCCGCTGATTTCATCATGTCTTCTCCCCACATGGACACCGACTATGTGCGTCGTGTTCCATCTCATATTCGATAACCATGGAAGAAATCTTTGGCGCCTGGTGCGTCGCTCTGAGTCTTGCGTTTATCTGGCCACAGGTGTGGCGCGCTGTTCGACACGACACGTCCCATGGCATTTCGCCTTTTGCACTAATGCATGGCCTCGTCGGGTCAGCCTTGTGGTTTAGCTATGGCGTCATCCAAAGTGATGTTGCCGTCTGGTTCTCCAACACGTCGTTCATCATTGCGCAGTCCATCATCATCTCGGTCGTGTACCGACACGGACACATCCCTCGCACTGTGCTCATTCGCGTCGCAGCAGCCGTGATTATTGTGCCGCTGGCTTTCACTCAACTTCCCTCATCACCTGTGGGGTTCATCGCAATCGCCATCAGCGGAAGTTCGATCTTTCCGCAGTTGATTCACGTCATCAAAACAGAGAATCTTCACGGCATCTCTCTAGCCAGTTATGCCATGACAATCATCAGTTGCTCGTCATGGTTGGCATACGGGTTTGTTGTAAGCGACCCATTGATCAGTGCTCAGAACTTTGTGACAGTACCCGCTTTCATCTACATGTTTGTCAAAGCCTGGCAATGGCGCGTGGCGAACAACGAGCCACTGTTCCGCGCAGCTAAATCAGTAACTGCGTGATCTGATTTAGTTCAGATACTTCTTCACCGAAGTAATCGCACCGACGCTTACGACATCGCTCATAAAGAGAATCAAACGATTCACACCATCAGCAACAAGTTCTTTGTGGAACTCATGACTAGGGTCGGCGAACTCGGCGTTAAATGGCGCCCAGACTGATACATCAAAATCTTCACGATTGCTGCTCGCTTCACGGGCAGTCGCAATGAACTCAGCACGCTGCGGATGATTGAATCGAGTGTTCACGCCATCAAGGCGCTCACCAGCAAGTCGGGAAAGCCCAATACTGTTGGTGCCCGCAATGATTCGTGGTGAAGAAACAGGACGAGGAAACCCCGCAAAGGAATCCGAACGATCGTGGGCCCAGATACCTCGCATGGTGTCGACAACTTCAGCAAGACGTGCGTGACGTTGCGCCATGGTGGGCAACAGCGGCAGCCCCAGAGCTTCTTGCTCCCCACCCCACGGGCTATTCGGCGCAGTCCCTGCGCCAATACCGAGAGTGAAGCGATCACCAGCAATCTGCTGTACCGACGACACGATGTTGGCCAACAAACCGGGCTCACGATTCATCACGTTGGTCACAAGAGTGCCTAAGCCGATCGTGTTGGTGACCCCCGCCCACGCAGTAATGCTGGTGAAGCATTCCAACATCGAATCAGTGCGAAACATCGAGCCTGAGAAATGATCGAGATTCCACAATGTGGAGTATCCAGTCTCTTCAGCAGCGATTGCAGCATCACGTAATGCAGGCCACGGAGCAGCGCCCTGATTCAACTGAATGTCGATAATCACGCTGTCACGCTAACGGCGCAGACACCCACTGCGATTTCGTAGATGGCCAGATGTTTTCAATCTCATCTGAGATCCACCGTGTGTCATCTGCATACGACCATGAACGCAATGACCCCTGCAACCAGTGCCCGTGAATCAGTCCGTCATACAGACCAGGTAGTTGATCTTGTCTGAACGACTTCGGCGACGCAGGCGCAGATGCAACAAGCGATGTGCCGTCGCCCTCGTGATCAATTGATGTGACGTGACGTACGATGCGCAGTGCTTCCACTTCCTCGGAACGAGGGGTGTGGCCCACCTGCATGATTGCGGCCCACAAGGCGGTACCGGTGATGTCGCTTGCCTTCACACCTGAAGGGTGTGTGCCCTGCAGCAATGCACGAGCTGAATTGATTGCCGATCGACCAACCTTGCCAATCAACTGTTCATATGCGGTCAGTTCTGGCTGGGTCTCTACAAATATCGGTTGATAGTTCTGCGATGCATCAGCAAAGTCAACAACAGATCCGTGTGGTGCTGTCACCAATGCCTCTAACAATTTGATGACACCCAAAAGACGCAAGTTGTTGTCAAGCGATTCAAACTCAGTCATTGCATAACCGTGCATCGACACACGCATGCGGCTTGGCGTGGCGTCCCAATACATTCCTGTGAGACGCGCCTCGATAGTTGTTGCACCTTGGGTTGCGTCAGTAATCAAGTCGGCCATGTCTGCGATTGTCGAGCCGGTCCACCCGAGGTCCACCACAATGTGATGCCCCGGCTTCAAGAGACCTTGCTTTTCAAAATATCCAAGCAATCGTTGACGCAGGTGTTGTGACGCAGCAACGACTTCCCGATCGTTCTCCAACAACACTGCACGAGCTGATTGTGCATCAATGGATTCGTCGGGACGATACAGAGAACTCAAACTGCAACCGACTCGTCTCTCCAGTCGAGCAACTGTCAGTACTTCATCATCACCAATGAATCGACCCACATTGGATGGCGTCAACTCCGTGAGCGATGCGCGCCAGACCACAGAACGAGAAAACGCGGTGTACGACGCCTCAGGAAGTGACGAGTCTGATTCGCGCAGTTTGTTCCACACCTGATGTGCAAGCCAGCCATCTCGGGCAGCAAAATGAATGCCGGCGAGATCACGTTGTCGCAGCACATTCTTTACGTCTGCGATTTGGGCAGCAACGACCATTCCGACGAGACCATCACCTAATGCATGAGCCACATCCCAGTTGCTGTCATACATCGCATCTCGTTGTGTTGCTTCAATACGTGACAATGGGAGTACGTCAGGACTGGTGTTGTGCATGTCGCGATGCGAACGGCGCATACGCGTATCAATGTGGGTAGCAATACCGAATTTGGACGGCTGCACGTGATCGGCCTCATGGTCGTCGCCGATGTGCAGAATCTGCGTTGCAGGCACACCTGCAACCCCAAGCGCAACCTTCCACAACACACCGTTGTGCTTGAAGCCGCCATGCTCGCAACTCACGAGCACATCGTCAGCCGTCACCCAGCCGTATCCCGCCGCGTGCGCCATAGCCACCAGATGAGATGTGGGCATGTAGTTGTCGCTCACGATGAGCACACGAAGTCCGCGTGATTGTGCTTCCGCAATGACTGCAGCACCAGCCGGCACTGCCTTTGCAAGAGCAATCTCTGTTGCTTTCTCTGAGCGCACAAACAAATCACGCTCTGATTGATTCAACTTCATTGCATCAGAGAGCTGATCTGCGATTTCGTCAATTGTGATGTCTCGCAATGCATCAGTTGCAGCCGCCGCAACACGAGCTCGATGCTCTGCATGAACTCGTTCCGCTGCAACACCTCTCCAGCGAGAGCCATGCCGTGCAACAAGTTCCTTCTCGACCACCGCGAATACGTGGGTGGGCTGAGCAACCGTACGCGTCACCATCGTGTCAAAGAAATCAACAGTGAGAACCGTGACCTTCGGATGCGCATCGAGAACATCAGTTGCCGACATCATCGCCTCTTCACCAATACACGTACCTGGTGCACTGCGGCGCGGACAGCTCGCTTCGGATCACGAACAGCGCCAGCAATACGCCGAACTGTGCTGCGTTGCGACTGTGCACGCTGCGCTTCAGCAATCTCTGCTTGCAAGCGAGCCTCAGCCGCATCCACTTCGGCCTCTACCTGTCGCGAGAATGCGCCTTTGGTCTTGCCGTTCGGTTCCATCTCGGAATCCCATCGCGCTTGCAGTTCCTTCTTCACACGTAAATGCAAGTCTTCGCCCACTGTGATGGAGTTTCCAGCAGCACGATCACTCTCTGGAGTCCGCGTGTGATAATTCGCCAAACGTTCAGGGATAAACACAAAGGCACCGCGACGAACTGCACGCAAGTTGAATTCCCAGTCACCCAGCACTGGTAATGACGAATCGAAGTAGCCGACATTCTCGAGCAATGATCGACGGAACAGCGCAGCAATTGGTGGGAACGTATTTCCACCAATCAATCGTTCGTAGGTGAGCCGTGCACCATCCAATGGAAAGTTCTCGTGCATCACCGGCCACACTTTGCCGTCAATGAATGTCTCGTGAACGCGCGTCACTCCTGTGAGAACTGCTGCTGCATCGTGATGTTCTGTGAATGTCCGCACCGCAGTCTCAAGAAACGTCGGACGCCAGGAATCATCATCGTCATGAATCGCGAAGTAGTCAGATGACGTTGCACGCAATCCCTGGTTCGATGCTTCTTCCATACCCACGCGCTCAGGCAAGTGCAGCACGGTGATCTGTGAGGTTCCAGTAGTGGTGCGAGCGACAGAAACAACTGCTTCAACTCCGGAGGGATCTCCGCCGTTGTTAACGATGATGAGCTCCCAGTCAGAAAAAGACTGGTTCTGCACACTGGCAATAGCGCGAGCCAACAGCACGGGACGCTCGTAGGTCCTCATCACTATGGCAACCATGGTCATTGGTGGAGCTGAGGGGAATTGAACCCCTGACCTCTTGCATGCCATGCAAGCGCTCTGCCAACTGAGCTACAGCCCCTAGAAAAGCAAGCCTGTCTAGGTTTGTGAAGCCCTTACCTTACCAAGCAAGGGCCTTGTCTCACCAAGAAACGGGGACGATGTCCTTGTACAGGCGCTCGATTTCGTAGAAACGGCGGGACTCTTCAACAAAGATGTGCACGACGACGTCGCCGTAGTCCACCAAGATCCAGCTCTTCTCGCGGTGTCCTTCAGAGCGCAACGGACCACGTCCCGTCAACTCACGCACATCACCAAGAACAGCATCATTTAATGCGCCGGCGAGACGAGGGTTTGAAGCAGTTACAACGACGAAGTACTCCGTAATGCCAACAACGTCGCCCACGGGAAGAATCAGAATCTCCTCGCCCTTCTTTTCGTCGAGGATGCGAGCTACTAATTGAGCAAGTTCGAGCGATTCTGGTTGAGCGGGTGCGTTAGTCACTTCTTCACCGTAGTCGTGGTTGTGCCAATTCCCGCACCAAGTGCAGTAGCAAAATCGTTCCCCAACACAATGCGAAGGTTCACTCCTTCAATCACATCGGCTGATTCCACATACTTCAATGGTCCAAGCAGACCCACGTAGTTCTCGGCTTCAGCTCGAGCGATTGCATCGTTGTAGTACACAACACTGCGCTCTTCTGGCGCATCTGCGGTCTGACGCAACAGCACAACATTGGCTCCCATGAAGGCCAAACGCGTCACTGCTTCTTTCGCATACGAAATGCTGTTGAACGGCAAGTCGATCATCACCGAAATATTTGTAGAGGTAATGCGCATTGCCGACGGCGCAACACTGGCCATCACTGTCAACACTTCTCCACCATCAAGCGAATACATATCGAGTGCAGTGGGGTTACGCACTGCATCATTCATCAACGTTGCTTCGAACTGCCACACATCGATGCGTCCAGCAAACAGCGCGGCCATGAACTCTGCCGTGTTTGTCGGCGCAGTTACTTCTGCAACGACTGTTGTCGACGTCGCTGTCTCTTCTTCAATCAGGCCTGCTCGCGCAACTGCAGTCCACAGTGCTTTCACTTGCGGTAAACGAGTCGCTTCAGGAACTCCTGCACGTGTCGCTGCGAGGCCTGCTGCAATCTGTGCCGGCGACACGGTGATGGATCCTGCTTGCAACACAGTGACTGGCGCAGCATCAACCGCCATATCAACGACTGGTTGCGGCAATGTCACCGACTGATTGCCCACAGGCCCAAGAGCCGTCGCCAACTCTGCCTCGGTCAACTCATCGGCTGTCACGATGGATATGTTCAGCAAGTTCTCAACATCAGTCTTCACAGCAGCAAGACCACCTGTGGCATACAAATCAACAATGCGGCGCGGCGCTTCGCCTTTCGCAATGTCTGCACTTGCACCAATCGGTACAGAAACAATGGTGCCGCCCTTATTGCCGGGGGCAATCGCGATGACTGCAAGTGAAGCCACTTCATTGCGCGCATTAGTGACAACAAACAGCTCCACTGGTGTTTCAGGGATGACAGCCGTTGCTTCACTCGTGACCTTGTTGCCACCCGTTTCGTTCAACAATGAGTTCGCACCCAGCACCAAACCGCCAGGCAAAGCGATCACCGTCAGCACGGACGATGTCACTGCTGCAATCAGACGACGGCGGCGGCGCGCAGGAATCGCGGTCATGCGCTCGCTCCATACAGACCATGACGACGAATGACCGCAGCAACTGCATCCGTGGTCAGACCGATCATGTCTTCACCGGCGGCCACCGACGCACGAACTCGTGTGCTGGAAACATCCACCGTCGACATCGACACGTTCTGCACCCGTGCGCCCGACAACATCTCGGAGTGTTGAGCATCATTGTCGGCACGATTCACGATGACGAGCGTAGAGAGCGCGAGCACCTCCTCGTAGCGATGCCATGTACTAATCCGGTTCGCAGTGTCTTGGCCCACGATCAAAAAGACATCTGTCTCGGGCTGTTCCTTGGCAAGGTCCTCCAAGGTGTCGACCGTGTAGGTCAGGCCCCCTCGGCGAATCTCCCGGTCATCCACGCCCAACCCGTCTCGCCCCTCAACCATCGCCCGCACCATTTCGAGACGGACCGCTGCTGGAGAGACGACTCTGTCGCTTGATTTCTGCCACGGGTCATTGGCAACCAGGAAATCAACACGGTCAAGACCCATAGTGCCTCGCACCTCAAGTGCCGCCGCGAGATGCCCCATATGTGGTGGGTCGAAGGTTCCTCCGAGGAGGCCCAATCGGAAGCGGGAGGGGTTTGGCACGTAGCGATTGTAAGTGGCGGGGGCACGCTTCTACCCGCAGAAAACAAATTCTCCAAATTGCCCCTAGCCAAGGCCCTTGGGCTCTGTTATTGTCTCAAATCCCCCCGACATGGAGTCCCCTTCATGCCGGACCTATGTGCCCGTTGCCACGGATCACATGGGAACAAGCCCTACGAACACACGGTTGAACACTGCATCATGAATGACTCAATTGGTCTTTATCTCAATGACATCGGCAAAGTTGCCCTCCTCACTGCTGAGGATGAGCGCGAATTGTCTAAAGCAATCGAAGCTGGCCGCGAGGCTGCTCAGAAGTTAGAAGCTGGCGAGCGCGGTGCCGCCCTTCGTCGCGACCTGCGTCTTGCAGCCGCCGCAAAGGACCGCTTCATCCGCTCCAACCTTCGTTTGGTTGTCTCTATTGCTCGCCGTTACCCATTGCCACAGGGCATGGACCTCTTGGACCTCATCCAGGAAGGCAACCTCGGTCTCGAGCACGCCGTTGACAAGTTCGACTGGCGCCGTGGATTCAAGTTCTCCACCTATGCAACGTTCTGGATCCGTCAGGCCATCGGTCGTGCACTTGACCAGAAGGCAAGCCTCATCCGTATTCCTGGTGACCGCTCCGCAAGTTTGCGTGCAGCACTTCGCCAGGCTTCCGGCGACGGCGAAACCCTCGATGCAGGCAACGCTGAACTTCACCGCCTCACCACTCCAGTGTCTCTCGACAAGACCGTGGG
>CAEZWJ010000027.1_pt1 | contig 17181 bp, 13 predicted proteins | sample 7264931 | NCBI WGS metagenome assembly CAEZWJ01 (sample SAMEA6813876, study PRJEB35770) | freshwater metagenome | biome: Freshwater; feature: Freshwater reservoir; material: water | place: Czech Republic | collected 2017-06-27 | depth 0.5m m | reverse complement strand
GTGGAAGACAAGATGTCGGCAATCCTCAACTGGTACCGCGAAGAAGGCGTGATCTTCAAGGGTGGTTCAGGCTCCGGTATCAACCTTTCCAAGATCCGTTCCAGCGCAGAGCTCCTCGAAGGCGGCGGAACAGCATCTGGTCCTGTTTCATTCATGCGCGGTGCAGACGCATCAGCCGGCACCATCAAGTCAGGTGGCAAGACCCGTCGTGCAGCAAAGATGGTCATCCTCAACGGTGATCACCCAGACGTTGAAGAGTTCATCTGGTGCAAGGTGAAGGAAGAGCGCAAGGCTCGTGTCCTTCGCGATGCAGGTTTCGACATGGACCTCGACGGTGCTGACTCGTTCAGCGTCCAGTACCAGAACGCAAACAACTCAGTGCGTGTCACTGACGAGTTCATGCAGGCAGTTGAAGAGGACCGCGACTGGAACCTCAAGGCAATCACCGATGGCCGCACCGTGCGCACCATCAAGGCCCGCGATCTCTGGCGTCAACTCGCAACCGCAGCATGGGAATGTGCTGACCCCGGTTTGCAGTTCGACACCACCATCAACAAGTGGCACACAGCGCATGCAACAGACCGCATCAACGGCTCGAACCCATGCTCTGAATACATGCACATCGACAACTCCGCATGCAACCTTGCATCGCTCAACTTGTTGAAGTTCCTTGACGACAACGATCGTTTCGACACCGAGGCATACCGCCACGCAGTAGAGGTCATGTTCACCGCACAGGAAATCCTTGTCGGTCGCGCTGACTACCCAACAGAAAAGATCGGCGAGAACACTCGTAAGTTCCGTCAGCTCGGAATTGGGTACGCAAACCTCGGTGCACTGCTTATGGCACTTGGTTTCGCATACGACTCGAAGGAAGGCCGTGCATGGGCAGCAGCTCTCACGTCTCTCATGACAGGTCATGCATACGCAACCAGCGCACGTACAGCAAGTCGTATGGGACCATTCGCTGGTTTCGCCGAGAATGAGAAGTACATGCTCAACGTTCTTCGCATGCATCGCGATGAGCACAGCAAGATCCTCGATGCCAACGAAGTGCAGCAAGACCTCTTGTTCGCCGGCTTGGAATCATGGGAAGCAGCAGTGCGCGATGGTGAAGAGTACGGCGTGCGTAACTCGCAGGCATCAGTGCTCGCACCAACCGGCACCATTGGCCTCATGATGGACTGTGACACCACTGGTGTTGAGCCAGACCTTGGTCTCGTGAAGTTCAAGAAGATGGTCGGTGGCGGCTCAATGAGCATTGTCAACCAGACAATCCCACGCGCACTTCGCCGCCTTGGTTACAACACTCAGCAGGTCGACGACATCATCGCCTACATCGATGAGAACAAGTCGATCATCGGTGCACCACACCTCGAGTCAAACCACGTGTCTGTGTTCGCATGCTCCATGGGCGACAACACCATTCACTACGAAGGCCACGTCCGCATGATGGGCGCAGTGCAGCCGTTCTTGTCTGGTGCGATCTCCAAGACAGTGAACATGCCAGAAGAAGCAACCATCGAAGACATCGAGGCATTGCACATGTTGTCCTGGAAGCTCGGCATCAAGGCCGTTGCTATCTACCGCGACAACTGCAAGGTGGGCCAGCCACTCAGCACTGTGAAGAAGGATGGCGAAGCCACCGACACAACAACTGCTGATGCTGCAACACAGGTCATCGAGCGCGTCGTTGAAAAGATCGTGACTCAGCCAGTTCGCCAGAAGCTTCCTCGCTCACGTCGCGGTCGTACTTTCGAGTTCCGCGTTGCTGATTGCAAGGGCTTTGCAAACATCGGCGAGTACGAAGACGGTCGCCCCGGCGAAATGTTCCTCACGGTTTCCAAGCAGGGTTCCACCCTCTCGGGCATCATGGACGCATTCGCGAAGTCCATCTCGTATGGCCTTCAGTACGGTGTGCCACTTCGCGCCTTCGTTGAAGCATTCACCAACATGCGTTTCGAGCCAGCAGGCATGACAGACGATCCAGACATCCGTATGGCTTCCTCAATCATGGACTACCTGTTCCGTCGCCTCGCGTTGGAATACATGACATACGACGAGCGTGCAGAACTCGGCATCTTCAGCCGTGACGAGCGCATTCAGCCAACACTTCCTGGTGTTGAAGAAGGAATCATTGAGAACAACAACGGCACCGAGATTGCAACTGATCCAAAGTCAGTCCAGTCAGTGTCAGAGTTGGTGACACAGATCGAGTTGGGCATCGCGCCAACAGCTCCGATCTCTGATCACTCAGCACCGCAGGGCATGTCTCGCCCCGCAGCACACAGCGATGCACCAATGTGCATGATGTGTGGTGTGCAGATGCAGCGTGCAGGCTCATGCCACGCATGCCCGTCATGCGGCAGCACCAGCGGCTGTAGCTGATTCCACGCGGCGCGCCCGCTGGCTCACTTGCACTTGAGTGTGAGTAGCGATATGACATTGAATGAACCGGTGTTCCGAAAGGGACATCGGTTCATTTCGTTCTGAGCAAGGCATCGATACTTTGTGTTTATGGCTTCTTTGACAATAGGCACGACATCTGGTCCCAGTCGTCTCGCGAGAAAATCGCTCTATGTTTTGGCGGGTGTTCCTCTCGGGATTGTGTTTCTTGCGGTGTGGTCTGTACTTGTAGGGACGAGTCCCACATTGAGTACTGAAGAGCGCATTCGAGGATGGGAGTCGGTGGTGCGCGAATTACCTGCAACGTTGACCTTGATTTTGATCGTGTGTGCAGGGATAGTTCTCGCGATACGCGCGGGGCGCAATGGTGAAGTCAGTGCAGCACTGCAGGCCATCTGGCTGCACGGAGTTGGCCTCTACGTTGTTCTTGCCATCGTGACGGGTGGAAGTGCTGAGAACATCATGGAGACGCGTTCGTCCACTGTGAAGTGGTTGTTGTTTCCCGCGCAAGTTGTCGTCACTGGACTTGTTGTTCTGGCAGCCCGACGAATGGCGGTCTCACGCCCCAAACCCTGATTGTTGGCAAGAAGTTCAGACCAGTCTCGGGGGTCCTTTTGTATGTTGGGGCTTGGCTGAGGTGCAGGTAAGTCAGGTGACTTAGTATTCAGCCATGGCACGGTCGGGCGAAGAATCACGCACAGCGTTACTCGATGCCGCCGAAGAACTCTTCTCGGTGCACGGGATTGAGACTGCATCGCTTCGTGACATCTCCATTGCGGCAGGGCAGCGCAACAACTCGGCTGCGCAGTATCACTTCGTTGATCGCGCTGGTTTGGTGGCCGCCGTGTTCACACGCCGTATGAATGACATCAACGAACATCGCTTGCAGATGATCGCCGACATTGACGCGCAAGGCGTGCAACGTGACGTACCGGCGCTTGTAGCTGCGCTCATGGTGCCACTCATTGAATACGTCACCAGCCACGAGGGTTGGTACGGCCGATTCTTGTTGCGCACGCAGTTCGACCAGTTTGCCAAGTTGGTGAAGAACCCACTGCCCGTTTCGGTTCCTGTCATTGAAATCACGCATCGTCTCTCAGACATTTTGACCGAGTTGCCATCGCGTATTCGCCGTGCGCGGATTGAGCAGATGATGACGCATTACATCGGCGTTGTGGCTGACTGGGAGTGGGCGCGTGACCAAGGCTCCACTCGTTTGTCGCCGGCTGAACTCGTCGACGATGTGCTCGCCACCTGCTGTGGCATCTTGCTCGCACCGACGCAAGTCGAACTCAACACACTGATCTCTAAGAACTCTTCATTAAAGGAAACCCAATGACACGCAGTTTTGATACCACCGACATCAATGTCGTCACCACGGCAGGCGGGCAGCGTGTTCACGCTGGTCATGCGCATCAGAGCGAAGTAATCACCGCAGGCTTCAATGAAGTGCGCAAGGGTGTGTGGAACCTCGTCGGCAATGGTTTGTCGAACCAGTCCTTCATTGAGGCGCCTGAGGGAATCATTGCAATAGATACTGGTGAGTCAATCGAAGAGATGCGCGAGGCACTGCGTCGTTTGCGTGAAATGACTGATGCACCAATCGCGGCTGTGATTTACACGCACTTCCACTATGTAGAAGGCACGAAGGCGATTCTGCAAGAGGGCAATCACGTCACGCCATTGCCGATCTACGCACATGAAAAAGTTCACGGCAACAAGGCTCGTACTCTTGGAGAAATTTCGCCGGCCTATGCACGTGGTCTCGTCGAGCAATTCGCAATCGTGATGCCAACAGAAGGTCCCGATGCAACAGTCAACGTGGGGCTTGGCTATTTCTACAAGCACCCGGCTCACGCACCGTACACGCCGGGCTATATCGAAGCCACACATCTCTTGGGCGCACGTGATTCGCTGACAATCGCAGGACTCACAGTGGAAGCGGTGTATTCACCGAGCGACTCTGACGACTCGGTGAACTTCTACTTCCCAGAGATCGGCACATGTATTCATAACTCGGTGTGGCCAGTGTTGTTCAACGTGTTTGCCATTCGTGGTGAGGAATACCGTGACCCACGCGTGTTGATTCCTGGAATCGACAACATCATCAAGTGGGCACCGGAATATCTCGTCGCAACCCACGGACCTGCGCTCAAGGGCAAGGACAATATCCGCGAAAAGGCGACCCGGTATCGCGATTCAATTCAGTTCATGTGGGATCAGACGGTGCGTGGCATCAATAAAGGGTGGACCACAGATCAGATTGCATCGCGCATTACATTGCCATCGCTGTATGACGTGGACTATCTCACTTCCGAGCGTTATGGAGTTACTGAACACCATGTGCGTCAGATCTTCATGGGTATCCGTGGTTGGTTTGATGGTGACGAATCAAAGTTGTTCCCTGAGGAACCAACAGAGCGGTACGGCAAGCTCATCGCCGGCTTTGGTGGTCGTGCCGAAGTGGCAGCTCAATGTGAGAAGGCATTGGCTGCAGAAGACATTCGCTGGGCAACAGAACTTGGAACGTGGTTAGTGCGTTCTGACGGCACAACGCAGGACGAGCGCAATCTTCTTGCAAAGTGCTTGCGTGTCATTGCAGAGCGCACGCCTGCTGCAAATATTCGCAACTGGTGTATTACTCGTGCACGTCACCTTGATGGTTCTTTCCCGATGGATCGCTTCATGGTGCATAACTTCAATCCAAAGTTCCTTGCCGAATCTGCAGCCACTGGCATCGTGCACACGCTGCGAGTGATCATGGACTCTGACAAGATCGAAGGCATGAACCATCACATCGCGTTCACTGTGGGTGATGAGACATGCGGACTGCATCTTCGCAATTCTGTTGCAGTACCCACCGATGGGTGGGGAGCGCAGAGTTTGGTCACCATGTCACGCGACATCTTCATGGGTGTTGTGTCGGGCCGCTTGCCATGGAGTGAAGCATTTGCCGCTGGTGACATCAAGGTGTCGGGTGACATCGAAGCCGTCGATCAGTTCCGCATGTCGCTTGAGAACAAGGGCTTCGCAGGCTGACCATGAGCGCAACGTTGCCGCAGCCAACGCCAGAGTTTGAGGGTGTTCAAGGAATCATCGTTGGTGAATCCACTCCGGCAGCGATGCAGATGCCGAAGGCGCCACATGGTGCACCGAACATCGTGCTCATCTTGCTGGACGATGTTGGTTTCGGTACGTGCAGCACATTCGGTGGTCCCGTACCCACGCCTGCGCTTGATCGTGTTGCTGCGAACGGACTGCGCTTCAACCAGTTCCACACCACAGCGCTGTGTTCACCCACGCGTGCAGCAATGCTCACGGGTCGAAATCATCACACCGTGCACATGGGTGGCATCCCAGAAGGGGCCAACGTGTTCCCCGGATACGACAGTGTGATTCCGAAGGAAGCTGCAAGCGTCGCTGAGATTCTTAAGCAGTCGGGATACTCCACGGGTGCATTCGGTAAGTGGCACTTGGCTCCGATGTGGGAGCAAACACTTGCGGGCCCCTTCGATCGTTGGCCCACCGGTCTCGGTTTCGAACGCTTCTACGGCATCTTGAATGCAGAAGCATCGCAGTGGGAACCACCGATGTTTGATCAGACAACTCCGGTGATGCCCTATGAAGGTCGCGATGACTATCACATGACCGAAGACATCGCGGATAAAGCAATCTCGTGGATGCGCGTGCAAAAGGCATCGCAACCAGAGAAGCCATTCTTCACATACATCGCCACCGGTGCGATGCATTGTCCGCATCATGTGGCGCCCGAGTGGATTGAAAAGTTCAAGGGACAGTTCGACCAAGGCTGGGATGAACTGCGCCGTGAGATCTATGAACGTCAGTTGGCTCTCGGTGTGATCCCCGAAGGAACCACACTCACGCCACGCCCCGATGAAGTGCCGTCATGGGAGGAATACCCCGACCGCTACAAGCCTGTTGCATCGCGTCTCATGGAAGTATTCGCCGGGTTTATGGCGCACACCGATGCACAAATTGGTCGCGTGCTTGATGCAGTGGAAGAAATGGGCGAGGCCGACAACACCTTGTTCATGTACATCACCGGCGACAACGGCGCATCTGCTGAAGGAACCATTCACGGTGCATGGAGTGCTCCGTCGTTCCAGAACGGCATTCCGGAAGACCCTGAATGGCTGCTTGATCATATGGATGACTTCGGCACGGCTCGATGCGAGAACCATTACAACCTTGCATGGGCATGGGCGCTTGATTCTCCGTTTCAATGGATGAAGCAAGTCGCATCGCACTTCGGTGGCACACGCAACGCAATGGCCGTGCAGTGGCCTGTGCGTATTGCACAGCCCGGTGGATTACGCACTCAGTTCCATCATGTGGTGGATGTAATGCCGACATTGCTTGCTGCTGCTGGCATTCAGATTCCGACAGTCGTCAATGGCCTGCAACAACTTCCTGTTGATGGCGTGTCAATGCTGTACGCAATGGAAGGCGAGGACGGCGCAAGTACTCGCACGACGCAGTACTTCGAGATGTTTGGTAACCGCGCGATCTATCACGATGGCTGGATTGCCAGTTGTTTCCATGGTCGCGTGCCCTGGAATCGATTCGGCATGGTGCCGTTCTTTGGTGACCAAGAAAAGTGGGAGCTCTACAACATCGCAGAAGACTTCTCGCAGGGCGTGAATCTCGCAGAGAAATACCCAGAGAAACTGGCTGAGATGCTCGAACTCTTTGATGTTGAAGCAAAACGCAACAACGTGTATCCGTTGCGTGAACCTGGTTCAACGATTGGAATGACAGTCGTACCGCCGAGCAACTTAGGCTCGCTTAAGAAGATGACATACACCGCAGAGCACATTCGTATGCCCGAGGGATCTGTGGTGAATCTCAAGAACTGTTCGTTCCGTATCACCGCTGACATTGATGTCCCAGAAGGGGGTTGTCATGGAGTGATCGCATGCCAAGGCGGCAACATGGCTGGGTGGTCGTTGTATGTTGACGACAGCTCTCGCCCGACGTATCACTACAACTGGATGGGTCACGATCACTACATCGCAACATCGAAGGCAGTGCTGACGCCTGGTCGACATGTGCTGACAGTTGAATACGTGTACGACGGTGGCTTTGGTGCTGGCGGAAACGCAGTGCTCTTTATGGACGGCGAGCCCATTGGTCACACTCGAGTTGAGAAGTCGGTTCCTATTGTGTTCTCGATGAGCGGAGAATCATTCGACATCGGAATGGATACGGGTGCACCTGTTGGCAACTATCCGCATGTGTATCGCTTCACCGGAAAGATTCACGGTGTCACATTGGAGCGTCTCAGCGAACCATCGCCAGAGATTGCGGCAAAGATTGCCGATGGCGAATTCCTCGCCAGCCTTGCAACGCAATAGCGCCTTCACATAATTGTGGTGCTGCTGGTTTCATCGCGCCCGCGGTGATACGCCTCGATGGCGCGTGCTTTGTCAAACAAGTGTTGCGGAAGCTTTGCGATGTCTGCCGTTGATTGACGGGGTGAGAATTCCAGAAAGCGTCCTTCGTTTTCAGTCAGCCACATTTCTTGTTCTTTGTCGGTCTTACCCTCGACATATCTGCCAAATGGTCCGAACATTGCTCCTGCAAGTGGCGCGACAATCACAAGAGTCTGCGCTGGGCTCGCCAAGTCGACACTGACACCAGAACGGACACCACCGTCGACGTATCGGGTGCCATTGATCTTCTGTGGGGCCAATAGCCCGGGCACCGCTGAAGAAGCTGCAACAAGTTGCGCTAACGGTGTGTGTTCGCCACTGAGCGCCACTCGCTTGAGGCGAGGAACCGATGTGACGACGACACGAACGTTGGGGGCGGTGCGTTCACCGAAGGCAATCTTTGCAACGGTGGCCAATGCGTTTGGTTTGGGATTGGGAAACGAGGGGACAGGGAGAGAGACAAGTTCATCGAAGGTCACATTTAACGCAGTGGCTGCCGCGGCCCAGGACCCTGCTGATGTGCCCAGCATGGGAGCATTCGTGAGGTCAATGCCCTGATCGCGAAGGCCATGAATGACGCCCAGGGCATACCCGATGCCAAAGAGTCCGCCCCCGCCAAATACGCCAGCAAATGTGGGCACTGATTCCATCTCTCTATTCTCACTCATCGGAGAGGCAGTTTTCGCTCTAAGGGTTAGGGTTTGAGAATGGACGTAGTTGTTCTTGTTCCATCCCTTGGACGTCCCGCCACTGACTTTGATGCCTTGTGCGTTTCGTTAGAGGCTGAAGGTTTTCGCACAGTTGCTCTAGAACCGCGAGCAACGTTTTCTGGTAAGCCGACATTGCACGACTTAGCTGCAGATTCAGTGTCGCAGCTCGATGCTTTGGGTATTGAAAAGTTTCACATTATTGGGCACGCGTTTGGTAATCGATTATCACGATGCATCACTGCAGACTTCAATGAGCGCGTCCTTTCGCTGACATTGCTGGCTGCTGGCGGTCTCGTGGAGCCCGAAGAACACATTTGGGCGGCACTGTCGGATTGCTATGACGAGAGTCTGAGCGATGAGGAGCATATGAAGAATGTGAAGATGTGTTTCTTTGCCGCCGGTAATGATCCCGAACCCTGGCGCAGTGGATGGTTTCCTGAAATCATGAAATATCAACGAGCAGCTGTGCTGAGAACTCCTCGTGAAGAGTGGTGGGGCGCATCGGTGGATCGCGTCCTGGTGGTGCAAGCACTTCAGGATGCAGTTGCCCCCGTGGAGAACGGCCGTCGATATGTCGCTGAATCTGCACCTCACGCACGTTTAGTAGAGATTGATGGTTCAAGTCATGCGATGTTGCCTGAACAACCAGCAGCAATAGCCACAGCGGTCATTGAATTTCTGAAAGGGTAGAGAGATGCAAGCGCGAATCCTGACGTGGAACCTGTGGCACCAGTTCGGTCCATGGCGTGACCGCCAAGAGGCCATCTTGAATGTGTTGCAGCAGGAGAACGCCGACGTTGTATTCCTGCAGGAGGTGTGGGCGCAAGAAGGTGGCCTTGACCAAGCGCAGTGGCTTGCCGATGAGCTCAACATGTATGTCGCGCGCACCGAGGGTCCGTGGTACGACGATGGCGTCAGCATGGGCAATGCAATCTTGTCTCGTTGGCCGATCATCTCCTGGGAAGTGCATCGCCTTCCTGACGTCACCGGTGCACCGAGCTATCGACGCGCAATCGTTGCGCAACTGGAAACACCGTATGGTCGCTGGTGGACAGTGTGTACGCATCTCGATCACAAGTTCGATGGTTCAGCAACACGTGTGGCGCAGTGCGAAGCATTGTGCGGCATCGTTGATCAATTGCGCGTTGACCCTGAAGTCGATACTCCAGTCATTCTCGCTGGCGACTTCAACTCGGTCCCTGACTCTGATGAGATTCGCATGATGACAGGTCGTAGCGAAACTGCCATCGAAGGTTTGGTATTCACCGATCTGTGGGAAATCGTGAACGAAGACAACGGCTTCACATGGCGTCGCGATAACCCATACATTGAAGACTCAACATGGCCAAACCGCCGCCTCGATTATCTGTTCATGTCATGGCCGCGACCACGGCCCATTGGCAACCCCACCAACGTATGGTTGGCAGGTGTTGAGCCAGTGAATGGTGTGCAGCCGAGTGACCACGCAGCAGTCGTTGCCGACATTCGCATGCTTGCCGAATAATCAAACACCCAGTTAGTCAAGTACTCAGCTAGGCAAACAAACAGTTGATGCCTCGCACGGGGGTAACGCGTGCACATCACGGCATGTCGATACTTGAACAAGAGCCATCTATCAACGGGGAGAACCCGTTCAAATGTTTGTCACGCGGAGTGGAGTCTGATGTCTTGTGTGTTTTGGGGCGCTCGACGACGGCTCGCACCGGCTCCGAGATAGCAACGATTACCGACCGCTCGCGCAGTCAGATTCAAAATGTTCTGCGGTATCTCGCAATGAACAACGTGGTCATTTCGGACAAAAAGGACGGTTGGTGGTTCAACACGTTGAACCCAGAGCATCCGCTGGAGCCATTGATTCGTCAGATTGCGGAGATGCGATTGCCAAGCGCAACCGAGGAAGAATTACCAAGCGCACCGCATGCGCTTGATGCCATTGATGAATGAACTCTGCAAGTAGTCAGGCTCGCTGGTGATTTCCAGTGTTGGCACACGACGACGAATCTCGTCAAACATCACGGCAATCTCGCGGCGCGCAAGGTTTGCACCAAGGCAGAAGTGAGGTCCGCCTGCACCAAAGCCCACCTGTGCAGGCTGAGCAGAGCGGCGAATGTCGAAGTCATTCGGGTTCGTGAACACACTCTCGTCACGGTTGCCTGACTGGTAGAACATCACAACTTTTTCGCCCTCTTTGATGGGCTGGCCATTGATCTCGGTGTCTTCGGTAGCGGTGCGGCGGAAGTGAATCACCGGCGTTGAGTAGCGAACGATTTCTTCCACTGCAGTTTTGGTGTGTGTCTCGAAGTCGTTGAACCATAACTCGCGCTGATCGCGATGAATGGTGAGCTCGCGCATGCCGTGACCAATTGCAGTACGAGTTGTCTCGTTGCCGGCAACCACGAGCAAGATGAAGAAAGAACCGAACTCTTGTGCGGTGAGGCGCTCGCCGTCGACAACAGCGTTCATCATGATGGATGCAATGTCGTTGCCAGGGTTCTTCAAGCGCTCTTCACCAAGTGCAAGTGCGTACGAGAAGATTTCGCCACCAACGCGAACAAGGTCGTCAAATGTGCCGACGTACTCGGGGTCGCCGACACCGAGGATGGTGTTCGTCCAGTTGAAAATCATCTCTTCGTCAGATTCGGGGATGCCCATCATGTCGCAGATGATTTGCAATGGCATGAGTGCTGCCACTTCACGAACAAAGTCGCACTCGCGCTCGGGGAAGCGTTCGAACATGCGATCAATCACGGAAGCAGAGCGAACACGAACTGACTCTTCGAGTGCTCCGATTTCTTTTGGCGTGAAACCCTTCGACACGATGGACCGCAAACGGAAATGCTTGGGGTCGTCCATGTTGATCATGGAGCCGAAGAACTCGTTGATCTCGACGGGCAAGTCACCGATGTTGGAACCTGCGCCACTCTTAAACAAGTTGGCGTTACGGCTCACATGCCAGATGTCGTCGTGGCGAACAAGTGCGCGGTAACCAGGACCTGGCGGGATAGGGGAATTCTCCACCATTCGCTCTTCAAAGAAGTGGAAGGGGGACTCATCGCGAAGAGTCTTGAAGGCGCCATAACGCCAGTCGCGGGGCTGTGTCCAGAACTCAGGGTTCGAGAGATCGATATCTGCGAGGGGTACAACGGGAAGATTCATGCAGGAAGAATAGGGGACAGTACGGTCGTATGTATGGCTGAGTTCACCTTCTTTGTTGACGCGGATTTGTACATGATGAATGGCGGTGAATTGGCCGCCACCGAAGAAGACCTGCACGAGATGGGGGTCTGGGGTGTCGATATTCCCAAGGAATATGGCATGGACCTCGGAGACCGAGTACCTGTCCATGTGAACGGCTCGAGCGCGGGCATTCGTTTCTATTCCAAGTTGTTGGGGATGAAGGACCCCCTGCAGCTGGAGGAAATGGACCGTGTTTTGGCAGCCGCAGAGGCAAAAGAAGCGTCCTCGGAGGAGTGATTTCCCCTGTTTCTTGGTTAATGTCGGTGAGTCGGTTCGACCAGCGGACCACCAAACAGGGAGTCATTAATGCCCGAAGCAGTAATTGTTGCAACAGCCCGCAGCCCAATCGGCCGCGCAAATAAGGGTTCGCTCAAGGATCTCCGTCCTGACGACATGTCAGCACAGATCGTCAAGGCTCTCATGGCCAAAGTTCCTCAGGTGAAGGCCGACGATGTCGAAGACCTCATCATGGGAATCGGTCAGCCTGCAGGTGAAGGCGGATTCAACATCGGTCGTATGGTCGCCATCTTGGCTGGCCTCGACAACGTTCCTGGCGTCACCGTCAACCGCTATTGCTCTTCTTCATTGCAGACCATCCGCATGGCAGCACACGCCATTCGCGCCGGAGAAGGCGATTGCTTTATCGCTGCCGGTGTTGAAGCAGTGAGCCGTTACGCATCAGGCGCTTCCGACTCTGCTCCAAACGCAATCTTCAAGGAAGCCGGTGCTCGTACACGTGCACGTTCCGAAGGTGGCGCAGCAGTGTGGACTCCTGCAGAAGGTTTGCCAGACGCATACATCGCAATGGGCCAGACCGCAGAGAACGTGGTGCAGGTTGAAGGCGTGACACGTGAAGAGATGGACCACTTTGGTGTTCGCTCACACAACCTCGCAGTTGCTCACCAGGAGAATGGTTTCTTCGAGCGCGAGATCACACCACTCGTCCTCCCAGACGGCACTGTTGTTTCCAAGGACGACGGCCCACGTGCCGGCACCACATACGAAGCAACATCGCAGTTGAAGCCAGTGTTCCGCCCTGATGGTTCCATCACCGCAGGTAACGCTTGCCCACTCAACGACGGTGCAGCAGCAGTCATGGTCATGTCCGACACCAAGGCAAAGCAGTTGGGTCTCACCCCACTCGCACGCATCGTGTCATCGGGCGTTTCTGGTCTCAACCCAGAAATCATGGGCCTCGGACCAATCGAAGCATGCCGCCAGGCTCTCAAGCGCGCCGGTATGACAATCGATCAGATCGACCTCGTCGAAATCAACGAAGCATTCGCTGCACAGGTTCTTCCTTCAGCAAAGCACCTCGGAATTCCAATGGACAAGCTCAACATCCACGGTGGTGGCATTGCGCTTGGTCACCCATTCGGTATGACCGGTGCACGCATCATGACAACCCTCATCAATGGTCTTCAGTGGGAAGACAAGACCTACGGCATGGAGTCCATGTGCGTCGGTGGTGGCCAGGGCATGGCAATGATCGTTGAGCGCTTGAGCTAATCAAGCCTGAACAATTGAAGTGCAACGACTAGTTCGTTGCAGATCGCGAATCGGCGGTGGGTCTCAACATGAGGGCCACCGCCGTTCCGCATATTGCCATCATGAGAGCTGCGAAGCCGAATGTAATCAGGCCACCACGTGCCACGGATTCTGATGAGCCGTAGAGAACAGGTGCGATGAGTGACATCAACACACCAGCCATCAGGTCGCCGGCACCACTGAGTCCTTGCGCTGCAGATGCGCGTCCTTTTGGTGCAACCTGTGCCATCAGTGATTGCGCTGCAGGAATTGTGAGTGCACCGATCACACCTTCGACAACTGCGAAGCCGACGAGCAACCATGCGCTGTTGAGAAGTCCATAGACAAACACCAACGGCACAGTCATGAAGATTCCGATCACGGTCATGCGCGCAGCACCGCGTCGGTCGGCAAGTCGACCACCAGCAGCGCCAAGAAGAATGAAGGGGATGGTGTAGAGAAGGAATGTCATTCCGACCATGGCATTCGTGCCACCGCGGTCGGTGACGTATCTGTCCCACAATGCGTCGTACACACCAATGGGAATAAAGAGTGTGAGCGAAGCCAACGCGGCTGCGCGCACTGGTCGAAGCTTCAACAATTCAAGACTGAGACGATTTGATTCCCCCGTTGTTGGGAGCGATGGAAGATGGCGTGGCAGAACAATGAAGAAAGCGGCCAGAGCGAGAACTGCGAAAACGAGGAACGCGCCACGTAATCCGAATGGACCGATGAGAAGTGCTCCGATGAGTGGTCCGCCAGTGAAACCAGCGAGTTCCAAACCGCGCAAACGTCCAAGTCGTTCAGCAGCGCGTGATTTGTCGATGTTGGCTGCAATGGCTTTGATGGCGGGGCCGCTTGTGCCCAATGATGCTCCAGTGATTGCTCGTGCAGCCACAAACATCCACAGTGTGTTTCCGAAGGCAAACATTGCAGAACCGATGGCCGCAAGAATTAATGCAGCAAGAACGAAACGCTTTGGTTTGCCGCGATCTGCGAACGGTGCAAGAAAGAGCTGAACAATCAGCGACGCAAGGAATCCCGATGCAGCGATGAGCCCGAGACCTGCGTTGCTGAATCCGTATTTGTCTTGCAAGTCACTGAGAGCAGCAAAGATCATGCTGTTCGAAACCGGAACAGCAAAGCCACAAATAAGCAGTGGACCAATGCCCATGGTGAACTTGGCCAGGCCGCGTTCCTTCGTTGGGGTTGTCATTGGTTACCTTCCGAGGCAGTGGAGAACTTCATCGTTGAATGCGGGCCAATATTGCATGCCCCATTCGTCGAATTCACGTTCTGCAATCATGACGCATGCGACATCTGCAACGGGGTCAATCCACATAAATGTGCCGATGCCACCGAAGTGCCCGAACGTTGATGATGAGTTTCGTGTGCCAGTCCAATGCGGACTCTTCTGACCGCGAATCTCAAAACCCAAGCCCCACGGACACGGATCAAAAGAACCAATGCCTGGGACAACGCCGGCAAGGTCAGGGAACACGGGCATCACGGCGCTCATGTAGGTCTCGTGCGCGATGAGAGAAGGGGAGCGCAGTTCATGAACGAATTGCAACAAGTCCTCGGCGGTGGAGTGCACGTCTTTGGCGCATGATCCTTCAAGCGCGGTGTTGTGCATGCCGAGCGGCGCGAAGACTGCATCGTCGAGATACTCCACGAAAGCAATTCCTGTTGAGTGTTCAACGTGTTGAGCCAACATGTCAAAGCCAGTATTGCTATAAATGCGCTTCACACCAGGTTTGCCCACGGGGTTGGCGCCTTCAAAGGCATAGCCACCTGCGTGTGCGAGCAGATGCTGCACTGTGCATCCGGTTTGTCCGACAGCGTCATCGAGATGAACGCTGCCTTCTTCAATGGCAACAAGTACTGCGTATGCACTAAGCGGTTTGCTCACGCTTGCAAGACGTTGACGACGCTGCATGTCGCCGTGTGTTTCCACGCCACCGCTATGCACGACACCAATTGATGACGCTGCAACGGGCCAGGCATCAGCAAGGCTCCACGCCGCATCAAGTGTCGACATGATTATCCGTGGTTGCGAATGAGTTCGGCCACGCGGAATGCGAGGTCGAGACCTTGACGGCCGTTCAAACGTGGGTCACAAATTGTTTGGTACCGCTCGTTGAGGTCATCACTTGTGACATCGTGTGTTCCGCCGGTGCACTCGGTGACATCGTCGCCAGTGAGCTCCACGTGGATACCGCCTGGCCATGTTCCTTCGGCCTTATGGGCGCGAACGAAGCCAGCAATCTCGGCAACAATGTCTTCGAACTGACGAGTCTTGCGACCGTTTGGTGCAGTGATGGTGTTGCCATGCATCGGGTCACATGCCCACACAACAGGATGATCTGTTTCTTTCACGGCGCGAAGAAGTGGACGCAGTGAATCTTCCACCTTGTCGGCACCCATACGGCTGATGAGTGTGAGGCGACCAGGAATACGTGCGGGGTTGAGTGTTTGGCACAACTCAAGGACGTACTCAGGTGTTGTGGTGGGGCCCACCTTGCAACCAATGGGGTTGCCAACGCCACGCAAGAATTCAATGTGTGCACCATCAAGCTGACGTGTGCGCTCACCGATCCAGAGCATGTGTGCACTGCAGTCGTACCACTGGCCAGTGAGGGAGTCTTGACGAGTCAATGCTTCTTCGTAACCAAGAATGAGTGCTTCGTGGCTGGTGTACACGTCGACTTCATGAAGTGAAGAGTCGGATTCGGTGTCGACGCCGCATGCGCGCATGAATCGCAGTGCACGCTCAATCTCATTCGAGAGGTCGACATAGCGCTGACCTTCGGGGCTATTTGCAACGAAATCTTGTGTCCATGTGTTCACGCGGTTGAGGTCAGCAAAGCCGCCCTTGGTGAATGCGCGCAACAAGTTGAGCGTGGAAGACGACTGGTGGTATGCCTGCACTAAACGCTCAGGGTTTGGCATACGAGCTTCAGCAGTAAACGCTGCATCGTTGACAATGTGTCCGCGGAATGATGGCAATTCAACATCACCAATTGTTTCGGTACCGGACGAACGTGGCTTTGCGAATTGACCAGCCATGCGACCGATCTTTACAACGGGAACACCCATGGAGTAGGTGAGCACGATTGCCATCTGCAAAATGACGCGCAACTTCTCGCGAATGTTGACAGCGTTGAACTCGTCAAAGCTTTCTGCACAGTCACCGGCTTGCAACAAGAAAGCATTTCCTGCAGCTACTTGACCAAGTGCGGCTTGCAACGAACGAGCCTCACCAGCGAACACGAGGGGAGGGTATGCAGATACTTGAGACAGCGCAGACTCGAGGGTGCCATTGGTTGGCCATTCGGGTTGCTGCTGTGCGGGGAATGCCTGCCAGGAATCGGGGGTCCAACTACGTGCCATAAGAGGTACAGCCTTGCGCTTAAAGGGGGGTAAACGCAACGCCTATTTCCCGATGGTGGGAAATAGGCGTTGAGAACGGGGTCTGAACTGAATCAGACGGCGAGGATGCGCTCGGCGTCGTCACGCAGTCCTTCAACTGCACGACTGACCAAGCGGCGAGCTGCCTCGGCTGTGACGCCAAGGTCTTCGCCCACCTCGCGGAAGCTCTTGCGCTCGCCATCGAGAAGTCCGAAACGGGCTTCCACTGCATAGCGGGCACGATCATCAAGGGTTCCGAGGAGCTCATCGAGCAATTCGGTGTCGACCAATGCCATGACAGCGTCTTCAGGAGTTCCCTGGCCGTTGTCCATGAGGTCGCCCAAGGTTGCGTCACCATCGTCACCCACGGTCTTGTCGAGAGACACTGGAGTGGTGAGGCGGTGAAGTTCAGCGTTGCCTGCATCGAGGGTTTCGCC
>CAEZWJ010000026.1_pt1 | contig 18375 bp, 14 predicted proteins | sample 7264931 | NCBI WGS metagenome assembly CAEZWJ01 (sample SAMEA6813876, study PRJEB35770) | freshwater metagenome | biome: Freshwater; feature: Freshwater reservoir; material: water | place: Czech Republic | collected 2017-06-27 | depth 0.5m m | reverse complement strand
GGGTCACAACGGTGCCTCATTCACGGCAGGATCTGTAGTGGGAACCACGAATACTTCGCAGATCTCGACCGTGACGCCATTCGATGTAGAGAACCCGGAAGTGGTCACCATTGAAGACCTCATCAAGGTTCTCGACTATCCCGAGGATTTCTTCTTGAAGACAGTCGGGGTTAGCAAGTGGGTAGACAAAACGCAGGCAGATATTGCACTCTTGCCAGTTGATATTGACGACCGGCGTCTGCGCGAATTGTGGAATGAATTGCGCGACCTATCGGAAGCAACATCCACTTCACCAAGTCGCTCAGCAAAGAAATTCAAGAGTGACGAAACATCTGCGTGGCAGACCTTGAAAAAGGAACGCGGGGTAGTGCCCGTTGGAATTCTTGGAGACGATGCTCTCGATAGTGCTCAAACATTGTTGAGTGAAGCGGCGGGCCTTGTTAAGGACTGGGGTTTTCCGACCATGGTGGAAACCGAACACGAAATCTCCCTGCAACTCCCCAATGGGGTAGTGGAAGGGACTGTGTCCTATTTCGAAACTGAAGAACTCGCTGGTTTTACTTCTCTGTACGGAGTTGATCGTTTGCGTTCACGAGCTGTCATTCTGCTCTTGATACTTGCGGCACAAGGAGTAATTAAGCATTCAACAATTCTCTTTGGGTACGACAGCAAGGAAAATGAAATCAAAGTAAACAATGTCTTTTTTGAGACAGAACTCACGAAAGAGGATGCTCTGCGCCGGCTCACGGGTCTCATAGACGCCGTTCATTTAGCTCGCGCGATACCGGCGGTTACTTTTGATGGAGCAGTGAAGGCAATCATCGCTGCTGATGCATCTGGTGATGAGGAAAAATCTCCTGAATTCGCTTTTGACAAATTTGTTGCTTCCGATAAATACGGAAAGTCTTTGGAACGTCGTTTGTTTGGAGAAGAGCCCAAGTATTCAGACGTGTTTGCGATTGACGGTCCAATCCGTGAATTCTGGTCGACCCTTACAAGTGTGGTTAATGGTCCGAAGTACAAGAGTTTTGCAAAACATGGTGTGACAACCATCAAGGTCTCAGGATTCATCGTCAAATGAGTAACACGTCTGCCATCGATAAACTTACGATCACAAATGGTCTGTTCCTTGAGGCCAGCGCTGGCACGGGCAAGACCTACACAGTTGCCGCTTTGGTCACGCGTGAACTCGCAATGGACGACACATTGCGTATCGGAGATTTCCTGATCTCCACATTCACTCGAAATGCTTCTGCAGAACTAAAGGATCGTGTTCGCCGTCGCATCATTGAGATGGCTGAGATTGTGTCTATTGGAACTGCAGTACCCGACGATGATTTGTCTCAGTATCTCTGCAGTCAAAATGAATCGAAGCGGGAGCAGATCGTTGTTAACTTACGTCGCGCTGCGGTCGAGTTCGATATGGCAACCATTGGCACCATTCATTCGGTGTGTTCGCGCATTCTGACGTTGGCTGGACTACCTAGTGGCAATGGAAACGAAGCGGCATCTACCAAGATGCTCATCCAACAGAAAGTAAACGACTACGTGGCCACGCAGGCAATTCAGATGGCTTCTGACCCTGCAGCGAGTTCCGGTGTATTGCGGCCGTGGGACCCAGCGCTTTTGGCAAAAGTGGTAGAAGAGAAAGTGTCAGCTCCTGATGCCGAGTTGTGGGTGGATCCGTCTCACACCAATGCAGCTCAACTACAACAACTTGTTCGTGACATTCATGCAATGGTCGCATCGATTCATGAACAAACGCAAGCTAATCCAACATTCGACGACCTATTACGTCGAGCCGCCGCTGTCATGTCAGACCCTCAGTATGCAGTGGCAGTTTCTGCGATTCGCCAGAAGTATCGCATGGCATTCGTAGATGAAGCACAAGATACAGACCCCATGCAATGGAGCATCTTTCGCGGAATCATCGAAACAATCTCAAAAGATTCTTTCCTGGTGGTAGTCGGTGACCCGAAACAATCCATCTATCGATTCCGTGGGGCTGATGTCAATGCATACCTTGAAGAGCGTGACGTAAAGAATCTCATTTCACTCGATACAAACTTCCGTTCCGATGGAGACATGATCACGGCGCTGAACGCGCTGATGGACGGCCAGAGTTTCGGAAATCACATCGATTATGTACACGTGAATTCTGCACCAAAGAATGCAGGTTCTCAGTTGTCGCGTTTTCAGCCAGTAGAGATTGTAAATCTGGGTGAGAAACCGAAAGCCAATGTTCCACAGAAGGTTGCAGCGCTTCGTGTTGCTGAACTACTGAAACACGCACAGATCAATGGCAAGGAGATTGAGCTTTCAGATGTTTGTGTGCTGGTGCGAGCGAATGAGATTGGTATCAGCCTCGAACGAGAACTGCGTTCCATGAAGATCCCGGCCGTTAGTGGCGGTACCGCGTCCGTCATTCAAAGTGAAGCGGCGCAGTCACTGCAGCAGTTGCTGCAAGCACTAGATCGCCCTAGTGACATGGGCCTGGTACGCACTGCAGTGTCGAGCATGTTCTTTGGACGTTCGCTACTTGACCCCGCCGTGATGGCGCACGGTGTTGTATCTACAAATACCGGAGATGGGGGAGACGATTCAGCTGCGGAATCAATGGCAGGCATCGATGTTGAGCATGATTTTATTCGCGCCCTTTCTCGTATCATTCGCAAAGATGGGATCGCGGCGGTTGAGGCCCAGATTCTTAGTAATCCGCTGTGCTTGAATTCAATGTTGCGTTCAGAGCGTGCCGAGCGCCGCCTCACCGATTTGCGTCACCTTGTGGAACTCATTCACCAAGAAACAGAAGGTCAGGGCATTGAAGCATCCACGGCATTGCAGACAATTGCGGATCTCGAATCTCTGGATGCCACTGCGGAACTTGTAAGTCGCCGCATCGAAAGTGATGTTGATGCAGTGAAGATTCTCACTGTGCATGCAGCTAAGGGTCTTGAATTCCCCATTGTGGTTGTTGCTGATTTGTGGAAAGACAAAACTCTTGGCGACACAAAGGAAAAGACCGCAGATGAGCGCAGCACGAAAAAGCCACCTGTGTTCTTGTCGCCCCGAGCCAACGCTGCGGGCAAGAAATTTCGTTGCATCGATGTCGCGTGGGTAGAAGCAGGTATTCCTACTCCGTTAGCGCGTCTGGCGTCAGAGGCTGAAGCGCTTGATGAGACAAAGCGTCAGTTTTATGTTGCAGTAACCCGCGCCAAGCATCATCTCTCAATCTTGTTGCCCAGCGATCAAGAGGGCTGTGTGGCGTACTCGTGTATTAACACTGATGCAATTGGTCAAGAAGATTCACTCATTCCTGTTGTGCCTATCCCCGCGAAAGTCTCGCCAACAATTCCCACACGTGTTGTACCGGTGAGTACTCGTCCGTTCGATGGCTCTACTACGCAGACATATCGCCGTACGTCGTTCTCGGGTATCTCTGAACTTGCAGCTGGCCGTGCTCAATCAGTGTTGCATGCTGCGCCGGGTTCAGGCCTCGATGAACAACCAGATTTCTTTGGGGGCCACGTGCACTCCGCAGCAGCAGATGTTGCAGTTGGCGCAACCATGCCACTAGCTCGCGTACCAAAAGGTACGTACATCGGAACAGTTATTCACGAAATCTTTGAGCACTTCGATACCGCAGCGCCATCCATTGTCAATGAGATGACGCGACTCGTGGACAAACACGCATCTAGCCCATCTTTGCTTTCATCGCGTACAGACCTCATTGATGGTCTGGTGCTTGCAGCCCAGACTCCACTTGGTCCACTCATGGGTGGTGCATCGTTGGCCACTATCCCGTCGCGTGACCGCCTTCCTGAACTTTCTTTCGAGATGGGACTAGCGCACTTGTCGAAGGACGTTCGTGTGAAAAAAATTGGTGATGTATTACTTGAAATGCTTCCCAGTAATGACCCATTGTTCCATTACGCACAACTTTTGAGTAGTGAACAGTTCAACATTCCACTGGCGGGACTGATCAATGGTTCGATCGACGCAGTGTTACGTGTGAAGAATGCTGACGGCGTAGAGAAGTTGTTTATTACTGACTACAAGAGCAACCGACTAGACGAAGAAGACGATGAACGGTTGATCGACGCATATCATCCGACTCGATTAGTACATGCCATGGAACATCACCACTATCCACTGCAGGCCATTTTGTACGGGGTAGCAGTTCATAGATTTCTTCGTTGGAAGGCGCCTGCAGTGAGCAGCGATGACGCCATCGGCGGCGTTGCTTACTTCTTCCTTCGTGGAATGGTGAATGACCTTGCGTTTGTTGACGATCAAGGTTGTCCGTATGGCGTATTTCAATGGACTGCTCCAACCGGCTTGTGGTCGCGTCTATCAAATGTCCTGGCGGGTGTCGGTCATGCGTAATCACTCTCGGTTTCAGTCACTCATCAAGGAAGAGTTTGTCTCTGTTGTAGACCTGCATGCGGTAGATGCATTGATTGACCTTGCTCAACCAAAAACTGCGCTTGCTGCAGAAGTGGTAGCAGTCCTGGCTATGGCAATCGGGGCAGGGCGAGACGGAAACACATGTATCGATATCGAAGCACTTCCGAAACTACCAGTAGTCGCAGGGGTTTCGTGGCCCACTTCTGCAAAGGCATGGAAGTCACTGCTTTCGTCTTGCACGGAACTGGTGCGAAATTCCTCTCAGCCCGAAACTTCTCCACGACATCCGTTTGTTCTCGATGACACTCGCTTGTACATCGCGCGGTCGTACGAAGAAGAACGAGCAGTCGTCAATCATCTGGTGCGTTTACACGCAGGTGGCCAGCTGACGGTGGTACTCGGTGGCCCGGGTACAGGAAAGACCACCTATATCTCGGGCGAACTCATCACTATGTTCTCGGGAGAAGGTGCGGACGACATCAAGTTGTCTCTCGTCGCGCCCACCGGAAAAGCAGCTAGGCGCATGCGACAATCATTGATGCGAGCGCTCGCTCGTTCAAGTGCACCCGAAGAAGTCGTCAAGAAAATTCTCGATGCGGCGGATTCACAGACAGTTCACAAGCTTCTGGGTATGTCGCCGCGACGTGCCCAGCGTTACAAATTCAATTCAGACCCGAAGAGTCGTCTGAAATGCAATTTGCTCATTGTGGACGAAGCTTCAATGATGTCATTGTCATTGATGTATCACTTGCTCGAAGCACTGGAAGACGGTGCAAAAGTGTGGCTAGTAGGAGATCCGGATCAGCTAGCAAGCGTTGATGCTGGAACAGTTCTTGGCGATATCTCGCAAGTCACGGAGCCTGTTGGTTCTAGATTTCACAGTTCGTTCGTTCCGCGCACTGTGCAGCACCGCTACCCAGAAGCCTCGCGTATCAATCGATTAGTGAAATGTGTGCGAAATGCTCAGTCGCAGAAAGACATTGACCTATTCCTTGAAATTTTGGCGGAGACTTCGCCCGACGTTTCATGGATTGACCCGAAAGTACAAAAAGACGATCTGAAGAAACTGACGCAATTGGTCATTGACAACGCAAATGCTGTTGCCGTTCTTGCTGAAGCTGGCAAATCTGCCGAAGCACTAGCCACCCTGGCCTCGGTGCAGATCTTGTGCGCCAACCGTGAAGGAGCAATGGGTGTCGCGGGTTGGAACCGGTCCATTCAACGCGCTGTAAAGGGGAGTGCGTCTCATCCGTTCTATTTCGGTCGCCCAGTCATGATTAACAAGAATGACGACTCACTGCAATTGGCAAATGGTGACGTGGGCGTGGTGTGCAATATCGGTGGCAGCCGAAAAGTTGCTTTCGAAGGGCTCGAGAAGCCGGTTGAGATTCCGGTGAACAGCCTTCCATCGGTCGACACTGTGCATGGTCTTACTATTCACAAGAGTCAAGGCTCGGAGTACACGCACGCCGTGGTTGTTTTGCCTGCGCAACAGTCAAAGATATTGACGCGTGAGCTTTTGTATACGGCCATCTCGCGACCCACTGAACAGTTGACAATTATTGCGACGGCAGAGGCTCTTGCCTATGCCATCAATAATCCGATTCGACGCTCTACTGGCTTAGTTACTGCCCTTCGAGCCGACTAATTCAGCCAGCTGGGGCGAGTCTTCTCAAAAGAGTCGATCTCTGCTGCATGAGTCATCGTGATGCCGATGTCGTCAAGACCGTTCAAGAAACGATGTTGCGTCGGAGCATCCATCGGGAATGATTCCTTGAAGCCAGCCGATGGAACCTCCACCAACAACTTCTCCATGTCAACGACGATCTCAGTGTTGGCATCAGCCTCAATGAGTTCCCACAACTTTTCGACCGCTGCTTGCGGAAGGATGACCGGAGCCAATCCGTTCTTGGTGCAGTTGTTGCGGAAGATGTCGCTGAAGCTCGGCGCGATCACTGCGTCAAACCCGTACTGCTGAATTGCCCACACGGCGTGCTCACGAGATGAGCCCACGCCAAAGCTGGGTCCAGCAACCAAGATGCTTGCGCCGCTGTATCGCTCATCGTTGAGAACGAAGTTGCGATCATCGCGCCACGTTGAGAACAACCCAGCCTCAAAGCCAGTGCGCTCAACACGCTTGAGCCAATCAGCAGGAATGATCTGATCGGTATCGACGTCGCTGCGCTTGAGAGGCACACCGCGTCCGGTGAGAACTTGTACTGATTTCACTTCAAATCTCCTGGGCTTGCGAAATGTCCGGCCACAGCGGTTGCTGCAGCGACGGCGGGGGAGACAAGGTGCGTACGTCCGCCGCGGCCTTGGCGTCCCTCGAAGTTGCGGTTACTTGTGCTGGCGGCGCGTTCGCCTGGTGCCAACTTGTCGGGGTTCATTGCAAGGCACATGCTGCAACCAGGCTCACGGAAGTCAACGCCTGCCTCAATGAGGATCTTGTCGAGGCCTTCTTTGATTGCTTGCTCACGCACGGCATGGCTTCCGGGAACAACCATCACACGCTTTACGGTGACTTTGCGACCCTTCAACACCTCGGCTGCTGCACGAATGTCCTCGATGCGACCGTTGGTGCAGGAACCAATGAACACAGTGTCGACAGGAACTTCGCGCATGTTCATTCCAGCGGTGAGACCCATGTACTCGAGTGCACGCTTGATGGTGTCGGCACCTGTCTCATCATCAGCATCTGATGGTGAAGGAATGACGCCGTCAATGGGCAATACCTGTGCAGGGTTTGTGCCCCAGCTGACATATGGCGTGAGTGTTGAGGCATCGATGAAGACTTCCTTGTCCCACTTTGCGCCGTCATCTGTCTTGAGTTCTTTCCATGCGGCAACTGCTGCGTCCCAATCGGCACCCTTCGGTGCATTCTCGCGACCCTTCAAGTATTCGAATGTTGTTTCGTCTGGTGCGATGAGGCCGGCCTTTGCGCCAGCTTCAATGCTCATGTTGCACACCGTCATGCGGCCTTCCATCGAAAGCGCACGAATCGCTGAACCGCGATATTCAATGACGTGGCCGATGCCGCCACCAGTTCCGATCTTGCCGATGATGGCAAGGATGATGTCCTTTGCGGTGACGCCTTCAGGGACTTCGCCATCAACAGTGATGGACATCCACTTTGGACGTGACTGAGGAAGTGTTTGTGTTGCAAGAACATGTTCCACTTCGCTGGTGCCGATTCCGAAAGCAAGTGCGCCGAATGCACCATGCGTTGCAGTGTGGCTGTCGCCGCACACGATGGTCATGCCAGGAAGAGTGCGTCCCTGTTCTGGTCCAATCACGTGAACAATTCCTTGACGGGCGTTGCCCATAGGGAAGTGCGTGAAGCCGAACTCCGCTGCGTTGTCACGAAGTACTTGCACTTGACGTGCGGAAATCTCATCTGCAATCGGAAGGTGAATGTCTGCCGTCGGAACATTGTGATCTTCAGTTGCAATGGTGAGGTCGGGGCGACGCAATGGGCGACCAGTGAGGCGCAAACCATCAAATGCCTGCGGGCTGGTGACTTCATGCACCAAGTGCAAGTCGATGTACAAAAGGTCGGCTTCACCAGGTGCGCCATGAACGACGTGCTGGTCCCAGACCTTCTGAGGGAGAGTCATTGGATTCGACATGTGTGATCCTTTCGGAATCGCATATTTGATTGTCTCAATATGTGGGATATGATTCCCAATTAATGGACAGCGTATCAGGGGTCGGAGTTGTAGACAAGGCGTTTGTCGTTTTGAACGTTCTTGTCACACGTCCGCTCACTTTGGCTGAGGTCGTTGAGGCCACAGGTATCCCGCGCGCCACGTGCCATCGTTTGTTATCGGCTTTGGAACATCACGGTGCAGTGCGTCGTAATGATGAAGGTCTCTATTGCGTTGGGCCATCAATGGCAGGCCTTGGTCGTGCGGCGACTGCTCAATTCCCATTCCTTCGGAGAGCTCGCGATGTCGCAACGGCATTACGGGATAAGACCGGCGAAAGCGTGCAAGTGTTTTTCCCCGAAACAGACGGGCGTCGCTGTGTCGTCAGTCTTGAGTCGCCGAATGGCTTGCGTTGGATCGTTCCCGAGGGCGCGTTGTTTCCCATTTCACGCGGATCTGCGGGGCGCGTGTTGTCTGGCGCGAAGCTCAGCAATGGTGGGTGGATTGAATCTGTTGAAGAGCGTGTGAAAGGTGTTGCGTCTGTCAGTGCTCCCGTGATTGACGGGGCAGGCGACATCATCGCGGCACTTTCCATCTCAGGACCTCTCGAGCGAATGAGTCGTCACCCCGGTGCGAAGTTCGGTGCAATGGTGTCACGCGGCGCGCGAGATCTTTCCGATTTCGTTTCCTAAATCTCTTGCCTCGTGTGCACATGTGGCACATGGAAAAAGACACCGCACCCACAATTCATTCACCGGCTGACATTCTCGACATCGCTGTTGGGGTCGAGGCAAAACTGCACACCATGCTCGAGACCTTTGAGTTGCCCGGTGCTCGCTTGTACGGAGTCAATTGTGCAGCTCGCCCTGTGACCGAGCCCAATATGTGTTTCCTTGCGCAGCATCCTGATGTGTACGAGTTGCTTGATGCGCCCTCGAGTGCTTTGGCTCGCATGTTTGATGCAGCCACAATCGTGACAACGGGATGGGCTGCACCGCTTGGGCCTGACGGCACGGTCGAAGGCGCACCGAGCGAGCATGCTCAGCGCCGTCGAGTACGCCTCGTCGTAGTAGTTGCTGACCATGGAGTTGCCAGTGTCCTGAGGTTTGCTGACCAACCCGATGACGTTGTGACTGACCCGGGGTCAGCCACCGGATCTCTGGCTGAAGCCATCACACGATTTTGGTTTGATCCGCCAGTGAACTTGCCGAGCAACGCTTAGTGAACGTGCGTCTTTTCACAAAGGCGCAATTCAGAATTGGTACGCCTAGCCTTGCTGACGTGACTTCCCCCGTCGACAAAGAATGGGCAAACCGCATCCGTGCTCTCGCGGCCGAAAAAGATGCAGTGATCCTTGCGCATAACTATCAAGTACCCGAGATTCAAGATGTTGCTCATCATGTGGGCGACTCACTTGCCCTCTCTCGGATCGCTGCAACAGTTCCCGAGTCGACAATCGTTTTCTGCGGCGTGCACTTCATGGCAGAGACAGCAAAGATTCTTTCCTACGACAAAACCATCATCATTCCCGATGAGCGAGCTGGTTGTTCTTTGGCAGACACCATCACGGCGGACCAACTGCGTGAGTGGAAAGCACAACACCCTGGTGCTGTGGTGGTGAGCTATGTCAACACCACTGCCGCGGTGAAAGCTGAGACCGATATCTGTTGCACCAGTTCCAATGCAGTGGAAGTTGTTCAATCAATTCCTGCTGATGTTCCTGTGTTGTTTTGCCCTGATCAGTTCCTCGGCGCACACGTGCAGCGAATGACAAAGCGCGACAACATGCACATCTGGATGGGCGAGTGCCATGTGCACGCGGGCATCAATGGCTCAGAGCTCAAAGCAATGGTTGCTGCCGAACCCGATGCAGAACTATTCGTGCACCCTGAATGTGGTTGTGCAACAAGTGCGATGTATCTCGCCTCGGAAGGCGTAGTGCCGGCGGAACGAACTCACATTCTCTCCACCGGTGGAATGCTCGATGCGGCTCGAACAACGAAGGCAAAGAAGGTTCTCGTTGCCACTGAGACGGGCATGTTGCATCAATTGCGCAAGGTCAACGTGACCACTGTGTTTGAACCAGTGAACCGTGCAGCTGTGTGTAAGTACATGAAGATGATTACGCCAGAAAAACTGGAACATGCTCTCGTGCATGGCACAGATGTTGTCGATGTGCCTCGTGATATTGCTGATCGTGCGCGTCTTTCTGTTGAGCGCATGATTGCGATCGGCACACCGTCACGTGTCGGCGAATAATCGCGTCCCTCGCCAGTTAGCGGCGCCAGAGCCAACATGGTTCGTGGACACTGATGTTGTGATTCTCGGGTCCGGAGCAGCGGGGCTATCCGCAGCGCTTGCACTGCGGCCTGTACGCGACGTTGTCCTTGTAACAAAAGACATTCTTGCGGCAGGCAGTACGAACTGGGCACAAGGTGGGCTTGCAGCAGTGCTCGACCCGAATGACTCCATTGAGTTGCATGTGCAGGACACATTGGAAGCGGGCGCAGGACTCTGCGATGAAGGCGCTGTGCGAGAACTTGTTTCCGAGGCTCCGACCGCTATTCGCTATCTGATGGAACTTGGTGCTGCCTTTGATGCTGGTGATTCATCGGGTGAAATCGCACTGACCCGTGAAGGTGGCCACTCGCACAATCGCATTGTTCATGCTGGCGGTGACCAAAGCGGCGCAGAGGTGCAGCGAACACTTGACGAATCAGTCCGTCTTGCCGGAGTGCAAGTGGTGGAGCGCGCATTCGGTCTTGACGTCGTCACGGGTAAGACTGCAAACGGAACTCGTGCTGTTGCAGGTGTTCGGGTAGCGATGTTGGACAGCAATGGCGGCGTCGAAAGCGTCGGCATCGTGACTGCACGTGCTGTGATCATTGCAACGGGTGGTTATGGCCAGGTGTACGCATCCACTTCAAACCCTCCTGCGGTAACGGGCGATGGCATTGCACTTGCACTTCGCGCAGGTGTTGAAGCAAACGATCTTGAATTCATTCAGTTTCACCCCACGGTGTTGTGGAGTGGTCCAGAAGCGACAGGGCAGCAAGCGCTGATTAGTGAGGCCGTTCGTGGTGAAGGTGCAATCCTTCTCGACGCCGCTGGTCAACGCGTGATGGCCGGTGTGCACCCACAAGAAGACTTGGCACCACGAGACGTTGTCGCATCTGCGATCAGTCGACGGATGTCGGAAGCGCCAGCAGGTGTTGACGACCACGTGTATTTGGATGCTCGCAAAATTGAGAAGTTTGAGGACAGATTCCCTTCCATCACTGCCTCTTGTCTTGCGGCGGGTATTGATCCGCAACGTGAACTCATCCCTGTTGCTCCCGCAGCGCATTATGTGTGCGGCGGTGTGAAGGCAACTTTGGATGGTGCGACATCATTGCAAGGTTTGTATGTCGTCGGTGAAGCCGCGTGTACGGGTGTGCATGGCGCCAACCGATTGGCCTCCAACAGCCTCACGGAAGGTGTTGTTGCTGGTACGCGCGTCGGGCGTGCGCTGAGTTGGAAACTTCCCGAAGAAGTCAGCACTGTCGATGAGGACGTCGAAGGTGCATTGATTGACTCATATCACCGTGCAGCACTGCGTTCCGCAATGTCGCGCTACGTCGGTGTCTTGCGCACTCCCGACGGACTCAAGGCAGCAGCTCGTATTTTGAACACCTTGGGTGCAAATGCCTCTGCTGATGTAGTGCCCACACGAAAAGCTTTTGAGGCCACCAATATGTTGACGGTGGCTATTGCGGTAGTGGAAGCAGCGCACACTCGTCAAGAGAGCCGTGGTTGCCATCGCCGAACAGATTTTGCCGAACCGCGCACAGACTGGATGCGTCACCTATCGTGTCGCATTGTTGACGGACGCATGGAGGTCTCGGCATGAACTTGCACTCACCATCAGAAGTCACGCTCTCTCGTCTCGCAGCACAAGGTCTCAGTGCCGAGTATGTCCAGCAAGTCATTCGTGACACCGTTTCTGAGGATCTGAATGGTGGAATCGACATCACCAGTGTTGCCACGGTTCCGCTTGAGCAGCGCAGTGTGGTGACTTTCGGTTCCCGTGCGAATGGATGTCTTGCAGGACTTGATATCGCTATCGCTGCAGTTGAGATGGTCTGTGGACCAACAGCTAGCAATGTGGAACGTGTCAAGAATGATGGTGATCGTGTGCAGTCCGGCGATGTGTTGGCGCGTGTAGAAGCACCGACCCAGTTGATGTTGACAGCGGAACGTACGGCATTGAATCTGATGTGCCATCTCTCGGGTGTTGCGACAGCGACATCGAAGTGGGTCGATGCAATCGCTGGTACGTCTGCAATTATTCGCGACACCCGCAAGACCACTCCCGGCCTGCGTGCAATGGAGAAGTACGCCGTGCGATGTGGTGGTGGCCAGAATCATCGCATGAGCCTGAGTGATGCCGCATTAGTGAAGGACAATCACATTGCGGCTGCTGGTGGCGTTGCTCAAGCATTTGCAAAGGTTCGTGAACTTGCGGTCTCATTGCCGATTGAGATTGAAGTGGACACTCTTGAGCAACTGCGCGTAGCACTCACTGCCGGAGCAGACGTGGTGCTCCTTGACAACATGTCGCCTGACATCATGCGTGAGGCAGTCGACATCAGCGCGGAGCACACTGAATCAACAGGTCATGCAGTGTTGTTGGAAGCAAGCGGTGGCTTGACGTTAGAGAAGGCAAAGGCAGTTGCTGAAACAGGCGTGCATTTCATCAGTGTCGGTGGACTCACTCATTCGTCGCCAATTCTTGATATTGGTCTCGACATGGAGACCATCCTCTAGCTAGTCCTTTGTCGCAAGCCAGGCGGCTTCAGCTTCACCCATCGGCGTCGACGGGCCAGCGTTTGTCATTGGCCACAACTCTTCACTGATGCGTCGGAAGTTGCCTGCGGCACCAAGTTGCCCGAGCAATGCATACAGGCCCAAATTGATGCGCTGAATGAACACAAAAGCTTTCGGAACAGTGGCGTATTGCGCAATGGCCGAGGTGCGATCAAAAGTGTGACGCACGATTGACGTGGCGTATTCGGTCGACCACGTCATCTCTTTTGACTCGCGCACGGGCGCATAGAAGTGTGCGAAATAATCGCCCGCCTCTTGAGTAGTGAAAGGCGCATCGGGTTGCAACATTCCGGCTTCTTCAATGATGCGGCGATACTTCTCCATGTCGTCTTCCAACACAGCCGCGCTTACCATTCCTTGGAACATCTCCATCTCTTCAACGGTGAAGTGTTTGATGAGTCCAAAGTCAAGGAAGGTCACACGACCGTCCTTGTGGAAGATGTAGTTACCAGGATGTGGATCACCATTGAAGGCGCGGAAGCGATACAAACTGCGGAAGACAAAACGGAAGATTGCTTCGCCCACGTTGTTGCGTTCCTCTTGAGACCATTCCAGAACCTCAGCAAACGAATGGCCGCTCACGAGTTCAGTGATGAGAACGCGAGAGGTGGAGTATTCATGCAGAACTTCAGGAACGTGAATAAACGGGTGTCCTCGATAGAAATCAGCGAATGTCTGCTGGTTCTGTGCCTCGAGTGTGTAGTCAAGTTCCTCGCGCAGTCGATCCTTAATCTCAGCGACCATGTCTTCGGGGTTCAGGCTTTTGAAACCAAACGCAAGCAAAGCGCCCAACAAGTCGGCAGTACGGATATCGGCATCAATCGCCTCAGCAACGCCGGGATACTGCACTTTGACTGCCACGGCACGTTCACCTGCTGGTGTGCGAAGAATTGCGCGATGTACTTGTCCGATTGATGCAGCAGCAATGGGTTCATCGTCAAACTCGACGAACATCTCAGCGACGGGACGACCTAATTCGGCCTCTAAGACTTCATGAAAAAGTTCGACCGCCATGGGAGGTGCATTTGATTGCAATTGCCCAAGAGCAAGACGCATGGGCTCAGGCAAACCATCATCGAGATAGCTCGCCATCTGGCCCAACTTCATGAGTGCGCCCTTCATGTTGCCGAGTTCGGTGGCTACCTGTTGAGCAGTCTTCATCTCGCGATCACGCGACAATTGCTCTCGACGTTCAGCGCCAGCAAATACTTTGCGTGCTGATGTACCGGCATGGGCAAGACCGATACGAGCGCCAAGGCGAGCGAGACGACTATTGCGACGCCACCTCGACCGAAGATTGATTGCAGATTTCATGACACTGAATCGCGGGAGGGGGCATCAGTTATTGAACGATGATGCACATTGAGACATGCATTCACAAGCATGGGTACAAAGCGATCTGCGTGTGCAAACACTGCATCGTGGTCGGCATCAATTGTCTGTGTAAAAACATTCGGTATCAACTGGGCAAGTTCATGCTGTCGATCAGTGGCGACAACACGATCTTGGGTCGTGATGATCATTGCCGTTGGTGCATTGACTTCAGGAAGCCATTTGCGAGAGTCGTATAAACCAAGCGCTGCACCAGCTTCAAGAATGAGACGCCATTCATGGTCCGAGGCTTCCTTGGCTGCCCACGGTTCCCACGTCATTGTTTTACGTGACACATACAAACGATGAGAGATCGATTCACGAAGGGATGCAGGCACGAGCCGAGACAATGCGCCAATGCCTGCGAGTGCAGTGAAACCAATTCGTTCTTTCCGCTCTTCCACAAAATGTCCGGACGTCGCTGCAAGAACTAATCCACTGACACGATGCGCGTGGCGCTTCCACACAAGTTGTGCAACGGTGCCGCCCATGGAATACCCGACAGGAATGAATTTCTCGATACCTAACTGATCAGCGAGTGCTGCCGCATCGTCGGCACAATCCGACAACTTGAATTGGCGCTTGGTGCGAATGCCGCGTCCATGTCCGCGATGGTCAAGTGCGATCACACGAAAGTGTCGGCCCAGTTGTTCGTAACACATGAACCAGTTGAGGTCGGCTGTTGCGGTCCAGCCATGCAGCAACAACAAGGTTGGTGCGCCAACAGGGCCTTCAACTTCTCGAAAGTACGTGGTGCCACGTCCGGGAAGAGAGATGAAACGACCAGGCGGCAGATTCGGAGTTGGGTGATCGCTCAGTTCTCAACCTTTACGACTGTCACTGAAACTTTCGCGCCATTCTCGAGAGTGATCTGAACCTTCTCGCCCTCATGCTTGCCCAACAATGCAGAACCGATGGGGGAGACAGGACTCATCACTTCGACACCTTCACCAGTGCGTTTCTCTTCGATATGTCCGATGAGATACAACTCGGCGTCGTCAGCATCATCACCATCGAACAAAATGGTGACGCGAGACAGCACGCCCACTTCGCCTGCTGGTGGAGCAGTGGCAATCTCTGAACTTTCCAAGATGGAAAGCAGCAGGTTCTTGCGGTCATTCAACTGGCCGTACTCGTCTTTGGCGGCGTGGTAATCGCCATTTTCCTTGAGGTCGCCCATTTCACGGGCAATGCCAATGAGGTCTGCAACGCGTGGAAGCTCGTTGTGCTCCAGATGGGTGATCTCGGCCTCGAGCCTTTTGTAGGTCTCTGCTGACAGAAGGTGCTTTGCCATGCGAGGAAGGCTATCTGCGCCTTCTACGATGGAGCCTCTATGGCACATCGCATTGCACTCATTGGTGGAGACGGAATCGGACCAGAAGTCACGGCGGAAGCCGTCAAGGTGGTGCGTGCGACCGGAGTCGCCATCGAGACCACTGACTTTGACCTTGGTGGCATGCGGTATCTGCGCGACGGTGAGATCTTGTCCGACGATGTGCTGAATCAATTACGCAACTTTGATGCCATCTTGTTGGGCGCCGTGGGCACCCCTGATGTTCCTCCTGGGATCATTGAGCGGGGCCTTCTTCTCAAGATGCGCTTTGATCTCGACCTCTATGTGAACCAACGTCCGTTCGCAGGCACTGCACCTGGTCACACCACTTCACATGACTTTGTTGTCATTCGTGAAAACACCGAAGGCCCGTATGTGGGCGAAGGTGGCGTTCTTCGTCGGGGTACCGCATATGAGATCGCAACACAGGGCAGTGTCAACACACGTCATGGCGTCGAGCGTTGTATCCGTTACGCATTCGAACTTGCAGCGAAGCGCGAGCGCAAGCACGTGACGCTGGTACACAAGACAAACGTGCTCACCTTCGCGGGTGACCTCTGGCAGCGTGCCTTCAACGATGTTGCAAAAGAGTTCCCACAAGTAGGGACCGCGTACAACCATGTTGACGCCGCCTGCATCTACTTCGTGGAAGATCCGCACCGCTATGACGTCATCGTGACCGACAACTTGTTTGGCGACATCCTCACCGACCTCGGTGGTGCCGTCAGTGGCGGCATTGGTTTGGCATCATCGGCCAACCTCAACCCTTCTCGCACTGGTCCGTCCATGTTTGAGCCATCCCATGGTTCAGCACCTGACATCGTGGGTACAGGCAAGGCCAACCCCACTGCAGCCATCTTGTCTGCTGCTTTGATGCTGGAATTCCTGGGCGAAAACGATGCCGCAGCTCGTATTCGTACCGCTTGCGACACCGCCCCCACGGGCAACACTGTCGAAATCGGAAACTCAATCGCCGCACTCGTTGCTGGCAAGTAATCTTCAACCAACACACCGCTAGGAGCACCCATGCCCACTCTTGTCCCAACACCGAAAATTTGGATGAACGGCACTCTTGTCGACTGGGACAAAGCTCAGGTGCACGTTCTCACGCACACGCTTCACTACGGAACAGGTGTCTTCGAAGGAATTCGCGCATACGAAACTGCTGATGGCCCCGCAGTCTTCCGTTTGACCGAGCACATCGAACGACTCTTCCGCAGCGCAAAGATTCTCGGCATGGAAATTCCCTACACGGTGCAAGAAATTGTTGATGCAACTCGTGAGACAGTTCGTTCCACTGGTTTGCCTGGTTGTTACATTCGTCCGATTGCGTATTACGGATATGGCGAGATGGGGCTGAATACATTGCCGTGCAGTGTTGACGTTGCGATTGCGTGCTGGCCATGGGGTGCTTATTTGGGCGAGGATGCCATGACCAAGGGTGTGCGCATGAAGATCTCTTCATGGAAGCGTCTGGACCACAACATGCTTCCTCCGGCAGCAAAGACAGTTGCAAACTATGCAAACTCCTCACTCGCAAAGGTTGAGGCGTTGCGCGCTGGATACGACGAAGCAATCCTTCTCAATATGGAAGGTCTTGTCAGCGAGTGCACCGGCGAAAACCTCTTCGTTGTTCGCAATGGCAAGGTCATCACACCGCCACTCTCGGCTGGAGCACTGGAAGGCATTACCCAGTGGAGCGTCATCAAGATTCTTCAAGACCTTGGCTACGAAGTCGAGACGGGCAATATCGCTCGCTCCGACCTCTACATCGCTGAAGAAATCTTCTGTGTGGGTACCGCCGCTGAAGTCAGCGCCATTAACTCGGTGGATGACCGCAGCGTTCCTTGCCCCGGCCCGATCACCAAGCAGGTGGCCGACATCTACGGCAAGGCCGTTCGTGGCCAACTGCCGCAGTACAAGGACTGGCTCGAGCTCGCTTAGAGCCCACAGAACTGAATAATTCTCACGGGTTTTCAACATGGGAAACCCTTATCGGCTATAGGGAGATGGGTTTTCCACAGGTTTCCCCACAGCCAGAGCAACTTTGCCCACAGGGGAGTTGACGATTGCCTGAAATACGGCGATACTTTCTCTCATGTTGACCGCAAGCACCTCCCGCCGCCTTCTCGGCTCTGCTGCGTCAATCATCATTATTCTCTAGCGCACGCCGGCCTCCGACGTGCGCGCACCGACCGCCTTAGGGCGGTTTTTTCATTCCCTGATTCACCCCACCAGACAAGATATACAACGGAGACACTGAGATGAACACCACCACCTCACTTGAAATGGTCGAAGCGTTCGACACCACACTGCGCGATGGCATGCAGGTGGAAGGCGTATCGGCAACAGTCGAAGACAAGCTGCGAATTGCAGAACAGCTGGAGTATCTCGGCGTTCACTTCATTGAAGGCGGATGGCCAGGTGCGAATCCGAAAGACATCGAGTTCTTCGCTCGTGCGGCAAAGGAACTCAATTTCCGTAACTCAACTCTTGTGGCTTTCGGCTCCACCCGTCGCCCTAAAGGAAAAGTTGACGATGATGCCACTCTTCGCAACTTGCTTGATGCGAATACGTCAGCCGTGTGCATCGTTGCAAAGTCCTGGGATTACCACGTTACCGATGCTTTGCAGACAACGCTTGACGAAGGCGTGTTGATGGTTGCGGACTCCGTTGACTTCTTGAATGGTCATGGTCGTCAGGTGCTGGTTGATCTTGAGCATTTCTTTGACGGCTACAAGAACAATCCAG
>CAEZWJ010000025.1_pt1 | contig 18451 bp, 22 predicted proteins | sample 7264931 | NCBI WGS metagenome assembly CAEZWJ01 (sample SAMEA6813876, study PRJEB35770) | freshwater metagenome | biome: Freshwater; feature: Freshwater reservoir; material: water | place: Czech Republic | collected 2017-06-27 | depth 0.5m m | reverse complement strand
CCCATGGTGCGAATGTTTTCAAGAGTGCGATGCAAGTGTGTGCATGCCTCGGCGTGCACGATGAGACGTTGGCAGCCTGCTTCGATGTAGCGCTGGGCCATCACGTCAGGTGTGTAGACCATGAGGTGCGCTTCAAATGGCTTCTTGGTGTATGGACGCACAGCGGCGATCACGTCTGGCCCGAAGGTGAGGTTGGGGACGAATTGGCCGTCCATCACGTCGAATTGGATGATGTCGACGCCAGCCTCATCCAATGCATGGATCTCTTCACCAAACTTGGAGAAATCAGCGGGCAGTACAGAGGGGGCGATTTGGATCGGCAACGTCACGGGCTTCACCTTAGCCAATGAGGTGGTGCGAGTCCCGAGGGGATTGCTCTGCGTGGCATACGCTGAATGAGTGACATCGACCCATTCAGTTCGTATCGAAAAACTCGTTGCCGGTGGCGACGGCTTAGCCCGCATGGATGATGGTCGCGTGGTGTTCGTTCCTGGCGTCGTTGAAGGCGAGCTGGTGGAGATTGAACTGTCGGAGAAGAAGAACGACTTTGGCCGTGGACAACTGTTGTCCATCACCGAGCCAAGCAAGAACCGCCGCGTTCCGCCGTGTGAGCACGTGGCACAAGGTTGCGGTGGATGCGATTGGCAGCACATTGAGCGCCGTATTCAGGGTCAGGCAAAGTTGGCCATTGTGGCTGAGGCGTATGCACGCACAGCGCGTCTTGAGGTTGATCCGCAATTGCGTCGACTCACAGAAGATGCACGTCGCACAACAGTGCGCATGGTGAGCGATAGCTCTGGCAATCTTGGTTTCCGTGCGCACGAATCGCACGACATTGTTCCTGTGTCGTCCTGCATGGTGTCGCATCCGTTGTTGAACGACTTCATCTCGCGTCCTGTTCTCGAAGGTGCGGGTGAAGTCACGATTCGCGTGGGTGCGCGCACAGGCGATATTGGTGTGTGGGCTCACGAGGGAAAATTGGCCAATGGGCTCCCTGCTGGTTTAAAAACAGGGGAGCGCGCAACCATCACTGAGAAGGTGGGCGAGCATCTGTTCAAGGTCTCGATGGGTTCGTTCTTCCAGTCATCGCCAGAGGCTGCAGAGTTGATTGTTGACTCTGTGGCGCGTCGCTTGGACAACCTGGGCATCGAAGGCGGCATGTTGCTCGATGCGTATGGCGGAGTTGGTTTGTTCAGCCTTGCGTTCTCGCAGCGTTTTGATGAGTTGCTGCTCGTGGAATCGTCAGAATCCGCATGTCGTGATGCAGTTCGTAACTTGGCCGAATGTGCCGCAGTGATTGAACAAGCAAACGTTGACACCTGGGAAGCCGCCGAAGTTGATGTGGTCATTGCTGACCCATCGCGTCATGGTTTGGGCAAGCATGGCTCACAAGCAATCATCGAAACTGGTGCGCAGACCATCATCTTGGTGAGTTGTGATCCGGTAGCTGGTGCTCGTGATGCGAAGTTGCTGACCGATGCTGGCTACACCATTGGTGAAGTAGAAGTTCTTGATATCTTCCCCGAAACACACCACGTGGAAGTTGTTGCAGCCTTCAGTTTGTAGGAGAACGTCATGGCAAAAGATTGGGCACGCCCCGTTGTTTATTTCGAGATTGAAGCGTTAGACGCTGACCTGCTCGAGAACTTCTATCGTGAGATGTTCAGTTGGGACATTGGCGAGGGATTCATCCGTCAAATTCCTGCAGGAATCGGTGGACCGGAAAATGGCATCGGTGGCCACATGCGCCAAAGCGATCGCAGTGGAGTCACACTGTTTATTCAGGTGAAAAACGTTGAAGCATCGCGTGCGATGGCGGTGGCACTTGGCGGTTCGTTGACGTCGGACCCGTTTCAAATCCCGGGCCGTGCGTTGATTGCAGGCATCAAGGATCCTGAAGGCAATCCGATCACGCTGGTGCAGCAGTAATCAGAGCAATGAATACACAGTCGTCTTGCGACTGGATTCTGTAATCGCTGCACTCCACGCAACAACGACTGCGTCAGTGGCTGTGTAGTACTTCGGTTGAGATTGCTCAGCGGTTTCAAACAATGTGATGACCACGTAGGAATTGTCATCGGATCGGGCTGTCGTGCGTCGCGCAAGGCCTGGGCGATTCAGGTAGCACCATTCCTGCATCCCTTCGTCGAGCGCACGAAATGCGAGTGCCTCGACGCCTGGGTTCAAGGTGAACGTTTCTACTTCAAGAACAGCCATGAATGTCACACTAACCCTTAATCGAATTGATCGAGGTTGTGGGGTTGTGAGATTTTTCCTTACAAGGCACAATCGAATTAGTAATGAGAACGTATTCAATTACTGCGACATGGGGCGCAATGAAACTCTCTGAGGAAATGGACATCACATCCGACCTCACCCCTGATAATGAAATCCACTATGCCGAGAACTTCATACTGGACAAGTGGATCCGCCTCTTTGGTGACCAATTCATCAAAGCTGCAGATGAAATTACAACGAAAGCCGTAATACCCGGCCCGTGTTCTTCAAGCCTCGCTGCGTGCGATGCGAAATTGGAAGCAGAGGCTTGCCAATGCTGAACGAGAGAACCATTACTCAAGATATTGCTTTTGAGAGTCCAATGGAACTCTCAAAGAGCATTCTCTACGGAGTTGATGCCGGAGGTAGTACCTTTGTTCTTGGTTCTTCTAGTGACATTTATGCCTTGTTGGATAACAATTATTCCGACATTGAGGAACTTTATGGAATTGTCATTCAGACAACTGGGTGGGAGGCGCCACTCAATCCTGAGACTGGGGAAACAGATTGTCCCCCTTCTGAACACGCAGAGCGCCGCAGGGTTGCGCTTGTGGTAACACTTACCTTGAACGGATTCTGTGTGGGTATGAAGTTTGCAAGACACGTTCCCGGTGCTGTTATAGAAGAAACCACCATTGACGAATCGCTACCGAGTGGTCTGCTTTGGGACGCCATGAATGAATGCATGGACAAGGTGAAGAAAGCAAGATTCAATTGACACTGGCCATGCCCAAGCAAGTTGCCGGTGAAGTCATCCCGTTTGACGGAACTCCGGGACAGCGCGCAGCAAATATCTTGAGTCATGCTTGGGAACAAGAAAACAATCCGGAGAACGAGAAGATCTGGCTCATTATCTTCAAGAGGCCACGACCTGAGTTCTTGTCTAGATGCTCACAATGCAACGCGGTAAAGGACATTGGTAAGCGTGCGGAATGGCCGTGTGGGAATCCTCGACTCGCCGAAACCTACATTTGGTAGTTGACAAAACCAGAAGTGGTTCAGATCGCTTCAGTCTGATCGTTCGGTAGTTCGCTTCCGACGGCCAATCTGGGGTGTATTCCATCGGCTGTGAACGATGCAAACGGCAAAAGATAGATCGTGCTGAGTTGTGTGCGGTTGCGTGCGCCTGAAAGGACCAACAACTGCGAAATGCGATTTCGCACTGTTTGAACCGAGAGGTGAATACTCTCAGCAATTTCTCCGTTGCTGAAGCCGTACGAAATCATTCTCACGATGTCTTCGTCAATACTGTCGCGATAGGGAATCATGAGCGGAAGTGTCGTTGTCAGTGGGAAACCCACCGATGCATATCCGTGTCCTTTTTCCGCATTCAACAATGCAACAGCATCATTCATAAATGTTTTGCGATAGTTCACGAGATCAATCACGCCGTCATAGAACTGTTCGGAAGCCCACTGCAATAACAGTGCATTCACCGATGCTGCGCACACAATGCGTCTTTCAGGAAAGATGTCTTCTTGTGCCAGTGCTGCTTCGGCGGGTTGGTAGTCGGCAAGTTTGAATTGGCCTACGATCAGAGCGAAATCCTTCATCTGTCGGGCCCACTCTTTGTAACTCTCGGCATCCGTGACTGGGATAACTTCCTCAAATCCGGGTTGAAGTTTGATTTCGCCGGCCATCCATTCGCAGGCCTTTTGGAATTGCCCAAAAACAATGACTTTCACAAAATCCCCCGATTTTTGGTTGTCCCACACAAACTAGACCTCTCCGAGTGGACACATCTGCCGGTGGGCTGCTTCAGAAAATCACAAAGAAAAACAAGCACAAAATGCCAGATTTTTCTGAGATGCAAGATGAGAACCCGCACACTTTCCGGAATATCTCCCAAAGAAGTTGAATTCGATGTAATCGGCTTAGTTTTCCTTCGGATAGAGAGAAGCAAAATTATGGGGATTCGGTTGCAAAAGGTCACACACAAAAAATCACAAGGAAGATGTTGAAACGAATGAATCCAGTGTGTAAGGCCTCATCAGAATGAGGTGGTGGCTGGCCACTTAATCCTCCATTACGAAGCAACGATCTTGGTTCATAACTTCCCAATCTTGAAAATCTTTCTCATATGTGACAGCCATTGCATCCATTGCGTCTCGAAAATATGACATACATGCCTTGCTGGTAGTGAAGAGATAATCCTTGTTGTCATTAATGTAAGCCACGAACCAGTCGTAATTGAATAGGCAAGCTTCGTGCCGACGGCACTCTTGCTTTAATCTTGTAATGTTCGCTGAAGACAGCATTACCGCGCTGTTTGCGGGAGCTTGGGTAGTGTCTGTTTTCTTTGGCTCTTCTAGCGGCGAATTGGTTTCGGATGAAGGGGCTGTGGTCGATTCGGAACTGGCAGCGGGATCAGTAACATCAACGCCAAATTTTGAGTTAGCAGTTGTAAAGTTCAGACGATCGCATTCTCTCGGGCCAAAGCTCGCTGTGAACGCGCTGTACTTGTCATTTGGGTGTCTACGTTCGTAATCTAAAGCCTCCTCGGCAAGTGAGTAGATGGTCCAGTAAGTGTCCCTAAATGTCGGCTTGGAGGGCGAGCCGATCATGTCCTTTAATGCAGCAACTTGTTTTGCGAAATCGTCGAATTCTTTTTTTGTGGTCTCTGCGGGAGGTTTCCATTGACGAAGAGTGTCGCAAACTGGTTGCACGAAGGGTGCAACAAAAACATTTAATGAGTCCACAACGGGATCGCCTGTGTCCCCGTACACCCAATTTGCTGATTCTTCGACAGTTGTCGTAGTTGCGGTCTCGCTGTTGAGTGTGTCAGTGCTGCCGCAAGACATCATCAACAGTGGGATACAGGCCATCACTAAACAATTGAAGACAGATTTGCTAGAGGCTCTGCAGTTCAGCGATTTTCTTTTCAACATTGCCATACGGAAAAACAAGCTTTCGATAAGTCAACCCAGGGAGCTGAACGACATTTGCAAACATAGTCGCGTAGTTCTTTGGATTGCCATGCTCGGACGACCGAGAATAAGACAACGTTTTCAACTAGTCCGTTTCGTGATGCCCCCGACCCAATGCCTGGAGATTTCTGCGAACTGCCTTAAGCAGTTTGATTTCGCCTAGCTCGCACGGAAATGGAGACGAGATTTTGCGGCAAGTTGTCGTTGTCCTAATCCCAAAACCTGGGTGCAACGGATCTGCTAATCGGTGCGCACTCGGCACAACAAGTCAAACGCAACTCCTCTGCAGGACAACTGTTTGCGACCTTCAGAAGCCGACAAAATGGTGCGCCCTCTGGGGATCGAACCCAGGACCTGCGGATTAAGAGTCCGTTGCTCTACCAGCTGAGCTAAAGGCGCATTATGAAGTTCACACCTTAGACGGTGCTCCACGGCGTTACCCAAACATTCATTTCGCTGGCACCGATTTCTCGGTGCCAGCGAGCGAATGGGGTGGACGAGGGGTCTCGAACCCCCGGCCTCCAGGACCACAACCTGGCGCTCTAACCAACTGAGCTACGCCCACCATGGAGACCAACAGTGTGCCACCTTCACTTGATTCTCCCAACTGCAATTGATGTGGATGCAACAGGCAGGACAAAGCGCCCGCCTGACACCCGTCACTTCCAAAGATTTTGTATACCTAGGGGGGTATATCGGTAACATACAGTTTGAGGAAAGCAAGAAGCGCTTTACTCAGTCGCTTCGCGGAGGCCCCGATGACACATCCACTGCATGACCACACCAGACCAGCATTGCCACGCATGATTATTCGCGGGCTTTTTCGTCGGTGCGCATGGTGCGGCGGCAAAGGTTCTTTCTTTTCGTCGTGGTACAAGAAAGAAGCGCAGTGCCAGACATGCGGCATCAATTGGGAACGCGGTTATGAGGGCTATGAGCTCGGTGCAGCAACGATGGGCGTGTTCATGACCTTTGGCAGCATTATCGGTTGGATGGTCATCTCAGTCATCTTTGGAGTTGCCTTGGTCCCGTTGCTGGTCGTTGCCGGCGTGATGGCGATTGGCATTCCGATCATCTCGTATCCGCTCACATATGGCGTCTGGCAAGGCGTCGACCTCTTCCTTCGGCCACCATCACCAGAAGATATTGCCCAGGCCGAAGAATGGCTGAAAGTCAAGTCCTGATTGGCTAAGGTCCAACTTGCTCGGCCCAAATAAGTTGGGTTGCCGCGTAGCGGGGACTGCGGTGCACATGGCGCCGACAACAAATGCTTGACCGAACACCTGTTCGTAGTTACAGTGTTGTTGTTCGAACACACCCATTGCATACAGTCCGTCATCCACGGCAACCGCTGAGGATGCATCCGAAAGGCACACACCATGAGCACACCAACACCAGAACGCGACAAGGCCCTTGATGCGGCCCTCGCCCAGATTGACAAGCAGTATGGAAAAGGTTCCATCATGCGAATGGGCGAGAAGGGTTCAATGGCGATTGAAGCCATCCCCACCGGCGCCCTTCCTCTCGACCTTGCTCTCGGAGTAGGTGGCTTGCCACGTGGTCGCGTTGTTGAAATCTTCGGACCAGAGTCCTCCGGTAAGTCCACCCTTGCCATGCACGTTGTTGCAGAAGCTCAGCGCAACGGCGGCATCTGTGCCTACGTCGACGCTGAGCACGCTATGGACCCTGTGTACGCCAAGGCCATTGGTGTCGACATCGATCAGCTCCTCATCTCGCAGCCAGACACTGGTGAGCAGGCGCTCGAAATCGCCGACATGCTCATCCGCTCCGGTGCGATCGACGTTCTTGTTATTGACTCCGTTGCTGCACTCACACCACGTGCAGAAATCGAAGGCGACATGGGCGACTCACACGTGGGTCTCCAGGCCCGTCTTATGAGCCAGGCATTGCGCAAGCTCACCGCCAACCTCAACAAGTCGAACACCATCTGTATTTTCATTAACCAGTTGCGCGAAAAGATCGGCGTGATGTTCGGCTCACCAGAAACAACTCCTGGTGGCCGTGCACTCAAGTTCTATTCATCGGTTCGCCTCGACATTCGTCGTATTGAGGCCATCAAGGACGGTGCAGAAGTCACTGGTGCACGTACTCGTGTGAAGGTTGTGAAGAACAAGGTTGCTCCACCATTCCGTCAGGCCGAGTTCGACATCATGTACGGAAAGGGCATTAGTCGCGAAGGCGCATTGCTCGACCTTGCAGTTGAAATGGCAATCGCGAAGAAGTCCGGTGCATGGTTCACCTATGAAGGTGAGCAGTTGGGTCAGGGCCGTGAGAATGCCAAGAACTACTTGCATGATCACCCAGAACTCATGGTGGACATGGAACAGAAGATTCGTGCTCAGGCTGGCCTGAACGACCTTGAAGAAGAAGCATTCTCTGAAAAGGACGAAGCGCCGATCGAACTTGACTGATTCGTCAGTTACCAAGCACGAGCTGCCACTCGTATGAAGGCCGGTCCCAGGCGGGGACCGGCCTTCCGGCTTTCTCGGGGCCAATTGAGTGAAGTGTTCGCTCCATCAATTAAAGGGGGCGTGCGCTGGGGCTCGGTAGCCTCAACAGCGTGAGTGGCAAGAGCCCAGAGTCCTATGTAGTTCGCACCTTTGGGTGTCAGATGAACGAACACGACTCCGAACGGATCGCTGGCCTCTTGGAGTCCGATGGAATGACCAGGGCAGAAGATGATGCCGATGCCGATGTCGTGGTGTTGAACACCTGCTGTATTCGTGAGAACGCCGACAACAAGTTGTACGGCACCCTGGGCCACCTCAAGACATGGAAAGACGCCAAGGACGGTCGTCGCATCGTCGTGGGCGGTTGCTTGTCTCAGAAGGACAAAGACATTGTGCAGACTCGCGCACCATGGGTTGACGTTGTCATGGGCACCCACAACGTGCACCGCACCAACGAGCTTCTTGCGTACGCCGCGGAACACGGCCCGATCACTGAAATTCTCGAAGAAGCAGTGATGGATGACCATGCATTGTTCCCGAGCGCTTTGCCAGCACGCCGTGAGACCTCGTATAACGCATGGGTCACGATTCAGATCGGTTGCGACAACACGTGTGCGTATTGCATCGTGCCATCAGTGCGTGGCAAGGAAATCAGTCGCCCATTCACTGACATTGTGAGCGAAGTGGCGTCACTTGCAGCCCAGGGGATCACAGAAGTAACGCTTCTGGGCCAGAACGTGAATAGCTATGGACGCGACTTGTCGCTCGCGGCACGTCGTGATGGCGCCGATGTGTCAGCAAGTCCGCAGTTTGCTCAGTTGTTGCGCGAGGTCGGAGCAGTCGAAGGCATTCGTCGCGTGCGTTACACAAGCCCGCACCCCAAAGACATGCGTATCGATGTTCTTGAAGCCATGGCGCAAACAGCAGCAGTGTGCGAACAGTTGCACTACCCATTGCAATCAGGCTCTGATCGCGTGTTGTCTCTTATGCATCGTGGATACACCGCAGACCGATACCTCGAGCGTCTTGCTGAAGCACGTCGCTTGATGCCAGACATCGCAGTGACCAGCGACATCATCGTGGGGTTCCCTGGCGAAACCGAAGCTGACTTTGTTCGCACCATGGAAGTTGCTGCGGAAGCAGACTTCGACTCGGTGTTTGAGTTCATCTTCTCTCCGCGTGAAGGAACAGAAGCTGCATTGATGGTGGAGAAGTTCTGCGATCCTGCCGAAGTGGGAGATCGTTTTGATCGTCTGCGTGTAGTTGTGGAACGCAGTGCGTTGCGCAAACACCGAGAGCGCATTGGTCGCATCGAAGAAGTTGTTGTTGACGGCCCCAGTAAGCAAGATCCACGCATCATGTCGGGTCGCACACGCCAGTTCAAGTTGGTGCACTTCACCGTGCCACAGCCATTGCGCCCCGGTACCTATTGCAGTGTTGAAATTGAAGATGCCGCTGCGCACTACCTCAAGGGTCACCTTGTTGAGGTCTTGCACGAAGCAACACACAAAATCCGTATCCCTCTTGCATCGGCGTAACGCGTGACGATCAAGAAATCAGTGGTGGTGCTCGGCCCCACCGCAAGCGGCAAGAGCGATGTTGCAATGGCGGCAGCCACAACGGTTCCGAATGTGCACATCATCGCCGCCGATGCGATGCAGGTGTATCGACGAATGGATATCGGCACAGCAAAACCGACCGAGGATGATCAGAGTCGTGTTGTGCATCACTGCGTCAATGTTGCCGAGCCCTCGGAAAGGTATTCCGTTGCGCGATTCGCCGAAGATGTTGCGGCTGCGCGAAAGAAAATCAGTAAGGCAGATGCAAGTGAGTTGATTGTCGGCGGCACGGGTTTGTATGTCACGGCTTTGGTGGATGGTTTGTCTATGCCGGGGGATTACCCCAAAATTCGTGCACAATTGGAAGCGAATCGCGACACTGAAGCTTTGTATGAACAGTTGTCAGAACTTGATCCCGAAGCGGTGAAGAAAATCGATCCGAACAATCGCCGTCGCATGATTCGTGCATTGGAAGTGTGCCTCGGCAGCGGCAAGACATTCAGCTCTTTTGGTGAAGGCATTGGCGCTTACCCTCCGGTCGACACGGTGCAGATTGGAATCAAGTGGCAGCGTGAGGCTCTGCGCGAGCGCATTGCATTGCGTGTGCACAAAATGATTGAAGCGGGTCTCGTCGACGAAGTACGCGGTGTGTTGAATGAGCCAAAGGGCATCTCTGACACCGCACGACAGGCACTCGGATACAAGGAAGTTATCGAGCACATTGAGCGTCGCTGGACTCTCGAAGAAGCCATCGATGCAACCATTCTGCGCACCCAGCAGTTCGCGGTTCGCCAAGAGCGTTGGTACCGCCGTGACCCACGAATTCAGTGGGTTGAGGTACAGAATGACCCGATTGCAGAAGTCGCCCCCTTGGTTGTGGCTGCTCTCGCATAGTCTGTGGACTGATGGACATCACGCTCACCAAGCATCACGGACTTGAAAACGATTTTCTTGTCTACGACCTTGCTCAGGGTGAGCCGACAACCGCGTGGCCTGAAGTTGCTCGTGCCGTGTGTGCGCGTTCCACAGGTATCGGAGCCGATGGTCTCTTGCTCTTGGAAATCACGAGTGCGACCGAACTCACGATGCGTCTCTATAACGCCGACGGCAGTGTTGCTGAGATGAGCGGCAACGGTATTCGTTGTTTGGTCCAAGCAGCTCATGCTGCTGTGAAGGGCGCGCCCAACACCACATACAACGTTCGCACTGATGCAGGAATGCGCACAGCGACTGTGGTGGGCGATTGGGATGGCGATGTCATTCAGGTCAGTGTTGATATGGGTGAAGTCACTCGTCTTCCTGAACCCGAAGGATGGGCGAGCCTTCAATGTGATCCGATTCGACCTGTGAGTCACGTGTCGCTGGGTAATCCCCATTCAGTTGTGGGTGTTGAAGAAGTTGCCATCGTTGACCTCGGACATCTCGGGTCACTTGTTCCGCATGTAAATCTTGAAATCATCGAGCCGGGTCCAGGCAGTAACGCCATCACGATGCGGGTGCACGAGCGCGGCGCAGGAATCACTCGTGCGTGTGGCACTGGTGCGTGCGCTGCAGCAGATGCTGCAATCTCGTGGGGACTTGTTCCGAAGTCAACAGAAGAAGTTGTCGTGCACATGGACGGCGGAGTTGCCCGAGTGCGCATCTCTGATGATCATCGCGCCACTCTCACCGGCCCTGCCGAATACATTGCAACCATCACGGTTCCTGTATGAGTAATCCGTACCAGGAGGCGCTGACTCAGACACTGATTGAGCGCTCTTTTCGGGAACGGATTGTGTTGGTGGGCGTCACGATGGGTGGCCAGACCGATGAAGAGACAGACGAAGGTCTTGATGAACTCTCGCTGCTGATTGATACTGCGGGCGCCGATGAAGCTGCGCGTGTAACACAGCGTCGCGATGTTCCCGATTCTGCGTTCTATATCGGTAAAGGAAAAGTTGAAGAACTCAAGGAAGTGTGTTTGGCGCTCGATGCCGACACAGTTGTTTTTGACAATGAGCTCACGCCAGGTCAGCAGTACAACTTGGAACGTGCATTAGGTCGTACGGCTCTCGACCGTACTGCTGTGATTCTTGACATCTTCGCGCAGAATGCGCACACCCAAGAAGGTAAAGCGCAAGTTGAACTTGCCATGTTGCGCTATCGCTTGCCTCGCTTGCGTCGTGGTGCAAAGGCCGGCTTGTCACAGCAGGGTGGTGGCATCGGTACTCGTGGTCCTGGCGAAACTCGTCTTGAAGTTGATCGTCGCCGCATCATGCGTCGCATTGAAAAACTCGAGCGTGACCTCAAAGACTTGCAGCGCACACGTTCGACACAACGTAAGAGCCGTAGCCGCAGCGGGTTGGCCTCAGTCGTCATCGTTGGCTACACCAACGCGGGGAAGTCCACTTTGCTGAATTCCCTAACGCGCGCGGGTGTACTCGTTGAAGACAGGTTGTTCGCAACGCTTGACCCAACAACGAGGCGTTTATCGCTTCCTGGTGGTGAGCCCGTGTTGCTCACCGACACGGTGGGTTTCATTCGTGCATTGCCTCACGGACTCGTTGAGTCGTTCAAGAGCACACTGGAAGTTGCTGCGGCCGCCGACATGTTGGTACATGTGGTCGATGGCAGTGCGACTCACCCTGATCAGCAGATCACTGCCGTGCGTGAAGTCCTGGCCGAAATTGGCGCAGACAATGTTCCCGAGTTCATCGTGTTCAACAAGGCTGACATGCTCGATGATCACGGTGCGTCGCTAGTGGAGGAGTACCAAGGGGCCGTTGCGGTGTCTGCGTTACAACAACAGGGCATGGATGTGTTGTTGCGTCGGCTGTCCGACCGCATGCGAGCCATCAGTAAGGTGACCGAGCTGTTGGTGCCGTTCGAGCGTGGAGACATCGTTGCGTCCGTGCATCGTGAAGGTGAAGTCGTGTCCATTGAAGAGGCAGAGACAGGCCTGCGAATCCGCGCCCGTTTGTCTGAAGCCTCGGCTGGTCGATTGCGGGAGTTCGTCGTCACCACGTCAAATAGTGGAAACTAGAACCACCATGGCTGACATCAATAGAGATCTCGTGGGCTTCGAGCCACCTCCGTATCCGTACGACCGTCTTGATGCGTACCAAAAGATGGCTGCGGCACACGACGGCGGCATTGTTGATCTCTCTATCGGCACACCGTGCGATCCACCGCCTCAGGCAGTAATTGATGCACTTGCTGGTTCGGGTTCTGAGCGTGGCTATCCCGCCTCCATCGGAACAGAAGCGTTGCGCCGTTCAATCGCTCGCTGGATGGGCCGTCGTTTCTCGATTGATGTTCCGTTGTCACGGATTGCTGCCTGCATCGGCACAAAGGAGTTTGTTGCAACGACTCCTCAGTACATGAAGTTGCGTCGCCCGAATCGTGACACCGTGATTTATCCGGCCGTTGCGTATCCCACCTATGAGATGGGTGCGATTCTTGCCGGCCTTCGACCACTTGCTGTGCCGATGAATGCAGAAGGCCACATGGACTTCGCCTCTCTTTCTCAAGAAGACATTGATCGCGCATTGATGTTGTGGGTGAATAGCCCCAGTAACCCCACGGGTGGTCTTGATGATCTCAAGTACGCCGCCAACTGGGGACGCAAGAACAACATCCCAGTGTTTAGTGATGAGTGCTACACCGAATTCACGTGGGCGACGTCCTCGCAATCCATTTTGCAGCACGGCCTTGATGGTGTGATTGCAGTGCATTCACTGTCAAAGCGTTCAAACCTTGCCGGCCTCCGTGTCGGCTTCTATGCAGGTGATGCAGAGATTGTTGAATACCTCAAAGAAGTGCGTAAGCACGCTGGCTTCATGGTGCCTGGTCCGGCGCAAGCAGCAGGTGTTGCAGCGCTTGATGACGATGAGCACGTGACGGTGCAACGCGATAGGTATCGCTCACGTCTTGAATACATGGCCACCACATTGTCGAAGTGGTCAGGAATTGACATCGGCATGCCAGATGGTGGTTTCTACTTGTGGTTCGACGCTGAAGATGCTTGGAGTTTCACAGAACGTCTTGCTCGAGAGGGTGGGGCACTGGTGAGCCCAGGAGACTTCTACGGTGCGGGTGGCTCACGCAATGTGCGAGTTGCGGTTGTGCAACCCGATGCGAAGTTGCGCCTTGTCGCCGAACGTTTGGGTCAATAGTTTCGTAAGCGAACTCTGGCGACTTCGGAAGTCTTGGATGCGTTAGTAGCCTCGGGCTGTGTTTTCTCTTGCTGTGGTGATGCCCGTCTTCAATGAAGGTGATGGGCTTTCGGAGACATTGAGAGAACTAGAGAAGGTTGGGATTCTCTCTGATTCCCAGATTCATCTGTTCATCCAAGACGATATGAGCAACGATGATTCTCTCGAGATAATTCGCTCATTTCAGAGCGAAAGATACTTGCTCCATCTGGAATCCAATTCAGTTCGTTTAGGCCACGGCCCATCGGTCCTAAGAGGATATGAACGAGCAGTGGATTGTTGCCCTGACGTGACGGTGCAATTGGACGGGGACGGACAATTTCGTAGCGAGGATGTCGTCCGTTTGATTTCGACAGTTAGGAATGGAATGAATTTTGTCTTGGCGACAAGAACACATCGTTCGAGTCCGGGCTACAGACGGTTGGCCACAAGATCATTGCGATTGCTATGTGTTTTTCTTTTCAAGACCAAATTTGCCGATGTCAATTCTCCGATTCGGGCTTTCAATACGCAATTTTTGGCAAAACTTTTGCCCTTCATTCCGAAGGACTCAGCGATGACAAATGTTTATCTCTCGGTTCTGAGCTCTCATTCCACACCCCTTGTTGGTGCTATTGAGGTGGTGGAACAGACTCGAAGGGGCAGGCACCAGGAGGGCTCGACATGGAGGAGTGCAAGGAGTGATTTTTTTTCGTCCTACCGGTTTATTCGTTTCGCCTTGAGGTCAATGTCGGAGGTGCTTCGCTTTCGATTGAAAGTTTTCCCACGAAGCCGTGAACTAGTTACGCCTTCTGAGAAAGAGTAATTTTCCTGTTGTTCTCAGGTGCTAGAAGTGGTCGGATTAGGGCGTAGCTGAATCGACCGAGCGTGATGGGGCTCTCCGAGTCCAGCCAACTTCTGTCCCAACGAGTTGAAGTGAGTCGCAAAAGTCGTGCGCAACGGGGCAGCGGTCGAGCGATGATCTGAGGAATGATGACGTGCACTGTGACATCTAATGGAATCATCCAATAGCAAGGAGATCCATACCAAAATCTGGCTCGGGGTAGACCTCTTGAGTGGCGAGCATTCTTCAGAATCACAAGAAACGGAGCAGTTGGGTCCAGTAGTACAACCTTGCGTTGGCGGCCAGAAGAATCAATTTGGTACTGGACCGTCACATTTTCAGTATATGGCGTTGCTGTATTTGGAGAAATGTCTATGAAAGTTTGAGGAACATCTTTTCGACTTCCTCAACGGAGTATCCAGATGCTGCTGCTTCTGAAGGATTCTGCAAGCAATTGGCGAGACCTGATGCGAGCATCTTGAACCCAACTTGTTCCATTGCTTTTGTGACGGCCGCAATCTGGGTCACGATGTCGCGGCATTCACGTTCTTCTTCGAGCATGTTCTGGATTCCACGAACTTGGCCCTCAATACGACGAAGTCGCTTCTGAAGATCAACGATGACGTCGGTATCAATCTGCATGATTCATTATCCCTTGTTCGAACGGAACCAACGGCGACCACTCTTGGGGGTCGCAGCTGATGCGGTGGATGAGCACTGGCAACGGTCAGCTTTGGCAACATGTCCGAGGATCTGCTCCACATGAGCTCCACAACCGGCCCATGATGGGCGGCTGCACTTCTTGCATGTCACTTGTCTACACATACCCCCTAGGGTATCATGGAATCAATCCAAAGGATGATGAATATGTTTTTTCAGCAGTACTACCTCGAATGTCTTTCACACGCGAGCTACATGGTGGGTGACACCACGTCTGGGCTTGCTGTTGTCATTGACCCTCAGCGCGACATCGATCAATACGTTGCTGATGCATCTGCGAATGGACTGCGCATTGTGAAAGTCATCGAGACTCATTTTCATGCTGACTTCTTGTCAGGACATCTGGAACTCGCTGCCGCAACGGAAGCATCCATTGTGTTCGGCGCGGCTGCGAAAGGTCGTGTTGAATTCGACATCGAAACAATGGCGCACGGTTCGCACATCAGTTTGGGCGATGTTGATTTAGAAATTCTGGAAACCCCTGGGCATACGCCAGAGTCGATCAGTGTTGTGGTGCGCGAGAACGGCCCGACCGGAACGCCGTTCGGTGTTTTGACCGGAGACACAATGTTTATTGGCGATGTTGGTCGACCTGACCTGTTGTCCTCGGTTGGAGTGACCGCAGACCAACTTGCACGTCAGTTGTTTGACTCTCTGCATAACAAGTTGCTGTTGCTGCCCGATGACACAAAAGTTTTCCCTGCTCACGGTGCGGGTTCGTCGTGTGGCAAGCAATTGTCCACCGAGACAGTGTCGACCATTGGCGAACAGCGCCGCGTGAACTACGCATTGGCCCCGATGGTGATTGACGACTTCGTTGATGTTGTGACCGAAGGTCAGAACGTGGCACCGGAGTATTTCCCTTTCGCCGCGAACCGCAACCGCGAGGCTCGACCATTGCACGATGACGATGCACCGATGAAAGAGTTGACTGCCCCTGAAGCAGTTGCGCTCGCTGAACAGGGCGCAGTCATTCTCGACTCGCGAGATGATCAGTCCTTCGCTTCGGGCTACATCCGTGGTTCAGTAAATGTGGGCCTTTCGGGGCGTTTCGCTGAATATGCCGGTGAAGTCATGAAGCCAGGTACCGCAATTGTGATTGTGTCTGACGCAGGGTTTGAACGTGAGGCGCGTACACGTCTCGCTCGCATTGGCTTTGACAACGTGGTGGGCTGCATCAGCAACCCAGAACTAGAGATGTTGAACAACCCAGATCTTGTCGAGAAGCAATCACGATTGTCGGTGGAATCATTGGCGGAACGCATGGCATCACTTCGTGAACTTGTGGTCATCGACGTACGTAATGGTGGCGAGACTGCTCTCGGCATGCTTCCTGGTGCGCGCAATATTCCATTACCAGCATTGTTGCGAGAGATTCCTGAACTCGATCCGAATGTTCCTGTTGTGGTGAATTGCGCAGGTGGCTATCGCTCGTCAGTGGCATCGAGTCTGCTGAAGTCGCATGGCTTCGCCGATGTGTCTGACCTCATTGGTGGCTACAACGCGTGGGCAGATAGCAATATCCCTCACACGCTTCCTGCAATCGATGTGAAGGCCGCTCAGGTGTACCCGAACGCATTGCTGGTGGACGTACGCGAGCAGAACGAATGGGATGCCGGTCATATCGATGGCTCGCTTCATATCCCGATGGCGCAGTTGCCCGATCGTTTGGATGAACTCGACAAGAAGATGATGACGATTGTGGTGTGTCGCAGCGGAAACCGCTCGGGCAAGGTGGCTGCATGGCTCATTAATCGCGGATACGACGCGCTCAACATGACTGGCGGAATGCTGGCATGGAGTGAGCAAGGGTTGGCGGAAGCGAGATAACTCGCGTCGTCACATTGTGAAATCAAAAGGCCCCGTGCAGTACGAACTGCACGGGGCCTTTTGATGTTTCGTTCTTAGAGTTTGCGCATCACGGTGACGAGCTTGCCGAAGACTTGTACTTCGTCTGCATCAAACACCATCGGCTTCATCGTCTCGTTTGCAGGAATCAGAGTGATGGTCTTTCCTGACTTCTTGAAAGTCTTGATTGTTGCTTCATCACCAGGAATGCCGGCAACGACAATGTCGCCGTTTTCTGCGACTTGTTGCTGACGTGCAACAACGAAGTCTCCGTCGAGAATGCCTGCCTCAATCATGGAATCACCGCGTACGCGCAACATGAAGAGTTCGCCTTCGCCGGTGAAGTCGGTGGGAAGCGGAATGAGATCTTCCACGTTCTGCTGTGCAAGAACATTCGTACCTGCTGCAACATCGCCAATGAGTGGAATGTGGCGAGATGGACGACGCTCCATAGCTACTTCAGAGTTGGTGTCGAAGCGGACTTCGATCGCGCGTGGCTTCGAAGGATCGCGACGGATGAAGCCCATGTCTTGGAGGGTCTTGAGGTGGGTGTGCACCGTGGCGGGCGAGTTGAGCCCCACGGCCTCGCCGATCTCGCGGACTGACGGTGGATAACCGCGGTCCTGCATGGCTTGTTCGATCACATGAAGGATCTGGCGCTGGCGTTCAGTAAGGGCTTCAGACATGGGGATGAGCGTACAGGTGTTCGTGGCTCGGGTCAAACACCTGTTCGGAGAACAATTGTTCGCCAGAAGGGTTGACACCGAACAGATGTTCGGGCAAACTAACGAACACCCGTTCGCTACGGTGAACACCACATAGACCGCCCGGTCCCCCAAACCCTCATTCTGAAAGGAAATCCCATGGCTACCACCATCGATCCTCTTCTCTTCCCATCACACACTGTTCGTTCGAATGCCAGCCGTTCAGTTCGCCCAGCGGTCAGCCAGCGCACCTTCCAGCGTCGCCGCATGACCGTCGGAGCTGTTCTGGTGTTCGGCCTGGCATCGGTGTTCATCACCTCCGGAGCCTTTGCTTCGAATCCTGCCCCCACCCAGCAAGACATTCCGCGCACGGTTGTGGCCAAGAGCGGTGACACGTTGTGGGACATTGCTCGTCAAGTCGTTCCGAAGGGCGCCATTGGCGATCTCGTCAGCGAGATGGTCATTCTCAATGGTTCAACAATTGAACCTGGTCAGGTCATTCGCATCCCCTAATCGCTCATGCGAGGGGTGAAGAAAATCTCGTTTTTTCTTCGCGAACTAACAGAAAGTTAAATTTCTGTGCTCTATTCTCAGAGTTCGTGCATTGCCCCGTATGCCGCCATGACGACACCAAGGTGATCGATTCGCGATCCACTGAGGATGGCTGTGCAATCCGCCGCCGTCGTTCGTGTCCGGAATGCAGCTACCGCTTCACCACTTATGAGCGCCTTGAGGGTGCGCCTCTGATGGTCTTGAAGCGTTCTGGTGTTCGGGTGCCATTTGATCGGGCAAAGATTGTGGCTGGTGTCAGCTCGGCTTGTAAGGGCCGCAATGTGGAAGAAGCCCAAGTCGAGATTCTCGCCGAGATGGTCGAAGACGACATGCGTCTGGCACAGATTGCCGGCACAGAGATCACTTCTTCAACGGTG
>CAEZWJ010000023.1_pt1 | contig 19311 bp, 21 predicted proteins | sample 7264931 | NCBI WGS metagenome assembly CAEZWJ01 (sample SAMEA6813876, study PRJEB35770) | freshwater metagenome | biome: Freshwater; feature: Freshwater reservoir; material: water | place: Czech Republic | collected 2017-06-27 | depth 0.5m m | reverse complement strand
GAAGAAGCGAAAGAAGCAGCACTTGATCAATTAGGCGTCGCAGAAGACGATGCTGAGTTTGATGTGGTGGAAGAGCCCAAGCAGGGTCTCTTTGGCCGTACTCGTGGCGAGGCACGTGTTCGCGCACGCATCAAGCCAAGCACCCCACGCGGAAAGACCGAGCGTCGCCCCCGTCGTGAAAAGGGCGCAGAAAAGTCCGGCGAGCGCCGTGAACAGCGCCCACGTACCAACAACCGCAACAGCGATCGTCCAGCTCGCGAGCCTCGTGAACCACGTGAGCCACGCGAGAAGGTAGAAGTCGACCCCGCAGTTGTGGGCCAGGCAGCAACCGATTTCTTGGCCGGCTTGGTCACAGCATTCGGAACCACTGGCGATGTCAAGGTGCATCGCGAAGAGGGCGAGATCGAAGTACGCGTTGAAGGCACCGAGCTTGGCCTGATGGTCGGCCCTGGCGGCGCAACCCTTTTGGCTATCCAAGACCTCACCCGCGTTGCCAGCCAGCGCCGCTTGGGTGACCAGGATTCCCGCTTGCGTATTGACATTGCGGGCTACCGCGAGCGTCGCCGCGAAGCCCTCAGCCGCTTTGCCAACAAGGTTGCTGAAGAGGTCAAGGAAACCGGCTCTGCCCGCATGCTCGAGCCAATGTCATCTGCTGATCGCAAGATCGTGCATGACACCCTCGTTGAATTCGAAGGCGTGTCCACCCGCTCGGAAGGCGAAGACCCTCGCCGCCGCGTCGTGGTTGAGCCTGCATAAACAACCAGAACATCGTATTTATATACAAAGGGCCCGCCGCAAGGCGGGTCCTTTGTTATGTCCCATCGATGACGACGTTTGACCATTACATTCGTGAGGTGACTAATCGCCGCACCGTTGAAGAGGTTCTGACCACTGCGCAGAGAGTCGGCACCTTGGGCGATCGACCAATCCCAGAGGTGATCGAACACGCGAAGGCATTTGTGGCAGCTCTCACTGACGTGACAGGAACCGTGATTGATATTGGCACCGGGGCTGGCGTGCCAGGTTTGGTGATTGCTCAAGAACGCCCTGATCTCGCTCTCGTTCTTGCTGACCGCCGAGCGACTCGCATGGATGCTCTGCAAATGGGAGTCTCAGGCCTCGGCTGGGAAGATCGCATTACGGTGCTCACCTGTGACATCGCCGACCTGGGGAAGCAGCCCGAACATGCCGGCCAGTACGACGCGGTGGTGTGCCGAGGGTTCGGGAGCCCAGAGGTCACGGCACCCCTCGCGAGACCCCTCCTAAAAAACGGAGGGACATTAATTGTCTCTGAACCCCCCTCCCCCAAGCCCTCGAGATGGCCTTCTGAGCTCCTGGAGAAGACCGGTTTTGAACCCCCCGAATACCTGCCTGGCGTGGTGAAGCTGACTGCAAAGCCTTGATTTCCAAGGGCTCTCAATGTTTCACGTGAAACAATTGAGGTTTCCAGAAGTTCCAGATGTTTCACGTGAAACATTGGTGACGGTCTGACGGACGGCCTTGGGAGGACGGATTGTTTCACGTGAAACACTCCCCTCATCCACCAGTTTTCCACAGGCTCGCTCTACACTTACCTGCGTCCACCCATTACGCGATTCAGCAGGAGCGAGTACTTTATGAGCGGTTCAGACACCACCGTCCTTGCCATTTCCTTGCAAAAGGGTGGCGTAGGTAAGACAACCACAGCGATCAACCTTGGTGCGGCTCTGGCCGAATTGGGTTTTCGCACCTTGATCATCGACCTTGACCCTCAGGGCAATGCCTCATCTGGTCTGGGCGTGACAATTCCAGAGGACGCAGGAACCATTGCAGAGGTCTTGCGTCGCGAAGAGACCCTTGATTCCATTGTGGAACCAACAGCCGAGAAGAATCTTTTCGTTGCCCCGGCTCCGAAAGGCCAGCAATTGGCCGAAGTGGAAGCCCAGCTCGTTGCAGAGATGTTCCCTCAGCCCCGCCTGAAGGACGCAATTGATGCCTGTCGCGATGATTGGGACTACATCTTGATGGATTGCCCTCCGACGCTAGGCCGCCTCACTGTGAATGCATTTATGGCCGCTGATGCGATCCTGGCTCCTGTGCAGTGTCAGTACTTCGCGCTCGAAGGCCTTCGTGACTTGAGCGAAGTCGTGAAGCAAGTCCGTCAGGCATTGAACCCTGAACTCGAAATTGCCCATTATCTATTGACGATGTCAGAGTCCTCAAAGAAATTGTCGCAAGAGGTAGAAGCTGAATTGCGTGGTGCATTTGGCAACAAGGTCTTTAAGAACGTCATTCCGTACAACGTGAAGTTGGCAGAAGCTCCATCGATGGAGATGTCCGTGCTGAAGCACGCATCCACATCAAAGGGAGCAAAGGCGTATCGGGCAGTAGCAAAGGAGTTGAGCAATGGCAGAACGCCGAAAGCTAGGTAAGGGGCTTTCCACCCTGATTCCGACGGAACGCGCTGAAACAGCGACGACCGAATCCACGAAGAAGTCCGGGGGAGCGTCAGCTCCTACTCAGGAACTGCCAGCGTCTGCGCTTCGCGATGTTCCGACAGGGTCTATTGAACCCAACCCGAATCAGCCACGCGTCCACTTCGATGAAGAATCATTGTCAGACTTGGCTAAGTCGATCAAAGAAATTGGCATCCTTCAGCCACTTTTGGTGCGTGAACTCTCACCAGGCAAATACCAACTGATTGCGGGTGAGCGTCGTTGGCGTGCCGCTCAGCGGGCCAAACTTGCAGAGGTCCCTATTGTTGTGCGCGAGATCAATCAACTTGAGTCCGTCGAACAAGCGCTGGTGGAAAATCTTCACCGCCAAGATTTGACCGCATTGGAAGAGGCGTCGGCCTACCAGCAGTTGGTTGATGACTTCACTTTGACCCATGAGCAAGTGGCAAAGCGCGTTGGTAAGAGCCGCGCTGCAGTCACCAATGCACTGCGTCTTCTCAGCTTGCCAGCACCCATTCAGGGCTATCTGGCCGATGGACGTCTGAGCGGCAGCCATGCCCGTGCATTGCTCGGAGCAAAGTCGCCGGGTGAGATGGAGATGCTGGCGTCAGCGGCCGTTCGTGATGGATGGTCAGTTCGCGCCACCGAAGAAGCAGTTCGCGATGGAGTGCCATCAAAGGGTGACGAGAAGCCAGCGGGGAAGACCGGTGGCCAGACTCAGCCACCTGCACTCAAGCCTGCGGGTCTGTTGGAACTCGAAAACCTCCTGGCCGAGTTCCTCGACACAAAGGTGGGTGTTTCGATGGCAGGCAAGCGCGGAAAAGTGTCCATCGAGTTCGCTGACCTCATTGATCTCGAGCGCATCTACCGCCGCATGACAGAACAGCAGTGATCATTCGGCCGATAGTGGCTCAAATTTCAACGGCGTAACTTTCTCCACAACTCTCACCCTCAACTGGGGGTTCAAACTCGAGGTTTACCCACAACTGGGGATTGCCTGTGGATAACTAGATTTCGATGCTCGGATTCTCTCGCCACGCGTCAAGCGCATCATTCACTGCCGCCGAGATCGCACTTGTCTTCAACGCAACGATCTCCACCGGGGCCATTGAGCACAACACTGCTGGCATGCGAGTTTCTCGCAGCACTGGATGTCGAAGACCTTGCACGCGCACTGACAATTCCGGCGCACGATCTCGAATCGCACCTGCGATGCGCAGTGCGAGATTACGACCGCCTGCACTGAAGAACGTTGGCACTTCATAGAAGTAGATCGTGCATCCTGCATCAGGTGCGACTTCAAAACCGATGTATGCATCTGCTTGAAAACGATTTGCAGCTTGGGCTTGTGCCAATGCGTCACCATCAACAGTTGTTGTTAACGGATGAACTTCTCGTGCGCGACGCGTGAGTGCAACAGCAAGGGGAGCAGTACCAGGAAAATATCCGACAACAACACGCATGCCATCTCGCGTGATTGACTCACTGAGTTCTGCTGCTTCACGAACGACTGCAACACCTGGTCCGGTTCCTGATTGCAAGCCCATTCGTCGTAACGCATCAACAAGTTCTGGTGTACAGATTCCATTGCCTTCTGTACCGATGTTCAATTGAAAATCAGTAATCGCAGAAACAACTTTTGGACCAAAGATTCCATCGACGCGACCACAGTCAAAACCCAATCGATTCAGGCTGGATTGCAACTCTGCGACATCATCACCGCGAAGATTTGGTGAACGCAAAAAGAGCAATCTCTCACCTAAAAACCATGAGGCTTCAATGAGTGCGGACCAACATTGATCATCACATTCGCCAGTGGCTTGCAGACCATACGAATCTTGAAATGCCAAAAGAGCAGCGTGAGTACGCGCACAAAAATTGGCTTCCTCAGCTGAACCTGGTGCAAGAAATCCGGCTGCAGAAAGTTTTCTCTGCAGTTCATGCACCGCGGGGCCGCGGTGACCGGGACCGATTAGGAAATCGGAAGAAATGGTGTGAGCTCCTCGAGCATGCGACCCTTTGGCTTTGCGCCAACCATGGTGTGCTTCAGCTCGCCCTTGTCGAACAACAACAACGTAGGAATGCTCATGACGTTGAAGCGGCTTGCGATGTCGCCGTATTCGTCGATGTTCAACTTTGCGATCGTGATCGACTCTGGCTTCTCTGCAGCAATTTGCTCAAGGATGGGAGCAATCTGCTTGCAAGGCCCACACCACTCGGCCCAGAAGTCGACAAGGATGGGAGTAGAAGCACTGTTGACGGTCTCGTCAAATGTTGAACTCGTAAGTGTGATGATTCCGGCAGCCATGGTGGTGTCCTTTCGTCGAAGGACACTTTACTGCCGCACAGGTCAGGATTGGGGAGGACGCCAGGCACCAACCGAAGCAATGACGTCAATACGCGGACCATTGATGAGGTCAATGCAGTCAGGAACTGCGGGCATCACGGCATCGAGGCATTCGGCGATTGCTTTGGGGCTCCCGGGCAGATTGATAACCAGCGATGAGCCACGAGTACCGGCCAACTGACGACTGAGGATGGCGGTGGGGATGATGGCGTGAGAAATACGGCGCATCAGTTCACCAAAACCAGGAATCACCCTGTCGAGAACCGCTTCGGTCGCCTCGGGAGTCACATCGCGAGGCGCGGGGCCAGTTCCACCGGTGGTCAGGATCAGACAACAGCCTTCGACATCGGCCAATTCAATGATTGCTGCCGATATCTGATTGGCTTCATCGGGGATGAGTCGCTCCACAACCTCAAACGGTGTTGTGATCACACGCGAGAGATATTCGCGCATTGCCGGAGTGCCACGATCTTCGTAGACACCAGCAGTTGCTCGGTCGGAAACCGCTATGAGACCACACCGAACAGTCATGAAGTTTTACTGACCGTGTTCCAACCAACGCTCAGCGTCAAGTGCTGCCATGCAACCAGAACCAGCAGCAGTAATTGCTTGACGGTACACATGATCTTGCACGTCACCAGCTGCAAAAACCCCAGGAATATTGGTGTATGTGGAGCCTTCGCGGGTGAGCAAGTAACCGGAGTCTTCCATGTCGAGGATGTTGGTGAACAAGCCCGTGTTGGGCTTATGGCCAATCGCGATGAACAAACCAGTCACACCGAGTGGACGAGTTTCATTCGTCACGGTGTCAGTGATGGTGACGCCAGAGAGAGAACCTTCGCCATGCAATTCACTCACGCGTGAGTTCCACAGGATTTCGATCTTTGGATTATCAAGTGCGCGCTGCTGCATGATGCGCGATGCACGCAATGAATCACGACGCACCACGAGGTACACCTTTGATGCAAACTTGGTGAGGAAACCAGCTTCTTCAATGGCGCTATCGCCACCACCGACAACGGCAATTTCATGACCACGGAAGAAGAACCCGTCACATGTTGCACAGGTGGAGACACCGTGGCCGATGAGTTCGCCTTCGCGAGGAAGATCAAGCATCAGCGATTGTGCACCGGTGGCCACGATGACTGATTCTGCGCTGTATTCGGTGTCGCGCACCCAGACCTTGAATGGCTTGCTGTTGAAGTCAACCTTGGTGACCTTCTCAGTGATGATGTCGGCACCGAAGCGCTCTGCTTGTGCACGGAAATGGCCCATGAGTTCTGGACCCATGATGCCGTCAGGGAAGCCAGGGAAGTGGTCAATCTCGGTGGTGAGCATGAGCTGACCGCCGGGCTGATCGGTGGTGCTGCTGGGTTCGCCTTCAATCACCAAAGGGGAAAGCGCCGCGCGAGCGGTGTAGATGGCAGCGGTCAGACCGGCAGGACCGGAACCAATGATGATGACTTTGCGAGCGTTACTCATTACTTCTCTTCTTCGGGGGTGTAGCGCTTACGCATCAGCACAATGCCGATAACGAGAAACAGCGCAGAAAGGATGAAATAGGAAATCCAGACGGATGTTTGGTGATCCACCACAGCGTCAAGCGCTGCTTGGAGACCTCGAACAAGACCCACCAACAACAACACCAAGCCGGTGATGACACCGAATGAGGCCAGAAGCCCGAAAACGATGCCGCGAGCGGTGGTGACGAGTGGCTGGGTGGTGTACTTGCGCACAGTGGCCACCACGCGGTCGATGAATGCGACGGAACGGTCCGCCCATTCGGGATCGGTGAGTGGATTAGACACCATGGGTTCAGCCTAACGGCGTGAGCCCGTGGGACTGAGTGAGTGTTAGTCGCCCGAGGTGGGCAACGTGATGGACCCAATCGGCTCGTTACATCTGTCCTCGAAGAACAGACTCACGCCATCCGAGGTTTCAAGGAGCGCAAGTCTGTATTCCTGACCACCTGCATCAGATGTGAACTGGACAAGGGGATCTTTGGTGCAGGTGGACTCCGATGGCAATCCTTCTTGATTGTCGCGACGCTGCATAGCTTCGTAGTAGCCAATGGTGCCCAGCATGGTGCAGGGCTCCGAACCGAAATACAGATCGACTAAGTCGTCACGATGGACTAACTCAAAGGCGACACCTCGAAGGGTGAAGTAGTCGATACCCCCGACGTCACCCCAGAACCCACCTGACTTTTGGCATTCCCCAGAAGCTTTCGGGAGCGACGTAATCGTGGTGTCGGGTGCGGCCACGGCGGGGGCATCGCCGTCAGAGTTCTCAGAAACAGCGAAACCAGCACCAGCAAGAACCAAAACTGCGGCGGCAGCGGCAAAGAGGTTTCGGCGCTTCATGGTCGCAGCAGGCGCCAGCTCACCCAGGGCGGCGGCAATGTGTTGGTCACGGAGAGCGGGGTCGCCGGCAGGGATGTCTCTCAGGGCTGCTTCGATCTCAGGTGTGAGTTCGTTGTCGTCGCTCATGGCTGACCTCCGATGTCATTGTTTTGACGATGAGTTGACTCACCTTGGTTCCCCAAAAGGGCAGTTAATTGTGCACGACCTCGTGACAATCGTGACCGCACCGTGCCGACGGGCACCTCAAGAATGACTGCGATCTCTTCGTAGTCAAGATCTGCAATGTGTCGTAACACAAGAGCGACACGGAATTCTTCTGCAACTTGGGCAAGCGCAGCAGAGACATCCATCTGTGCATCGACTGCATGTGTTGCATCGGTGACTGAGATGTTTTCAAACTGTGCATCATCGTTGGGAATGTCGCGTCGCTTGATGCGGCGCAATTCGTCGAGAGCTGCGTTGGTTGCAATGCGGTACACCCATGTAGAAAATTTTGCTCGACCATCAAAAGAGGGAAGCGCTCGCACGATTGCGATCAGAGCCATCTGTGTTGCATCTTCCGCATCAGATGTATTGATGATGATGCGATGACACACTGCGCGAATGATGTCGTAGTTCTCACGGAGCAATGCATCAACAGCGTTGCGATCTCCGCGCTGTGCCCGTTTGACGAGGAGCGCGTCGCTTGTCACTTCGCTGAAGTAAAGGACAAGTCGCTGATTTGAGACTGATACGGATTGTTTGCACTACACCCTGTGCTTCGCCCCGCTTCACGGAGATACAACAACACGTGCCGCGCAGGTGACGTCACATCAATAGTGGCCATACCGGGCTTGGTGCTATACGAGTTAGCAACGCGCAAACCCCAATCGTCAAGTGAGGCAGGAATTTGATCCGCGGTGCTAACAAAAACATCGGCGCTGTGTGGTCCGTTTGCAAAGTTTGCTTTCAGTTGACCGATACCAATGCCGGTTAACTGCACAACGACACCAACTCCTGCTTTGGAGCCAAAGTATCGGCCTTGGTAACAGGTGGTGGTCCATTGTGTTGCGGGGTTGTTATCCAATAACAGCCCGACCTGATTTTCATTCTCGACCCGGTCATCACCATTTGGGTCATAACTCTTGACCCCCGCAACATCAACGGGAACAACCTCAATGTTGTCGACAGCTGACGGCAGAGAAGATGATCTTGTGTCTTGCAAGCCCTTCCACAGCATGAACGACATCACGGCCGCGGCAGTCAAAAGAAGCGCAATAGGTATGTAATTGCGCTTTGTATTGGTTCGACGATTATCAGGAAGCGCTTGGCGGGTACGTGGCGCACCGCGTGGGGTTTGATCGCGAGGTGGCAAAGGTGCACGCTGCGGGGTGTTGTCATTGGAGACAACACTGAAATCGCGCACTGGCTTTGGCGGCATCAATGGATCAAGTGGTGCCGAGCGCGTGCGAGGTGGTGGTGCAACATTTGATGGCGATAATCCTTCGACTGGTGTCATCGCATCATGCAGGTTGCGCATTGCTTCATCGAGTGCGTGTACAACCTCATTGCAGTTGTTGTAGCGATGTTCAGGTCGACGACGCAACATCTTGTGAATGACACTGATGACGGTGCTCGGAACATCTGTGCGTAAGCCACCCAATGGAGTTGGATCACGTTCAAGTCGTGCGACTGCAGTCGCTTGATCATTGTCACCTTTGAACGGGACATTTCCGGCAAGGCATTCATAGAGAACAAGACCAAGCGAATAAATGTCTGCACGCGCATCAAGCGAGCGCCCTTGCACTTGTTCAGGTGACAGGTACTTTGCAGTACCCATCATGATGTCAACACGTGTGAGGTCGGTGCCATCGTCATCAGATGCTTTGAGCGGCTTGGCGATTCCAAAGTCTGTGAGAAGAACTTCACCGTTCTTCATGACAAGAATGTTGCCGGGCTTGATGTCGCGATGAAGAATGTTTTCGTTGTGCGCCTTCGCAAGTGCAGCGGCAATGGATGTACCGATGTGCACTGTGAGATGGGCACTGATTTGTCCGGGGCCCTTGTGATCGCCGGCATCATCAAGGAGTTCACGTAGTGACTGACCCTTGATCAGGCGCATCACTAATGCAACTTGACCATCGGCTTCTTCAACACAGTCGTACACAGGAACGATGTTGGGATGTGTCAGCTTGGCAAGCGACTTTGCTTCGCGACGAAAGCGTTCTGCGACAACTGGATCATCAGCAACACTTGCGCGCAACAACTTGACAGCAACTTCACGACCGAGTTGTAAATCGGTGGCACGCCACACATCGGCCATGCCACCAGATGCAATACACCCTTCAAGGCGATAGCGACCACCGATGAGATCGTCTGAAGAACGTGAAGCAGCCATGACTGGCTGTTTACGCTAGTTGTGGATAACCCCTTAGCGGGGCGATACCCCTTACGCCTTCACGCGGAATGCGATACCGATGGTGCCTTGACCAGCGTGAGTTCCGATGACTGCACCGATGTCACCGATAAACACTTCACCGGAATAGACCTCTTTGACCATTGCGACGAATGAATCGATGTCAGCACACTGCGCATGCAGAATTCCGAGTTGCTCGATCTTTCCGGAGTTCTCTTTCAAGATTCCGATGAGGTGTGCAAGCGCCTTTGAGCGCGTGCGCTGCTTGCCTGCCTCGGCAACGAGGCCACCAGTGATCTCGATAAGCGGCTTGATGGACAATGCACTGGCGAGCATCGCCTTGGCACCGCCGATGCGACCACCCTTTTTGAGATTGTCGAGGGTGTCGAGAGCGCCGAAGACCCGCATGCGAGGAATCAAGCTCTCTGCGAGAGCCAAGATGTCTTCAAGCGAGGCTCCGACTTGTGCGCGCTTGGCGCATTCGATGGCAATGAGTCCGAGACCCATGGTTGCTGTGCGACTGTCGACCACGCGAACGGGGATGCCGCCAGCAAAGTCACGTGCGGCAACTTGAGCGGCCTGAATGGTGCCCGACAAATCTGCGGAGAGGTTCAACACCACAATTGCGGTGGCGCCTTCGGCAGCAAGTTTTTGGAACTCAGCATCAAAGTTGCCCGGTGATGGCGCTGCAGTTTCGGGCAAAACGGCCGAGGCAGCGCACTTCTTCCAGAACTCATCAGTGGTGATGGTTTCACGGTCTACATACTCGTCATCGCCGAATCGAACCTTGAGGGGAACGATGCTGATGAGCAGTTGGTCTGCAAGTTCCTGAGGAAGGTCGCAGGAGGAGTCGGTAACAATTCGAACAGTCATTAGTCCGAAACCGTAGTACCTCGAGCCTTCTGAATTCGGGCGCGACGCCAGTGGGTCCACCACCAGAGCAAGACGAGGAGGAGAAGAAAGAGGCTGACGTACTGCCCAAATCCCGCAATGGCATTCATTCGGGCTGTCACTTGGATGTACGGGACGACTTCGAGGTTGCCCTCGGGAGTAGTGACGCGAATTGAGATAGGAAAACGCCCATTTGAGCGGGTTCCGGCTTCCACTTCGACCTCGGTGGTTCCACCAGCAGCCAGTTTGACCATACGTATGGGGTCCTGCAGGCGCAATTTGGCACTCGCCATGCGCACTCGCACAGTCAGAGGAACTTCTGAGTTGTTGCGAATCTGAATGCGAATAGCCCCTGATCGGCCAGAGAGAGTGATGGTGTCAGGTGTGGTCACAGTGACGGAACCTCGTACATCGCCCAACAGTTCACGTAGCCCCGCGACATAGTCATCGCCGTTCACAACGGTATTGGAGACAGCAAGAGCGAAAAGATGAGACCACAGCTCACGACGAATGTCAGCGGGGTCTGCCATAGAAGCAGTAGAGGTCAATTCCTTTCGTGCCACTGCGATTCCAGCAGAACGACCAGCCCCCGTGTTGGGAGTATTCGCCGAAAACCTCACTCTCGAGGTCTCACGGTCGGGAGTCTGTGCGGCGGCCATATCTGTAAATCGGATTCCCGTAGATCCCTGAAGCAGAGAGGTAGCGGTGACGAGACTGCTGTTGGCGCTCGGATCACCGGATTGACTCGACAACAAAATACGAAGTGAAGCAGCAGGCTGACCGGCTGCAAGGAGATCATCGCGCGCGACAAGTAATTCCGCTGCTGTGTGGAATGCAGACAACTCTCCGGAGTTCTTTGTACTGTCGCGCACCAAAGTCTGTGCGGCTGCTTCATCAACTGCGATGACAGAAACATTGTTGCTGTTGACTCCACTGGGACGCATCACAACATTGGTTGTTCCTGCGACAGAAATGTTTTGTTGTGCGCGAGGAGCAAGAATGACAGAAACAATTCCTGCAGTTCGAAGCAACTGCAGTCCGTCGGCTGTTAAGTAATGATCAGCAACGTACGTGCCGCGATGAATGACTACTCCGGGCAACCATTTGTTCAGTACGTCTTCACCGACTCGAAGTTGTTCAATGAACTCTTGGCGCATGTTCATTGCAGCGAACATTGATGGATCAGAAGGAACAAAAGGAGCAGTTGTGATCGATCGTAATCGCAATTGTTCTCGTAAAGAGAGAAACAACGCTTGATCTGAATCGCTCGTTGAACTGCCAAAAGCCTCAATGATTTCGGGCTGAACTGACACTGTCATTGGATATGACTGATTCTTCAATATCTCAATGAATTGACGAACTTTTGTGCGAGCTTCATCGGTGATTGATGTTTCACCATTGGGCTGTAGAGACGGTGCTGCTCTCAGACGAATGAGTGTGCTTGCTTGAACAGTTTGTGATGGATCAATTGTTCTTCGGACATTGATGAACGTCAAGATTTCTGCAATTGCCTCTTTTGATTCAGAATCACGGATACGAAGAGTGATGGGGTACACGCCGTCTTGCGCGAGAAATAAGCCTTGAGGTGAATCGGTTCGAGCAGAAATCGGAACTGAGAATTGCGCACTGTTGTTGATTCGTCGAACTTGAGCCGGAAGAAGAGTCAACGCATCAATCACACCAGGGCGTGCCTCTCCGGTAGCAATTGATTGAAAGGAAGTTCGTGAAGCAACACGGCGATGAAGTTCAATCTCGACAGGATTGTTCACAAATCTTGGATCATCAGAGAAAATGAATCGCAGTTGTGTTGCAGTACGAACGTTGAAAGTATGAGTGATTAATGACAACTCGGGGAGGGCCTCGGCAGCGACGGGACGTGCAGAAACGGGAAGCACGCCGGCCAACAGCACAAGGAGTGTGACGAGAAAGCGCGGAGACTTCATCGGAGTTTTCTTTCGAGAACGGTGAGGCCATGGTCCATGTCAGAAAATCCGATGCTGCGATACAGACCCAAAGCTGCGTCGTTGTTTGTTTCAGTGTTCACCACGGTGTTGGTACAACCACGACGAAATGACCAGTCCACTGCAGCCGTGATTAATCGTGATGCCACTCCTGTGCGGCGTGCATCGGGATGCACTGCAAGTCGCTGTATGAAACCAGTCTGTTGCGTCGCGCCCACGAGGACGAACCCTTCCAACACTCCGCGATGGCGCGCTACGAACAGCCGCACATGGCGAGTGGCACTTAACGCGTCGCGAAACGTTTCTTCATCGAGATGCCATTCGCTTCCGAAGGCCAACTCGTCAAGACGAAGAATGTCCTGAATCAGTGATGAGCGATGGTGCACCAGTCGCACCGGCCGTGGAGCAATATCGGCGGGGATGTCGCACGGCGGGGGAGAGAGATGCTTCAACCGAAGAAGGACAAGGTGTTGAGCGGCGAGGAAGCCAAGATCGGAGAGAGCATCTGCGGCCTGTGGCGACATGGCGCAGGTGCGGACACTGCCGTACCCCCACCGTGTCATCGTGGTGACCCACTCGCGAAGAACGTCTTCACCTGGCAATTCCGTCTCTGGACTGTGGGATCCAGAGATCATCAGAAAGGCTCGCGAAGGGTGACCCGCCCATGGGCGCACTGAGGCCTGGGTTGTCCCCGACCAGATGATCCCCCGCTGGGGGGCTTGTTCCACCACATTCACCCCTCTGACGGTAGTCCCCACTTGCCATCAGGGGTCTGGACTATGGGGATGGACACCAGTTCAGGTGGTTCCGTGCCTAGCCTTGGGCGGTCGCTGTTCGTACCTCTTGTATATATGGCAACAAGAACCACCATGATCCCACCACGTTTCGCCCCCATTCTTGAGGAAATGGCCCCTCTGGCTTCGCGTTTCCGCGAGGCCGGTCACCGCTTGTACCTGGTGGGGGGCACGGTGCGTGACTTGTTGATGGGAGGCGCCGAAGGAACCCTGAATCCGGATGGCATGGACTTTGATGCCACGACAACAGCTCGTCCTGACGAAATCAAGCGGATCGTGGCCGATATTGCCGATGCCGTGTGGACACAAGGGGAGCGCTTCGGAACGATTGGCCTCAAGATCGGCGAGCGTGTCTACGAGATCACCACACATCGGGCAGAGGCGTACTCACCTGATTCGCGCAAGCCCGAAGTGGTGTACGCCGATGAGATCAATGTCGACCTCTCGCGTCGCGACTTCACAATCAACGCGATGGCTTTGGAGCTCACGAGTGACACGCCAACATTGGTTGACCCATTTGGTGGTGCAGCAGATTTGATGACGCGTCAATTGCGCACGCCGCTCTCTGCAGAAGAATCATTTAGTGATGATCCGTTGCGTATGTTGCGTGCCGCACGTTTCATCTCTCAATTAGAAGTTGCACCAGATCCGTCAATCACTGCAGCGGTGACCGCAATGGCTGATCGACTCACCATCGTGTCGGCAGAACGTGTGCGCATTGAGTTCGACAAGTTAATGACAACGAAACGACCAACGTTTGGTTTGTGGTTCCTTGTTGACACTGGTCTTGTTGATCATTTCCTTCCCGAACTTCGTTTGATGCGTCTTGAACAAGACCCCATTCATCGTCACAAAGATGTGCTCACGCACACGCTTGCTGTTGTTGAAAATGTTCAACGTGAAGCGCGTGACGATTTTGATTTCCGCATCACTCGCCTAGCTGCGTTGTACCACGACATTGGTAAGCCGCGCACACGTGGTTTCAAAGAAGGCAAGGGAGTCACGTTCCATCATCACGAAGTTGTTGGTGCGCGCATGACTCGCGAGCGCATGAAGGCGATGAAGTATCCGAACGAAGATATTGCAGCAGTGTCAGAACTTGTTGCAATTAGTGGTCGTTTTCATACGTATCAGATGGGCTGGACAGACAGCGCTGTGCGTCGATACGTACGCGATGCTGGTGATTACTTGCCTGAATTGAATGTATTGACACGTTGTGACTGCACCACACGTAATGAAAAGAAGGCGCGCATTCTTTCTCGTCGTATGGACGAGATGGAAGAACGCATTGCCGAACTCATGGCAAGTGAAGAACTTGCAAGTTTGCGTCCAGAGCTCGATGGCCAAAAGATCATGGAATTGCTGGGCGTTCCTGCGGGCCCCATTGTGGGCGCGGCATTGGAGTTCCTCATGGACATTCGTCTTGAAGAAGGTGTCCTAGGTGAAGAAGTTGTCACTGCACGCGTGATGCAGTGGTGGAAAGAGAACGAAGCGAACGCTTCGAAGCTCAAGCCGACACGCCGAATTAATCGCGGCTAGTTACGAGCCAAGTTTGCGTGCACGCACAACAAGTGTGCTGGGCGCAACTGCATTGGGTTGATGCGTTGGTTTCAACTCATGCATCACATCAATGGAGAAGTTTGCGCGTTGCAACGCCATCGCTAATTCACCAATTGTTGGTGTTGTATCACCATAACGACGACGCGCTGTTGCGTCATTGCCATCGAACACCGCAGACATCGGGTGTGGCACTGCAAAGATGAATCCGGCTTCGGGACGCAACACGCGGTGCACCTGGCGAAAGAGTCGAGCGATGTCGGTGTCAAGAGTGATCTGATGCACGCAGATCGCAACGTCGATAACTGCATTCATGAGGAAACCGAGGTCTGCAAGTTCCCCTTCGTGGAACTCAACGGTCACTTCTGAATTGACAGCAGCCTGGCGGGCGCGTTGAACATTCTCACGGGACGGGTCGATGGCAATGCTGCGGGCTCCACGTTGCGCCATCGCAACGCAATTGGGAATCGTGCCGAAGAGGCCTAATTCGAGAACGCGCTTGTTACGGACGTCACCACAGACACGCAATTCATCGTCATTACTGACGGAAGATCCGAAAGAAATCGCACGGCCATCGGTGACGGACCATCGGGCATCTGACATGGACGAATCTTATGGCTATCTTGTGGCTGTATGGGTTTCTCCGTTGACATGTTGCGAGGTGACGCGGGAGTCGTCGACCACCAACTTGCGCGTCGATCTCTGATCAACGAAGTGAAGAAACGACGCATCAGTAAAGACTCCGTGTGCGACGCTCACCCAGAACTGATTCGTGCTGCTCGCAACATCGGTGAGCCATCGAAGACTGTCTGCCCCATCTGCGAAGAAGTCAATGTTGTTCTCGTGACGTACGTGTTCGGCCATGGGTTGCCGAAGCACGGAAAATGCGTGACCGATGCCAGCGATATCGAAAAGCTGCGCCGCACGGGTCATGAATACGCCGCCTATGTAGTGGAAGCCTGCCCAGGTTGCCGGTGGCACCATTTGCTTCGAGTGCTGCCCATTTCGGGTGCTCGACCAAGCCGATCCCGAGCAGCCCGCTGACGAAAATTCCCCGATGTGGTCCGCCCTTCAGTAGGGGTCGGAGTGCACATGTCCTTGATGGATAAGGGATTTAGTGCGGTGACCCACCCCTGTGGGATGGTGCAACCGAGCAGATACGATTCAGGGGCACATATTCACCCTGCCCCGCAAGGGGCCCCGAGTCGTAATCGGGTCCGAAGGGAGGTCACACGCTATGCGTGCTTACGAACTAATGGTCATAATCAGCGGCAAGCTCGAAGAGAGCAATGCCCACAGCTGGGTCAAGACAATTGCAGCTGGCATCACAAATGTCGGTGGACAAGTTCACGGAAATCCTGACTGGTGGGGCAAGCGTCGCTTGGCCTATCAAATCCAGAAGCAGGACGATGGGTACTACGCAGTGTTCAACCTCCTTGCACCAGCCGGTGCCATGGATGAAGTGGAGCGCAACTTCCGCCTCTCCGACGATGTCCTTCGCCACAAGCTCCTCCGTCTTCCAGACGATGAGGCAGCACGTCGCGGAATGATCTCGGCGGCTTAGTCCGTCCCTATCGAGCCCTCTGCTCCATACACGACACTTCGGAAAGGTTCCATCTAATGGCCGATAACTCAATCACCCTCGTGGGCAACTTGACCCGCGATCCCGAACTCCGTTTCACCACTGGTGGACGCGGTGTTGCCTCTTTTGGTATCGCGGTCAGCCGTCGCTACCAAGTCAACGGTGAATGGCAGGAGCAAACCTCCTACTTCAACATCGTTGCATGGGGTCAACTTGGCGAAAACGCAGCTTCCTCCCTCACAAAGGGAATGCGCGTTGTTGTCTCGGGCCGTCTCGAACAGCGTGAATATCAGAACCGTGAAGGCGAAAAGCGCACGGCAATTGAAATCAACGCTGACGAAGTCGGACCAAGCCTTCGCTGGGCAACTGCTTCTATCGAGCGCAACCCTCGTACCGACGGCAACGGCGGTGGCAACGGCGGCGGTGGACGCGGCGGCAACGGCGGCGGATTCAGTGGTGGCAACTCTGGCGGAAACGCCGGCGGTGGCGACTACTTCCCAGCCGACGAAGAACCCTTCTGATCTTTTTTAATCCCTTCCCTCTCACTCTTCCCTGAAACAAGGAACTCATCATGACTAGCAAGACGAACAAAATCCGTAACGCTCGCGAGGCAAATCGCAAGTTCAAAAAGAAGGCCAACCCTCTCGCAGCGGAGAAGGTTGTCTTTATTGACTACAAGGACGTGAGCCTGCTTCAGCGCTTCATGACCGATCGCTCAAAGATCCGTGGTCAGCGCATGAGCGGCACCAACGTGCAGCAGCAACGTGAGCTCGCAACAGCAATCAAGAACGCTCGCGAGATGGCATTGTTGCCATACACCAAGCGCACCGTTTCTACTCGTGCCCCTCGCCCAGGCAAGGAAGGCCGTGAAGAAGAAGGCACCTTGGAGATGCCAGAGCAGCCGATTACTTCTGAGTTCGCAAATGTGAACGACGAAGCGGATGAATCAACAGAGACCACCGCTGCTGAGGCAGTAGAGACCGAAGTAGAGGCCTGATATGAACGTAATTCTTCGTGAAGACATCGCCGGCGTTGGTCGTCGTGGCGACATCGTGACCGTGGCCGATGGCCATGCTCGTAACTATCTCTTGCCACGTGGCCTTGCGCTCGTTGCAACCGATGGTGCAGTCAACCAAGCAAATGCAATGCGTCGCGCTCGTGACTTGCGTGAAGCCAACGACCGCGAGGCAGCTCGCACCGTGGCAGAAGCACTCACTGCACGTGCATTCACTGTGAAGGCAAAGTCCGGCAACGAGGGTCGTTTGTTCGGCTCCGTTACCACTGCAGATATCGCTTCAGCACTTGCTGCTCAGGCAGGCGTGACTCTCGATCGCAAGAAGATCGTGGCTCAGCCAATCCGCACCACGGGCTCACACAGCGCGCTTGTTCGTCTGCACGCAGACGTTGAATGCAACATCAAGATTTCGGTGGTCGCCGGCTAATTAGCCGTGCGATGCACACCGTTATCCACACATTCCACATCTCATCCCCAGCGCTATCCACAAGGATTTCGCAGGGTTATCCACTAGCAATCCACAGGCGTTTGCTGGCAGGGTAAGGGTCTTCTATGACGGACTATTCCGACCGCCCCGAGCGGTCCAACAATCGGCCTGCGCCTCGCACTGATAGCCGCACGCCACCGCACAACCTGGATGCAGAAGCGTCTCTGTTGGGCGCAATGTTGCTGGATGAAAACCCCGTTGGTCTCGCCATTGAGCAGCAGCTTGATGCAAGTGATTTCTACAAGCCTGCACATGGCCATGTCTATGCAGCGATCAAATCATTATCGAGTGTTGGTGAGGCTGTTGACGCAGTGACCGTGTCAGAAGAATTGCGGCGCAGCAATCTTCTCGACGACATGGGTGGACTCAACTTTTTGCAGGAACTGCAGAACGCGACTCCGTCCATCAGTAGCGCAGGTCGCTACATCAAGATTGTTCGTGACACCTCAACACTTCGACGACTCATCAAGGGCGCAAGTGACATTGCAGACCTTGGGTATTCCGCACCCGCCGATATTCGCACCGCCATTGACAAAGCAGAACAGATTGTTTTCGATCTTGGCGATGAGCAACTCACTGACTCACTGCAGAAGTTAAACGACTTAACAGAAGAAGCATTGAAGATTCTTGAACAGCGTTTTGATGCCGGCAACGAAATCACTGGTGTGCGCACTGGGTACACCAAGCTCGACAAGTTGTTGTCGGGTATGCAACCCGGCACGTTGAACATTGTGGGCGCACGTCCTGCAATGGGTAAGTCTGCATTTGCGTTAGGTATGGCAGTGAGCGCTGCGCGTACAACGAATCGTCCGGTGTTGTTCTTCTCTTTGGAAATGTCAAACACTGAATTGACACAAAGAATCTTGTCTGCTGAAGCGCAAGTGGATTCTGACCGCATGCGTAGTGGACGTTTGCAAGAAGCTGACTGGACAAAGATCACTCACGCAATGAATCGCTTGGTGATTCCGTTGTACATCGACGACACGCCACAAATCACCGTGATGCAGATTCGTCAAAAGTTGCGCCGCATTGCAGTGTCTGATGCACTGCCAGCAATGGTTGTTATTGACTATCTGCAGCTCATGGGTGGTGGCAATAACGAAAGCCGTCAACTTGAAGTTGCAGAAATCAGTCGTGGACTCAAGATGTTGTCGCGTGAATTCAAGATTCCTGTCGTCGCACTCAGTCAGTTGAGTCGCGGTATTGAACAACGTCAAGACCGTCGCCCTGTGATGTCAGACCTTCGTGAATCTGGTGCACTGGAACAAGACGCCGACGTGATCATGTTCTTGTATCGAGAAGAAGCCGCAAACCCCGAAGCGAAAATGAACGACAAGGGCTTTGCTGACGTCATCGTGAGCAAGCACCGTTCTGGCCCAACAGGCGAAGTGCGGTTGTTGTTCAACAAGGCATACACGCAGTTCGTCGACGAACCCGAGTGATGCGCCTAGTCTGAAGACATGTTCCTCGGCGAAAATCTCATT
>CAEZWJ010000022.1_pt1 | contig 20581 bp, 22 predicted proteins | sample 7264931 | NCBI WGS metagenome assembly CAEZWJ01 (sample SAMEA6813876, study PRJEB35770) | freshwater metagenome | biome: Freshwater; feature: Freshwater reservoir; material: water | place: Czech Republic | collected 2017-06-27 | depth 0.5m m | reverse complement strand
TGGCCTGTGTCGCGCACCTTTGTGCCACGACGAAGACCGTCGGTTGGCTTCAAGCAAACGGCACGCACGCGGCTGTCACCGAGTTGCTGTGCAACTTCAGCGAGAACCGTTGTCGTCTTGCCGTTGACTTCGATATCGAACTCAATTGCTGAGTTCAATTCGGGCAGATACCCGCGAGGGAACTGCACGTCAATAACGGGACCGGCAATTGCCACTACCTGTCCGTCGTGCTTTGTCTCTGTCATACTCATCTGGATTTCTCCTACTTAGTCGCTCTTAATTACCGGCCGACATGGCTTCGGCACCGCCGACGATTTCCATGATTTCGGTCGTGATCGAGTCCTGGCGGGCTCGGTTCATGATTCGTGAAAGGGTCTTAATCAGCTCTTCGGCGTTGTCTGTTGCAGACTTCATCGCGCGCTGACGGAATGCATGCTCTGACGCAGCTGCGTTGAGGAGTGCCGCATACACGCGGGCCTCGACGTAGCGCGGAAGCAATGTCTCGAGAATTGTTTCTGGCGTTGGCTCAAATTCGTAATCGCGACCGGTCTCTGACTTGCCGTCGCCACCTTCGGTGACTTGGGAATCGAGAGGAACCAATGGACGCTGCACCACTTCTTGTGAACCAGCAGAAACGAAACGGGTGTACACCAACTCAACGCGATCAACTTCGCCGGATTCATACAAACCAGTGACGTACTCACCGATTTCTTTAGCGATTGAATACGTTGGGTTGTCGGTGAAGCCAGTGAAGGATTGTCCGATGTTGTACCCGCGGAAGCGGAAGTACCCCTCGGCCTTGCGACCTACAGCAACCACTGTGTGGCCACGACCCTTGAGTGCGTCTTCTTTAATTTCGCCTTCAGTGGCGCGAAGAACACCAGAGTTGTAACCACCGCACAAACCGCGGTCGGCTGACAACACGACGTAGCACACGTTCTTTACTTCAGATCGGCCAGCAAGCAATGGTGCGTCGCTTCCTGCTCCGGCTGCTGAAAGATCGCGAACAACTTCAGTGATCATGTCGCTGTACGGCACGGCTGCGACGACGCGTTGCTGCGCCTTCACAATGCGCGATGCAGCGATGAGCTCCATTGCACGTGTGATTTTCTTTGTCGCCTGAACGGACTTGATGCGTCCGCGCAGAATTCGTTCCTGACCGCCAGCCACTTAGTTACTCCGTCGCGAGGGTCTTGTTGCTGGCTGCATCGCCGAGTGCTTCGGCAGATGTAGCGGTGGGATCAACAGAACCAGCCTTCGGGCCGGTGACCTTGAACTGTGACTTGAATGCAGCAACGATGTCGCCGAGGTCGGCAGGCACATCGGCCTTTCCATTTGTACGAAGCTCAGCCATCATTGCGCCGTGACGTGAGTTCACGTACGCGAGCAATTCGCTTTCGAAACGTGCAACGTCTGCAACGGGGATGGAGTCGAGGTAACCCTTGGTGCCGGCAAAGATGGAAACAACCTGCTCTTCGACTGGCATCGGGGAGTTAAGACCCTGCTTCAACAATTCAACCAAGCGGTATCCGCGCTCAAGTTGTGCCTTCGACACGGCGTCAAGTTCAGAACCAAATGTTGCGAATGCTTCGAGTTCACGGAACTGCGCAAGGTCAAGCTTCAGGGTTCCGGAGACGCCCTTCATTGCCTTGGTCTGTGCAGCACCACCCACGCGAGACACTGACACACCTACGTCAACAGCTGGACGAATACCAGACTTGAAGAGGTTGTCCTGCAAGTACACCTGACCGTCGGTGATCGAAATCACGTTCGTAGGAATGTATGCCGACACGTCGCCTGCCTTGGTTTCAATCACTGGCAATGCAGTGAGTGAACCAGCCTTGTTCTCGTCACTCAGCTTTGCTGCGCGCTCGAGGAGACGGCTGTGGAGATAGAAAACGTCGCCAGGGTACGCCTCGCGGCCTGGTGGACGACGAAGGAGCAATGACATCTGGCGGTAGGCCTCAGCCTGCTTTGACAAGTCGTCATAAACGATGAGTGCGTGCTCGCCATTTTCCATCCAGTGCTGACCGATTGCACAGCCAGAGTATGGAGCGAGGTATTTGAACGGTGCTGGCTCTGATGCAGGCGCAGCAACGATCACTGTGTACTCAAGGGCACCATGCTGACGAAGTGTCTCCACTGTGTTTGCAATGGTGGATCCCTTCTGACCAATTGCGACGTAGATGCACTTCACACCAAGTCCGCGCTGGTTGATGATGGTGTCAATCGCAACAGTGGTCTTGCCGGTCTTACGGTCACCAATGATGAGTTCGCGCTGTCCACGACCGATTGGGGTCATTGCGTCGATCGACTTGATGCCGGTCTGCAATGGCTCGTGCACTGGCTTGCGACCCATGATGCCAGGAGCCTGGACTTCCACGGGACGGCTGATGGAACCAACGATGTCACCCTTGCCGTCGATGGGCGTACCCAACGCATTGATCACGCGACCAAGCATTGCGTCACCAACAGGGACGGAGAGAATGCGACCAGTGCCCTTTACAGCCTGACCTTCTTCGATGGAGTCGGCTTCGCCGAGAACTACTGCACCGATGACGTTCTCATCGAGGTTGAGAGCGAGACCAACGGTGCCGTCCTCAAACTCAAGAAGTTCGTTCACCATGCAATGAGGTAGGCCGGAAACGCGAGCGATACCGTCGCCCACTTCTTCGACGCGACCAACAGTGGTTGCCTCGAGCGATTGCGTGTAGCCAGCTAGGCCACCTGTAATCGCCGATGCGATGTCACTGGCGGAGAATGTGATGTCTGCCATGTCTTCCTTCTTTACGCGAAATGTTCTTTACAACCGGCTCTTGAGCTGGTCGAGCTTGCTGCGGACGGAGGCATCGATGACTTCATCGCCGACAGTGGCAACAATGCCACCAACGACGGTTGGGTCAACAACAACCTTGAGGTTCACCTGAGTGTTGAACTTCTTTCCAAGTGCATCAGCGAGGCGCTTCTGCTGGTCTTCGGAAAGTTCAACGGCGCTGCGGACTTCAGCAACCTTGCGGCTCTGACCATCTGCAACTTTCGCACTAATGGCAGCGGCAATGGCGCGAAGATCGCGACCCTTGCCTGCACCAAGAAGTAGTGAAACGAATTGAGTAGTGAGACGGTGGCCCTTGCCTTCGAGAAGCTTCTCGACGATCTGCTGGCGCACTGCGATGGGAAGCAATTCATCGGTCAGTTTGCTGCGGAGATCTTCGTTGGCATCAATAGCGCGGACAACTGCTGAGAACTCAGCTTCAACACGATCGAGGACACCCTCAGATTCGGCAATAGCCGAGAGAGATGAAATGTATGCGTCGTTGCTCATCGTGCGACTCCTGAGATGAAGTTTTCAATGAGGTCCTGGCGAACCGAATCACTCATTGCGCTAGCAATGACTTTGTCGGATGCAATACGTGCAAGACGCTTGATGTCGGATGCAAGTTCGTCTTGCACTCGACCCGATGCGTTTGCAATGTCTGCAAGAGCCTTTGCCTCAACGTCTGCCATTTCAGTAGCAACGCGAGCGCGACCTTCAGAAAGAACAACCGCTGCTGCAGCATCGGCTTCAGCCAAGATGCGTGAGCGCTCGGAGGAGATGTCACCGAGAGCTGAACGAATCTCTTGTGCTTCTGCTTCTGCACTTGTGCGTGCATTGCGAGCGTTATCAATTTCGTTCTGAATGCGCTCGGTACGAGCTGCAAGCGACTTCTTGATAATCGGGCCGGCGAACTTAATGAGCGCACTAATCACCAAAGTGGAAGCGATGCCGCCGTAGATGATTTCAAAAGTCTCTGGCAAGAGCCAGTGATGGCTCTCGTATGTTCCAGCTGCGATAAGGCTTGCATTAATCATGAGCGTGAACCCTCCATTGTGGAAGCGACAGCTGCATTCACAACAGAAGCGTCAGGAGCCTTGCCGAGAGCTAACTCAGCAACACGCGTTGCAACTGTTGCAACTGCGGCGGCGACATCGCCTTGAGCCGCAGCACGAGCAGCTGCATTCTTCTGATCTGCTTCTGCGCGAGCAGCCGCAATGCGGGCATTGACTTGAGCCAACTGAGCAGTGCGCTGGTTGTCAACTGTCTGACGTGCAGCGTCAACTCGACCGGCTGCTTCCGCACGAGCGGCATCGAGTGCCTTCTCATACTCAGCCACATCGGTCTTCGCATCAGCTTTCACCTGTACGGCGCCTTCGGAGTTAGAGCGAATCGACGCATAACGCGCTTCAGTGCCCTTCTTCAAACGTGGGAACAAGAAATAACGCATGAGAGCAAACAGGACAAAGAAGGACCCTGCTGCCCATAACATTTCATTTATTGCTGGGTTGACCGGGTTAGGTGGCGTCTTGACTTCAGCATCAGTTTTTGGTGTTGACCCAGCTTCTGCTGAGGCAGACATCAAAACTGCTTCTGGCATCGTCGTGTCTGTCGTTTCCGACGACACAAGACGTACCTGGACCTGATCACCCGTTTGGGTGACTATCGCAGTCAGCATCTCATCTCCTGGTCTCCGAATAAACGGAGGACGATTGTGGACTCGGACTCAAATTCGCGGATTAGGCGAACTTGAGAAGAATGAAGACCACGAAGCCGATAAGGGCGAGTGCTTCGGTAAATGCAATACCGAGGAACATCGTGGTACGAACCATGCCGGCAGCCTCTGGCTGACGTGCCATTGCCTCGACGGACTTACCGACGAGGTTGCCAATTCCGAGCGCTGGTCCGATTGCGGCAAAGCCGTACGCGAGACCTGCACCAAGAGCTGTCAATCCGCCGCCAACGGAGTTTGGGTCCTTGACGATGGGTTCGGCTGCTACGAGCAGTGAAAGTGCTTCCATTTTGTTTTCTCCTATTTTGAAGTAGTTGGTTGGGAGACCTTGTTGTGGCCTAGTGCTCCGGGTGAGCCGCTCCGCCGATGTACACCGCGGCAAGCATGGCGAAAATATACGCCTGCAAGAACGCGACGAGCACCTCGAACGACGTAAGGAACACGAGCATGATGAACGGCAAGATGCCGACGGGGATGAGAATCTTGTCATTCGCTTGGAACAATGCCTCGGAAAGCAATGCGAATGTCACGAGAAGAATGTGGCCAGCGAGCATGTTGGCGAACAAACGAACGGCAAGCGAGAACGGACGAACAAGCATCGTGGAGATGAGCTCGATCGGTGTCACCAAGATGTAGAGAGCCTTGGGAACTCCTGGCGGGAAGAGAACGCTCTTGAAGTAACCGCCGACTCCCTGATGCTTGATTCCAGTGGCATTGAAAACAACCCAAATAAGCAGAGCAAGGAACATCGGGACAGCCATACGCGCTGTTGCGGGCATCTGGAACAGCGGAATGATTCCGGGCACGTTGCACAAGTAAATAAACAAGAACAACGTGAGAAGGAAAGGAGTCCAACGCAGACCTTCCTTACCCATGGTCTGCATGATCACACCGTCTTCAATGAAATCAACAATGACTTCAGCAAGGTTGCGAGAACCCTTTGGTGCTTCATTGACATCGCTCTTGCGTCCGGCCATGAAGAAGAGAGCAGAGCTAATCAGAACTGCAAGAACAGCAATGAGGGAAATCTTGTTGAAGCTTGGAAACAATTCCTTCCAAACAAGAATCTCGTTAATCTCCGGAAATTTAAGAGCAATCACGTTCGATCAATCCTTCGCTTGGTGTTTGTCGGGGGGACGAGACTTCGTCAAGTATGGCTTATTCGGCTTGGTTCCAGGAAATGCAAGTGACGCCGCCACATATTTCATTTCCCAGAAGAGAAGACCCAGATGGGTCACGATAATCGCTCCACCTAGGACGGGTATCGACACCCACGAGAGATCTTTCACCAGGAGCACAGCCACTGTGATGAGGCCGAGTCGGGCGATGTAGCCGAAAAGAATTGCACCCATCATGAGGCCCAAGGAGATGGGCGCGGTGATTGCAATCAGACCGGCAGCAAGCGAAAAGTTCAATAAAACAAGGGCTAATGCGAATGCAGCCGAAGCGGCGCCTGCACCTGAGTCAGCGATGAAGCCACCAAGCACCACGACCGGGGCGGCAAAAAGACCACGCTTCACCAGATCTCGAGAGATGGAAACTTCAGGTGCTTGGCCCGCCAGAACAGAGCCCAAGGGAGACACGGGAGTGCTCATTGAGGAGCCGTTCCGCGGCTGTTTTGAGCCCGTTCTTCTTCAAGGTGACTCATGGCACTTGAGTACACGTAATACATCTTGATGAATTGGCCCGTGACTCCAAAAAGAGTCGCCCCGATCATGAACCACGGGGTTGTGTTCAGCCAGGTGTCGAGACCAAAGCCGATCAGGAAGAAAACGATGACGGTTCCCGCCAGCTCTGCCCCTTGGGACACGCTGTTATCAAGCACAATCGGCTTTGGCTTGGGGAGGAACTTCAAATGCACACCTTTTCGGAATCCTGAAGAAATCAGGACCTTGTGAATTGAAGAACAATCTAGGCGTTCCTCCCCTTGGGGTCAATTCACCCCCCGGTCAACTCTCGGAGATTTCTCCTTGATATTCCGAGAAGAACAAGGCGAGTTGGGTTCGGTTGTCTTTGTCGAAACGAGACAGCATGCGAGAGACGCGATTACGGACCGTTTGCAGGCCCAGATACACCGTCTCAGCGATCTGCTTGTCCGAGTACCCCATGGCAATCAACCGTGCAATGTGGCGATCATTGGCATCGAGCTTTCGAATCAAGCCAAGGCCACGCTTTTCTAACGACTCAGATGCTGAACGTACTTCTGCTGCATTGATGAGACGCATTCCTGATGCAACATCACGAATCGTTTGAATCAGATCGTCAGAGCTACCGGTCTTGAGAACGAATGCACTCGCACCAAGTTCGTATGCCGTTACCAACGCTTCATCTGAATTGAATGATGTCAGAACAACAACTTTGACTTGCGGGTGTTCTGCAATCACCATCTTTGCAACATCAAGACCCGACTCACCGTCGAGACGAACATCAACAACTAAGACGTCTGGAACTTCATGTGCGAGTAAATCGCGAGTGGAACTAATGGAGTCAGAAATTCCGACGACATGTAATCCTTCTTCTTGATTAAAGACCGAAGCCAGAGCTTCGCGGACCATGACATGGTCATCACAAATTGCAACACTTGTCATGACGCACATCCTGTGCACAAGAGTGCCGTGGGCAAACACCCACGGCAGGGTACGGACCACGTCACCGTGGTTCCGATGTTTTGTTCTGAGTGAATCTCCATTGTTCCTCCTAAGGATTCGGCGCGTTCGCGCATGTTGTGGAGACCGTTTTGCAAGCGGACCTGCGATGGAATACCGCGTCCGTTGTCTGTGATGGTGAGAACGATGTCGCGCTGCACTCGCGCAATCTGAACTTTGAGAATCGATGCAGCACCATGCCGCACGGCATTGGATGCGCCTTCCATGACTACGGCACGAATATGGCCTTCAATTATTTCGGGAAGAGAAGACACTTCGATTAAGAGCTCTAGTTCAGTCCCCGTCGGATGCAAGATCGGAATCAAGACATCTTCTAAGTGCAAGCGCAATGGCGATGCTTTTCGAGATTCAACATGCAAGATCTCTCGACGAATCTCTGAGATCACTTCACTAATCGCAGAGATTGCTTTGTTAAAGGATTCTTGTGTTTCTGCATCCTTGTGGCGACCCGCAACTGCGAGCGACAACGATGTTGCATACAAATTCTGAATCACAACGTCATGAAGGTTTCGTGCAATTCGTTCACGTTCAACCGCAATCGCGCGCTTTCGTGAAGCAATCGCCACAAGTGTCTGCTGATCACTCAGCAGTCTTTGCACTTCCTTGAAATCTGCGACATCACTGGACACTTCAACAATGTGATTTCCTAATCGCTGCCAGTTGATCCAAGTCGAGGCATCTCCATCATGGAGGTAGTGCCCATTTGTTCGTGCGTCCATCTCAAACAATTGGAGAGAATGTCCGGTGTTCCACGCTTCGCTCACATGAGCTAATGCAATATGGGGCTCAAAGTATGAATCATTGATTGATTGAGCGAATTCAACTTTGTTGGTGCGAATGTCCTCATAGTGCTTGTTCCACCAGACCGTTCGCGCGTCAACAATTGCATCCCATTCATCAACGACCACCTCATGAATCGCAATGCAATCGCTCAAGCGATAAAACACCGACACAAGTTCGTCAATGTCGATACTTGCAAATGGGAAATCTCTTTTCGTATCAGTTGCCACAACTCGAAAGTAACGAGCATCTGTTCGAACGAAAGTACCTACTCGACCTTTTGGCGGTTACTTTCGTCCTCTTTCTTGCCCGGCAGATCCGGATGCAAGACGGTGTACAAGAACAGAACGAGTGCAACCAACCCGAAGGGCGCAAAGTTCTTCACGCTCTTGTTGAACACCGGATACAAAACAAAGGCAGACAACAGGGCAGTCCATGACCACAGAATCACTACTGCTCGTCGTGGACCATGCCCTAACGCGATGAGCCGGTGATGGAGATGTCCTTTGTCTGCATGAGCAAGACCTTGGCGATTGATGAGGCGGCGCGCGATAGCGAAGGCCACGTCAAAGACTGGTACTCCAAGAATGATGAGCGGAATCGCAAGTGGCGCCAAGAAGAAATACGTCTGACCACTGAATGCTTGTGTCGTCGGGTCTGCACGACCTCCCACCACGCTGGTGGAAACAGCAACAAGAAAGCCGAGCAAATATGCGCCACTATCCCCCATGAAAATACTGGCGCCATTGAAGTTGAACGGTAAGAAGCCCACACAAACACCCACCGTGATGATGGCAATCAGTGGTCCGATGTTCGGCTCTGACAAAAGCCCTAAGCCCGAGAGGTGTTGAGAGTAAATAAAGAAAGCTGTTGACCCGATTGCAACGATTCCCGCCGCTAATCCATCAAGTCCGTCAATCAGGTTGATTGCCTGCGTCATTCCCAATAACCACACAATGGTCACAATGGGCACCCAGTCATTTGATAACTGAATGACACCGAGGAATGGAATACGGAAATAGAACATCGTGACGCCTGCAGTCACCAGGATCATTCCTGTCACGATGACACCAAAGACTCGCGCAGGCGCAGATACTTCTCGAATGTCATCCAATACGCCGATGCCAAGGACAACCATTGCTCCCAGCAACACACCAATCAATTCAGAGTTGCCATCAAACAGTGGCGAAAACCGATCCATTCGCCACGCAAGAAACAAAGCGCAGAACACTCCGGCAAACATTGCAATGCCGCCAACGTCGGGAGTTGGGACAGTGTGCACTTTTCGCTCACTGGGCATCGCCACCCAGTTTTTGGTGCGCGCGACAGCACGAACCACAGGCGTGGAGAGAAAAGTCACGGTCGTGGCGCACAGGCCAACGATGAGATATCCGGTTGTGTCTCCCATTACGGGATGAGCCTAGAAGAGATACCGACCGAGGACGGGTCTAAAAGGGGTTCGGGTACACCGGGAAGCGAGAGCACAGCTCTGCAACCTTGGCGCGAACCACTGCAACTGCGGCTGCATCATCGCGATGACGCAATGCTTCAGCAATCAAAGACGCAATAACAGGCATTTCTGCTTCTGTCATGCCTTGCGTTGTCACGCTTGGTGTACCAATACGCACACCTGATGTCACAAATGGGCTGCGAGGGTCATCAGGCACCGTGTTTTTGTTCAACGTGATGCCCGCTTCATCCAACACCAACTGAGCAACCTTGCCCGTGCATTCAGCATCGAACGGACGAAGGTCCACCACCATGAGGTGATTATCAGTGCCGCCACTGACGAGACGGAATCCTTCTTTTGTCATTGCAGCAGCGAGAGCAGTCGCGTTCTTCACAATCTGCTGTGCGTACACCTTGAACGATGGGTCAAGCGCTTCACGGAATGCAACAGCCTTTGCAGCAACTGCATGTTCCAAGGGACCGCCTTGGCTACCAGGGAACACTGCTTTGTCGATTGCAGCAGCATGCTCTGCCTTACTCAGGATGCACCCACCACGAGGTCCACGCAATGTCTTGTGAGTGGTGAAGGTGACAACGTCTGCATACGGCACAGGATTTGGGTGAGCCCCGCCAGCGACAAGACCCGCCAAGTGAGCAATGTCAAACATCAACAATGCACCAACTTCATCAGCAATTGCTTTGAACGGTTCTGGATCAAGACGACGTGGGTAACTAGTCGTTCCCGCCACAATCATCTTGGGACGATGCTTCAGTGCAAGCTCACGCATGTTGTCGAAGTCGATGCGCTCATCACCGGGCGTGACTCCATACGACTTGAAGTCATACAAAATGCCGCTGGCATTCACAGGCGAACCGTGTGTGAGGTGGCCACCGTGGTCGAGACTAAGACCAAGAATTGTGTCGCCTGGGTTCAAAAGACCGAGGTAGACAGCCATGTTTGCACTGGCACCAGAGTGTGGTTGCACGTTCGCATGATCTGCACCGAAGAGTTCTTTCACTCGCGAGATAGCAAGAGCTTCGATTACGTCGGCATTGACGTTGCCGCCGTAGTAACGCTTGCCCGGGTAACCCTCTGAGTACTTATTCGTGAGGATGGATCCTGTTGCCTTCATCACTGCAGGCGAGGTGAAGTTCTCGCTGGCAATCAGTTGCAAACCTGTGGTCTGACGAATGCGCTCCTCTTCAAGGAGTGCAAAGACTTCGGTGTCTGGATTGGTATCGGAAGGAAATGGCATTACTTGCCTGACTCTTGTTGTTCGATTTCGGTTAATTGTGCAACGCGGCGTTCGTGACGACCGCCTTCAAACTCTGTGGCGAGGAATGTCGCGAGGATCTCTTCGGCAAGGCCTTCACCAACGACGCGGGCGCCCATCGAAAGCACATTGGCGTTGTTATGGGCACGAGCCATGCGGGCTGTGTACAAGCAGTTGCACAAAGCAGCACGAACACCGTGCACTTTGTTCGCCGCCAGCTGCTCACCTTGTCCACTGCCACCAAGAACAATGCCGAGGTCTGCTTTTCCATCGCGCACAAAACGACCCACTGCTGCACAGAAGGGTGGGTAATCAACACTCTCGGTGGAGTGAGTACCGAGATCTTCCACATCGTGACCCTGATTCGTCAGCACCGAGATGAGGTGCTGCTTGAGGGTGTACCCGGCGTGGTCGGCTCCGATTGCAATACGCGACATATAAATCAGAGTAGTAGGGGCACCCCTCTGACGACCTAGCGTTTGAGACATGACACTTGACCCACGCACTCCCGTCCTCATCGGAACTGGACAGGTCGTTCAACGAGCCGAAGGCATTGACGGTGCCCTCGACGCCGTTGCGATGATGGTGCAAGCCATCGAATTGGCCGCAAAAGACGCTGGTCTGGGGTCCGTGCCAAACCCCGATTCCATCCGCGTGGTCAATCTGCTCTCCTGGAAGTACGGCAATCCAGCACAATTCATCGCCGAAGATCTTCATCTCACCCCTCGCGAGCTGGGGTACTCGGCCATGGGTGGCAACACCCCTCAGACCTTGGTCAATGCCGCTTCTCGCCAGATTCTTGCGGGTGAGATTGACCTCGTCATCTTGACCGGCGGCGAAACCACACGTACGCGTGCTCGCTACCGCAAAGCAAACGTCGAACCACAATGGCGAACCTCAGATGTCGAGCCAGTCTTGGTCTCTGAAGACCTCACAATGAACATGCCCGAGGAACTCGAGCGCAAGATCATGATGCCCATTCAGATCTACCCGATGTTTGAAACAGCGCTTCGTGCTCAGGCTGGTCGCACAATTGAAGAGCACCAAAAACACATCAGTGAATTATGGGCTCGCTTCAGCGCTGTTGCAGCCAAGAATCCGTATGCGTGGTCACCAAAGGAATACACAGCGGAAGAAATTCGTACACCAACTGCAAATAATCGCATGATTGGTTTCCCGTATACGAAATTCATGAACTCCAATAATGACGTTGACATGTCTGCAGCGCTGATTTTGTGTTCGGCTGAAAAAGCTGCAGCGCTGGGAGTACCTCGCGATCGTTGGATCTTCCCACAATCAGGCAGCGACGCTCACGAGCACGCATTCGTCTCACATCGCAATCACTTCTACGACACGCCTGCAATCGAACTGGCAGGACATCGTGTGCTTGAACTTGCAGGTCGCACCATTCACGACATCGACATCGTTGATCTGTATTCGTGCTTCCCCGCCGCAGTACAGCTTGGCGCTAAGTCCTTAGGGCTCGACATCAACTCACAACTCACTCGCACGGGCGGCTTGCCGTTCGCAGGTGGCCCGTGGAACAACTACGTGATGCATGCCATCGCAACCGTTGCAGCAGAACTTCGAGAAGGCATTGGTTCCTCAGGACTTGTGTGGGCAAACGGTGGCTACACAACCAAGCACGCATTTGGTGTGTATTCCACCGAGCCACCAACTGATGGCTTCAAGTACGACTATCCACAAGATCAGATTGATGCTCTGCCACGTCGCAGCCTTGCCTCACCCGCTGATGCCGCCGGTGAAGTCACTGTCGAGGCGTACTCCGTCATGCATGACCGCGAAGGAAACCCCGAACGATCCATCCTCTCGTGCTTGCTTGATGACGGACGCCGCGCATGGGGCGAGACGAATGATGTCGGTACTGGCCGAGACATGTGCGTGAATGAATGGGTGGGCACACGAGTTCGCCTTGATGCCTCGGGTAACTTGCTCGTGTGAGCGATACCTTCCCGCGCCAATACGCACGCACGCAACGGCTTTCTCTTGGAGAGCCACGGAACTTCACGGTTTCCCCCGATGGTGCTCGCGTTGTCTTTGCTCGTTCCACTTCTGGCCAAGACTCTGTCAACTCTCTATGGGTTCTTGATCTCGCTACAGGAGAAGAAACACAGGTACTCGACCCACGCACTGTGGGAGCAGACCTCTCGCAGTTGACCGCCGAAGAACTACGCCGCCGTGAACGCGCACGCGAAGGTGCCGGCGGCATCGTCACGTATGCGTGTGATGCGGCAGTCTCGAAAGCCGTCACTGTGCTTGGTGGATACGTCGTGCATGTTGATCTCTTGTCTGGCATCACCACTCTTCCTGACATTGCACCTGGCGTGTTTGATGTACGCCTCTCCCCTGATGGCTCGCACATTTCGTATGTGAGAGGTGCGGACCTGTGTGTTGCGGATGTTGTGGGCAACGAACGAGTAATTGCGACCGAACCAATCGACACCGTGACCTGGGGCAGCGCAGAATTCATTGCCGCAGAAGAGATGGGTCGCATGCGTGGCTACTGGTGGTCGCCCAACTCACAACACATCGCCGCGTGTCGTGTTGATGTGGCGGATGTTCCCATTTGGTACATCGCTGACCCTGCGCATCCCGAACGTCCCGCTGTTGAACACCGTTACCCCGCTGCCGGATCCGTCAACGCAACTGTTTCTTTGCATGTCTTGAACATCGCCGACTTCTCCCGCACTGATGTTCAGTTGGGCGGCGAATGGGAATACCTCACCTCAGTCTCCTGGAGCACTGGCGGGCTCATTGCACAAACGCAAACTCGTGATCAACGATATGTCGATGTCCATCTCATCGATTCTGCAACGGGCACTTCCACTGTCATCTACACCGACGAAGATGACGCCTGGGTAGAGATTGTCCCTGGTGCTCCCGCACTCCTGAGTGATGGTCGCCTTGTCACATGCGCCGATCGCAATGGAGTCCGCCGACTCATTGTTGATGACCGCAGTGCGACACCCGATCACTTGCAAGTGCGCGGCCTCATCACGGTGGGTGACACCATTGTGTTTTCTGCAAACGAAACAGAAACGCCGTGGATGCAAGATGTGTATTCCTTCGACACGCAGAACGGTTCCTTGTCTCAACTCACCAACAGCAACGGGATGGTTAGTGCATCTGGCACAGCCGATGTACTCATTACTCGCACATCAACCATCACCTCAGTGGGCCCCATGTTTACGGTGCATCACAACAACACCGAGTCGGTAATTACCAGCTATGCCGAGACACCGCTTGTTGAGCCAAACGTTCGCATCATGTCGGTCGGTCCACGCGCAATTCCCGTTGCCATTCTCACTCCACGTGATGGATCAACGACCAAGTTGCCGGTCTTGTTTGATCCGTACGGCGGCCCTCACGCACAGCGTGTTGTCGCATCAAATGGTGCGTACCTCTCATCGCAATGGTTTGCCGACCAAGGCTTCGTCGTCGTCATTGCTGACAATGTGGGGACTCCAGGAAAAGGCAGTGCGTGGGAACGTGGTGTTTTCGGCGATCTGGCCCAACCTGTTCTTGACGATCAAATCGAGATTATTCGTGCATTAGAGAATCTTGAACCTCGCGCGGACATCACACGCGTCGGCATTCGTGGATGGAGTTTTGGTGGCTACCTTGCGGCACTGGCAGTCCTTCGCCATAGTGATGTGTTCCATGCAGCAATCGCCGGAGCACCTGTGACTGATTGGCGTTTGTACGACACGCATTACACCGAGCGATATCTCGGGAATCCGAGCATCGACGACAGCAATTACACAAAGACTTCGTTGATGGAAGATGTCGACACGTTGAAGAGCCCACTGCTCATTATTCATGGCCTTGCCGATGACAATGTTGTCGCTGCTCACACATTGCAGTTGTCTTCAGCGTTGCTCGCCGCAGGAAAAGCACACGAAGTACTGCCACTGTCTGGCGTGACACACATGACTCCACAAGAAGTCGTGGCCGAGAACTTGTTGTTACACCAACTGGACTTCTTGCGCCGCACTCTTGGCTAAGAACTCACACGCTTGAGCGAGATTTACGGCTTGACGCCGGAGACAAATCGATCGTGTCCCGCAAGATCATGATGCACTGTCACGTCGATGAAACCTGCTGCACTCATGAGCGAGGTCACTGCAGATGCTTGCGTGTAGCCCATCTCGACAACGAGCAATCCCCCACTGCGCAGCCACTGTGGCGCGTCCGCAGCAATGATGCGAATGTCATCAAGTCCGTCGTCACCAGAGAAGAGTGCTGAATGTGGCTCCCAATCATTCACGCTTGATTCCACTTCAGCATCACCACGCGCGATGTACGGAGGATTACTGACCACGACATCAAACAGTCCTGCAACATCTGATGGCAGTGCGTCCCACCAGGAGCCCACTTCGAATCGCGCACCCGCAGCAGGGCGACCAATGCCAGCTGCATTCGCACGCGCGACATCGATGGCATCAGTTGAAATGTCCGTCATCCAAACAGTCGTCGAATTCAATGGCAGTTCGTGCAAGAGCGACAAGCCGACTGCACCAGAGCCAGTACCCAAGTCCGCCATGGTGAACGGCCCCTTTGAGGCACCCACATGGCGCAACACAACATCAACCATGAGTTCTGTTTCTGGGCGCGGAATCAATACCCGCTGATCAATCATGAGATCGAGATATCGAAATGCCCAACGACCCATGACGTACTGCACCGGCTCACCATCGAGCACGCGACGAACCATGGCATCAAGATGAATTCCTGACCGTGCGTTGACCAACTCATCAAGTTCGGCAACGAACTCTTCGGCGTCTAATCCACTCGCGTGTTCACACAACCAACGAGCCATCGGTGCATCGTTCAGAACTTCCGCAGTAGAAGCCATCAACTCGCGCCACGTGATGTGACCGTCAGAATTACTCATTATTCGCGAGTTGACGGGCACGAAGGTCCGCCGACAACGCGTCGACCACAGGGTCGAGTTCTCCGCCAAGTGCAGCTTGCAGCTGATACAGGGTGAAGCCGATGCGGTGATCGGTGATGCGGTTTTCCTTGTAGTTGTACGTACGAATCTTTTCGCCACGACCACCGCCGCCAATTTGGGCACGGCGCTCGAGAGAAGCGGCAGCTTCTTGCTCGTCTTGACGCAATTTGAGCAAACGAGAACGAAGAACCGTCATGGCACGCGCGCGGTTCTGCAACTGACTGCGCTCGTCCTGCATCGCAACAACAAGCCCTGTTGGTTTGTGAGTGATGCGCACTGCTGAGTCAGTTGTGTTGACGTGCTGTCCACCTGCACCAGACGCGCGATACACATCAACTTGCAAGTCATTGTTGTCAATCTCAACATCAACTTCTTCAGCCTCTGTCATGATTGCAACGGTTGCCGACGACGTGTGAATGCGGCCCTGTGCTTCTGTTGCTGGCACGCGCTGCACGCGATGAGGGCCACCTTCAAAACGCAATCGGCTCCATGCATCATCGCCAACAAACATGAGTGTGGCCTGATTGATGCCACCCATTTCGGATCCATCTTCTTGGATCACTTCCACTTTCCATCCACGCTTCGTGGCATAGGACTGATACATCTCCATCAGGTCGCGGGCAAACAGGTTGGCCTCTTCGCCACCTTCTGCACCACGAATTTCCATGATGACGTTTTTGCCATCGTTCGGGTCCGGTGGAAGCAAAAGAACCTTCAACAGTTCTTCAAGTTCTTCGACTCGGGCCTCTGCAGATGCTGCCTCGGCGCGGAATGACTCTCGCTCATCACCGCTGGTCTCATTCATCAATTCTTTTGCGGCTTCAGCGTCGCCTTTTGCATCTCTCAGATCTCGAATGCACTGAATCAACGGCGTGAGTTGCTTGTACTTCCGCGATGCTTCACGCAAACGGTTTTGGTCACCCAAGACCTCAGGGCTGCCCAGGCTCACTTCGAGTTCGGTGTAGTCCCGTTCGATGGACTCAAGCCTGCCGTTCATGGATTCACAGGCTACGCCGAGTGTGCCCTACTTCTTCTTGCGAACTTCCCGAAACACGAAGGAGTTGCTAGATGGTTGGTACTCATACACACCGAATGACTTCCAATTCCGAGACGAATAGCCCTCGGCGAAGACCTCACCATTTCGTTGGTTGACCTCAGGTCCGTCGATCCGCTGCGTCAATCGAGTGCCGTTATCGATATCCATCCATCGCCATTCACAGACCGAGCCACTCCATGGATATCCAAAGAAAGCGCCATACGTGGGGCCGTCTTTCTTCTCTTCGTAGATGACGAAGAAGTCCCGAACACCGTCATTCGTGAAGTCATGCGTATGCACCTTGAGAGGCATGGCACCTTTGCCGCCGATGAGCTGTGGCGAATCGTCGTTCCATCGAATTCCATCCCACCAATAGAACGTGAGACTTCCTTCGGTGATCATCATTGCCCGTGCTCCGCACTCACCATTGGAAACTTCAGAAACATCAATCACTTCAAATGACTTGACATAGGTTTTCCATGCCTTTATCGCCGTATTTGGTGTTGACGGAAGTGTCGTTGAGGTTGCAGGTGGCTTTGTTGTCGTTGCCACGGCACTACCTGAGCCAGATGTTCCAAGCGAACATGCAGACAGCAGGACAACAACACAACATGCAGAAATGCGACGAAGGATCATGACAACCTGAACAGTTACGAGGGAATTGTTGAAAATCTCACGGGCATTGATGCCCACTCGGCCATCTTGTGCATTGAAGCAGTGATGTCCTTTGCTCGAGCCACAACGATTGCATGCTCCACTCCACAGCGAGAAGCAGCATCAACAGCAAAAGGAACGACATCAAGGTCAATGCCATGTACGAAAACCGCAACTGCGGATTCACCGTCTGAAGTAGTACCCAGTGCAACGCACGGAACAGCATCTTTGAGATTCGTTCGACGTACGGGTGGGTCTGCCGGCGAGAGTGTTACGAACCCAATTGATTGAGGGTCTTGCATCGCACGCCAACGATGCATTCGTTCTGCTCCGAACTGATTGAACGGATGCACCATGGCATCTGGCTCACGATGAATCGCGACCGCTTCAATCACATTGCGCAGAGCCTGTTCCTTGGGAAGTTCACCATGTACCATGAGGAAAGCTTCACGATCATTCACACCCATGCCGACTTCGAGTCGTGCCTCACCTGAATAGTTGTCGTCAACAACACGGCACATTTCAAGTCCGCGTACTTCACCCACAACAATGCCGTGTTCAATCAATGCATCCGCGCCTGAGGAACTAATGAGTTCCATCATCGCGACATGCTCTGGTTTGGCGACCGTCTCTGGAAGATGTGGTGCAGGGATAGCCGGAACCAAACTTCGGTCGTCGACATGCCACACCGTGATTGTGGAATGAAAGAACTGAGCACGACGAGCAACAAGACCTGATTCCTGCTCCACCAACAGATGGACTGGATTGCCGAAGCGCGATGTCCATGCGAGGACGGGTCCAAGGGAGCGAGATGAATCGCCATCAATCAGCACCCAGGTGGCATCGGCCGCAACAAAGGCAGCGCCGAGACCAAACATCTCTGATGATCCTTCCGGGTCAGATGCGAGACCCAAATGATCACGAACTAGGGCGCGCAGCTTGAGAGAGAGAAGACGTGAGCGTCGTTCAAGGTCGGCGTCATTCATACGAGTGACTTCTTACGTGTTGAGATGTGTGACGCGTCGCGCCACACAGAATCACTCTGGGCGAGCAGGAGCGTTGGTGCGTGAGCCGTAACGCTTGTTGAAGCGCTCCACGCGTCCACCGGTGTCGACAAGCTTCTGCTTACCAGTAAAGAACGGATGGCACTCGTTGCAGAGTTCGAGCGAGATTGGCTGGCCCTTGCTGCTGCGTGTGGTGAATGTGTTGCCACATGAGCACTTCACATTGACTTCGTTGTACTCGGGGTGGGTATCAATCTTCATGTCTCTGCATCTCCTCGAAACGGACTTTTGAGTGTATCGGGACTACGCGCCGGGCGTCTTGGCGATCTCAGCCAAGAATTCGTCGTTGGTACCAAAGGTCTTTAGGCGGTCCATGAGCATTTCCAGGCCTGGGGCGGGGTTTCCGTCCTGGGCAAGACCAGAAAGCACGCGGCGAAGCTTCCAGACCAACTGCAGTTGCTTGCGCTCGAAAAGCAGCTCTTCGTGGCGGGTGCTGGAGGCATCCACGTCGATAGCTGGGAAGACGCGACGCTCGGCAATGCGGCGGTCGAGACGCAACTCCATGTTGCCTGTTCCCTTGAACTCTTCGAAGATGGCTTCGTCCATACGGCTGTTTGTCTCAACGAGAGCAGTTGCCAAGATGGTGAGCGAGCCGCCCTCTTCAATGTTTCGAGCTGAACCGAAGAACTTCTTTGGTGGATACAACGCACCAGCATCGATACCACCGGACATGATGCGACCACTTGCAGGTGCAGACAAGTTGTATGCACGAGACAAACGCGTGATGCCGTCAAGGATGATGACGACGTCTTCACCCATCTCGACCATGCGCTTTGCTTTTTCAATTGTCATCTCGGCAATGTGCGTGTGCTCATCGCTTGGACGGTCGAATGTTGAGGCAATGACTTCGCCCTTCACGGTACGACGCATGTCAGTTACTTCTTCAGGACGCTCATCAATCAGTAGAACAATGAGTTTGACTTCAGGGTTGTTCTTTTCGATTGATGCAGCAATTGTCTTCATCACGGTTGTCTTGCCGGCCTTTGGTGGCGACACGATGAGACCACGCTGGCCCTTACCGATTGGTGCGATGAGGTCGATGATGCGAGCTGTCATATTTGTCGGATCGCGAGGATCTTCCATTCGCAACTTGTGATCAGGGAACAACGGCGTGAGGTCTTCGAAACGAGGACGCTGACGTGCCTTCTCTGGGTCTTGACCATTCACCGTGTGAATCTCCAGCATCGCTGGGTTCTTTTCGTTGCGACCAGCAGGACGTGACATACCGGTGACATGGTCACCCTTACGCAAACCAAACTGACGCGTGAGCTTCACGGGAATGTATGCATCTTCACGAGTTGGCTGATAACCACCGATGCGCAAGAAGCCGTAGCCCTCGTCGCGCAAGTCGAGGTAACCCTCAACCTTCACTGGATCAGTGCTGACGTTTTCGTTCTGCTCACCGGTGTCATAACGATCATCGCCCTGTGGCCCTTCATCGCGACCATTACGTCCACGACGACGGCGACGACTATTGCGTCCACCACGATCTTCCCAATCGCCACCTTGCTCATTGCGTTGACCTTGGTTCTGCTGACGCTGTTGACCTTGACCCTGTTGACGCTGCTGATTGTTCTGGCGTGGTCCGCGCTCTTCGCGTTCTCCGTCACCGCGCTCTTCACGATCACCACGGTTGTTTCGATTGTTGCGGTTATTGCGTCCGCCGCCTTGCTGCTTCAGATCGCCCATGCGGCCTTCATGCTGTGCGAGTTCAATCTCCCACTCAGCAAGAGGCTCGCCATCGGCACCGATGTACACAATCGGTTCTGATGAGTCTTTTGCAGGCTTGTCGTCGCGTTCTGCACGATCACCGCGATCGTTTCGGTCATTGCGATTGTTGCGTCCACCGCGCTCGCCACGTGCGGGGCGCTCATCGGATTCTTCTGCAGAATCATCAGCAGACTCTTCTTGGACAGGCTTTTCTGCCTTCGCTGCCCTCTTGGCTGGTGCAGCAGAGCCGCCAGTCTTTTCGAGGATCTTCTCAACGAGGATTGCCTTCGTTGCACGAGCAGGCGCTTTCACACCCAATGCCTCTGCAATCGCTGTCAATTGTTCTTTGTCCTTGGATTCAAGGGCGGACTTCTCAAGGGCTTCAGCAGCCATGATTTCCTGCTTTCCTACGGCCGTTTATGGGGACCG
>CAEZWJ010000021.1_pt1 | contig 20698 bp, 20 predicted proteins | sample 7264931 | NCBI WGS metagenome assembly CAEZWJ01 (sample SAMEA6813876, study PRJEB35770) | freshwater metagenome | biome: Freshwater; feature: Freshwater reservoir; material: water | place: Czech Republic | collected 2017-06-27 | depth 0.5m m | reverse complement strand
TGACTACTCCTGATTCGCCGTGGCATCGTCCGGTCCCACGTCCATCAATTGGTGACGGTCCCTCAATTGGAGGAAGTCGTCCTCCGGTGCCAGGGAACTCTGGGATGCGGCCCCCGATGCCAGGTTCGCCACCCCCGGGTGGAAATCGTCCCCCTGCCTCTTCTTCAGGTTCGGGGGGAAGAGATCGAGCTCTTCGAGTTCTGGCCATCACAGCTGCACTCGTGCTAGTTGTGGGTTTTGCGGTGGCAATGATTAATTCTGGTGGCTCGGGCAGTTCGCCGAACGTTTCACCAGGTGACTCTGTCGTGCCGACTACGTCGAAGAATACAAATCAGAGCACTGAAAACACATTCGCCCCAGTAGGAGACAATTGGGAGGACGTTGCACGATCAGTTGTGTATATCGAAGCAACCGGCTCTGCCTGTGGGTGGAGAGGTTCAGGATCGATTGTGGGAGATGGTTCACTTGTCCTGACTAATCAGCATGTTGCAGGTGATGGCGAATGCGACCTCGCTGTTTATCTCACTGATTCAACTTCTGCGACACCGACGCAGTCGGTGCGAGCAGAGGTCGTGGTATCTGACAGCACAGTGGATCTTGCAATCATCCAATTGTTTGATTCATCAGGCACGCCGTATGTGGCTACCGGCCGCACACCGCTGTCCTTGACTGCAGCAGTGCCAAAACTTGGAGACAAGATCACGATTCTTGGCTATCCAGGATTAGGTGGATCAACAATTACGTTGACGAGTGGCGACTTCTCAGGCATCGATCGGTCAGAGTCATACGAGTATTTGAAAACCACTGCGAATATGAATCCGGGCGTCAGTGGAGGCTCTGCCTTTAACTCGGCAAAGCAACTTGTTGGAGTGCCGACAGCTGGACGAGGCGCCGAGATTGCCTGTGATGGAAACACGGATTGTGTGGCGAATGGCTCAACGATTGGTCTTCTAAGGCCTGTGAGTTTGGCTCAACAAATCCTTACTCGTGCCAACACAAAACTTGGCAAGTAGCCCTTAACCGAAGGGTCTCACTTCATACGTCACCGTGCGTATGGTTCCATCGAGTTCGATACCTGAGACTGTGACGACAACGCTGCCGGTTCCCTTTGAAGGTCGAATCCATTCAAATACAAGAGTACTGAGGTTTCCAATGCCGTCTGAATCTGAGTACGGGTCGTTGAAAATTTCTGTTCGGCCTTGGAATTCAACTTTTACCTTTGCTTGACTGAAGTCAGCTTTCGGATGAGAGATAGACCAACGAGGAAAAACAGTGGCTCGCGGCACGTAGCCTCGCGGGGGCCACATCACGAAGCCATCTGCCTCCCGTGTTGTGTAACTTTCCCGCGTGTTCTCGTTAACTACGAAAAGAGCATTTGAGTAATTGGTATCTCCAGTACCAATCTCTGCCAGTGTTGGATCAAGGATCCAACGGCGATGACCTACTGAAAGATTGTTGGACCCCCGGTCTTCCATGTAGCCATCAATCGAGGCAACACCGTAACGACCGAGCGAAAGGTTGCTACGGTTTGCTCCTTCGTATGCATCGTCTGTGAAGCAGCCCCATGAACTAGTTGGCTTGTGGGAAAGGTCATTATTGGCTTTCATGACAAGCGCAGCTTCTTGGGCTAGCCGACTACTCTCCAAGTTCAGCGAAATGTTTGTGTCCACTCCGGCCATTGCGCGAAACCATTTCACTCGTGCCAGCACATCTTCTTTGAAGCCTTGAGTTGTGGTGCCGGGATCGCAGTCAGAGGTATTTCCAGTCCACTTCATTTTGGTGCGAGGGCGGTCGTTGATGGCTTTCCATGCCGCAAAGGTTTGTTCCTTATCGGAGGTCTGAATAAATCCAGGTTCATACGGGGGAGTGGTTGCAACGGGCACATTTGTTATTGCTACTGACGTTGTGGCTGTGCCGACATTCGATGAATTGGTCGGTGATTCTCCGAGGGAATCACTTGTTGAGGGAGGTGCTGACTGTAAGCCTGAAACAGTTCCCAGCCCAGATGCGCCGAGGACAATGATCAGAACTGTCAGTAGGTCTCTTTTGTTCAGGTGGAGAAGAGCTTTAGTCATATCAGAAGTAATAAATCATACTTGAGAAAATTATTGAGAAAGTATAAGAATGCTGAATGATTTGAGGGGAATGCCCAAACAGGTGCGAAGTGTGGTCAGATGGGTAAATGACTGACGCAGCGAACATGAGCAAGTACAACGGTGACGAACTAATCGAGAACGAATCAGTCAGTGAAGCCACCGACTCTGGTGCACGTAATGGCGACCTCTGGGTCAATCCACAGACTCACGCAATCATCGACGGCGGAAAAAAGGCGGATGCAAACGCAAAGCTTCGCCACTACTTCACCGACATTGATGCAGCCATCGAAGCATGGGGCGCATACAAGGGTGATGCCGCAGTGATCCGTCGCGCGAAGGCTGTTCTTGACACTCTCGCTGCCGACCTCGGTACGACATTCACCGAGTTCTACTACTTGAAGAAGAGCGGCTACATGGTGGCTGCCAGCTCACATAGCAATCACGCCGGTGTTGCTTGGATGCACAAAGGTCAGATCAACCACAAGATCCGAATCGATGGCTCATTGCGCATGGACGCTGCTGCGGGCGAGTACTTCACATCACCGTTGCCATCGATGGGAAGTGCGAAAGCCGCCATCAAGGAAACTGCAGCACCGGCCATCAAGATGTGCCAGAAGCACTTCTACTTTCTTGAGTCTGACGGCACTTGCCCGGGCTGCAGCGCCGAAGGCTGAACCACTCAATAAATGACAAAGCCCCAGTGCTTGCGCACCGGGGCTTCAACAACAGAATCGTGTAGTTCAAATCATAGCGAACGCAACAGAGGCGACACCAGCAGGTGTCGCCTCTGACTATTTTGCGTGTCCTCGAGGCGTGGTCATCGAGCAAGCGGTGAAGTTGCGCCGCATTTCATTTTATTGAGGAGCCCCGAAGGAGGATCGAACTCCTATCTTCAGACCCACGATTCTGTTGTTCTGCCATTGAACTATCGGGGCCTCGTGAGGCATGAGTACGGCAGAACCAAGAAATGGCAAAGGGCCTGACAATTAAATGTCAGACCCCTTGAACAATGGCTTCGTGTAACAGCAAGTGTACGCAAATGGAAGAGTCTCGGCACTTACGCACCGAGACTCTTAACACTCTCCTCGTCACTTGGGAAAGTCAACCTAATAAATCAAAACACCAATGAAAACTGGCGAAAAATCAAACACGATCTTGTTGTGAATCAGTCGCTAAACAATGGATGGCGTTCATTGACTTCGTTCAGGAAATGAATCGACGCAGTTAGCCGTTCTTCTGGCGTTCCTTGTACCAATAACACGGGTCGCCCTGTTTCTTGCGCGAGGGAGAGGAATCGCTCGTGCATCGTGAAACGTAGATTTTCACCATCTCTGATTCCGTCCTGATGAAAATTGACATCATGAGGTGACGTAATGATGAATGCGTCCGCCAAACGTGATTCAGAAAATGCACGAACATCTGGCGTCGGTTCACCGATGTATCTCTCCCACCAGGCAATGGTGGCCATCGCGTCTGTATCCGCAACAATCCATGGGCCATGCGGGCTAGGAGGGTTTTGGATTGCAACACTTCTTGCGAAGTCCTCAGACATTGCATGCTTGACGAGGATGTCCCAAAAGATCTCAGGAGTCCATTCAACATTCTCCATTGACCCAGCAGATGCCATGAGTTCCCACGAGATCGTGCGTCCAATTTCAGGCACGCAAGTGGTGCCGAGATGTTGAGCCAATTGATTTGAAAGTGTCGTCGTTCCCGTCGATTCAGATCCCATCACAGCAATTTTCCGACACAGTCCTGCCTTGACATGAGGATCAAGGAAATTCCAATGGGCGGCCAGGTCGCTTCTCACAGCAGTTCCGGAGACGGGATGAAGTGTTCGAGGGGGATCAAAGGAGAAGAACGCTGTATCCATGGCGAGACCGAAGTCATCTCCGTAGCTTTCCGAAGCAAATACTGCGTCAACCGATTCAAAAACTAATTCACGTACTCGATCTGCCCATTTTGCTGAGCACTCAAAATGACACGTATCTGGCGCATGCCAGATGCAGAAGTCTTCCGTGAGAATTACCTCTGCTTTTGGAAAAATTTGTTGCACCCAGCGAGCACGATCACGTCCTGCTGGTCGCTGTGTTGTGGTTGCGCATACAAGAACATAAACCGTGTCAACTTTTGTGTAGGCGAAGTCAATGAGTGCTTTGTGCCCAGAATGTGGTGGCCAAAACTTTCCAATGACGACGCCAACCGTCATGAGAAATCTTTCTTGTGGCTATTAGTCCACTGACGCCATCCCCAAGCTGCATTAGCGAGAAAGACGGTGTACATCACTGCAAAGGCTGGTACGTCCGTGTACAAGTAGAGGACAATGGAAGAAACATTGACTGGGAAGAACCAGAACATCCAACTCTCTACCTTTTTAAGAGTCATTAGTGATTGCGCAGCAATTGATGCCGCAACAATTGATGTGTCCCACCAGATGTATTGAGGATTTTCATAAATTGCACCAAACAGAATTCGTGTACCAAGCCAAATCGCTGCGAAGCCGGAGATGGTCAGCACCCAATTCTTCTGATTCAATCGGGTGACAGGAAGTTCTGTTTTTTGTTCACCGCCACGGCACCACGCCCACCATCCGTACAACTGGATTGGGATGTAATACACAAACTGAATCCAACCTTGTCCGACTAGCTCAATTTGTAGAAGGAACGTTCCCATGCAGACGCTGGAAACAATCCCTGCATGCATGGAGTAAATGTTCTCGGTTCGCGAAAGCCAAACGCAGGAAAAACTGAAGACAAGTGACCAGAACTCCAGAGCAGAAGTAGTTGTGTCGAGTTCTCTTGCAATGGTTGTGTAGAGAAGAGTGAGAAGCAACGATCCCCCTAAGGAGATCGCTGCTTCTTTTCTATCCGAAGATGTGCCAAAGAGTGGCTTATGGTGTCGAACTGGCGTCATGAGAGAACATTACATTTCGACAAGAATCCATAGCTTATTTAGCCAAATAAATAGATGAAGTGCTCAGGTTCCGCTGTGCGGAAAAGAAAGCTATTTCGAGCGCACTGCCAATTTCAACGTCTCAGATTTCTTGGTCTTGCCCTTGCCTGTCACAAGATTGACGTAACAGGTTCCCTTCTTCATTGGGTAGAGACGCTTGCCTCGGACTACACACGACCCCTTTGATTTAGAAAGGACAGTCATGGTGCGAGTTCCTGTTTTGACCCCGTAGCAGCAGTTACTGGTATTCAAAAGAGCAGTGATGGACACAGGATTCTTCACAATGAGATAGTCCACCCAATCGTCGACCATTCCGGGAGTACTCGTATTGGCTTGCGCAACAAGGGGGAGTGTGACGGGAGGGACATATGGTGGAAGTGTTGTTGTTGTTGTTGTTGTGGTTGTCGTAGTTGTTGTTGGCGGTGCTGGGAAGATGGGGTACAAGGTTCTTCCGTAATCAAGAAAGTCGAACCCTAGGGAGTTAGAAAGCCATACTTCGACACGGAACTGGCTAGGCATGCCTATGCAGCGCCAAGGAATAGTGACCGCATACTTGCCATAATCACTAGTCATTGACCATTGGCTGTAGCAGTTGATGAGACTGTTGCTTCCAGTCACCATCTGCCGACTTGAGTCCGAGATAGCAGACAGTGAAGTCCGTGGTGCATACGCAATAAAGTCATCAACATTGTCGCCGTTTGTGTCAAAAGAAAGAGCCCCGTTACCTGAGGAAAAGAAACTCAGTGATGCTGTGTTGTATGGATAGATGATGAAAACCATGTTGTCGGGATCGGTGTCAGACGTTCCAAATGCGACTGAGTCAATATCTGCGTAGTAACTCACTCCATAATCAGCATCCATATCGTCGATGTAGTCAGACCAAATAATTGCGGCATTGGCCGGAGATGAGTGAGTTGTAACAAGGACAGAGAAGATCAGAGTCAGAATCGCAAGCAGCGAGAATGTCCGTTTGCCAGAAGAGATGCTCTTTTTCATAAATGGAGCATATGGCTATTTGAATAAATAAGAAGTTTCTATTTTTCTAGAAACCAGCATGCAAAGTTGCATTGAGCAACCCATTTACGCAGTGAGCATTGCGATGACATCGTCGTGAAACGCGCCATTGCTTGAGATGGCAGTGTTCGCACGCCAATCAACAACACCCTTGCGATTCGTCAAGCGACCACCAGCGGCTTGCACAATCGGAATCAACGCTGCGATGTCATAGGGCTCGAGTCCCACTGCATCAACTGCCACATCAACTGCGCCTTGTGCCACCAACATGTGTTGCCAGAAATCACCAAAGCCACGCACGCGCTTTGCAGCACGAGTGACATTGTCAATGTGCTGTGTCTTGCCAATCTTGTCCCACAAGTCATTCGCGGTGATTGACAAGTGCGCCTCACTCAACGACGCAACATTGCTCACAGAAATCGGATGACCATTGCAGTACGCGCCATCTTCCAGCACGCCCCACCAGCGCGTCTGCATGGCTGGTGCTGATACCACGCCAAGCACGGGGCCCATGTCGCGATGCACTAAACCAATCAGCGTTGCCCACACCGGAACTCCGCGCACAAAGTTTGACGTGCCATCAATGGGGTCTATCACCCACGTGTATTCCGACGTCTCTGCGTCATCGCTGCTGCCGTGCTCTTCGCCATACCACGCATGGTGCGGACGTTGCGTGCGAATGATGTCCATGATCACGGTCTCAGTGCCGCGATCCACTTCTGTCACTTCGGTCTGATTCGCCTTGAGGTCAACGGTGAAGTTACGCGCAGCAAAGCGGGGCAGTGTGACTGCATCAGCCGCATCGGCAAGCGACAATGCAAAATCAAGTTCAGCGGCGAGGTCGCTCATAGCCACACGCTACGCCAAGAGGCGCTGTGCAGCCGAGGTAATTCCTGCGGCATCCAAACCAAACTGGGCAAGGATGACATCGGGCTTGTTGTGCGGAATGAACTTTGTGGGCACGCCCAAGCTCTCCACATGCACGGAAGAATTCACCACGTGGACAGCATCAGCAATCAACTGGCCAATGCCACCGTCATGCAAACCATCTTCCACGGTCAACACATGAGTGTGTGCTGCCGTATCGGCGATCATTGCAGGGTCAAGCGGTGCACACGAACGCACGTCATACAAGGTGGCCGAGATGCCAGCAGCGGTGAGTGCATCAAGCGCTTTCTCGGCTGCTCCCACCATCTTGCCAATCGCGAGAATCGCCAACGAACCGTTGCCGGTTGCCAACTTGAGCGCATTCAATCCGGAACCAACAAGTGAAGAGTCAACAGAACGTGCAGCGCCCTTTGGATAACGAATGACAACAGGGCCATCGTTGGCAAGTGTCATCGCATCGTGCAACATCTGCTGCAGGTCTTCCACAGAACTCGGTGCCAGCACGCGCATGCCTGGAACCTTCGACAACAATGCCATGTCGTAGATTCCGTGATGGCTCGGGCCGTCATCACCAGTCACGCCTGCACGGTCGAGACAGAAGATTACGGGCAAGCGATGCAATGCAACGTCGTAGACCACTTGGTCCCACGCGCGAGACAAAAACGTGGAGTACAGGGCAACAACGGGACGCAAGCCGCCCATTGCCATCCCTGCAGCTGCCGTGACTGCATGTTGTTCTGCAATACCGACGTCAAAGAAACGATCAGGGAACTGCGATTGGAAATCTAGAAGACCAGTGGGGCCAGGCATCGCAGCGGTGATCGCAACAATGCGCGGGTCGGCCGTTGATTCGGCCACAAGTGCTTGGCTGAATGCATTCGTGTAGCCAGTCACTGCTGCTTGCTTTGGACCATTGACCGGATCAAACGATGGCGTGTCATGCAGATGCTTTTCGTCGTCGTCTTCTGCGAATGAGTATCCACGACCTTTTTGCGTGAGCACGTGTACCACGATGGGGCCGTCGTCTTCACGTTGAATCGCGGCCTGAAGTGCGCCCTCAAGTTCTTCAATGTCATGTCCATCAACAGGGCCTACGTATTGCACGCCGAGTGCTTCGAAGAATGAGGGCGGCTGAAGAAATTCACGCACAGCGGCTTTGAATGCCTCAACACCTTGCTCGGCTTGCTTGCCCAACACAGGGAGGTCACGCATGAATGCTTCAAACTTGCGTTGACGACGCACATACACAGGGTTCAAACGAATACCCGTGAGTGCGCGCGACAACTTGCCGGTCATGCGCTCGGGGAACTTCGCGATCTCGCCGGTGGCATCCACCATGCCGTTACTTCCGCCATGCGAAAGATTGGAAATTGTGGGCGCGTAGCTACGGCCATTGTCATTCAAGATGATGATGACGCGACTCTTCGAATGACCAAGATTGTTCAACGCCTCGTATGCCATGCCGCCGGTCATCGAACCATCACCAATGACAGCGACAATGTGACGTTGCTTGTTCACGCCTGCTTCACGCGCAACAGCAAGACCATGTGCGTAACTCAGAACAGTCGATGCATGACTGTTCTCGATGAAGTCATGTCGACTTTCTTCACGACTCGGGTACCCGGAGATGCCGCCTTGTTGGCGCAACTTCGCAAAACCTGATTGACGACCCGTGAGGATCTTGTGCACGTATGCCTGATGCCCGGTGTCCCACAACACGGCATCAGTGGGGGATTCAAAAACGCGGTGCAATGCGATGGACAGTTCCACAGCACCGAGGTTCGAACCAAGGTGGCCACCGGTTTCCGCCACAGCTTCCACGATGAATTCGCGGATCTCTTCGGCGAGGTCATTCAGCTGGGGGATAGACAAAGGACGCAGATCAGCAGGCTCGTGAATGCTGGGGAGAAGCGCCATATGTTTATAAGGCTACGGTCTGAGTCTTATGAAGGACATATTTGACCTGTCGGGAAAGGTGGCTCTCGTCACCGGAGGCAATGGGGGCATTGGTTTGGGCATGGCAAGAGGTCTTGCCAGTCGCGGGGCCAGCATTGCCATTTGGGGCACGAATGTGCAGAAGAATCGCTCTGCACGTGCAGAGATTGAAGCCATGGGCGTGCGCGTCGCTGATTTCATCTGTGACGTGGGCGATCAGGAGCAAGTCGTTGCTTCTTTCGCCGCCACCTTGGAAGTGTTTGAAAATGTTGATTCGTGTTTCGTGAATGCTGGTGTCGGTGGGGCAGCAGAGAGTTTCGTCACGATGACCGACGACGAATGGCATCGCGTGATGCGTGTGAACTTGGACGGCGCGTTCTACACAGCACAAACCGCAACACAACACATGGTCGCAGCCGGCAATGGCGGGTCACTGGTGTTCACCACATCGGGCTCTGCGTATTTCGGTCAGCAACGTGGTCAGCATTACGGTGCATCGAAAGCCGGACTCATTTCAATGATGCGAGCAATCGCAGTGGAACATGCACGTCACGGCATTCGTAGCAACGCAGTGTTGCCGGGCTGGATCATGAGCGAGATGACGGCACCTGCATTGGGCTGGGACAAGTTTGCAGAGAAGGTGTTACCGCGAGTGCCCATGCGCAGGTGGGGCGACCCTGATGACTTCAGTGGAATCGCTGCATATCTTGCAAGTGATGCGAGCAAGTATCACACCGGCGATGTCATCACCATCGATGGTGGCTACCACAGCTTCTAAGAACTAGTTCGCAGCGCTCTGTGATGGGTGATGCGAACGGGCCTCTTCAAACTTCGCATCAAGGCGTCGCTGGTTCCACTTGTGCGCTGAATTGCCCACGAAAAAACCAAGTGCGAGCGCAAGTAACCCACCGATGCCGTCAAACCAGAAGTGATTCCCGGTGACAACGATGGTGAAGAGCGTGAGAGCCGGGTATAACAGCACGGCTGCACGCACCCATCGCTTGCGTGCAAGAGGCCAGATGCCGAACGCGCACCACGATGCCCAGCCGATGTGGAGCGACGGCATGGCAGCGTATTGATTCGACGCCTGTGCGATACCGCCAGAGTTGAAGTCCCACGGGCCGCCGTATTCATCCAATGTGTCAACAAAGCCAAAGTTCTCTGCGCCGTTGTAGTTGCGGAGTTTTGATTCGATGCATGCCCCGCCGTATTGATTGGGCTGAGTAATGGATGGGCACGGTGCGTCAAGCAAGCGCGGCGGCATCAGTGGGAAGAATGAGAAACCGACTATTGCCAGGGCGGTCATACCGGCAAGCGCATTGCGGAAGATCGGAAATACGTCTTTTCTGCGGGAAAAGAGCACGAAGAACACCGTGATGGTGACGACAAAGTGTGCTGTTCCGTAATAGGTGTTGAGAACCTGGATGAAGGTGCGATACGGGAGGAACCATTGCTGGATGGTCTCTTCGTGGAAGAGGCCCATCGCGCGCTCGAGTTCGATGATTTTCATCGCATTGTTGAAGGCGCGCATCGGGATGTCGGCGCCATTCACATAGACAGATCCGAACTGATTACGGGTCAGCGAATAGACCAAATAGAAGGTGCCCATGATGAGGATTTCCTTCCACCACCGAGTGCGGTGTTCACGCACCTCTTCGGGTGTGGGGGTCGGGGTGGCCTCGCTCATGTCGTTCCCACATTAGGACCCGTGGCTAGACGATTGGTCCCACCTCCCTGACAATGGCGCAATTGTCCCTCTGCACCCCCTGAGTAGGCTTTGCGCTGTGAGCCTTGTTGATCTGTCCCAAGAGTTTGATTCCTCCGTTTTGGCGCGAGTCCTAGCGAAGGGCCGTTCCACCGGAGCGGGTTTTTCTGAAGTCTTTATTGAAGACAAACGAAACATGGGCGCAAGCCTTGATGACGGCAAGGTCGAGGCTGTCAACAGCAGTCGCGACAGCGGTGCAGGCATTCGTGTCATCAATGGTGAAACCACCGGCTTTGCATATACGGCTGACCTCACCGAAAAGGGTTTGCTCGCAGCAGCGGAAGCAGCCGCCGCAGCAGCAGCCACCGGCGATGGCCAGGTGCACACCGTGTCGCTCGGAACAGTTGCTCGTCAGCAAGTCAACGATGTGCGCATTCCACCCACGTCAGTTCCAAAGGCTCGCAAGGTCGAGCTCTTGATGATCGCGAACGATGTCGCACGCGGCATCGACCAAAGCATCGTGCAGGTGTCTGCTGGGTACAGCGATGCAACACGCCGCATTCTTATTGCAAATAGCGATGGTGTTTTGGCCACCGATGAGCAAGTGCGCACCATCTTCCGCGTGGGCACTGTGGCAGACGGTGACACCGGCATGCAGACCGGGTACGACTCAGTCGGGTTCACTATTGGTTTTGAATTGTTCGACGAAGAGAGCATTGAAGAACTTGCCGAGCGTGCAGCACGTCAAGCAGTCACCAAGTTGCGCGCGCGTCCTGCGCCGAGCGGTGCAATGCCAGTTGTCATTAAGTGCGGCAGTGGTGGTGTGTTGTTCCACGAAGCATGTGGTCATGGTTTAGAGGCCGACCTTGTTGCGCGTGGTGCTTCGGTGTATGCAAACCGCGTCGGTGAGCTCGTGGCATCACCTCTGGTGACTTTGGTCGACGACGGCACGATGAGTCGCGAGTGGGGCGCTATCGGTATTGACGATGAAGGCCATAAGAGCCAGCGCAATGTGTTGATTGAAAATGGTGTGCTTACCGATTACATGTGGGATCACATTCGCTCGCGCAACGAAGGACACGCACAAACCGGTAACGGTCGCCGCCAGAGCTATCAGCACTTGCCCATGGTGCGTATGACTAACACATTCGTGTTGAATGGCACCGAAGAACCAGACGACATTGTGCGCGCCACTGAAAAGGGTGTGTATGTCGCAAAGTTGGGTGGCGGCAGCGTCAACACCGCAACAGGTGACTTTGTATTCGGCATGACCGAGGCATACCTCATCGAGAACGGCGAGATCACTGAGCCGTTGCGCGAAGGCAACCTCATCGGCAACGGCCCACAAGTACTTGCCGACATTGACCTTTTGGGCAACGACTTCGCCATGGGCAACCCCGGCATGTGCGGCAAGGACGGTCAGGGTGTTCCCGTGGGTGATGGTCAGCCAACACTGCGCGTGAAGTCACTCACCGTTGGTGGAACCGCAGCATGAGTCGTCACACTGTTGACGACTTACAAGCCATTGCCGACGCGATTGTTGCGGAAGCTCGCGAAGGTGAGCAGATTGCTGCATCGGTAACACGTAGTCGCGAGACAGATGTGCGTGTGCGAAATGGCGAAGTGGAACACTTCGTTTCTGCACAATCACAGAGCATCGGCATCTCGGTGATTCAAGATGGTCGCACCGGCAACTCATCGGCACGCATGTTTGATGAGGCCTCGTGGCGTGAAGTGTTGGCAGAAGCTCGTGAGAATGCGTCCTTTGGCAGCGTGGATGAGTTCGCCGGTCTTGCCGAACCTGACGGCGTTGAGATTGTCGAGCAGAAACTCTGGGATGACGACCTCGCTGCCTTCCCTACGGAAAAGAAGATTGAGATCGCGAAAGAACTCGAGCGTTTGGTGTTGGCCGAAGACCCTCGCTTACGAATCGATGAAGCCGACTACGCAGATGGCTCGACGGAAGAAGCATCAGCAACATCGCTGGGTATTCGCAGTAGCAGCCGGTCAAACAGTTGTTACGCCACCGTGAGCGTGCTGGTAGACGACAACGGTGAAACACAAACAGGTTGGGCGTATGCACTGGGTGATAGCCCCGACAAGTTTGATCTTCCTGCAGCAGCAAAGAAAGCTGCTGACCGCGCCACGCGCTTGTTGGGTGCAGTGAAGCCCGCTAGTCGTGTCACCACTGTTGTGCTTGACCCAATGGTCACCGCACAGTTCCTCGGCATCATCAGTGGCACATTGGTGGGCGAGAACGTGGTGAAGGGTCGCAGCATTTTTGCGGACCGTCTTGGCGAACAAGTCGCATCACCTCTCATCACTCTTATTGACGACCCAACGGATTCTCGTGCGTACAGCGCATGTGAAACAGATGGCGATGGTCTTGCAACTCGCCGCAATGTGTTGATTGAAAACGGTGTGTTGAAGATGTTCGTTCATGACGCGTACAGCGCACGCCGTGCGAAGACCAAGAGCACCGGTAACGCTGGTGGATGTTTGGCATTGCAATTAGTGCCAGGTACAAAGACTCAGGCAGAGCTCATCGCCGGCGTCGAAGACGGTGTGCTCATCGACAGCGTGCAGGGTCTGCACAGTGGTGTGAACCCGGTGTCGGGAGACTTCTCAACGGGTGCTTCGGGTCTCGTGATTCGTAACGGCAAAACTGCTGAACCCATTCGTGAATTCACGATTGCTTCCACCTTGCAGCGCATGTTGCTCGATGTGCAAGCAGTCGGTGGCGACGTGGATTGGTTGCCCTCGCGCGCGGCTGGTCTTTCCTTGGTGATCTCTGGCGTCACCATGAGCGGGGCGTAACGAGTCATGGCAGCGGCAGCACTGGCTGCAATCGAGCGTCATCCGCATCTCGCTCAGCCCTGCCCTGATGGATGGGTGCGCGTTGACATGCACAGCCACACCATGTTCTCAGGTGACTCCACCACCACATTGGACGAGATTGTCGAGTCGGTCGTTGAAGCAGGCATTGATGTGTTGTGCGTGACAGATCACAACGCCATTGAAGGTGCCGTGCGTTTACAGAAGGCACTCGATGGAGTCTGTCGCGTGATTGTGGGAGAAGAAGTGCGCACGCACACCGGGGAGATCATTGGTCTCTTCATGACGCAGAAGGTGTCCTACGGTGCATCAGCTGCAGATACCGCATCACAGATTCGCGAACAGGGCGGCATCGTGTACATCCCGCATCCGTTCGACCCCATGCGTCGCAACCTCACAGAAGAGTCGCTGATTCAGATCACTGAATTGGGATTAGTGGATGCGATTGAAGGTCACAACGCAAAAACGTCTTTGCAGTCGTTGAACAAACGAGCCGTGGCGTTTGGTGAACAACACGATCTGGCATTGGGCAGCGGTAGCGATGCACACGTGCCTCACGCATTAGGCAGTGCCTACATGCAGATGCCCGACTTCGATGGCCCGCATGATTTCCTCGCGAAGTTGCGTGACGGTGAAATCATCGGGCATCACTGGGACAAAGCGCGGCCATGGAGTGCGCGAATTGTTCCCAGTGTCGTCAATGACGACTACTAATTGGCGAGTCGCCGAATAATCGGCAGTTGAAGTTCTATATAGAAATCTATATAGTTTTTCTATGACCCAATCCCTTGAAGGCCTTGACGTTCTGTCGGTGACAGAAGCCGTGCAAAAAGGCGTATCCAGCATCATTCGCGATGCGCATAGCGGTCACGACATTGTGATTGAGAAGCATGGTCATCCGATGGCTGTGGTTGTCAGTGTTGATCGCTTTACAGAAATCAAGTCGCTGGAGGAAGATCTAAGAAGTGTCCTTCTCATTTCATCCCGAATCGCAACCGATGATGGCGCTCGGCTTTCATTGAATGCGGTGTGTGAGTCTCTCGGTTTTGATCTTGCAGAACTTGAGAAAGAGCTCGACAACGACATTGCTGCTGGACGTGTGTAGAACCTCCATCCTCAGTGAACAACGTTTATCTCACAGCGGCAGCATTTGATGATCTACAACTCATTCATCGCAAAGATCCGCGCATCAGCAGATTGGTGCTGAAGAAAATCATTCAGATTTCTCGAGGTCCTCGTATGGGCGAGGCGTTGCACGGCGAACTGGTCGGATTTCGTAAAGCAGTCGTCGGTGACAACCACTGGCGCATTGTGTGGAGAGTGACAACCGATTCTCTTGGTCACGAAATCGTAGAGATTGCAGAAATTTGGGCAATTGGTGCACGCAGTAATGCCCAGGTGTATCAAGAGATGCGAAAGCGTCTTGCATCCGTCGCGGATAATCCAGACCTATTGCCATTGAGTCAGCTAGTCGAACTCTTCGAAAAGAAATTTCGAACGTAGGCGAATGTGGTTAGCGGTTGAGAAGCACCGGAATTTGACGAGGTCCACGCACCTGGCCGTTTGCCCACGTTGTCTTCTTCGCAGGGTCGAGGCTGTAGTTCGGGAATGCACGAAGCCATTCTTGGAACGCCACCAACATTTCAAGGCGTGCAAGGTTGGAGCCCGCACAACGGTGAATACCTAAGCCGAATGCAACGTGGCGGTTGTTCTCGCGATCCAGTTTGAAGATGTGTGCATCTTCAAAGGCAGCAGGGTCGTGGTTTGCAGCAGGGAACGTCACGAGTGTTTGGTCACCCACATGCATGGGGCATCCCTGCACCGTGACGTCGTTAATGACTTTGCGCGCCATGGTCACTGGTGCGTAGTAACGCAACACTTCTTCGTTAGCTGTTTGCCACAACATGTCGTCATTGTCGACAGCAATAAGTCGCTGCACTTCATCGTTGTGTTGTGCGAAGTGCCAGATACCTGAACCGATTGCACTCCATGTGGTGTCAATGCCCGCAACAATCTGCAAACGCACGTAACCAATCTTGATGCCCCAATCAACATCGACGCCGTCAATCTGTGCATTGGCGATTGTGGTCAGCAAGTCGTCCTTCGGATTCACCAAACGATCTTTCAACAGACCATCGATGTACTGAGACATCTCGGTGAGAACTTGCAAGCGAATTGTGTTGTCCTTCGGAGCAAGTTGGAATGTCTTGTAGATCCAGTCGCGGAACAGGTCAGCGTCGCCCTCAGGCAAACCAGTGAGAATGCAGATGCCATGTACCGGAATGTGCTGTGTGTAATGCAAAGCGGCATCGGTGGCATCCATGCCATCAAGTTCGCGGATCAGTTTGCGACAGTATTCGCGTAGCTCTTGTTCAACATTGGCAACAGCCTTTGGATTAAACGCAGGAAGAATGAGGCGACGATGGCCATGGTGATCGGGTGGGTCGCTCGTTATCGGTGGTGCTGCCGCACGAGGTGCATCGGGTCGCGCAACGTTTACCCATACAGAACTGAAGTCGTCGGTGTTGTTTGCGATGTCGCGCACTGCATCCATCGTCACGGGCATGAAGGCACGGCCGTACCGCTCGGTTGAACCAATGGGGCACTGGTCGCGCACGCTGTTCCAGATGTCGATGGCGTTCTCGCCCCAACCATCATCCAACCAGTCCCAGTCATTGACCCAGTCGGTCACCGGTGGTGTGTCTAAACGATCGTCTGCCCCGTAAGTCATGAGATTCCCCCCTCAAACAACGTGAACTGAGATTACCTCGCGGAAATCAGAGACGCCTCACCCAGGTGGGCCACGGATGCAACTGACGCAGCGAGATCGGCAGGAACAGCAATGGTGAGTGGCTGTAGTGAGACCACAATGACCCCAGCAGCAATCACCGCTTGTCCCGCAACAACATCAACGGAGTCGCGCAGTTGCAATGGGGGAGACGGCATGTCGGTGGGTAACGCCACAATGCGCCACCCATCGGGAACGGCCACGGTTTCTTGCGCCGAAGAGACCATGGACGCTGTCAACGCCGTATTGGGTTGCAATGCAAAACGTGCGGTGTCGCCAGCGGCAAAGTTTTCAATGGCATCGTCAGGGGTGATGGCGAGAGGGATGTTGAAACGCTGCGTGTTCTGAGCTGTGAGTTCATCGCCTTCATCAAGAGGCGAAGTGACCACGAGAACTGCACGATCTGATGTCCACTTCTTTTGTTGCGCCGAAGCCGTGCGCAATGCGTATGTGATGAGAGCGGTGGTGACGAGTGACAGAGCGAGAACGGCGACAAGTTGTGCGGACCGCTTCACATGCAGTGCCAACATGAGGCGCTGAGTCAGCACCGAGAACTGTTGTGCGGCTGCTCGAAGAAACAATGACAATGATTTCATGGACTCCCTTTTGTCGGGAGCATGTGTGCCGTCACTGCGCGACAGCGGAACCTGAATTAGTCGGTTGAATCAAATAACTGGATTAGTCAGCAGACGAAGCGGCTGGACTGGCGCTCGATGAGTCCGACGAGGAACTGGAAGAGTCTGACGAACCACCTGATGTGGGCACACTGCCGGACTTTCCGCTGTCGGTTTTGTAGAAGCCGCCACCTTTGAATGTGATGCCCACGGGCAAGAACACCTTCTTCACAGGGCGCATGGTGCCATCAACGGGGTGCAACGCCTCTGTGAGTGAATCGTCGGAGAAATCTTGCTGGACCTCAATGGTTTCGCCTGTTTCAACAAACTTGTACACGTAGGTAGGCATCGATTTCTCCGGATAAGACACTCAGGTTCGCTGGGCGACAAATGGTATCTGACTAGTTTGGGAATACATGAAAGCCCGTACCGCCGTTATCCCCGCTGCCGGTCTTGGCACCCGTTTTTACCCCATCACGAAGGCTGTGCCGAAGGAACTGCTGCCCATCTTTGATGTGCCGGCCTTGCAGCTGGTGATGGACGAAGCCATTGGCGCTGGCATTGACCACATTGTGTTGGTCTCAAGCCGTGCCAAGCCAGGCCTTGAGAACTACGTAACTCCCGACCCCGCCGTCGTTTCGAAACTGCGTGATCTTGGTCGCGATGACACAGCTGATCGCATCTCTCGCATTGGAACCGACGTGCGTGTGAGCATTACGTATCAGGACAATCCGCGCGGGTTGGGTCATGCCATTGGTTGTGCACAGGACTTAGTGGGCGATGAAACCTTCGCTGTGTTGTTGCCGGATGAATTACGCGGTGACTCCAGCATTTTGAAATTGCTGATTGATTCAAGCGATGCAACAGGAAGCAGTGCCATTGAACTGAAGCGTGTTCCGATGGATGAAGTGTCTGCCTACGGAGTAGTCAGTGTTGAACCGGGCGCTCCTGTTGATGGTCCATTTGTGATCACTGATGTTGTTGAAAAGCCAAAGATGGAAGATGCACCGAGCGATCTCATCATTCTTGGTCGCTACGTACTCACGCCACAGATGTTTGAAGAGATTGCGAACTTGAAGCCTGTTGCGAACGGCGAGTATCAACTCACGGATGCGCTACTGGCACAAACGAAGCACACGCCTGTGCTTGGCCACCTCACAACAACCGAGCGATACGACACGGGAACGCCATTTGGTTGGTTGACAGCGGTGATTGACATCGCATTGCGTCGTAATGATGTTGGGCCCGAACTTCGTGGCTGGTTACAACACCGCCTGGGCTAACGCTATGTCGTGCTACTCGGTTGAGTAGCTAGTTGGCGCTGCGGCGGAACGCGCCGTGCTCATCGACAACAAAACCAAACTCATCAACGCGCGCAGCATGCTGTTCGCCCGTGAGAAGTGAGGTGTACTCCCATGAGTGTTCGTCGTGGCGTGTGTATCGGTGCGGTGCACTGACAACACCCAATGTTTCAACATCAATCGTGATCACATGAATGTCGGCGGTATGGCCAACATGTAATGGCAATCGATGCGTGATGATGCTGTTCGTAAATGGTGTATTCGCAAAGTCGATGTCGACACAACCATCAAACTCGGTGCGATGCGCGCCGTTCATCTCGCCCCAACGACCACGGCCATCTGTTGCAAGCCACAAGTCGGGTTCGGGCAAGTCGCGAAACAACAACATCTGTTGCACCATCCACTGAGCTGACAAACGAATGACCGCAGTTGCCTCATCGGCCAACAGATTGACTTCTGCAGTCCACCCTTCGTTTTCCCATCGCAAGTTCACATTGCTGCCAGGCGTGCCATCCCACATGTCCCACGCCGCGGAATGCCCCGATGCTGATGGTGGGAGATAGTTCGCCATATCCATTGTTCTATCGGGCTAAATACCTCACGGTGGTGAGTGCGTGAAGAACGGCTACGGTTTTCGCCATGACGCCATTAGATGAGGTTCGCGCACTAGTGCTGTCGCACTGCATCCGTGGTCCTGTTGTGTCATTGCCTCTGATGGATGCTCGCGGATTAGTTCTCGCTGAACCGGTGGTGTCTGCAGAGAACGTTCCCCCTTTCGCCAACACAGCAGTTGATGGTTATGCAGTGCGCGCATCAGATGTTGCACACGTCCCTGTTGAACTGCGTGTGATTGATGAAGTGGCAGCGGGTGCTGTTGCGCAGTTACCAGTTTCTGAAGGCACTGCAATTCGCATCATGACGGGTGCACCGATTCCTGATGGGTGCGATGCGATTGTCATGGTGGAAGACACAGAACGTGTGGGCGACGACGGTGTACGCATTCTCAAGAGCGTCCCCGTCACGAGCGGCATTCGCGATGCAGGGTCCGATGTTGAAGCCGGTGCCGTTGTGTTTGAGCCGGGTGTCATCGTGACTCCAATGGTCGAAGGTGTTCTCTCCAGCATTAACGCTCGGACTGTGCCGGTGGTGTGGCGTCCACGCGTCGGCGTCATCTCCACGGGTGATGAATTGGTTGATGATGGCTCTCCACTGCAGAAGGGTCAGATCCGCGAGTCGAATCGCAAGATGTTGTTACGACTCGTTGATGAATCAGGTGCAGAAGCAATTGACCTAGGCATCATTCGCGACAACGAGGAAGACCTCGAAGACACACTGCGCAAAGCAACAAGCCGCGGCATGGTTGATGCACTCATCACAAGTGGCGGTGTGAGCATGGGTGACTACGACGTGGTGAAGGCAGTTCTTGGTCGCATCGCCGAAATGCATTGGTTTCAAATCGCAATGAAGCCTGCAAAGCCTTTTGCATTCGGGACGATGCCCGGTGTGGGCGAAACGATGGTGCCTATCTTCGGATTGCCAGGTAACCCAGTGAGTTCGTTGATGAGTTTTGAACTCATCGCACGTCCGGCGATTCGCACGATGATGGGAATGCCACATGCGTTCCGTCCGCGGGTCACTGCGATCGTTGATGAAGACGTCAACCGTGGCGTTGATGGCAAGACTCACTTTGATCGTGTGCATGCATCGTGGAGGAGCGACGGGCGAGTGCACGTGCGCAGAACTGGCCCGCAAGGAAGTCATCAGCTGGCCTCCACAGCCGTGGCCAACGCCATCATGGCTGTCCCTGATGGCACCGGAGTCAAGGCAGGCGATGAAGTGACAGTCACTTTCCTTGGTCCAGACGCTGGCCCCGTTGCGGGATAAGACCGAAGTAGTCAAAACTTGACGACTGCGTAGGATTGCCACGTGGACCTCATTGACAAGCACGGACGTACTGTGCGCGACCTGCGTATCTCGGTTACTGACCGATGCAATTTTCGCTGCACGTATTGCATGCCAGAAGAGGGTTTGAAGTGGCTCGACAAGGCTGAGGTCTTGTCATTCGAAGAGATCGAGCGTGTCTCTCGCATTCTTGTTGAGCGTTTCGGCATTAACAGCCTGCGTCTCACCGGCGGTGAACCCACAGTGCGCGCTCACTTGCCTCGCCTGATCGCACAACTTGCTGCCTTGCGTTTGGAAGACGGTTCGAAGCCCAACATTGCGCTCACCACTAATGGTGCCACCTTGCGCAACATCGCCGGCGAGTTACGTGCAGCGGGTCTTGATCGAATCAACGTGAGCCTCGACAGTTTGCGCGCCGATCGTTTCCTCGCCATGACACGTCGTGATGAGCTTGACAATGTTCTCGCCGGCATTGCTGAAGCAAGCAAGGCAGGCTTCGACATCGTGAAAGTCAACACAGTGGTGGAACGCGGTGCGAACGACGACGAGATTCTTGACATGGCTCGCTACGGACGCGACAACGGTCTGCAAGTGCGCTTCATCGAGTTCATGCCACTCGATGCGTCGAACATCTGGGAACGCAACAAGGTTGTGACTCAAGAAGAAAT
>CAEZWJ010000020.1_pt1 | contig 23254 bp, 21 predicted proteins | sample 7264931 | NCBI WGS metagenome assembly CAEZWJ01 (sample SAMEA6813876, study PRJEB35770) | freshwater metagenome | biome: Freshwater; feature: Freshwater reservoir; material: water | place: Czech Republic | collected 2017-06-27 | depth 0.5m m | reverse complement strand
GGAAGACGTCCTCACCTTGGGTGATGTCATTCGCGTTCGTGTTGATGATGTTGACGACAAGGGCAAGGTCAGCCTTACTCCTGTCGACGAAGAAGGAAACGACATCCCAGGTGGTGGCGGAGGCGGCGGTGGAGACCGTGGCCCACGCGAGCGCCGTGATCGTGACGACCGTGGTGGTCGCGATGACCGTGGTGGACGTGGCCGTGACGACCGTGGTGGCCGTAGCGACCGCGATCGCGCACCACGCGAAGACCGTGCTCCTCGTGAAGATCGTGCACCTCGTGGCGATGCTCCTGTCGAAGTCTCTTTCGAGGCTGAGTTCGACAGCGAGATGCGCAACGAGTTCGGTGACCTTGGTCCCGACACTCGTGGCAGCCGCGATGACCGTGGCAATGGCAATCGCCGTCGTCGCTAAACAGCACATCGTTCTCTCGTAGAACTTCAAAAAGGCCGGTGGCACGAAAGTGTCGCCGGTCTTTTTCTTTGTACCGACTACGGTCAGAGGCATGATTCGCGTAGGTGTTGTAGGTGCTGCAGGGAAAATGGGCTCGACGGTGTGTGATGCCGTTGCTGCCGCTGAGGGCATGGAGCTCGTGGCGGCTGTTGACACCCAGAAGAGTGGAGCCGTGGTGCATGGCGTCACGATTGCGGGCGACCTGAAGGCGTTGGCAGATGCGAAGTGCGACGTGGTCGTTGACTTCACTGTTGCTGATGCTGCGCGCACCACTTTGCCGTGGCTCGCGTTGCACGGCATGCATGCAGTGGTGGGTACAACTGGTTTCTCTGATGCAGACCTTGCGTCATTTCAAAAAGCATTTACTGGTAGCAACTGTTTGATTGCTGCCAACTTTGCTATCGGCGCTGTGCTGATGATGAAGTTTGCAGAACAAGCCGCTCCGTACTTTGAAACAGCTGAGATCATCGAGTTCCATCACAATGCAAAAGCAGATGCCCCGAGCGGCACTGCAATGGCCACTGCACAACGCATGGCTGCAGCGAGTGATGAATGGGCTGCTGACCCAACAAAGCATGAAGTCGTACCTGGTGCACGCGGTGGCGTGGGGCCTGGCGGCATTCACATTCATGGAGTGCGCATGGTCGGAATGACTGCTTCACAAGAAGTGATCTTGGGAACTGCAGGTCAGACCTTGGTGATTCGTCACGACAGTAATGACCGTGTGAGTTTCATGCCTGGCGTTGTTCTCGCGTGTCGCAAAGTCGCCGGCTTGAGCGAGCGCCTCACGATGGGTATCGATTCGCTGTTGTGATTTTCGCCGGCATACATGTGCCGTGAATGCAAAAGGCCCGCTCCACCGAAGTGAAGCGGGCCTTTTTAAATTCTTGAATTACTTCAAAACCTTGATTGCTGCGTCGTAGTTGGGTTCGTTTGCAATGTCGGAGACGAGCTCTGTGTGCAACACGTTGCCCTTCTCATCTGCAACAACAACTGCACGTGCGAGAAGTCCGGTGAATGCACCTTCGTTCAAGAGCACGCCAAACTGATTTCCAAAACCACCGCGGAACGCTGATGCGTTCTGCACGTTGGTGAGGCCTTCGGAACCGCAGAAGCGACCCTGAGCGAATGGAAGGTCAGCAGAGACGCAGTACACAACTGTGTTGTCAAGCGATGATGCGAGTTCGTTGAACTGGCGAACGCTCTTTGCACATGTTGGTGTGTCAACGCTAGGGAAGATGTTGAAGATGACGCGCTTGCCTGCAACATCAGCGTTGCTGAAGTCCTGCAAGTTGCCACCGGTGAGTGTGAATGAAGGAAGCGTCTGTCCTGGTGCTGGAAGATCGCCCACTGTGTTGACGGGGGTGCCGCCGAATGATGTCTGAGCCATAAGTGGTGAGCCTACGGCGAGAACGGGGTTCACACCCTGGGGGCGCCCGGGGACCTTCTACGAGAGGCTTGGAAAAAGGAGATGCCAAAGAGAATTCCGACGACCCACCACTGGTACTGGTCAATCCAGTCGAGTACGGCGCGAATCTGATCTTCCAGGGCCTTGCCGCCGAACCAAATGGCCGTCAGACGAATCATGATGCCAGGGATGAGGAGGGCGAAGAACTTCTTCGGAGCCATCTTCAGGTGGCCGACGAGAAGGCACACGATGTTGGAGCTTGGCATCAAAAGTACGGCGAGCCAACCAGCACGCATGGTGGCACGTTCTGTCCACTGGTAGATGCGGGGCATTTCGCCCACTTGGGATTCCGTCCATCGCAGGGCGCGCTCACCAAAGATGCGGCCTGTGAAATACAGAGCCGAACTCGCGGCCAAGATGCGGAAGAAGCCGATGCCAAAGAATGGGAAGGGGTCGATGAACGGCACGGAACCAAAGAGGTTTCGGTTTCGGGCACTGAGGATGAGAACGAGGATGGGGTGGTTGTCGACGAGTGCGGGGCCGATATTGCTACCGATTGTTCCTGCGGCAAAGAGGATGGAAGTGATGACCAGCAGGAGGCGACGCATTTGGAACACCGTAGTGCCCACAGGCTCTTGAGTGGTGTCGCTTCCTTGCTACGGTTTTCACAGTCGTGGCGTCTTGCCACCAGAGCGCAGGGGGACACCATGAAGGGTTTGATGCAACCGACTCAGTTGACGATCAATTACTTGTTTGATCGGGCCGAGAAGTACCACCACCACAAGACAATCGTGACTGCAACGGCAACCGGCCGTGAGCGCGTGACCTACGGGGAATGGGCTGAGCGCACACGTCGTCTTGCTTCAGTGTTGGACACACTCGGTATCTCAAACCTTGGTCGCGTCGCAACATTCGCGTGGAACACCCAGCGCCACCTTGAGTTGTATTTCGCTGCACCATGTAGTGGTCGTGTTTTGCACACACTCAACATTCGTTTGTTCCCCGAGCAGCTCACCTACATCGTGAATCATGCTGAAGATGAAGTCATCTTCATTGACACATCGATTTATCCATTGATTCAGCCTTTGCTTTCAACATTCACCACGGTGAAACACCTTGTCTTTATGTATGACGGCAAGGGCGAAGTGCCAACTTCCGTACCTGGCTTCCAAGTGCATGAGTATGAAGCACTTCTCGCTGCTGCAAAGCCTGCAGTGTGGCCATCAAACATTGACGAGAATCAAGCAGCCAGCATGTGTTACACCAGCGGCACGACTGGTAATCCGAAGGGTGTGGTGTACAGCCACCGCAGCACCTACCTGCACACCATGGGCGCAATGACCGTTGATTCGTTGGGTGCACGTGAATCCGATGTGATTCTTCCTGTCGTGCCAATGTTCCATGCCAACTCATGGGGTCTTGCTCATGCCGGTGTTGCCTCTGGTGCAGACCTCGTGATGCCTGGTCCGGATCTTTCTGGTCCAGCAGTGGCGAATCTCATCGTTGAAGAAAAGGTCACTGTTGCTGCAGGCGTTCCCACAATCTGGATGGCCGTGTTACCTGAACTCAAGGGTCGTGACACGTCGGCATTGCGCACTATTCCTTGCGGTGGTTCTGCAGTACCGAAAGCGCTTAGCGAGGCATATCGCGAGCAGACTGGTTTGCCGATCTTGCAAGCATGGGGCATGACAGAAACAAGCCCAATTGCAGCAGTGTGCACCATGTCGAAAGCTGACCTCTTGTTGCCTCAAGAAGAGCAAGCAGAATTGCGCACAACAGTCGGTCTCATTGCTTTCGGTGTGGAGATGCGCGTCGTGGAGCCTGGCACCACAACACCACAGCCGTGGGATGGCGAGACGAGTGGTGAATTGCAGTGTGCTGGTCCGTGGATTGCTTCGAACTATTACAACGATCCTCGCTCGGGCGAAAGCTTCACCGAAGACGGCTGGTTGCGTACTGGTGACGTCGCAGTGGTTGATGCAAGGGGTCGCATTCGTTTGGTGGACCGCACGAAGGACCTCATCAAGTCCGGTGGCGAATGGATTTCGTCCGTTGATGTTGAGAACGAGTTGATGGCTCACCCGAAGATTGCTGAAGCAGCAGTGGTTGGTGTGCCGCATCCGAAGTGGAGCGAACGCCCGCTTGCATGTGTTGTGGTGAAGCCTGGCGAAACATTGACGAAGGAAGAAGTTCTGGAGTTCATCGCGCCAAGTCTTGCCAAGTGGCAAATGCCTGACGATGTTGTCTTCATTCCTGAAGTGCCAAAGACATCGGTGGGCAAGTTCTCAAAGAAGACCCTGCGCGAGCAGTTCGAGAACTACCAATTACCTACGGTGTAGTTGACTGCTGGCGGCGCTGCAGAAGTGTGGCGCCACCAATAACGCTGAGCCCAATCACCATCGCGATGAATGATTGTGTGCGAAGCGATGTCGCAACGCTTGAGGCGATTGCTTGTGAGATCTCTGTATTGCTGTCACTAGCAAGCCCGCTTGCAATGGGCGCGACAAGCAGAGAAACAAACACGGCTAAGCCGGACCCAACTGCGAGAGGCAGTGCTGGCCGCAGAACCCTTCGCATGCCCCGTGGTGCAATGAAATAGCTCAGCACTAAAAACACCAGTGTAGCGATGGGCAGCAGTGTTCGAATGAGTGTGATGGTGGACACCGTGGAGCGTGCTGACTCAAGGTCTTCTGCGTTGAGTAACTCAAACTCTGCTTGAGGAAAATCATCTGCAATCAATGACCCGAGTCGTGGGTTTTCTTTTCTGATGTCACTGATGAGTTGTGAGATCATCGGCCTGAGGTCCACTCGATGTGATGTGGCAGCAGTTGAGCCATCTGATTTCAGTTCCTGAACTAATGGTTGGTGAATCGTACGGACTGCGTCTGACCAAAAAGTTTGGAACGCAGGAGAAGCCACGATTCTTTCGGCGGCTGATTGCAAGATCAACTGAAACACAACGGGGAGATTTCTTTCCTCGGCAATGGGAGTGATCATCGCCGTTGCGATCTCAGATTGGACTTTGGGTTGTTGTGCGGCAACGCTTGCGGTCTTGACGAATCGAGATGTCGTGAATACTTCGGTGTAGGCCCAATTAACAATCAGGCTGAGCATCACCAAGACGGTTGTCACTATTGCAAGACCGCCTCTGAGAATGCGCATCTTCATGAATTACAGGCGGCCAGAGTTGATGATGCTCTGCAAGAACTGTTGCGCACGTTCCGACTTGGGAGCAGTGAACACCTGTGAAGGCGGGCCTTGTTCGATGATGTGTCCGCTATCAAGAACGCAGACAACATCGCTTGTGTCTCGCGCAAAACCCATCTCATGAGTCGCAAGAATCAATGTCATTCCTGATGCCTTTAGTTCACGAACAACATCGAGAACTTCGCCAACAAGTTCTGGGTCGAGAGAGCTGGTGATTTCATCGAGTAACAGCACTTCTGGTTCGATGGCTAATGCGCGCACAATCGCCACACGCTGCTGTTGGCCGCCGGAAAGTTGATCCGGATATGAATCTGCCTTATCGGCAAGCGCAAAACGCTCGAGTAGTTCCATTGCCTTGAGGCGCGCTTCTGCCTTGGGAACGCCAAGAGTGCGTGTGGGGGACAGGATGATATTTTCGATGACGGACATGTGTGGGAACAAGTTGAAGTTCTGAAACACCATTCCGATACGACGGCGAACAGGGTTTGCGTCGAGACCAGGAACAGAGATGTCTTCGCCGTCGAGATAGATCTCGCCGTCGTCAATGGGCTCGAGCAAGTTGATGCAACGCAAGAGTGTGCTCTTTCCGGAACCACTTGGTCCGATGAGGGTGACAACGGATCCTTCTGCAATGTCGAGTGTGATGCCGTGCAGAACAATGTGCGCGCCATACGTCTTGCTTACTGCATGAAGTGAAATCTTCGTGGTCATCGCACTCGTGTCCCAGTTGTGCGGCGACGCTCGCGTTCCATCATGTAGTCAGTTGTGCGAGTGAGAGGAATAGTGATGCTTAGGAAGATCACTGCGGCGCCGATGTACGGAGTGAAGTTGGCGAACTTTGCTTTCTCAATGCCGGCCTGACGAAGAATTTCAATCGGACCGATGAGGCTGACGAGCGCAACATCTTTCTGCAAACTCACGAGGTCATTCATGAGTGGCGGCACGACGCGACGCACGGCCTGAGGGATGACAACAAAGCGCATCGTCTGCCAGTTGGAAAGTCCCAGCGATCGCGCAGCGGCTCGCTGTGATTCGTGAACACTTTCAATGCCTGCTCGGAACACTTCGGCGACATAGGAGGCATATGTGAGGACAAGGGCAACAGAACCCCATAGAAGGGGGCTATTCCATGGGCGATCAAGGCCTAAGCCGGGAACGCCAAAACCAATGAGGTAGATCCACAAGATGATGGGAACGCCGCGCATGATGTCGGTGTAGGCGATGGTGAGCGCACGTACGGGAAACAATGCAGGCGAGCGAGAGTTGCGAGCCATCGCAATCATCATGGCGAGAATCAGAATAAGCGGGGCTGACCAAGCGAAAATCTTGACGTCAAGAATGAATGCATCAAGTAGTCGTGGGAATGAATCGCGAAAACGCTCGCCGTTAAAGAACGATTGACGCACGCGATCCCATCGCGGCATCCGTGGGACGAGAAGCACAATCGCGGTCACCACGATCAGCGAACTGACCGTAGCGACCGCGATGCTGCGACGTTTCCGTTTTTGTTCGTACACAGCACGACGACTGGTGGTGGTAACCATCGTTAATCAGTCGTTGTGTTGTGAGACGAGGAATTACTTGATGACGGGGATTGAAGCCTTGCTGGACAACCAGGTGCTTGTGATCTCTGCGAGAGATCCACTGTCCTTGATTGCTGCAAGTGCAGTGTTCACACAGCCGACCAATGGGTTCTCAAGGTCGAAGACCAAACCGAACTCATCAGCAGATGCAGAAGCATCGGCAGGGAACTGTCCGAGAACAGCTGATCCTTCGATTTCCACTGCCGAGACATACAAGGCTGTTGGAAGGTCGAAGATCGCAGCGTCAATCTGGTTTGCTCCGAGAGCTGCCTTTGCACCGGCATTGTCGTCATAAACGAATGGCGCGGTGTCTGGCTTGATCACGTTGGTGATGTAGTCAAGGCTTGTGGTGCCGCTCTGTGCTCCAAGCTTGAGCTTCTTAATGTCTGCAAGAGTGGTTGCACCCTTTGCTGCAGAATCAGTAAGACCAACGATTGCTTGGTTGGTTGTGTAGTAACCATCGCTGAAAGAGACTGTCTTCTTACGCTCTTCGGTGATGGAGTACTGCTGCAGGTTGAAGTCGAAGTTCTTCTTGCCTGGCTGGATTGCCTCATCAAATGTGGTGCGAACCCACTTGACATTTGCGTCGGAGTAGCCAAGCTCGGTTGCGATTGCATAAGCAACAGCGGCTTCGAAACCTTCTTTTGATTCTGGCTTGTCGTCAACGACCCATGGGCCGAATGCAGGTGAGCCTGTGGCGATGGTGAGTACACCGTCGTTGAGGGTCTTTCCAGCGGTGCACTCGTTGCCAGAACCGGCAGCGGTTGCAGCGTCTGAGGATTCGCTAGATGATGATCCGCCACAAGCTGCAAGCAGCAGTGCACCGGAGATGGACAGGGCGAGCGCGATTTTGCGCATGGTGTTTCCTTTCGGAAGGGATTGGGCAGACGAAATCCTATCTTTCGGTATTTCCGTCAACGAACTGAGTCTGAGGGTCGAATCGGGGGCGGTGCAGGTGCGCCTTGTCAGTCATAATGGGGGCATGGCCCTTTTCGGACAAGTTCTCACGGCAATGATCACGCCCTTCGATTCCAATGGTGCGCTCGACATCGCTGAGGCCGTCCGTCTCGCCAAATGGCTGCAAGACAACGGCAACGATGGCCTTGTCATCTCAGGCACCACCGGCGAGTCCTCCACATTGACCGACCCTGAAAAGTTGGAACTCTGGGAAGCCATCATTGGCGCAGTCACCATCCCGGTGATCGCAGGCAGTGGCTCGAACGACACTGCTCACTCTGTGCACCTCACGAAAGAGGTCACGAAGATGGGTGCGGCCGGCATCCTGGCCGTTGGTCCGTATTACAACCGTCCGCCGCAATCGGGTCTGATCGGCCACATTGAAGCGATGGCGAATGCAACTACGTTGCCGGTCGTTGTCTATGACATTCCTGTTCGCACTGGTCGCAAGATTTCAACAGAGTCACTTGCGTACTTGGCGAACAACGTGAAGAACGTGAAGGCGTTGAAAGATGCTGCGGGCAACCCAGCAGAAGCAGCGAACCTCATGGCAATGGTGCCGAAGGACTTCGAGTTGTACTCCGGCGATGACGGACTCACACTTGCGTTCCTCGCATACGGTGGCTCGGGCGTGATTGGTGTGGCAACACACTGGAGCGCACCAGAACATCAACTCATGATCAACGCATTCCACAGTGGTGATGTAAAGAAGGCTCGTGCAATCAACGACATCTTGTTGGAGAGCTATGCATTTGAAACCGGTGATGCGAACCCGAACCCGATTCCATCAAAAGTGATGATGAATCATCTTGGATTCAATGTGGGGCAGTGTCGTTTGCCAATGGGCCCACCACCTGCAGGTCTTGATGTTCGCGCTCGTGAGGTTCATGCGAATCTTGAGAAGGCGCGTGCCGCTCTTCGCGGTTAACTCATGGCTGCTCCGATACGTATTTACTTCCTTGGCGGTCTTGGCGAAATTGGTCGCAACTGCATGGTCCTCGAGCAGGACAGCAAGTTGCTCCTTATTGACTGCGGTCTCATGTTCCCCGATGCAGACATGCACGGCATCGACTTGGTGTTGCCCGACTTCACCTTCTTGATTGAAAACAAAGATCGCATCGTCGGTTGTGTCGCAACCCATGGCCACGAAGATCACGTGGGTGGCTTGCAGTTCTTGCTGCGTGAATTGGAATTCCCCATCTACGGATCTGCAGTCACTCTTGGTTTGGCACGTAATCGCATTGAAGAAGCAGGGCTGTTAAAGAACACCAGCCTTGTCACTGTTCGTGATGGTGAGCGCATCAACATCGGACCATTTGATGTTGAGTTCCTGCCCGTCACTCACTCTGTGCCGCACGCACACGCGATCATCGTTCATACACCACAGGGTGTCATCGTGCACTCGGGTGACTTCAAACTCGATCTCACGCCGGTCGACAACCGTCGAACAGACCTTGCGCGCTTGGGTGAATTGGCATCCACCGTAGGTATTCGCTTATTGATGTGTGACAGCACCAACGCAGAAGAGCATGGCCATGCACCGAGCGAGAAGAGCGTGGGCGCTGTACTTCGCCAATTGTTCTACGAACATCGTGACCGCCGAATCATCACCGCATCGTTTGCCAGTCACATTCACCGTGTGCAGCAGGTGATTGAAGCCGCACTTGATCACGGCCGCAAAGTGTGTCTCATGGGTCGATCCATGCAGAAGAACATTGCGCTTGCCATTGACCTCAAACTGATTGATGTTCCTGCCAGCGCTTTCGTTGATGTTGAGCAGGTGCATGATTACGCACCACAAGACATCTGCATCATCTCCACTGGCTCACAGGGTGAACCAATGTCGGCGTTGTCATTGTTGTCGCGCGGTGAAAGTCGCTGGTTCAAAGTAGGCGAGGACGACACCATTATCTTGTCGAGTCACGCAATTCCTGGTAACGAGGGAAATGTCAATCGAGTGATTGATGGTCTCATGCGTGCCGGCGCAAAAGTGGTGCACAGCGGAATCGCAGATGTGCATGCAACCGGTCACGCTCAAGCAGATGAGTTGAAGACGTATCACTCCATTCTTCGTCCTGAATGGTTCATACCGGTGCACGGCGAATTCCGCCACATGCGTGCACACGCCGAACTTGCAATTGTGATGGGCGCCGACAAAGACAAAGTGTTGCAAGCCACTGATGGCGACGTTGTTGAACTATCTGATGATGGCCTGGCGTTTGTCGGCAAAGTGCCCGCGAGCTACCTATTCGTTGATGGCATTGTCGGCGATGTAGGTCAAGGCGTGTTGCGCGACCGTCGCGTTCTTGCTGAAGAAGGCGTTGTTGTCATCGTGGCCACTGTCGATGCAGCGAACCACAAAGTCATCACCGGCCCTGAGGTCATTACTCGCGGATGGGTCTATGCCCCCGAAGCCGACAGCCTTCTTGATGAGGCCGAGGCCCACATCGAGAAGCAGCTGGTGAAAGCACTTGATGATGGCATCACCGATATTGATGGTCTTGAGCGTGTCGTGCGAAAAGCAGCTGGCAAATTCGTCAGCGACCGCACAAAGCGTCGCCCGATGATTGTCCCCGTGGTGATGACCACATAAATCCTGTCTTTTGGGGGTTTGGGGAGGTATCCCGAACGTCAGTTCACCCCACTAGTACCTTTTGAGTCATGTCTGGCAAGGGTTCTCGTTCGTCTTCTGGCGGCTCTAAGGGGTCGTCCCGTGGGGCTGTGAAGACCCCACCCAAGGGAAACAAGCGTCCCGCCGCAAAGTCCAAGTCCAAGGACAATGCCGATTCAGCTGCCCGCGAGGTCGTTCGTGGCCGCGAGGTCGAGTTCTGGGGCATTGGCCTCATCAGCACGGGCATCGTCTTTGTCCTTGCTATGTATCTGCGTATGGCCGGCCCATTGGGTCGTGGCATCGACACCACCTTTGGCTGGCTGCTTGGCCTTGGTCGATTCGCACTGCCAGTTGTTGTCATCGGTGTGGGTGTTGCCATGGTGCGACGCCGCAGTGTGGAGCATCGCGTCCGCTTAGCCATTGGCTGGACCGTTGTGGTGCTTGCCATCCTCGGTCTTTTGCATGTCATGAATGGTGCCGACAAGATCGTCGCTGATGTCGATGCGATGTCTCAGGCCGGCGGTTGGTTTGGTGCAGTCATCGGCGAGCCACTTCGTTCAACACTGAGCTGGGCAGGTGCGTGGGTAGTACTCATTGCCATTGGTACCGCGGGTGCGATGTTGGTGACAGATACAACGCTTCCCGAACTCATCGCGATCATCCGTACGTGGAGCGCAAAGATCTCTGGTCCAGCAGCAGATGCTGCTCGCACCGCAACGACTAATCGTGATCGTGGTTTCGACAGTGTCGACGACGAAGTGCCTACGAAGAAGTCGCGCGCAAAGAAGCTCAGTATCTACGACGCTGCAGACGACGACGATCTTGCTCCGGTGAAGCCAAAGCAATCGCGTCGCAAGGCAGAACCTGCGCCTGCAGGTACTCCTGAATTCGTGGGTAAGCCCGGAACAAAGAACGCCAGCAGTGATGATGAATCCTCAACTGCTGTTGTTGGCGCAACCTCTGGTGTGTGGACATTGCCACCGTTGAATTTGTTGGGCCAAACAGAAACATTTGAAGTGGACAATGCTCGTGTTGCCGAACGCGGTCGTTTATTGCAGCAAGCACTTGCATCTCACGGCGTGGAAACTCGCCTCAGTCATCAAACTGTTGGGCCAACAGTGACTCGTTTTGAGTTGGAACTCGGAACTGGTGTGAAGGTTGCAAAGATCACCAGCCTGAACCGCGACATTGCCTACTCAATGGCCGCCACCGATGTGCGCATCTTGGCGCCCATCCCAGGCAAGTCTGCTGTCGGTGTTGAAGTACCAAACGAAGTGCGTCAACTTGTGTCGCTCGGCGACCTCATGGTGAGTGCCGAAGCTCGTGCCGCCACACACCCACTTGACGTGGCAGTCGGAAAAGACATTGCTGGTCGTGCAGTGTTTGTGAACCTCGCAGCAACGCCACACATGTTGATTGCTGGTGCCACAGGTGCTGGTAAGTCAAGTGGTATCAACTCGATCCTCACGTCGTTGCTCATGCGCAGTACGCCTGAACAAGTGCGTTTGATTCTGATTGACCCGAAGCAAGTCGAAATGGGCCAATACGCTCGCTTGCCTCACCTTCTCACTGCGCCAGTGACAAACCCTAAGAAAGCAGCCAATGCGTTGTCATGGGCTGTGAAGGAAATGGAAAACCGCTACGACACATTGGTCGAGGTGGGCTTCCGTGACATTGGTGGTTTCAATTCGGCATTTGATCGCGGCGAAGTGAATGACCCGAACGACGAACACGCCAAGAAGTACGAGCGCATGCCGTACATCGTTGTTGTGGTCGACGAATTAAACGACCTCATGATGGTTGCGGCACGTGACGTGGAAGAGTCCATTACACGTATTGCGCAGAAGGCACGTGCGGTTGGTATTCACCTCATCGTCGCCACGCAGCGCCCGAGCGTGAACGTGATCACCGGTGTGATTAAGGCGAACATTCCTGCTCGTATGGCTTTTGCTGTCAGCAGCCTCACCGACAGCCGAGTCATTCTCGACCAACCAGGTGCAGAGAAGTTGGTGGGCAAGGGCGATATGTTGTTGATGCCTGGTAACACCAACGTGCCGCAGCGTATTCAGGGCTCGTGGGTTGACGAAGAAGAAGTACGCAAGGTTGTTGCTCACTGGCGTCGTCAATCACCTGAAGTTGTGTATGTGTCGGGCATTGAAGGCGAAGCCGGTGGCACTGGCAACAGCGGTGGTGGAGCGTCGTCATACGGTGGCGGCAGCAGCGATGAAGATGATTTGATTCGCGCAGCCATTGATGTTGTGGTGCGTTCAGGCCTTGGTTCAACATCGATGTTGCAACGCAAGTTGAAAGTGGGTTTTGCCCGCGCAGGTCGCATCATGGATGAACTGGAAGAACGAGGAATCGTGGGACCAGCACAAGGCTCCAAGCCTCGTGAAGTTCTCGTGACTGTCGAGGAACTCGAAAACGAAGGATAAGAACAATGTCAGCAGCATTAACCCAGGTATGTGACGGACTCAAGTTTCCAGAAGGGCCTGTGGCAATGCCTGATGGTTCTGTAATTCTGACGGAGATGTTTGGCGCGTGTCTCACACGTGTTGCGCCCGATGGCACAAAGTCAAAAGTTGCTGATGTCGTTGGACTGCCGAATGGTCTTGCACTCGGGCCTGATGGCTTCTTATACATGTGCAACAACGGCGGAGCTTTCACGCCACTTGACATGGCAGGGCTCACGTTTCCTGGCGAGTTTGATCCGTCGAAGTACATCGGTGGACGAATTCAGAAAGTCAATATCGAAACCGGTGAAGTAACAGACCTCTACACGCACTGTGGTGATCACGCTCTGCGTGCGCCGAACGACATTGTGTTTGATGAACACGGTGGCTTCTGGTTTACCGATCACGGTATTCGTCACGAACGAGTCGCTGATCGCACTGGCATCTATTTCGCCAAGGCCGATGGTTCGTTCATCGAAGAAGTTGTCTTCCCCGTGGATTCACCCAATGGCATCGGACTATCGCCAGCAGGGGACCGCGTGTATTGGGCTGAGACGCACACCGGTCGCGTGTATCAACGTGCCATCACATCGCCAGGCAAAGTGGCGCCGCTCACGGAGATTCCCACCATGTTGTGTGGACTTCCTGGGTATCAATTGTTTGACTCACTCGCAGTGGACGGCGAGGGAAACATTTGTGTTGCAACACTTGTGAACGGTGGAATCACGGTGATCTCGCCCGACGGCGATGTCATCAATTTCATCGAAGTGGATGACCGCATCACCACAAACATCTGTTTTGGTGGTCCGGACTACCAAACGGCCTACATCACGGCCTCAAGCACGGGCCGTTTGTTGAAGATGCAGTGGCCATACAAGGGGCTCAAACTCCACTGGCAGTAGGCTCATATAAATGGGGCAGAAGTTCTACATAGAGACATTGGGTTGCCCCAAGAATCAAGTCGACTCTGAAAAGATCATTGGCACATTGCTTGCCGACGGTCTCACGGCAACCTCTGACCCTTCGAAGGCCGATGTCGTTGTTGTCAACACCTGCGCATTCATCGACGAAGCCCGCAAAGAGAGCATCGACACTCTGTTGACTCTCGACGATCAGCGCAAGCGTTCGTCTCGACTTGTTGTTACTGGCTGCATGGCTGAGCGGTATGGCGATGAATTGGCGGAGGCGCTTCCCGAAGCCGACCAGATCGCTGGATTCGGTGTGCCCATTCAGATCGGTCGCAAACCCATCAAGGTCACCGGAGCTGTTCCGAAGTTCGATCTCTTGAACCTTCCTCGTCCGAAGTCGTCGTCGCCATGGGCGTACATCAAGATCGCTGAAGGCTGCGACCGTAGCTGTGGCTTCTGTGCCATCCCTTCGTTCCGCGGTCCGCAGGTCAGTCGCGATGTCTCGGCGATTCTCACCGAAGTTGAACAAGTCGATGTGCGCGAAGTGGTTCTCGTTGCACAAGACCTTGCAAGTTACGGCAAAGATCGCCCCGACGAATTAGGTGCTGGTTCCATCGTGCAGTTAGTGCGTGATGTTTCAAGCATGGTCGATTGGGTACGTCTGTTGTATCTCTACCCAAGTGATCTTTCCGATGAACTGATTGACGCAATTCTTGCCACGGGTGTTCCGTACTTCGACTTGTCGTTGCAGCATGTGTCAAAAGCCCATCTGCGTCGCATGCGTCGCTGGGGTGACAAAGACCGCTTCCTCGAGCGCATTAAGCGCATTCGTTCCATTGAGCCGAATGCAACGTTCCGTAGCAACTTCATCGTGGGGTACCCCGGCGAAACCGAAGAAGATCACGACCAGTTGCTTGAGTTCGTGCGTGAGGCACAGCTTGACTGGTGTGGTTTCTTCTCCTTCAGTCCTGAAGAGGGGACTCACGCGTTGTCGCTTCCTGACCATGTTGAAGAGTCATTGATGTACGAGCGCTTGTCAGAACTTCGCGAGATGCAAGACAACATCACAGCCGAGCGCCGTGACGCCCTGTTGGGTGAAACCATTCAAGTGTTGGTTGATGAGCCAGGCATTGCGCGTTCTTTCCGCGAAGCACCAGAGATTGACGGCGTTATACAAGTGCCCGACACTCTTGAAGTAGGCCGATTCCACACCGTTGTGGTGGAACAAGTCTTTGGTCCCGACCTCATTGCAGTCCCTGCGGATGGCGCACATGGCGGTTGATGAAACCGCAATCGTGACGTGGGCCAACATGGTCACCGTGACACGAGTTCTTGCGTCACCATTTCTCTTTCTCATGATTCCCGACGAACGCGTGGGTTCATGGGCTGCATTGGCAGTGTGGATTCTGTTGTGCAGCAGCGACGGCTTCGATGGCTATTTGGCGCGCCGACATGGCATTACTCGTAGTGGCGCATTCCTTGACCCATTGGCCGACAAGATTCTTGTCTTGGGTGCCATGTTCACATTGGTGAGCCGTGATGTGTTCTGGGTGCTTCCAGTTGTGATCATTGCTGCTCGTGAGATTGCTGTCAGTTTGTACCGCGTGTTTGCTGGGTCAAAGGGCGTATCGATGCCGGCCAGCAAGTTGGCCAAGGTCAAAACGGTGATGCAACAGTGCGCAGTGGGGTTTGCTCTCATGCCATTGTCAATTAACGACGCCACGTGGACCTACATCGTGTGTCTATGGGTAGCTGTCGCTCTCACATTGGTGAGTGCAGCGCAGTACGCGCAACGCGCACTTGTTTCGACACGATGAGCGAGCAATACTCCGCCGAGCAGATGGCGGAGATTCAGCGTCGCACGCTTCGAACACTCACGCTGGGACAAGTTGTCGGTGCTGCGGCGTTGTCGTCGTCGGTCACCGTTGGTGCTTTTGTCGTTCAAGAGATCCTTGGCGACCAGACACCTTGGGGTGGCATTGCAACTGCAACCACCACCGTTGGTACGGCCGTGATGGCGCAGGTACTCACGCGATTCATGATTCGGAAGGGTCGCCGTCCTGGTCTACAGACGGGATACGGACTTGCAACAGTGGGCGCATTGACAGCTGCGTGTGGAGCAGAGATGCAGAACCTGCCGTTGTTCCTCGTGGGGCTCTTCCTCTTTGGTAACGGTCAGGCAGCGAACCTTTTGGCTCGCTATACCGCTACAGATCTCGCGTTACCTGATGAACGCGCTCGTGCGATGTCGCGCATCGTATTCGCCTCAACATTCGGCGCAGTGTTCGCACCCATGCTGATTGGCCCCGCAGAAGCGGCAGGCCAAGAGTGGTTCGGTCTCCATAAGTACACAGGGCCATGGCTCTTGTCAGCAATTGTGTTGTTCCTGGCGTTTGTCAACATCTCTCTTCAATTGCGTCCAGACCCCCTGGTTATTTCAGGCGGTATTCGTGAGAAGTCAGATGCCAAGTTGCCGAGCATCTCAGAGGCATTGCAGATCATCATGCGTTCGACCAAAGGCCGTCTTGCTCTCAGCAGCATGGTGGTGTCGCAAGTTGCGATGGTGGCGATCATGACAATGACGCCCGTGCACATGAAGTTGCATGGCCATGAGAGCATCAGCCAGTTCGTCGTGTCTCTGCACATTGCAGGTATGTATGCCTTCAGCCCTTTCGTTGGTCGTTATGCCGACAAGAAGGGAACAATCGCTGCGGTGTATGTCGGAGCGATCACCTTGGTCGCTGCCACTGTTTTGTCAGCAGTGAGCGGTGAATCGTCGATCATCTTGTTCCCTGCATTGTGGCTGTTGGGGATTGGTTGGAACTTCGGACTCATTGGTGGTTCTTCCATGTTGTTGGAATCTGTCACGAGTGAAGAACGAGTCACGGTGCAAGGCTCTGCCGATTTGATGATGAGTTTCTGCGGCGGCATGGCCGGGTTGTCGTCAGGCTTCATCCGTCGCGCGGTGGGGTATCACATGTTGTCGGTGGCGGGCCTGGTGTTAGTCGGCGCACTGCTGGTGTATGCAGGGTTTATGAACACACGTCAGAAAGCAGCGATACCAGCATGAGGTGCAACGTTGTCGCAGTAGGAACCGAGCTGCTGCTTGGGCAGATTGTGGATACCAATTCGTCGTATATCGGTGAGCAACTTGCCGCTGTTGGTATCGCATCGCACTTGCAGCTCAAAGTGGGGGACAACCTCGACCGCGTTGTTGAAGCATTCACCATCGCGTTAAAAGATGCTGATGCAATCATCGTGTGCGGTGGCCTAGGGCCTACACATGACGACCTCACACGCGATGCCATTGCACGCATGATGGGAGTTGAGTTACTGCAGGACGACTCGGTTGCCGGGGTGATTGAAGAGATGTTCTCTCGGCGCGGTCGTCGGATGTCTGCGAACAACTTGCGTCAAGCAATGGTGCCAGTGGGCGCACGCATCATTGAGCAGACGCGTGGCACCGCACCTGGGCTCATGTGCCCAGTCGGTAACAAGATGATCTACGCAGTGCCTGGTGTGCCGCACGAGATGCAAGACATGCTGTCGCGCGCCGTATTGCCCGACTTGTTGGCGCGCAGTGGCGAGAAGGCTGTGATCTCTAGTCGTGTTTTGCGCACATGGGGCGAATCAGAGTCGGGGTTGAATGAACGCCTTGACCCGATCATTGAAGAACTTGAAGAAGTGGGCAACCCCACATTGGCGTTTTTGGTCAGTGGCTGGGAAGGCATCAAAGTGCGCCTCACTGCAAAGGCTGATTCGCAGTTAGAAGCTGATGAACTGTTGTCGCAGTGGGAAACCAAAGTGCGCGCACTCGTGGGTGACGTTGTGTTCGGTGTTGATGCCGAGAACATGGAATCTGTTGTGCTTGGTCTGTTGCAAGAACGCGGCTGGACACTTGGTGTTGCTGAATCGGTCACGGGTGGACTTGTGGGTGGACGACTCACGAGCATTCCGGGATCATCGGCTGTGTTTCGCGGCGGCGTGATCAGTTATGCAAGCGACGTGAAGTTTGAAGTGTTGGGTGTTGACCGCGGACCTGTTGTGTCTGAAGAAGCTGCAGTGCAGATGGCATTGGGTGCCCAGCGAGTCATTGGGTCCGACGTGGCTATCGCACTGACAGGGGTAGCGGGGCCAGATGAACAAGATGGTCGTCCTGCTGGCACCTTATGTATAGGTGTGGCATTGCCCGATGGCGCCACATTCAGTACGACGAATACCTTGCCGGGCCTGCGAGATCAGATGCGCCAATACAGCGTGATTTCGGCCTTGTCATTCCTTCGGGGCATTCTGCTGAATACACCATCGAGGTGAGTTCAACGTTGAATTGAGTCGACTTTAAACTTCTGCTCTCTCATGAGATCTAGAAGGTCGTCCAAACTTGCTGCAATTTCAATCTTCTTTTTCTTGAACTTGTAGCCATATTGGTATCGATCTGTCACCACTTCAGCAATTTTCCCAGTGACTGCACTCGCAACCGGAATGGGGGTAACTAGCGAAACAGCTTTACGAACAAGTGATGCTGCCTCTCGCTCTGCAATCTCTTTCACTGAGTCGCCTTCTTGATACTTGTCGTACAGCTCTTTTAGCTGTTTGAGAATTGCGTACGCCGACGCTGCAGATCCGAGAATCTCTAACTCGCTAGCAAGTTTTCCTCCGTGTTGGTGAAGGAAGCCCGCAAATGCAAGGTCCTGGAGTCCAGACTTCAATTCACCTCTTATGTCTTCCATTGCTCTTGTTGTGTCTCGCAATGTGGAGCCAGACGGGACGTCTGGCGTATCACCGTCATAGTGCGAAGATAGATCGTTGAGGGATCTGGTGGCGGAGTTGACTCGATGCCTTGAGTAGAAACGCTCCATCTCAAGGAGTTGTGAATACTCCGGGAGATTGTTTTTCGTTGTCATTGAACTACGGCAATAACAATTGCAGATACGGCAAGGAGAAGATTGCCGATGAGCAAAGTATTGAGTCGATTCAACTTCGCTTTGACCTCATTAATTGATGTCGAATGGGCACGTAGTTCGCCTTGGAAGGCTTGAACAGAATCAGCGGCTTGGCGAGCCGATTGTTCGAGTACTCGGCACGTGTTTGCAAGTTCGGTGACGGTTGCAAGTTGAGCCACAACCTGATTCACCTCTGCCCGATGTTCCACCATGTCGTTGAAGACGCCAACAAGAACCTTCTCCATCCGACGGTCAATCTCTTCGGTGTGATCCAGCAGCTCCTGCACAGTCAGAGGCGAGAGCCGATTCTTGATTTTTCCCCATGATTCTGAAGCCATAGAGAATATCTATCAGAATCTTGGGGATTGGAGATGATTATCAATTACAGAATAGGGAGGAGTTGCTCTCTGTAGAGTGGCATCAGGCCCCTGTAGCTCAGTTGGATAGAGCATCGGACTTCTAATCCGCAGGTCGCAGGTTCGATTCCTGCCGGGGGCGCCACATCGCCTTCACCCCAAGGCCATCGTGAATTTCAGCTGTTTTTGCTGAATTAACATCCCGTTATGAGTCTTCTTGAATCTGGCGAGAATCACACCCCTTGGCACTTACGTGACAACTGGGAGCCGATGCAGGTTGAGATCACCAGCACTGATCTACGAGTCGATGGTGTCATTCCGCCCGAGCTGAATGGCTTGTATGTCCGCACTGGTCCGAACCCTGCATGTGGCACTTCACCACACTGGTTCTTTGGTGACGGCATGTTGCACGGTGTGCGCATCCGCGACGGGAAAGCGGAGTGGTATCGCAACCAGTACATCAATACACCCAATGTCGCACGCGCTCGAAATCTTCCGTTTGAATCCACGCCAGAACTTGGGCGAGGAACAGGAAACACGCACGTGCTTCCTCACAACGGAACGCTGCTCGCGTTAGAAGAAGGTCATTGGCCCTGGAAGATTGACAGCAATCTGCAGACACTGGGATACGAGAACTACGGCGGCGAATTGACATGCTCAATGACTGCGCATCCAAAGAATTGTCCCATCACCGGGGACCTGCTGGCGTTTAGCTATTTCTCATTTGAACCGCCGTATGTTCACTACATTCGCGTCGGTGCTGATGGAAAGTTAAAGCAGCTCGACCCCATTGATGTTCCGAATATGGTGATGATGCACGACTTCAACATCACGCAGAACAATGTGATCTTCATGGACTTGCCTGTTGTGTTCGACTTAGGCGAACTTGCAAACGGGTTCCCCTTCAAGTTCAATCGTGATGCTGGCGCTCGTCTTGGTGTGATGTCACGCGACGGGCGGGGTAGCGATACTCGGTGGTTCGAGATTGATCCGTGTTACGTCTTTCATCCGGTGAACGCTTATGACGATGGCACAAACATCGTGATTCATGTATCTCGCCAGAACGAAGCGTTCGGTTCAAGTTCAGATGACTACGCAGAAGTCGGTCGGCTCTACAAGTGGACGATTGACACGGTGACGGGAAAAGTGTCCGAAGAGATGGTGGATGATCGACCAGGAGATTTCGGGCGCGTGAACGACAAGTACGTGGGGTCAAAAGCACAGTTTGCGTATCTCATGTCGTTGGGAGGCGAAGGCAATTCCGAAGAGCCCGTGTACGGAAACTCTTTGTGGAAGTACGACCTGACGACAGGGCAGTGCTGGGAGCATCATTTGGGTGCAACGACACGCGGCGGGGAGCCCGTGTTTGCTTCGTCGTCGCATAATGGTGCCGAAGACGAGGGATATGTAATGACGATTGTGCATGACACAGCCGCGGAGAAATCCCGACTCGTCATCATTGATGCGCAGAACTTCAATGGTCCTCCTGTGGCAACGATTCACCTGCCGCAGCGAGTTCCGTATGGCGCACACGGCAACTGGGTGCCCCACAACCTTGTTCCTATGTAAATCAGGCCTGAACCATGGTCAATCAGGCTCAAATTGAGGCTTTCACACCCCAAACCCTTACAATTGCAGGGTGGATTTTAAGAAGGGTGACATCGTCATCTACCCCCAGCACGGAGCTTGCAAGGTCATAGACCCGAAGAAGAAGCAGGACCCATTCGGCACGGGCAAGAAAGAGGAGTACCTCATTCTTGAAACCATCATCAACGAGATGACATTGCGCGTTCCTGTCGCAAAGCTCGATGAAGTCGGTGTGCGTCCGCCTGTGTCGCCCGATGAACTTGAAGACCTCGTGGCGGTTCTCTCGAAGGCCGATCCTCGCGTTCCAAGCAACTGGTCACGCCGTTTCAAGAACCACCAGGAAAAGCTGAAGAGCGGCGACGTGTATCAGGTTGCTGAAGTTGTTCGTAACCTCGCTGCCCGCAACCGTGACGCTTCTCTGTCCGCTGCAGAGCGCACCATGTACGAGCGTGCTCGCACCAACCTCATTTCTGAGATTCAGCCAGCGCTGAAGGTCACCAAAGAAGAGGCTGAAGAGTTCTTGAATGCAGCTCTTGAAAAGGGTGTCTTGAAGCCTGTGAAGGCAACCAAGAAGAAAGTCGAAGCTGAGCCAAAGCCAGCCGACGACGAGAACGAAGACGACCTCTAGTCACATGGCCCGCGTTGGGTTTTGCGGTCTCGGTGTCATGGGGTTCCCCATGGCCGGCCATCTCGCTAGGAACAATCACGAAGTTTCTGTCTATAACCGCACTGGTGCACGCGCATTGGAGTGGGTGGCAGCGCATGGTGGTCAGGCATTCCCGTCGCCAAGTGAAGTAGCGGCCGAAAGCGACATTGTTTTTCTCTGTGTCGGCAACGACGACGACGTTCGTCAAGTCATGTTGTCTGAGGGTGGCGTGCTCGACGGCGCACACGAGGGTTTGATTGTTGTTGATCACACCACGACATCTGCATTGCTTGCTCGTGACATGCACGAGTCATGTGCAGCACACGGGGTTGTATACATCGATGCTCCGGTATCGGGCGGCCAAGCGGGCGCGGAGAATGGTGTGCTCACGGTGATGTGTGGTTCGCTTGACGTTTCTGAGTTCGACGCTGTTGCTGATGTCATCGGTGCCTATTCGCGCGCATGCGTTCGCCTCGGTGGTGTTGGCGCTGGTCAACTTGCAAAAATGGTGAATCAGATTGCTATCGCTGGTGTGGTGCAGGGCTTGTCCGAAGCACTCGCATTTGCGCAACATGCTGGTCTTGATGCGCACGCAGTGGTTGATGTGATTTCCAAAGGTGCAGCGCAAAGCTGGCAAATGGAGAATCGCGGACACACCATGGTGGACGACAAGTTCGACTTTGGTTTTGCCGTGGAATGGATGATCAAAGACTTGGGCTTTTGTATTGAAGAGGCGCAACGCAATGGTTCACAAATTCCTGTGGCCGACCTTGTGTTGGGGTACTACAAAGAACTCGCCGCAGATGGCGGTTCGCGTCTTGACACCAGCAGCCTGATTCGCCGCTTGCGATAACTGCATCAATTCGGCAATGAATGCCGAACGTTTTAGATGCGCTCGATGATGGTGGCTGTTCCCATGCCACCGCCGGTGCACATGGTGATGAGGCCGGTCTGCTTGTCCTGGCGCTCGAGTTCATCAACAAGTGTTCCGATGAGCATGGCGCCTGTCGCACCAATCGGGTGACCCAATGCCATTGCGCCGCCATTGACATTCACCTTTGCAGGATCAACACCGGTGTCCTTGAAGAACTTCAACACAACTGCTGCGAATGCTTCGTTGACTTCGAAGAGATCGATGTCGTCAAATGTCATGCCGGCCTTCTTGAGAACAAGTTTTGCTGCTGGTCCAGGAGCAGTGAGCATGATGACAGGCTCGGTACCGGCAACAGCGCTCATGATGATGCGTGCTCGTGGTTTGAGGCCATGTGCCTTTGCATAATCAGGCGAGGTAACGAGAACTGCTGCTGCACCGTCAACAACACCAGAGGAGTTGCCGCCGTGATGCACGTGATTGATCTGTGCGATCTGTGGGTATGCGAGACGTGCTGTCTCGTCGATGGACAGACCTTCGGGGTCTTTCTTGTATCCACCCATTCCTTCGAAGCTGGGGGAGAGCTTGGCGAGGTCAGCAAGTGTGGTGCCCGCGCGTGGGTGCTCATCAACCGCGAGAGCCAATGTGCCGTCGTTGTTCAAGATGGGAATCAGAGAGCGTTCGAAACGTCCTTCGCTGATGGCGATAGCGGCACGGCGCTGGCTCTCGACTGCAAGTGCGTCGCACTCTTCGCGGCTGAAACCTTCAACAGTTGCGATGAGGTCCGCCGAGATGCCCTGAGGAACCATGTTGTACTGATCGCGCAAGTGGGCATTGTTGGCAGTGAAGCCATCGACATGCATGGGGGATGGGCGCGACATGGACTCGACGCCACCGGCAACGACGATGTCTTGCATGCCAGAGAGAACACCCATGGCTGCGAAGTTGACTGCCTGCTGACCAGAGCCACAGAAGCGGTTCAGGGTCACGCCAGGGGCTTCAATGGACCAGCCAGCATCGAGAGCGGACATACGGGCGATGTCCATGGAATGGTCGCCACTGCCAGCGCCACAACCCATGACGACGTCATCGACTTCTGCGGGGTCAAAACCCACGCGGTCACGAAGGCCATTGAGAACCTGGGCGAGGATGCGCTGTGGGTGCACGTTGTGCAGGGCGCCTGATTCTTTGCCCTTGCCTCGTGGTGAGCGCACTGCGTCAATAATCCAAGCTTCGCGTTCCATATGTCCTCCGATTGTGTGTGGCTACG
>CAEZWJ010000019.1_pt1 | contig 24193 bp, 29 predicted proteins | sample 7264931 | NCBI WGS metagenome assembly CAEZWJ01 (sample SAMEA6813876, study PRJEB35770) | freshwater metagenome | biome: Freshwater; feature: Freshwater reservoir; material: water | place: Czech Republic | collected 2017-06-27 | depth 0.5m m | reverse complement strand
TCTGTAGGTATCAACTCGTACATACGGGTCAATCCATCCGAGGATGGAATCCAAGATTGATAACTGTCCACCAAACGCAGTGACGAATCGAATGCCTTCGTCAGCCACATACCGTTGTGGAACAGCATCGCCTTCTTTCGCTGGCATAAACCCAATTCGAGAAGAAACTGTCATTGCCTCGCCTGGCGCAATTTCCCAGCGCTGGATTCGCACACTCGCCATGACAACGACCGTAAGAAGAATCAACCACGAAACAGTGATGAGTGGCAGAGCAACCCGAAGAGTGCGTATATCTGCAGGGAACGATGGCGGTGGGAGGGCTACGCTTTCCTCGTTCATGAGTTCTTCATTCATTTCTCAGTCACTCCTGTCGATCTCTACTTCTGGTGTCGGCGTTCGTGCCGTGTGGGTCATGGCATTGGCGCTTCTCGCATTGTGGATTACTGACCGCATGAAGCCTGCCACGCCTCGACGCCCAATTCCTGTGCGGGTCGACAACAAATTGACTCCGTTGTACCGCGAACCAGACCAGCAGCAACGTCGTAAGGCAATTTTTAATCTCTCTGTCGGCGCACTTGTCCTCGGAGCACTCATCGCATGCATCGTTGGCTTCATGCTCACCATTGCTCTCGAGCTGGTGGGTGGACTTCTTCAGGCGTAAACAGTGTCTGTTGACGAGAGATTCGCTGTTATCCAATCTGGATTCAACGGAGACGTTGCTACCGCGCAAGCCGGTTTAGCGTCATCTCATTCAGATGTGAGAGCTAGCGCTCTTCGTTCGCTTCATCGACTTGATGCTTTGACATCAGACCATCTTCGCGCTGCAATGACTGATTCAGAATCTGAGGTTCGTCGAACAGCCACCGAGTTTGCTGCGCCGTTTCATGATGTCTCAATTCATCACCTCATTGATGATGCAGATGTGTTCGTCGCCGAGATGGCTGCATGGAGCCTGGGCGAACGAGTTCCAGTCACCGATGAAGAACTGCAGCATCTCATCAATCGCACAACTTCACACGAGGAACCTGTTGTTCGTGAGGCATGTGCGGCTGCGCTCGGTTCGATCGGTGATGAACGAGGGTTGCCCGCGATTCTTCAGGCATGTGAAGACAAGCCGGCTGTTCGCCGCCGCGCTGTCCTCGCACTCGCACCGTTCGATGGAGATGAAGTCGATGCTGCGCTGCAGAAAGCTTTAGAAGATCGCGATTGGCAAGTGCGCCAGAACGCAGAAATTCTAATTCATCCTCGCGACTAACGCTTCTGTTTCTTCAGTGCTGCCACGCGAGCCTTTTCGCACGCTTCATGCACAAAACATTCCTGCAGATGATCATTAATCATTCCCATTGACTGCATGAAGGAATACATCGTTGTAGGGCCAACAAACTTCCAACCGCGTTTCTTGAGATCTTTCGATAATGCAATCGCTGAGGGTGAGGTTGTTGAAAGTCCAGAGGGGTGTTGTCCTTCTCCATCTCTCCCATAAGGAGCAGTCGGAGCAAAAGACCAGAAGTGCTGCGCTAACGACCCTGTTTGTTCGACGAGTTCAAGTGCTCGGGCCGCATTATTGATTGTCGCTTCAATTTTTCCACGATGGCGAACGATTCCTGCATCATTCATCAAGCGAGTGATGTCCTTTTCGGTAAATCGCGCAACAACGTCAATATCAAAGCCAGCAAATGCCTGTCGGAAATTCTCGCGCTTACGAAGAATCGTTAGCCAACTCAACCCCGATTGAAAACCTTCAAGACAGACCTTCTCAAAGAGGCGTTCATCGTCAACGACTGCACGTCCCCACTCTGTGTCGTGATACTCCTGATACGGAACATCATCACCTGGCCACCAGCAACGAAGTTTTCCTGCCGACGCTGGACGTAACCATTCACTTGACGAAGTCATGTCGTCTCCTTCGTGAAGTGATGTGAGTATGTGACAGTACCTACTTGAATTGAATACGTGCTGTAGAACTCTTCAATACCTCGTGCCCGAGCAGCAACATGCTCAGGATGATCGCGCCATGCGTTGTGCGTGTCTTGATTTGAAAACGTCACGATGGTGACGCGCTCGCCATCTGGTGCAGTGAATGTCTTGAAGTCAACTAATCCCGGCATGTTGCTCGCCAATGATGCAATGTGCGGAGCAAGATCTGAATAGTCACGTACTGCTCCTTCAGCAAGCCGATTTCGAAAGATTGTGATGATTTCAGACTTTGTAGGTGACATGGCACAAGTGTTTCATGGTCTTCACTACGCTTTCCAAGTTATTTGTATGAAGCAAATAGGAGTACGGTGAACCCCATGGCGAAAGAATCCTCAGTCCCGGGCTTCACCCAAACGAGACTCATCATGGTGCTGGGTGCTTTGGCAACCGCAACCATGCTCGCCAACTTGGAAACATCCATCATCGCGACTGCTCTTCCTAAGATCGTGGGCGACTTCAACTCCTTTGAGAGTTTTGCGTGGGTCGGCACGTCGTACATCGTGACCTCGGCTATCGCCACACCACTTCTCGGAAAACTCTCCGACATCTACGGACGTCGACGCATCTTTCAAATCACGATGTTCATTTTCCTCGTCGGTTCGTTCCTCTGCGGTGCTGCTGGTTCGATGGGACAGCTCATTGCGGCTCGCGCCTTCCAAGGTTTAGGTGGAGGGGGAATCCAGGCGCTTTCCTTTGCCGTCATCGGCGACATCATTCCGCCGCGTGATCGCGGCCGTTACATGGGCTACTTCACACTTGCTTTTGTGGGTTCGGCAATTCTCGGGCCTCTCGTTGGCGGGTTCATCATTGATCACTACGAATGGAAGTGGATCTTCTGGATCAATGTGCCGTTCATCCTGATCGTGGGCACCGTGACACACTTCGCTCTCAAGCTTCCCTTCAAACGCAAAGAAGCAAAACTTGACTACGCAGGTGCAGCACTGTTGTCATTCACCATTGCCACATTGATGATCGGACTCGAAGAAGGCCGCAAGGGCTGGACAGAGACAAACGTGCTTCTTCTTTTCGCATCTGCTGCGGTGGGACTCTTTGCATTCATCCAAGTAGAGAAGCGTGCATCAGAGCCGATGATTCCTTTGCACTTGTTCTCCAACAAAGTTGTCTTCCGAGCAGCAATGTTGGGGATGATCGCTGGAACAATTGTGTACGGGTCTGGTTCATTCCTTGCTCTGTACTTCCAAGATGCCCTCTTCGTTTCCCCGACCGAATCAGGTCTTCGCTCACTTCCTCAAATGGTCGGTGTCACCGCTGCCACATTTGGTGTCGGTCGACTGATCTCAAAAACAGGGCGCTACAAACCGTTCCCCATTATTGGTTCCACACTTGCAACGATGGGCCTCATCGCCATGGCCCAGATTGACGGCACGACGAGATATATCTTCTTGGTTGTTCCCATGATTCTCATGGGCTTTGGCGCTGCATCAATTTTCACGTCAACATCTATTGCTAGTCAGAATGGCGTGGAGTATCACGATCTCGGAGTTGCAACTGCCACTGTGATGTTCTTCCGGTCTCTCGGTGGATCGTTCGGTCTTGCAATATTCGGCACACTTCTTAACTCGACCATTCGTAGCGAAATCCCAGCAAGAGTTCCCAACATTGCTCCTGAAGATGCGTCCACACTGATTCGCTCCCCAGAGATGATTCAGCGTCTTCCTGCCATCCCGCGTCAAGCAGTCATCGACAGCATTGCACTTGGTACCAGCAGAATCTTCTGGTGTTGTGCAGCATTAATGGCACTTGCAGTAGTTCTTGCTTGGCTATTGCCAGAGATTCCACTGAAGCAACGCGCTGGGCTTTCTGATGCCCTCGAGGACAAAGCACCTGCTCACTAATTGAGCAGACCTCTATTGAGGTGTTGCAACAAGCACGGGGATTATGCGCGAAGTGTTTGCCCGATAGTCGTTGTACTGCGGGAAAACACCGGCTGAACGATCCCACCAGATTGTTCTTTCGTCGCCTGTTACTTCACGAACAGTAAAGCGATGTGCCTCGGGACCATCTTGAATGAGAACTTCGTTGGGATGAGCCAAAAGATTTGAATACCAATCAGGATTCACATCAGAGCCACCGCGAGACGCAACGAGCGCATACTCACCTTCGTGCTCAACGCGCATCAAAGCGATCTTGCGAACATTGCCCGACTTTGCACCACGCATGGTCACGATGATGACCGGAATGCCGGAGTCACGAAGTGTGTTGCCTTCTGTGCCACCCGACTTCTCGTACGTGTCGACTTGGTCGCGCACCCATGCCATAGTGCTGGGAACATAGGTGCCTTCAAGATGAGCCATAGTCGCAGTCTACGGTCTAGCGATTTTCGGTATTCACACCAAGGACACGGCCGAGCTTGCGGAAGCTAGAGCGAAATGCCTCAAGGACTTCCGGATTGTCGATGAGTTCTTCAGGTAATCCTTCTTGCGTCACCACGATGAGAGTTCTGCCATTGTCTGCAGTGAAGGTTTGCGTTGAACGAAGTTCTCCGCCCATGAACTCAGGCTCCCCAAACACCATTTTGTGTGGGGCTTCCAGTTCCAAGATGATTCCTTTATTGGGGCTCACCTCTCCAGATTCTTCAAAGACCATGTCGAACTCAAACCGCCCACCGACATGAAATTCCATGACAACAGAATCCAAAGGGATGGACAAGCCTTCAGGTGAAAAGAACTGGTGAAAAAGTTCCGGTGTTGAATAGGCATTCCAGAGGACGTCCGGAGTTGCATCCACCCAATGTGTAATCACTAAATCTCTGCTCATCTCAATCTCCTCATGACAGTAGCAACAATGCCGATTAAAAAGTAAAGCGATAGACGTTTGTCTCGCGCTGCACAAAGCCGAGCTTTTGATACAGGCGGTTCGCTGCTTCACGCGACGGACGCGATGTGAGATCGACGGTTACTGCACCGCGGGCACGAGCCTCAGCTAGTGCAGCCTGATTCAGCGCTTCACCAACACCGTGACCGCGAGCAGAAGAGTCGACGACGACGTCCTCGATCCAGGCCCGTAGACCCGTCGGGATGCGGAATGTTGCAAGCGTGAGTGATCCAACAATCTTCCCGTCAACACGAGCGATAAAGAGCACTGAAGAATCTGAAGACACAATCTCCTGCAATTCACTTGACTGTGGTGGCGGATTCGAGGACGACAGTTGTGGAATCAGCAATTCAAACGCTGAGATGAGTTCCGGCGTAACTTCGGTGGCCCGTTCAACAACAACTGACATGGTCTCCACCTTGCCACAAGATGAACAAATTCCCATGTTTTCCACAAGGAAACTCAGGAATTTCATGTCCCAAAAAGGACGGTAGATTTCAGAGGTAATGACGGCTTCAGATCACGTCCGCTGGTTATCGAGTCCAAAACTCCATAACCCCACGGTCATCGCAGCTTTTAGTGGCTGGAACGATGCAGCCGACGCCGCAAGCACAGCCGTACGTACATTGATTGACGCGTGGCACGCAGAGCCTCTTGCAGAAATTGACCCAGAAGAATTCACTGACTTCGCAACGATCCGTCCTTCGGTGCGCTTGGAAGATGGCATCACTCGTTCCATCGTGTGGCCAAAAGTCAGCCTGTGGCATGCGAGCACTCCCGGCGCCGACGTCATTCTTATTCTCGGACCAGAGCCAAGTTTGAAGTGGCGACTCTTCACTGAGCAGATCATCGGTGTGGCAGCACGCTTTGATGCAGCCATGATCTTGTCACTGGGCGCGCTCATTGCTGAGGTGTCACATCGAGGTGACGTGCAGATCATGGGCACCGCTAATGACGACGCCATCATTGAACGCTTTGATTTGCGCCGATCACGTTACGAAGGCCCCACCGGCATTATCAGCGTCTTGCATGACGGATGTGCACAGTCATCTATTCCTTCAGCGTCGCTGTGGGCAGCTGTGCCTGCAATTGCATCGCAGATTCCTTCACCAAAGGCAGCAAATGCCCTCATCGCTCGCGCTGGAGAAATCATCGGAACGCCTGCCCCGCTCGGCGCGCTTCATAATCGCATTGTTGATTACGACAATCGTGTCGAAGCAATGATTGATGATGACGATGAACTTCGTGAATACGTCGAGCGCATTGAGACTCTTGGTGAAGATGCTTTCGGCCTCGATAACCCGAACCAACTTGAGTTCGACTTCAGCGATACAGATGAAGACGATGATGCCGAAGAGAACATTGACACTTTGGTAGACGAGGTCGAGCAGTTCCTGCGCGACCAAGACGGTCAATAGTTCTTACATTCCTTCTTCGCCACGCCACAGTTGTTCGCGTGGCGCATCAAATGTCGCTGGTGTGATGATCCCGTTGATCGCAGCAAATGCCATGTCGCCCCACCATTGAGCACCAGCAGTTGGTGTTGGCAATTCATCAGGACCAAACCAACCAACATCTGCAGTTTCTAATGGATGGCCATTGAGTTCACCACCCGTTGCCTTCATGTGAAAGAGCAACATGTACATACCAAAGCGTGAGAAACCCATCCGCATACCGTCAACGACACCCAGTAACTGCAACGGCATTGCATGAATGCCAGTCTCTTCTTCGACTTCCTTTACTGCGACTTCAGCAGGTGAATACCCCACATCAGCCCAACCAGTCGGGTACAGCCACACCCCACTGTCTTTCCGCTTCACCAGAAGAATCTTTCCTTCTTCGTTCCCCACGATTGCACCAATGGCAACTTTTGGCGTGACGTAACCCGGAACTCCTTCGCCGATTGATTCCATCCACTCTTGAACAAAGTGATCTTGCTCTCGCCGTACTTCAAGAGCCTCATCTGCCGACGCTTTAATGTCTGCGGCAACCTTCAGTACTTCTTCATACCGTTCGCGTTCGTACAAGCTCTGGGTAAAGCCCATGCCAGTGCGGGCGATTGCAGCCAACGTCTCGCTCCAACGAATGAGGTCTCGGGTGAAGTTTTGGGGAGATACGTCGCTCACACAACAAACCCTAGCCCTGCGAAGCAGAGCTCGATTCCGTCATCGCATTGTCACGTCAAACAAGCACATGAAGAATGGCGCGGGAGATCTCATTCTTGTAGGACTCATCGGTGATTCTTCCGCCACCCGACTCACGAACATAGAAAGAGTCAACAACTTCGTTTCCTAAGGTCAAGACACGCGCATGTCGAATGTCGAGACCCAGATCAGCAATTGCTTTTGTGATTCGGTGAAGAACGCCAAGCATGTCAGGAGCACGCACTTCGAGGAATGTCGCATTCGATGATGCTGAATCATCAAAACGAACTGTGGGCGCCGCAGGTGCAACTGCAGATGTTGCTCTGCGCGGGCGAGCACTTGCTGCACGGTCCGCGAGGCGCGATTCAAGTGCAAGGCGACCAGAGAGTGCACGTTCAAGATTTTCAACAATCGGTGACCAGTCAATTTCGCCAAGAGGACTGATAACACGGAATTCCGATGCAGCCATTCCCTGTTCATTTGAATGCGCTTCGGCACCAAGAACATCAAGACCACTCAGCGCCAATACACCCGCCACTTTGCTGAATGTTCCGGGACGGTCAGGGCTTACAACCGCGACTCGATCGGGCAGAGCGCGAATTGCAACTTCACCCGCTGCCATCATTTCCAACACGCCTGCATCAGGGAACAAACGCCACATCACTTCTTGCACATCGCCACCACCCAGTACATGGCGGGTTCTGTCGACAAGAAGTGCAATCAGTTCTGCTTTCCAATCACTCCATGCTGATGGGCCAGTTGCTTTTGAATCCGCTTCTGTCAGCGCATGCAAGAGATCAAGAACAACCGTGCTTCCAAGACGCTCAGCAACCATTGTGATGGTCGCATCATCGGACAAGTCTCGTCGCGTTGCAGTATCAGCAAGCAACAGGTGATGTTCAATCAAGGAACACACAATCCCCTTGTCCGCATCGGTCAGACCCATGCGTGTTCCGATGTACTCAAACATCTCGACACCTACTTCGGTGTGGTCTCCGGGATACCCCTTACCGATGTCATGAAACAGAGCACCAATGACCAACAAGTCGGGACGTGTGACTCGGTCAACGAGGCCCGCCGCATTTGCCACTGTCTGCCACAGATGGCGATCAACCGTGTAGCGATGAAACGCATTGCGTTGTGGCTTGCTGCGAACAGGTGCCCATTCAGGAAGTACTCGTACCAAGAGGTTTCGTTGGTCAAGAGCTTCCAAGACAGGAATCGCGTCTTCGCCTTCCAACAACAGCGCCACAAGATCATCACTCGCGCCTGCAGGCCACGGATCCGGCCACACCGGTGATTCTTGACCGAGTCGGTCCAGTGATGGTCGAGCGATACGAGCACGCAATCGCGCTGCTGCCGTTGCCACACGCAACAACAATGTGGGGTCTTCCGACACATTCACATTGTCAACAAGATGAATTTCTCCATTCAGAAGTTCAACACCAGGGGCAATTGACTGTGGAGTACTTGAACGATTAGCGGGAGGGTCAAGACGAGACCACGCTTCGTCCGAAATCCAGGCAACACGTCGACCCACTTCTGCGAGAGCTGCCATTAACGCATCATCAGATTCGAATCCTGCGAGTGCAGCAACAGGTCTTTGATCTTCCAGCCGCAGAATTTCGTTTGGACGGCCAGTGTGACGATGCAGTGCAACGCGAACATTCAACAAAACGTCATTGCACCACTCCAGTTGTGCTGCATCGCCGGGTAACAAATCAAGACCGGCTTTCACGGCCCATTGCAATGCATGAATATCGCGAAGACCACCAAGACCTTCTTTGAGATTCGGCTCTAACAAGAATGCAACTTCGCCGTCTTTGGCGTATCGCTCAAGAACACGAGTGTGGAGTTCTACGAGCCACTGACGGCCGCGCTTGCGCCAACTCTCTTCCGCTTCGGCGATGACCTGATTTCCCAGAACTTCATTTCCTGCAATCACGCGTGCGGTGACAAGTGACGTTGCAGTGTCTAAATCTGTTCCACACAACTGAATGGTTTCTTTCGGCGTGCGTACCGAATGGCCCAGTTTGATACCCGCGTCCCACACGGGGTACCAAATGCGGGGTGCAATCTCACTGATGTCCTTCACATTCCTGTGAACCAACAACACATCGAGATCACTTTGTGGCGCCAGTTCGCGACGTCCATAACCGCCCACTGCAATCAGCGCAATGTCCTCACGCTTTTTCACATCGGCAGTAGCGGCATCAAACAACTGTGCAAGCCATGAATCTGTTGCCGCAGACATCGCCTGACACGCCGTGAGACCTCTCAGTGACAAGTCATTTGAAATGTCCAGGCGTGTGACCATGACCTGAGCGTACGGTGCCCCACCAGCGGGAAAGCCGTGAATTCAAATGGTTCACATGCTTTTTACAATTCCCCCGAAAGCCACGGTGGCGGGGGGATTATTGGATCTTGCCCTCTGCGCGGCGCCGGGTCAGAACAGTGGCCGCCTTCCATGCACCCCAGCTAATACCGGCTTCGTGAACGTCTTCCGAGAGGTCCTTCCATGTCAACGGGCCAACGGCGTAGTGGTCGTGGGGCATGACCTGAGCATCAAACTCATCGCGGCGCGGCGTAGGAACCCCGAGGATGGCGAGAGATTGATTTGCGAAAACATTTGCTTCACGAATGACCTGTAATGGGTTAAATCTCTGATGGTCAACATCGGTTGTCAGAAGTGACAAGAGATCTCCAGAGAGTTGTTGCATCGTCTCCCGCGACACTGACTCAATTGCTTCCATGAAGTCAGCCCCGGCACTCACACCACCATGCGATGCAATCTCCAGCATTCGTCGTGCGACCCATGCAGGAATCGCCTGCATGACTGCCACGTATAAGTCCCTGGGATACGACTCCAAGTCCTCTATCGATGCATTCGTACTGCTCATTGGCATCAAACCTACAGAACATCAGAACGCACCTGATTATCCCTGCAATATGGGGACGAAAGTACACTCAAGAGGCATTCTCGGAGGCTTTGATGACGTTTACCCCAACCACACCCACCGGATTCCCCGGCACCATCGGCAAAACGATCTCTGAGTCGACCCCATATTTCCCTGACCACAATCAAGGAGCAGGAAAGCCAAACATTCTCATCGTGTTGCTTGACGATGTGGGCTTCGCAGACTTTGGTTGCTACGGCGCCGAGAACAACACACCCACTATTGATGCGATTGCACAACGCGGACTTCGCTTCTCTGGCTTTCATACGACAGCGATGTGTTCCACCACTCGTGCAGCACTTCTCACTGGCCGTAATCATCACTCTGTTGGTGTTGGTTGCCTCGCCAACTTCGACAGCGGCTACCCCGGCTATCGCGGCAAGATCACACACGAAGCAGGAACACTTGCTGAAATGCTCCGCCCGCACGGCTACCGCAACTACATGGTCGGCAAATGGCATGTCACACCTCTCACCGAAACAGGCCCCACTGGTCCCTTCGATGGATGGCCACTTGCACGCGGGTTTGACCGCTTCTACGGATTCCTCGATGCAGAGACTGACCAGTACAGCCCTGAAGTTGTGCGCGACAACACTCATGTCACCGCACCTGGAACGTATTGGACTGGCTATCACCTCACCGAAGATCTTGTTGACAACGCCATTACCTACGTTGCAGACCACACTGCTGGCGCACCCGACACACCATGGATGATGTTGCTTGCACCGGGTGCCTGTCATGCACCTCATCAGGCCCCCGTTGAATACATCGACCGTTGCGAGAAGAACTACCTCGATGGTTGGGATGCAGCACGCGAACGTCGTCTCGCAAACCAAATTAAGTTGGGAATTGTTCCACCAGACACCGTCCTTCCTGATCGCAACGATTGGGTTCTTCCGTGGGCAGACGTACCTGCAGATCAGAAGCCACTATCTATTCGATTAATGGCTGCATATGCAGCAATGCTCGAACACTTCGATGATCACCTCGCACGCTTGGTGAAGCAGCTTGAAGACTCCGGTCAACTCGACAACACCGTCATCATGGTGATGAGTGACAACGGTGCAAGTCAAGAAGGTGGACCATTGGGATTCATCAATGCAATGGGGCCTTTCAATCTCATTGCGGAATCAATCGAAGAAAAGATTTCAAAGATCGATGACATCGGTGGTCCTGATACACACAGCAACTTCCCGTGGGGTTGGGCGATGACCGCCAACACACCGCTAAAGCGCTACAAGCAGAACACGCACTCCGGCGGAATTCGTGATCCCTTTGTCATCGCATGGCCAGGTGTTGTGAATGACCACGGTGGTGTTCGCCACAACTTCTGTCATGCCGTCGACCTTGCCCCGACCATTCTCGAGATGCTCGGTCTTGAAGCACCAACAACTGTGAACGGCATCGCACAGATGCCAATTGAAGGTCAATCATTCGCACCTGTTCTCAGTGACCCCAACGCAACAATCAATCGTGGTCCGCAATATTTTGAGATGTTCGGTCACAGAGGAATCGTTGTTGACGGATGGAAAGCAGTTGCGTATCACCAGATGGGAACTCCGTTTGAAGACGATGTGTGGGAGTTGTACCACCTTGCACAGGACTTCAATGAGATGAATGATCTCGCTGCACAAGAGCCAGAGCGCCTTGCGAAGCTGATCGAGATGTGGTGGCAAGAAGCCGACAAGAACAAGGTGTTGCCACTTGACGATCGTTTTGCACCACGTTTTGCAGAGAACGCAGAACGCCATCGAGGCAATCGTTCGCGCTACACCTTCTGGAAAGGAATGGGTCACATCCCATCCGATGTTGCACCCGACTTACGCAGTCGTTCATACACAATCTCTGCATACATCGATGTTCCTGCAGATGGTTGTGAGGGTGTCTTGATCTCTCACGGAGACCTCACCAGTGGATACAGCCTCTTCATTCGAGATGGTTTCCTCGAGCATGACCTCAACATTGGTGGCAGTCACCAGATGCTGAAATCAGATCGCAAGATCTCGGCTGGCCCACACATTGTGGGCGTGCGTATGAAGCGCAACGGTAACGAAGGAACACTCACGATGTTCATTGATGACGTTGAAGTGGGCACCATGACAACGGAAAACATCTTCTGGCTTCTGATCTCATGGTCGGGACTTGACATTGGCCTCGACCGAGGAACACCTGTAAGCCATTATGAATCGCCATTCCTGTTCACAGGCGATCTCAAGAAAGTCGAGATCAATCTTGATGATGATCAAGTTCTTGATTTCCATGGCGCAAGTCGTGCCACCATGGCGCGCGATTAATTAACGCTTGCCGCCCGCAGGGACATCGCGAAATGGCATGTCTCTATCAACTTCAGGTTCTTTGGGTAAACCAAGGATGCGTTCACCGATGATGTTGCGCTGCACTTGATCCGTGCCGCCACCGATCGAGGTGAAGTACGCATTGAGCTGTGAGTAATTCGCATCACGTGCACGAGGATTCTCATCACCATCAAGTGTTCCTTCAGCGCCCAACAGTTCGCCCTGTAAGTGACCAGCAAAATGCAGCAGTCCACTCATTGCGAGTTTTCCGAATGATGCGAGAGGCGACGAACCGCCACCGGCTGACATCGCTTTTGACCGGTCGTTGTTCCAGTCGTTCACTAAGCGCATGCAATGCAACTTCGCTAACTTCTGTCGTACCTTCAGGTCGTTGTTCTTCCCTACCGATTGCGCCAGTTTCACCAACGACAAATCTGGCAACGGAATGTGACCCATTGCAGTTGCTGTCGCGCCACCAGCCGGGCCACGAGGGCCACGACGTGAGATGCCCATCATTGCGCGCTCGTACGCCAGCGCACTTTGCAATACCCACCAACCCTGATTGAGTTCACCCAGCATGTTCTGCGCTGGGACTCGTGCATCAGTGATGAACACTTCGTTGAAACGTGAGTCACCCGTTGCCTGTCGCAGCGGACGCACTTCAACACCGGCTTGCTTCATCGGAAGATAGAAGAAAGAAATTCCGCGGTGCTTTGGCTGATCCCAATCAGTGCGAGCAATCAACATTCCATAGTCGGCATCTTTCGCACCAGAGGTCCACACCTTCTGGCCACTGACGACCCATTCATCACCGTCACGAACTGCTGACGTGCGAATACCTGCAAGGTCTGAACCAGCTCCGGGCTCGCTGTACAACAAACACATCGCCACTTCGTCCATCAACAAAGGACGAATAAATTGTTCTTTCAGCTCTGGCGTGCCGAAGCCGACAATGGAGCCAGCCCACAGATTGGATTTGTCTTGTCCCGTGCCAGGTGCGCCTGCAGAAACAAACAATGCTTCGACTTCTTTTGCTGTTTCGTCATCTAACGAACGGCCCATGCAATCTTCTGGCCACCGCAATGCGGACCAACGATGGTCAATGACGAGTTCTTTCCACTTTGCAAGATCCATGTCGGGCTGCCAATGCGCCGCTAAGAACTCGCGTGCTTCATTCACAACATTTGCCACGTGTCCCCCGTTTCAACAACCCAAACCTAGACCCAGGTCTATGCAAATTGCATTGCCACAAGGCGATAAATCGGCACACATGCCAGCATGCAAGCACCATCGAGTTATCAACATAAGTTGATATGCTGACGCCAGAGATTCTGCCATCATCCATGCAATGTCTGCACGAGGAAAATTTCTCAGGTACTTATGAAGAAGAAAAACACAAAGAATGGGCGACGAGCGCTCGAGGATATTGAGTCCTTCCTAAAGGAAGTAGAGACGTGGGATGACCTCAATGAGCGAAAACTCACCGAGGAAGAGATGTCAGTGACGAGCGCATTGTTGGAACGAAGTATTTGGGATCGTGAACTGTGTCGAGCAATCGCCGTAGCAAGGGCTTCGGGTTCCACATGGGAACGAATTGGGAACTTGCTAGGTATTTCTCCACAGGCAGCGCACAAGAAATACGCACCAATAATGAAAGACGCGAGTTAGATCTGGTGGATCAGTTCTTCGACAGGTGTAACCATGCCGACATAGAACGCGCCGAAGTCTGCGTACACAGCCGATGCCTCGTCGTAGCGCATCGTGTACACGACTTCTTTCAAGTCATCAGGATGCACAGCAAACAAGGTGACTCCCCACTCGTAATTGTCAAGGCCCGTTGAACCCGTAACAAGTTGAATCACGCGGCCGGCGAATGTGCGCCCGCTCTTGCCGTGCTCTTCCATCAGTTCTTTGCGCTTGTCGAATTCCAAGGTGAACCAGTTGTCTTTGTGCTCGCGGCGCTTTGACATTGGATAGAAGCACCAAGCGTTCTTTCCTGCAGGTGGCAGTGTCGGATACAGACGAGCATTCAACATTTCCTGCGGCATGCCCTTTGAATACTCAGACACTTCTGTGAGCGACACATAGCTGTCAACAATTTCAAGACCTGCATGCTGCACACCTGTTTGTAATGCCTTCAGAGCGCGCATGTCTGCGGCCATGCCCATCACTGCAAGATCAGCTTTGTGACCCAACATGGAAACAGTGACGACGGTGACGCCGTTTGCCTCTGCAGCCTTCACGGCTGCAACAAGATCATCGCCCTTGAAGTCAGGGAATGGCTTGCAAAAAAGGTGGACGACCCCAAGGCCGACCGAGGGGGACATCGGTTCGCTCATATTTCTAACCTATCTACTGACGAGTGACTGTGACGACGGCTGATGCAAAGCGAGTACCTGCATCACGATCCATGTGGAGGTACAAGGACGGCTCAGCAAGTTCGAGCTCCATCAGAACTGGAACTCCGGCGGAACCACGAACAACGTCAACACGGGCATACAACGGCGCGTAACCGAACTTCTCCACGATGAAGTCCATGACTTGCTCGCCCAATTCACGTTCTTGCGATGACGCATCACGGGCTGAAATATCTTCTTCGGTGTATAGGCCGTTCTTCACATTGTCGCCTGTCGCCAAGATTGCACCTTTGCGGAACGCGTGGCTATAGGTGCCGTTGAAATACACCATTCCGGTTTCACCGCGTTCATCGATGAAGCGCTGATACGGCTGCACCATTGCAACTTTGCCCGCATCAATGAGCGAGCCCAGATGAGCCGCTGCTTTCACAGGGGACTCCATATGGCGTTCAGTGTTGTTTGAACCCGCACTGATTGTCGGCTTCACCACGATGTCACGATCAAGCATTCCTTCATTCGTGATGAGCACTAAGTCTTCAGCGCTACGAACAAACATTGTGGGAATCACTGGGATACCAGCATCGATCATTTCGCCGAGATACACCTTGTCGGTGTTCCACTTCACGATGTCAGCGCTGTTAAACAACGTTGTTTTCGTGGAAACATCATCAAGCCATTGCACGAAGTCGTCATAGCGACGGTGATAATCCCATGGAGAACGAATAATCGCCGCGGAGAACCGTGACCAGTCCTCAGCGGCGTTATCCCAATCCGTAATTTCTGCGACGATTCCGCGGTCTTGGAGACCGCGAATAATCAACGAAAGATCTGTGTCGTGATGTCGCGCCTCAGCACAACTAACGAGTGCGAGAGGACGCGACATCGACGATCAGAAATGTATGAACGACTTAGAAGTCGCCCATGCCACCGTGGTCATGACCTGCATGTGAAGCCTCTTCTGGCTTGTCTGCAATCACGCACTCGGTGGTGAGGAAAAGAGCAGCAATGGACGCAGCGTTCTGCAATGCAGAGCGTGTCACCTTTGCAGCGTCGATGACGCCCAACTTGACAAGGTCTTCGTACTCGCCTGTTGCAGCGTTGAGGCCTTCGTTGCCCTTGAGGCTCTTTACCTTTTCAACAACGACTCCGCCTTCAAGACCAGCATTTTCTGCGATCTGCTTAAGTGGACCTTCGAGTGAACGTGCGACCATGCGTGCGCCGGTTGCTTCGTCACCTGTGAGCTTTTCAGCAGCAGCGATAACTGCAGCTTGTGCACGAAGAAGTGCAACGCCACCGCCAGGAACAACGCCCTCTTCGATAGCAGCCTTCGTGGTGCTCACTGCGTCTTCGATGCGGTGCTTCTTTTCCTTGAGTTCTACTTCGGTGGCTGCGCCAACCTTGAGAACTGCAACGCCACCTGACAACTTGGCGAGGCGCTCTTGGAGCTTCTCGCGGTCGTAGTCAGAGTCTGTGTTTTCGATTTCAGTCTTGATCTGGTTGATACGACCCTTGATGTCATCTTCGGTGCCAGCGCCTTCGATGATTGTTGTTTCATCTTTTGTGATGACAATCTTCTTTGCGCGACCAAGAAGGTCGAGAGTTGCATTCTCCAACTTGAGACCAACTTCTTCGCTGATGACCTGTGCACCAGTGAGAAGTGCGATGTCTTGCAACATTGCCTTACGACGATCGCCAAAGCCTGGAGCCTTGACAGCTGCGCTCTTGAACGTGCCACGAATCTTGTTCACGACGAGAGTTGCAAGTGCTTCGCCTTCGATGTCTTCAGCGATGATGACGAGTGGCTTGCCGCTCTGCATGACCTTTTCAAGAACAGGAAGCATGTCGCGAACGTTTGTGATCTTGCCCGAGACGAGAAGGATGTATGCGTCGTCGAGTGATGCTTCCATGCGGTCTGCATCGGTGACGAAGTACGGGGAGATATAGCCCTTGTCGAAACGCATGCCCTCGACGAGGTCCATTTCCATTCCGAACGTCTGGCTCTCTTCAACGGTGATGACACCGTCTTTGCCGACCTTGTCGATGGCTTCAGAAATCATGCGGCCGATTTCAGTGTCGGCTGCAGAGATTGAGGCAACCTGAGCGATCTGCTCTTTCGAATCGACTTCTTTCGCGAGATCCTTGATGCTGACGATTGCTGCTGCAACTGCTGCCTCAATGCCCTTCTTCAAAGACATGGGGTTTGCGCCGGCTGCAACGTTGCGCAAACCTTCGCGCACCATTGTCCATGCAAGAACTGTTGCTGTCGTGGTGCCGTCACCTGCGACGTCGTCCGTCTTCTTTGCGACTTCCTTGACCAATTCAGCGCCGATGCGCTCATATGGATCTTCGAGTTCGATGTCTTTTGCGATGGAGACACCGTCGTTAGTGATTGTGGGTGCTCCCCACTGCTTGGCGAGAACGACGTTGCGACCCTTTGGTCCGAGCGTGACGCGGACAGCGTCAGCCAACTTGTTCATGCCAGCTTCAAGACCGCGACGGGCCTCTTCGTCAAACGCAATGAGCTTTGCCATGGTGGTTTCCTCCGAATTGGGGTGCCTATATGGGGGGGTACGCCGAGGGGCGAACCGATGGCTAGCACTCTACCGTTGAGACTGCTAACGCCACACCTGGCATGTTTGGGAAACCGACCCTCACCAGAGGGCCAAAAGGCTTAGAAACCGCCAGTTACGCAATTCCCGTTCGGCCCAATGGCCTCACTCGAGTCGCGGCTTTTAAAAGCCGCCGGCGACCGCGGGAATGATCGAGACGGTGTCGCCGTCCTTCACAGGGGTTTCAAGGCCCTGGAGGTAGCGCACGTCGTCATCAGACACGAAGATATTCACGAACTTGTGCAGGTCACCTGAGCCATCAAACAAACGCTCGCCAAAGCCATTGTGAGCCGCATCAAGCGACTTCAAGACTTCACCCAAGGTGCCAGCAGGAACTTCAACAGTGGATGCTCCACCGGAGATGGGACGCATGGTGGTGGGGATTCGTACGGTAACGGCCATGTGCAAAACCCTACCGAGCGACTAGGGATTTGTCACCAGTGGCGCCACACGGTCGCTCCACGGCATCGCGACCTCTAACTGAGACGCCAACCGCACCAAAACATCTTCACGGAACGGGGCGGCCACAAACTGCACACCCATTGGCAATCCAGACGTGGACCAATGCAATGGAAGACTGATCGCTGGTTGGCCCGTGAGGTTGAACTGTGCTGTGTACGCCAACACTTCAAGAAGATGACGAGTGCCGTCTTCGCCGGCGAGATAGCCGATCTTCGGTGGTGGACCCGCAATCGTTGGCGTCACCAAGATGTCAAAGCCGCGAGAGCCATCCATGGGTTCCCACCACTGCACAACTTCACGGCACCATGCATGCAACCACATCATGTTGTCGAGATACATCCCTGTTGAAACGTTGCGACCAAGGTTGCGCATCAACAAGTTGTCGGGCTCCATGTCGCCCTCACCGATCTCGCGTCCAAGAATTTTCTCAAACGTTGAAACATCTGCGTGTGTCCATGCGGCAACAATTGCCGTGAACTTGCCGGCGCTCTCAGGATGTTCCAACGCGGTGGGCCACGCAACGGAGACATCGTGCCCGAGCGATGTCAACATCTCTGCGGTGCGACGAACCGATTCACGAGATTCTGCATGATCTGTCTGGTGCTCGAACAACGGATGATCCAAGATGCCGATGCGCAAACGACCAGGATCAACGCCGACTTCTTGTAACAACGGACGTGCAAATGGTGGCGCTGTGTACGGGTCGCCAGGTTCATAGCCGGCGATGACATCGAGAACAGCTGCAGTATCGCGCACGGTGCGCGTCACGCTTCCATCAATTGTGGAACCCATCCAGCTTTCACCAAGGTCTGGTCCTTTACTCACACGACCACGCGATGGCTTCAAACCAACAAGTCCGCATTCAGCTGCAGGAACACGAATCGAACCACCACCATCGTTTGCATGACCAACAGCAACGATGTGCGCTGCGACAGTCGCAGCGGAACCACCCGACGAACCACCGGTGGAATGTTCAAGGTTCCACGGGTTACGTGTTGGACCGTAACTCAATGGTTCAGTTGTAATCGTGTTGCCGAACTCTGGTGTATTTGTGCGACCAATGACAACAAAACCAGCATCACGAAAACGACGCGTGAGATAACTATCTCGTTGCGCGATGTAGTTTTCGTTTTTCAAGAAACGAGCGCCCATGTGATGTGGCTCACCTGCCATTGATGCGCCAAGGTCTTTCAACACCATCGGCACACCAGTGAAGGCACCGTTGGGCAGACCTTTCGCAACATCATCACGTGCACGGTCAAATCGCGGATGAATGATTGCATTGATGTCGCCGTTCACACGCTCTGCTTGCGCAATTGCGGCGTCCACCATCTCGCGTGCCGACACCTCGCCTGTGGCAACCAAAGCGGCTTGTGCCGTTGCATCCAATTCGTTCAATGAATCACTCATGGTGGAAACCTTATGCCCGCCGTAAGGTAGCCCCGTGCGAGTTCTTGCAGCGGCCGACAAATTCAAGGGCACCGCCAGCGCCGCACAGATCTGCGCCGCAATCGGACACGCATGTTGGGCTCTCAATATTGATTGCACCGAGATACCGATGGCCGATGGTGGCGAGGGAACGCTTGATGTACTCGGTGGACCCAACCGCACCACTCTCGTGACAGGACCATTAGGCCAACCAGTAGAAGCCGCATGGCGACTTCACCGAGGCGTTGCTGTGATCGAGATGGCTCGTGCGTCGGGACTCACTCTCGCCGGTGGTCCAGCAAAGAATGACCCACTGAATGCCACGACGCAAGGTGTGGGTGAGCTGATTGACACAGCGCTGAACGCAGGCGCCAAGAAAATCATCGTGTGCCTCGGTGGTTCTGCCACAACAGATGGTGGTCTTGGCGCGCTGAAAGCCATCGGCACACCTGCACGACTCCTTGCAGTTGAATTCCTCGTTGCGTGCGATGTCGACACGTTGTTCACCGATGCAGCGAAAGTCTTTGCGCCACAAAAAGGTGCGACTCCTGCACAAGTAGGAATGCTGACTGGTCGACTGGAACAACTCGCGCAGCGTTATGAGCGCGACTACGGCATCAACGTTGCGCGCATGCCTGGCAGTGGCGCTGCTGGCGGACTTGCCGGTGGTCTTGCTGCACTCGGCGCAAAACTCATTCCTGGCTTTGACATCGTGGCTGAAGAGAATGGCTTTGATGAGGCCGTGAAGGAACACGACATTGTCATCACAGGCGAAGGCTTACTTGATGACACCAGCTTTGACGGCAAAGTCGTCGGGTCGGTATTTGATTACGCACAAGATGCAAAGAAGCGCACTCTTGCAATCGTGGGTGACATTGACGAAGCAATGGACTCATCATTACGAGCAGAGATTGAAACAATCAGCATCACTGAAATGTTTGGTGCCGACATGGCGTTGCAACAGGTGTTGCGTTGTGTTGAAGACGCCACAACTGACGTTCTCAAAAAACTGCTTTCTTAATGTGCGTCGCTGTGAGCGACACACCATCAACAACAACTTTTACTGAGGAACAGTGGTGGTTGCAGCGATGCCGTTCGGCCCGCCTTCAGCACCAGCAAGTGGCTTGTTCGAAAGGTCTGTTCCCAAAAGAATCAGAACACATGCTTCGCCGATGTTGCCATCTTCCAACGGAACAGGATTCGGCATTGGCCCAAGATCAACGTTGCCGCCAAGGACTGCTGCAACATTTTGCGCATTGGCTTCACAACCCACGGTGTAATACACACCGGTCTTCAAACGCTTCGCTGTACCAGGAGCCACGTTCTTTGCTTCGGGCACCACGTATCCACGTGCCTGCAAACGACCAGTCATGTCGCCGGCGCTGCCTGCGATACCCGATGCGTTCGCAACCTGAATCTTGAAGCCCATGATGTTGAACGGCGCAGTGGACGATGAAGAGTTCGGGTCAGTGGTTCCACCGCCAGGAACCGTGACTTCCGGTGCCTTGGTGGCAGGGGTGACACTGGTGCCACCATCTGCGCGTACATCGCGAAGGATGAGGAATCCGAGAAGGAGTGCAACCACCGCAACGGCTGCGCCAAGGCTGCCGTTGGAGGCTGATGGAAGTGAGGGGCGGGATCCGCGGGGGCGTTGCTGGCTCATAAGAAAAGGTCCTCCGTATTGGAAAAGGAGATATCCACACCGTAGTGGGCGGGTGTACAGGGTGCAGGCCACCACAGTAAACCCTTATACATCAAGCAAATGGAGCCGGGTGTGGGGGTTGAACCCCTCACTCTTGAAATCTTGCAGAGGGCCGGTCCCCAGTCGCCCCAATCAGCCACATAATGGGTTTTGGCGTGAAACCTACCAATCGAGACATCTCGGAACTTATTGTTTGCCAACAGAAAGTTTTGGGGGAAACTCATGAAAAAACCACTCGTCGTCACGTTGGCCGTGTCAACACTCCTTCTCATCACGGGTTGCTCAAATAGCGCAATCCAAAGTGATTGGGATCAACTCTCTTCAAGTGCCCAAGATGAAATTTGCTACGGCGTCGCTGAATTCGGTGCAGATACTGCCGCTGGACTTGAATACACACTAAATAGTGAATACGGCAAAGATGATCTTGCAGATTTCCTGCGCGGTAAGTGTTAGGAGCCCTTCATGAAAAAAATTGCTGCAATCATCTGTGTTGCCGTCGCCCTTACATCGTGTAGCTCTGGCGGAAACAATTCGGAAAATGATTATTCTCCCGATAACTCTCGAAATACACCAGCTTTTGAATCTGCGGTGTCACGCACATGTACTCGCTTGGGGCTTGCGTTTTCACAAACTGATGTGAATTTTCTTCTCCAGGAATTGTCATCTGCAATCGCCGGAACAGGATTCAGCGATGCAGAAGCAGTTGAGGAGTTACGTGTTCAATGCCCCAACAAAGTGTCCTACGCAAATGCTCTTCCTTAAGGTCCAACAATGAAGAAGCTTCTCATTATCGCCCTACTGCTCGTGCCAGCAGCCCTCACGTCCTGCAGTAGTTCAGATGAGAATGGCGGCGCCACCGTCATCAATCGGTTCTGCCTCCCTGGTGGAGATGGAAACATGTGGGAACACGTGGATCTCAGCGACGGCAGACAAGGCGTGCCAACTGGCGCAATCTGCTAGAGGTAAATGGAGCCGGGTGTGGGGGTTGAACCCACGGCCTACGCATTACAAGTGCGTTGCTCTACCACTGAGCTAACCCGGCGAGGTCTCTCAGCCTAGGCGTGTCCAGCCATTCGCACACGGGTCACTTCATAAGTGGCCAGCGCGGCCGCCGCCGAGACGTTGAGAGAAGACACTTGGCCCAACATGGGGATGCCCACAATGGTGTCGCAACGGTCCTTCACCAGGCGGGACAAGCCCGTACCCTCGGACCCCAGAACGATGCAGATGCCCTCGTTGGCCAACTTGCCAATGTCGAACAAGGTGTTGGTGCTGGAGTCGTCAAGACCGACCACCCAGATCCCCTTGTCCTTCATCTGCTGAATTGCAGTGGGCAGACCCGACACAAGAGTCATGGGAACATGCTCGACGGCTCCGGCTGATGCCTTTGCCACGGTAGGAGTCACGTGCACTGCACGATGCTTTGGCAACACAACACCTGTCACGCCTGCACCATCGCAACACCGCAAGAGAGCGCCGAGGTTTCCGGGATCGGTCACGCCATCAACGGCCACCAAAAATGGTGCGACACCATTGTGCGTCTTCAACATGTCGGCAAACGATGCCTCTTCCAGTTGATCAGCAAACGCGATGATTCCTTGCGGTGCTTCGCTGCGCGCTGTGTCTTCCAACGTGCGGCGCGCAACTTCAAGAATGGGAACACGTTGTGCGTGTGCGATTTGTTCGATGTCATCAAGAATCGGTGCAGCATCGATGTCGGATGCCATCCAGATTTCGCGAATCTTGCGCTTCTGACCAATCAACAATTCACGAACTGCTTGACGGCCTTCTACTTGTTCTCCACCGAGACCTTTTGCAACAGGTGCATTACGACGTGGTGCTTCACCGCGACGTCCACCAGGAAGCGGAGCGGAACGACGAGCCTTTGGACGCGGAGCATCATCACGCGAGAACGAAGCAGCGCTACGTGATGCACCGCCGGCACCAGCACCCTTGCTGCGCGACACAACACCGCGAGATGCTGCAGCGCCACTTCGAGGTGCAGCAGCCTTCTTTGCTGCTGGCTTGCTTCCGGCGCGGCTGTTTGTGTTGCGTCCACCAGCGGGACGTCCTGGAGGTCCGAGATTGACCTTTGCCTTGGGCTTATTCGATTTACGTGCGGCCATGACTATGACTCCTTGATAATGACGGCTGATGCGAAGCAGGCAATGCCCTCGCTGCGTCCGATCGCCCCCAGGCCTTCAGCGCGTCGTCCCTTCACAGAAACGGGTGCACCAGCGGCTTTGGAAAGCAGGGTCACCATTGTGTCGCGAGATGGAGCAATTCGTGGCGATTCGCACACAACACTGCAGTCAACATTGCCAATTCTCCAGCCCGCGGCAGTCACTTTGGCTGCCACATCACTCAAAATGGCCAATGAGTCCGCACCCTTCCACGCTGGGTCGGTGTCTGGGTAGTGCTGGCCGATATCTCCAAGTCCCGCTGCACCCAAGAGTGCATCAGCTGCTGCATGAGCAATCACATCGGCGTCGCTGTGCCCCACCAGCACGCGCTCACCAGGAAACGGAACGCCACCCAAGATGAGGACGCGACCTTCAATGGGTGCATCAGCGAATTTGTGGATGTCAAAACCTTGGCCAACTCGAACATCAATCATCAGACTTCACCTCGTAACAAATAGTTGGCGTGCGCATTCGCCCATTCCAGATCTTCTCGCGTTGTGATCTTGCGGTTGACGACTTCGCCCTCCACCACGATGACTTCGCCGGCAATCTTTTCGATCAATGTCGCGTCATCGGTTCCTTCACCGCCACTTGCGTGAGCTTTGCGAAGCGCATCGGCTCGAAACGCCTGAGGGGTTTGGATTGCTCGAAGGGTCTCGCGATGCAAAGTGCTTGTCACGACGTTCGATGCATTCACTTGCTTGATGGTGTCAACAACGGAGACACCTGGCACAGCTCCGGCAGCCCCATCAACGACCGCGGAAATCACATGTTGGTAGACCGCTGGACTAGCAAAGGGGCGCGCGGCGTCGTGCACCACGATGATCGTCGCTTCCGGCGGAACAGCGGCAAGACCCTTACGCACTGATTCACTGCGTGTTTTCCCACCTTCTACTTCGTTTTCGCCATGTGCTTGTCCCTCGGGCAACACGGTGATGACTCCAACGGAATGTTTCGATGCCCCCTCAACAGCCCAGTCCACGATTTTCTTCCCGCCGATGAGTTCAAATTGTTTTGCACTGCCAAAACGGAGGCCTGAACCTGCCGCTACGACAATTGTCCACACAGTTTCATTTTCAGCCATGCCCGAAGGGTAGTACGGTCAGAATTGCTATGGCACACGAACAAGTTCTCGCTGAAACAGAATTCTTCGCAGAGGCACCTCTCGAATTACTCGCCCCCATTGCTGCTGCAGGCAAAGTGCGCGAGTTAGTGCGCGGAGATGTCCTCTTTGAAGTAGGTGAC
>CAEZWJ010000018.1_pt1 | contig 25599 bp, 30 predicted proteins | sample 7264931 | NCBI WGS metagenome assembly CAEZWJ01 (sample SAMEA6813876, study PRJEB35770) | freshwater metagenome | biome: Freshwater; feature: Freshwater reservoir; material: water | place: Czech Republic | collected 2017-06-27 | depth 0.5m m | reverse complement strand
GTCCTAGGCCACTAGACGATGGGGGCTAGAACGACTCCGGTTGAGAGCAATAAAACACTATCGGCAGGAGTGCGCTAATGCGCCCCTTGAATCTAGGGACTTTCAGCCGTTAGACAACGTGTCAACTGTCCATTCCAGTAACCAGCCCAGATATCCGTACAACTGAGCCTGACCAAATGTGGGGTCATCGTCTTCAATATCGTCTGTGTCTTCGTCCTCAGAGACTCCCAAGAGCGTGCCCAGCACCAACCTCAGGCTGTTGAGCACCATCATGAACGCATACATCTGGGACTCAGAGATGGGTTCGTGAGTGCCGAGGACCTCTCGGACGGTGGCAATCGATGAAGCTCGCGATGCGCTGAGTTCGTCGCGCATGTAGCCCTGATACTCAGCATCAAGGTCGGGGTTCTCGTGATACGCGGTGGGGAAGAGGCGGCGCAGGCGTGGGTCTGTGTGCTCGGCGGTCAGGACTTCTTCTAATTGGTCAACAAAAGCGAGCATCGTTTCGCGTTCAGAGTCGGTGAGGTTGATGCGAAAAGCCCCATCGCCCAGTGCCTCAACAGGCCCGGCTTTCTTGCGCTTTCTCATGAATCCTTCTGCGAGTCCTTTTGCATGGTTGCCCACAAACCGTGCTCATGCAGACGAAACACATCAATTTCTGCGTGCTCACGTGTGCCACTAGAGACAACAGCTCGACCCTTCTCATGAACGTCGAGCATCAACAGATCAGCTTTTTCCTTGGAATAACCAAAGAGCTTCTGAAAAACGAAAGAGACATACGACATCAGATTGATGGGGTCATTCCAGACCAAAACAATCCAAGGAAGATCGGTATCCGTCGTCTCTTGAATGTCGGGTTCGGCCACCTGGGTGTCAGAAGCACGGGTGTCCCCTGGCCTGAGGAGGGGGTCTGTGGTGAATGGCACTGAAACATTGTGCTGCCGATTGGTCGTCTTTGCTTACCAGCCATACGATGAATGACTGTGCCCCTCAATGTTCGTCCCGTCGTCCCCTCGCGCCTGACTAGCCGCGGACACAATTCTGGACGTGCACCTCGTTCTGTTATTGGTGGCTACATTGCGCTCACAAAGCCCCGAATCATTGAGTTGTTGCTCATCACCACAGTTCCAACAATGGTGGTGGCAGAAGGCGGTTGGCCCGCACTCAGCCTTATTTTGATCACGTTGCTGGGCGGCTCATTGGCAGCTGGCGGAGCGAACGCAATCAACATGTACATCGATAGGGACATTGATGCCCTGATGGAACGCACTAAGAACCGTCCCCTGGTGACGGGCCTGATCGCCCCAAGAAATGCCCTGATTTTCGCTATTTCTCTGGAAGTACTGGCTTTTGCCGTTTTGTGGGCCGGCGCCAACTTCTTGTCGGCGTGTTTGGCACTGTCGGCCACTTTCTTCTACGTGTTCGTCTATTCCTTGTGGCTGAAGCGCACCAGCAAGCAGAACATCGTGATTGGCGGTGCGGCTGGCGCAGTTCCCGTCCTTGTGGGCTGGGCCGCGGTCACCAATTCGTTGTCCTGGACCCCGTGGTTGCTGTTCTTGTTGATTTTCTTGTGGACTCCCCCGCACTTTTGGGCCTTGGCCATCAAGCACCGCGAGGACTACACCGCGGCAGGAGTTCCCATGCTTCCCGTGGTGGAGAGCCACGAAAAGGTCATCCGGTCGATGATTCTGTACACAATCGCACTAACTATTTCCAGCTTGGTCATTGTCCCGGTGGGGAACATGGGCTGGGTCTACGGCATCTCAGCTGCGGTCTTGGGCCTTGCCTTCCTCTGGGGCACAATCGCACTTGGTCGATCCGATAGCCCATCGGCTTCCATGAAGCTCTTTTCGTTCTCCATTTCGTACATCACGGTCCTTTTCGTTGCCCTGACCGTCGACGTCTTTGTTCGTTAATCGTGCGCAATTGCACTAACTAAAAGCCTTCCAAGGATTTACCCTCCGAGTGGGGGCGGTGGTTAGTGTTAGAGCGTTACATCTAGGCGAAATCACCCCGGAAGTTCGCAAGGGCTATGGGGTGTCACCAGGAGACCATCCGAAAATGACCACCAACGACACTCATGTCGGCGCATCGACCAAGAGCTCTAGCTCGTCCGTTGTCGCCTCAGTTGGCCAATGGGTGACCAGTAGCGATCATAAAAAGATCGGAAGACTGTTCATCGGTTGGTCTCTTGTTCACGCAATAGAGGTTGCCGTCATCGGCATCATCTTTGGTTTAGAACGAATGAGCCCATCAAGCATGCAGATCTTTGATGGTGACGCAGCACTTCAACTTTCGTGGCTGTTCCGTCACGTGCTTGTTCTCGGATTGGTTGCACCACTCTTCATTGGCATCGCGATTGCGGTTGTTCCCATGCAAGTCGGTTCGAAAGCAATCTCGTTCCCACGCTTGGCGCAATACGGATTTTGGGCATGGTTCTTCGGGTCTGGTCTTGTTCTGATTTCACTCATCGCAAACGGCGGTCCCAACGGCGGCAATGCCGACATGGGCGACCTTTTCCTTTTGGGAGTGGGACTTCTCATTGTTGGCCTTTTGTCAGCAAGCCTTTCTGTGGCAACGACAATCCTCACCTCACGTGCACCGGGAATGTCTCTTGACATGATCCCTGCATTTTCGTGGTCTGCTCTCATTGCATCAATCGCAACATTGCTTACCTTGCCTGTTGCGATCAGCAGCGTGATCTATCTCTATGTTGACCACACCTATGCACAGAACGCATTTGGTGGCGGCAAGGGGATTGAGACATGGCTCGGATGGGTCTACTCAGCGCCACAAACGTTGGTGTTCGTCATCATGGCGTTCGGCGTACTTGCTGAAATTGCTCCGGTTGTAGCGCGCGTTCGTCAGCCATTGCGCCCCGTGGTGCTTGGCGGCATTGCATTGATTTCCGCAGCCACCATTGGCGCTGTCACACAGACCAATCATGTTCTTGATCTTTCCGGCACAAATGGCGACAAGTTGTCGAGCACAGTGTTGTTCCTGTTGACAAACGGTTTGCCACTTCTCGGAATGCTTGTTGCTGTCGCGGTCGCAATGCTCTCCTTTAAGGAAGGCAAGCCATCAGTCAATGCAGCTTTCGCATTCTCCATTCTCGGTGTTCTCATGATTCTTGCGGGAGCCACTGGTGCGTTCGTTGGCAACGTCAAAGATGCTGGCCTGCAAGGAACTTCATTCTCTGAAGGCATCACGCTGTATCTCGCATACGGCGGCGTGCTTGTTGCTCTCGGTGCATTGACACACTGGGCACCAAAATTGTGGGGCGTTGTTCTTGACGACAAAAAAGTTCTTGGCCTTGCAGGTCTCGGCTTGATTGGAACTGTTCTTTCATCACTCCCGCTGTACATCGCCGGCTTTGCTGATCAGCCTGCAAATGTTGTGAACGGTTTCGAGTACGGCGGACCCGTTGCACTCTGGAACGTTCTTGCTGCAGCGGGCTCTGCGCTGATTGCTCTTGTTGTCCTCGCGTACGTCGGTCTTCTTGTCGCAGCAGTGCGCGCAGGCGCCGGAGCAAAGGACGACCCATGGGATGCACACACACTTGAGTGGTCCATTCCTTCACCAGCACCAGCAAACAATTTCGCTTCACTCGCAACGGTTTCCTCAAGTGAACCACTTCTCGATGCGAAGCCTTCTCAGGAGGTACCGGCATGACATTGGCATTGCCTTCCGCACCCTCACAGACATCACGTCGTCAGGTTCTTGTCGGCACAGCGTTAGTCGCTGCTGCAGCAGGAATGTTGATCGCCGGCATGCTCGCGATGTGGATGAAGTTCCGCGCTGGTGCGCCGACTCGCGAATCTGCTGACGGTTTGAAGATCATCAAGGACTGGATGTCAAAGGACATCATCGTTCCTGAAGTTGCTGCCAACACAATGTTTGCAACATTCCCATTTGCAGCCTTGATGGCTCAGTGGGCTGTGTATTCCGCAAAGCGTCGTGATGGCCAGCACCGCTCTCTTGCACTTGTGATTTTGTTTGGCATTGGTATTGCTCTTGTGAATGCCCAAGTTGCCATCTACGCGCAGATGGAAGTGGTCTTGGCAGAGGGTGCCTTTGGTGCTTTGTTCTACGCAATCACCGGCACCATGTTGGCGTTGATTGTGAGCGGCATGGCATTCACAACAGTTGCTTTCTTCCGTTCCGTTGGCGGACGCGACGATGACCTGCAAGTCATCTCAGCGAATGCGTTGTATTGGTACTTCCTCACAGCGGCATTTACCGCAGTGTGGTTCTTCGTGTACGTGCAGAAGTAGGTCGAGATGTTTACTCCAGGCTCAAAATATTTCCTTGGTCTCACAGGCCTTGGTCTTGTGTCCGCAGTGTTGTACTGCTTCCTCGTGAACCCTTCAGACCTTGGTGCTTACGCATTGTTTGGTTTGTTCATTAGCGCCGCACTCATCGCTGGTTTCTCGATCTTCACTCGTGACGGAGACACAGACACGGTTGCTGAAGCTGTTGAAGCAAACACCGAAACAACTGCTCCATCGTTCTGGCCACTTGTCTTTGCACTTGGTGGGGCGTTGACACTTTTGGGAATTGCCACAAACGAGATTGTTTTTGTTTTGGGTCTTGCAGTTCTCATCGGTGGCGCCGTGGAATGGGTCATTGACGACTGGGCTGAAAAGGCATCTGCCGATTCTGAATTCAATGCGTTTGTTCGTCATCGCGCAATTGGCGCACTTGATTACCCAGGCATTGCTGCTGTGGTACTCGGTGTTGTTGCGTTCTTGTTCTCACGAATCATGCTCACCGTCTCGAAAGACGAAGCATCAATCATCTTCATCATTGTGTCGGCCTTGATCTTTGCAACAGGATTTCTTCTTGCAGCGAAGCCAGCATTGCGCGGCAAGTCCACAGCCATCATCTCAGTGGTGGGAGCGCTCATCCTTGCGGTCGCTGGAGTCACCAGTGCTCTCAATGGAGAGCGCAAGGAACTTGTGAAGTACGCGAAGGAAGATCCGTACTCAATTTCTCATCGTGAGTGCGGCGAAGAAGCTGGCGAACATTACGACCACGAACCCAATGGCTCTGTGTCATTGCGCTCTGGCGTGATTGCAACAGTTTTTGTTGAGGACGGCAAGATTCGTGCTCAGGAAGTTGGATTGAAGCGAGACGTTGAGTCCATCACTATTCCGCGCTCGAACTCCACAACGATTTTGTTCCGCAATCTCGATTCAGAGGAATACCGCTTGGTCGTCAACTTGGGTGAAGTCAAAGTCGGAACCACTGATGTGATGGAAAAGGTCGGAACCTGTACTCAGCTCACCGGCAAGAACGAAGAGCAAGCTCTGACTGTCACTATTCCCAAGCCTTCAAACCCTGAGGCCCCGTACACGTTGACGGTGCCAGGGGCGACAGGCGAGATCAAGGTGGTGGTGCCGTGAGCCACACCCAAAAGCCCAAGACAACGGAGAAGGCAATGGATACCGTGAGCCCCGTGAAAAGTTTGACACGTCGAATTTCGACCACCATCGCAGGCGTCGCTGGCGCTGTCGTGTTGGCAGGTTGTGCTCAGAACGCACCGCAAGACACCTGGCAGCCAAAGGGCGATAACGCCCAGATGATTACCAGCCTTGACAAGCTTGTGTTCCCCATCGCCGGCATCGTCGGTGTGCTTGTCTCTGCATTTGCCGCGTACATCTTCGTGAAGTTCCGCGACAAGGGTCAGGCAATTCCTGCTCAGTCACACGGCAAGCCAATTGTTGAAATCGTTCTCACGATTGTTCCTGCTCTGATCTTGACCGTTGTTGGTGTTTTCACTTTCCGCACAATCATGGATCTTGCAGAAACGCAAGACACCGAAATGATTATCAACGTCACTGGTCAGCAGTGGTGGTGGGAATACGACTATCCGGCACAGGCAGATCAAGGCATTACGCAGCCGATCATTACGTCGGGTCAGTTGGTCATTCCTGAAGACACCAATGTTTTGTTGCGCGAGACAAGCCGCGACGTTATTCACTCATTCTGGATTCCAGCACTGAACGGCAAGAAGGATGCAGTTCCTGGTCGTATCCACTTGCTTCGTATGCAGGCTGATCAGCCAGGCATTTATGCTGGCCAGTGCACCGAGTTCTGTGGTCTCTCACATGCCAACATGCGCATGGAAGCCATTGCATTGTCGAAGGAAGACTTTGCCAAGTGGGTGGCAAACCAGCAGAAGCCGTACGTAGCCCCTGCAGAAGGAACATTGGCGAAGGAAGGCGAAGGCGTCTTCATTAATCAGTGCGCACGTTGCCACCAGGTCAATGGCATTAAAGATGCCAACGGCAAAGCCATCATTTCTGCTCCTGATGAGAACGTCTACTCCGGTGCTGCACCGAACTTGACGACACTCATGACTCGCAACACATTTGCTGGCGCCATGTTCGACATGGTGAATCAGAAGTGCCGTGCAGACGTGTGGAATGCAAAGTCAGAAGAGTTTGGTGCGAAGTATCTCGCCGGCGTGACTGAGGAATGCCTGAATGAGAAGACCTTGCGTGCATGGTTGCGCAATGCACCGGCAATGAAGCCGATGTATGCCGACCCAGCAAAACTTGAAAAGACCAATGGTTTGTACCGCGGTATGCCGAATCTCGGCCTCACCGAGGACGACATTGACAAGCTCGTTGCCTACCTATTGACGCTGAAGTAATCGGAGAACGACATGGCGATCATCGAACGACCCGGAACAGGCACTACTCCAGTAGTGGCGACTCCACAACAGACTCTTGGTGCTGTGAAGCGCCCAGTCGAAACAAAGGGCTGGCGAGAGTGGCTCTTCACTGTCGACCATAAGAAGATCGGCATCATGTACGGCGTTGTCGCCATGGTGTTCTTCATCATTGGTGGTGTGGAAGCTCTGCTCATTCGTTTGCAGCTTGCAATGCCAGACGGTCAAATTCTTAGTGCTGACAAGTACAACCAAATGTTCACCATGCACGCCACCACCATGGTGTTCTTGTTTGCCATGCCAATGGCTGGTGCATTTGCGAACTACTTCTTGCCATTGCAGATTGGTGCGCGCGACGTTGCGTTCCCACGAATCAATGCATTGTCATTGTGGCTTCTCATCATCGGTGGTCTTGTTCTCAACGCGTCATGGTTCCTTGGCGGAGCTGCTGATGGTGGTTGGTTCATGTACGCACCAAACTCAGGCCCCATCTTCTCGCCATCTCATGGTGTCGACTTCTGGGTCATCGGATTGCAGATTGCTGGTGTGGCGTCATTGCTCGGTTCCATCAACCTGATTGTCACCGTCGTCAACATGCGTGCTCCAGGTATGAGCCTCATGAAGATGCCAGTGTTCACCTGGATGATCCTCGTGGTGCAGTTCCTCTTGGTCTTCTCACTTCCCGTGATCACCGTTGCGCTCGTCCTACTGATGTTGCAACGATCGTATGGAGCAACATTCTTCGACGTCTCTCAAGGTGCCGACCCGCTCTTGTGGCAGCACTTGTTCTGGATCTTCGGACACCCCGAGGTGTACGTGTTGATTCTGCCGGCCTTCGGCATTATCTCTGAGGTACTTCCCACGTTTGCTCGTAAGCCTCTTTTTGGTTACCCATTCGTGGTCTTCTCTGGTGCTTCAATCGGACTTGTTGGATTCGGTGTGTGGGCCCACCACATGTTTGCCTCGGGTCTCGGACCCGTATCGGTGGCGGTGTTCTCCGTTGCAACGATGGCAATCGCGATTCCTACTGGCGTCAAGATCTTCAACTGGTTGCTCACAATGTGGGGCGGCAAGATTTGGTACACCACCGCAATGAACTTTGCGATTGGTCTCGTGGTGTTGTTCACCATCGGTGGCTTGTCAGGTGTGACTCACTCTGTTGCACCTTCTGACACGCAACAAACGGACACCTATTACATCGTTGCCCACTTCCACTACGTGTTGTTCGGTGGCATGGTGTTCGGTCTCTTCTCCGGCTTCTACTACTGGTGGCCAAAAGTGTTCGGCAAGATGCTCAACGAAAAATTGGGCGCCTGGAACTTCTGGTTCATGGTCATTGGTATGAACCTGACGTTCGGCCCCATGCACATCCTTGGTCTTCAGGGCCAGCCACGTCGTATGTACGTGTGGACAGAAGCTCGAGCAGGTGAAGGTTTCTTCAACCTCGGATTCTGGAACCTTATTGCTTCGATTGGTTCATTCATCCTCGCGGTGGGTGTTCTCTTCTTCCTCATCAACGTGGTGATTACCGCGCGCAGCAAGAAGCAAGCGCCGCTTGACCCATGGGATGCTCGTACCCTTGAATGGCTGACAACCAGCCCACCAAAGGCACACAACTTCGATCGCATTCCAGTTGTGCATCACTTGGATGAGTTCTTCCACCGTAAGTACGAGGAAGACACTGCAACCCACACAATGAAGAAGGTCGCCGAGGGCGAAGATCTGGTGCGCGTGGAAGAAGAAGCAGCAGATGCTCACATCCACTTGCCTTCACCGTCGTACTGGCCAATTGTTCTTTCAGTTGGTGTCGGACTTCTCGGATTGGGAACCATCTACGGCATTCCAATGATCGTGCTTGGCTTCGCCATCACACTGTTCGCTTCCTACGGCTGGATCCTTGAGCCATCCGTTGCGGAAGAGATTGATTTTGAGCCATCAAACAATGATGGCAACACGAAGGAGATTGCTCCCCTTGGCTGAGACAGCAACACACACAGCTGACCACGCGTCAGAACACGGTCACGAAACGTCCACCGGCCTCTCCAACAACAAGTTGGCAATGTGGCTGTTCTTGGGCTCAGAGTGCCTTCTCTTTGGTGGTCTTATCTCCACATACATGTTGTACCGCGGACGTGTCTCCGACGGTCCACACCCAATGGCGATCTTCGACATTCCATTCACCTCTGTCAGCAGCTTCGTTTTGTTGATGTCTTCTCTCACGATGGTGTTGGCCGTAACAGCTGCACAGCGTGGTGACGACAGCCGCACAAACTTGTGGCTCACCATCACTGCTGTGTTGGGTGCGACATTTGTCGGTGGCCAGGTGTACGAATTCACTGCTTTCATTCGTGAAGGTCTTGGCTTCTCCACCAGCCTTTTTGGTTCGAGCTTCTACACACTGACTGGCTTCCACGGTATTCACGTGTCGGTGGGTGTGCTCATGTTGCTTTCCACCGTGGGCATTATTCGCAAGAACAAGATCACCGGCAACAAGGCCGAGGTTGTTGAAATTGTGGGTCTTTACTGGCACTTCGTTGACGTGGTGTGGATCATTATCTTCACCCTCGTTTACCTGATTCCATCCTGATAGCGAGGGACGTCATGAGTACATCTACTGAACAACACGAGCAAGAGCACGGCATGTCAGATGCCGGCTACATCAAGATTGCACTTATCTTGGCGGCAATTACAGCGCTTGAAGTCTCCACGTATTACGTCGACTTCGGGCCACTCTTCATGCCTTCATTGATGATCATGATGGTGGTCAAGTTTGTGATGGTTGTGTCGTACTTCATGCACTTGAAGTTCGATAGCAGAATCTTCAGTTTCATGTTCTACACAGGATTAGGCCTTGCGTTGTTTGTGTACATCACTGCACTCGCAACGTTTAAGTTCTTCATCTCCTAGTAGAGAGGTGGGTTGACGGTGTTCTTCGCCGCTATAGAACCCACAACAAATCCGAACCCCTGGCGGTATCAATTCCACCCAGAAGTCTGGGTATTGATCATTGGTCTCATTGCTGCCTTCGTGTACACCGTGCGCGTTCTTGGGCCAAAAGTAGCGCCCGAAGGCAAGGTCATTAGCCGTCGGCAGAAAACAACGTTCATCGTGATGATCACCTTGTTGTGGCTTGCCAGTGACTGGCCGATGCACGACATTGCAGAGGAATACTTGTACTCGGCGCACATGGTGCAGCACATGATCCTCACGTACATCGTTCCGCCTTTGGCTCTTTTGGCGACACCGGAATGGTTGTTCCGCTTGTTGATTGGCAAGGGGTTCACGTACAAAGTCGTCAGACTTCTGACGCGTCCAGTGGTCGGAGTCGTTGTGTACAACTGCACGCTCATGATCACGCACATTCCGCAAATCGTGAACCGAAGTGCCGCTGGCGGACCATTGCACTACTCACTGCACGTTCTTGTGGTCTTTACATCGTTGATGTTCTGGACTCCGGTGTGTGGACCGATTCGCGAATGGCGCATGTCTGATGGTGCCAAGATGATTTATCTCTTCGGCACCTCCTTGATTCCGACGATCCCAGCGGGTTGGCTGACATTTGCTGAGGGCGCTGTGTACAAGCACTACGACACGCTTGTGCGCGTTGGTGGCATCAGTGTTCTCAGTGATCAACAAGCCGCTGGTGGAATCATGAAGTTGGGCGGATCATCCCTGATGTGGGGAATCATTATCTACATCTTCTTCAAACGCTTTATGGGTTCGTTCTTTCAAGAACAGTCGTATGACCATGCCGATCAGATACCTGATGCAGAAGTCGTTGGTACAGAACCGCCACTGATGTACTCCGAGGTGGAAGCGGCATTTGATCGCACTCGTCCACCGAACGAGACGACGTAGTTAGCTCCAGCGGAAACGCTTCGCAGCAATTGCAGGAGCCAATGCGGCCCACACTGCAAGCACGATGAATGGCTGCATAAGCGGTCCGCTGCCATTCAGGGTGGAACGCAAAAGGTCAGCTAGTCCAGTTGATGGCAATACAGATGCTGCAGTGCTGAGAAAACCGGGAAGTGAGTCTCGTGGAATGATCATTCCACCGAGCAAAAGAAGCAGCAAATACAGGCCGTTTTGAGCTGCCAGATTGATCTCAGCACGAAGTCGACCAGCAAGGATGAGCCCGACTCCAGCAAATGATGCTGTTCCGAGGAACACGGCCGCGATTGCTAATGGCCATGTGTTTCCTGCGGGGTTCCAACCGAGGAGAAGACCAATCGGCAAGAGAACAGCTGCTTGTAAAAGTTCAACAACGAACACCGAGAGAATTTTTGCAATGACCAATTGCGATTTCGACAGAGGAGTGGCGCCCAGACGTTTGAGAACGAGATAGGACCGCTCGAAGCCAGTGGCGATTCCGAGGCTCACCATTGACGTGCTCATGATGGCAACAGCAAGCACGCCAGGAACAAGGAAGTTCAACGGCTCTGTGTCGCCACTGGGCAACACATCAACGGAACCGAAAAACGCCAGGAGAATCACGGGGATGATCAACGTGAGAAGTAACTGTTCGCCGTTGCGCGCCAGCAACATCAGTTCTGCACGCAGTTGAAGGAAAATGCGCTTCATCGACGACCGCCTGTCATTCGTCGGTATGCATCTTCCAAAGACTCTTGACCCATATCAACACTGAGGAGGGGGAGGCCTTGTTCTGCAAGCCACTGCGTGACGCGACCAACAAGACGCGGTGATGACTCTGCTGCGATCTCATAGACACCATCACCCATGTGGTGTGCGGGGCTGCCGGCAGCACCCGCAAGTTCCGTCGTGTCGATAGTGGCAACCGATGTAAATCGGAAACGCTTGCGAACTCCGGTGAGATCGGCGATGGCACCTTGGGCGATCACGCGACCTTCCTGGAAAAGAACTGCATGGCTGGCAACGCGTTCGGCCTCAGCCATGTCATGAGATGCGAGAACAACGGTGGTTCCTCGTTGTGAAAGAGCAGCAATGATGTCGCGGATGGTGTCGCGCCCATCAATGTCGACGCCCGAAGTGGGCTCATCAAGGAAGACAACCTTGGGGTCGCCAGCGAGCGCAAGGGCGAGCGACACGCGCTGCTGCTCACCCCCAGAGAGGCGTCGCCAAGTGCTCTTCACTCGGCTTGTGAGCCCCACTTGTTCAATGAGGGCAGCGGCATCAACCTTCTTGCCGTACAGGGCACAGAAGTGGCGAATCACATCTCCGACACGAGCACTGGGGTACACGCCCCCGCCCTGCAACATGACCCCCATCAGGTGGGTGAGTTGTGCGTGCTGAGTACGCGGGTCTAATCCAAGGACCTGAATGGTTCCCTGCGCAGGCTCACGAAAGCCTTCACACACCTCAATGGTGCTGGTCTTTCCTGCGCCATTGGGCCCGAGAACCACAGTGACGGCCCCTGTGGGGGCTTCAAAGGAGACATTGTCAACGGCCGTGAGACTGCCGTAGCGGACAGTGAGATTTTCAACGACAACGGACACCCCTCCACAATACGCCTGATGTATTCACCCCGACCCCGTAAAGGGCGGGCAGGTAGCCTCATTTCTGTGATTGATGTTCGCCTACTGCGCACCAACGTTGACGTTGTGAGAGAAGCCCTGGCTCGCCGAGGCAAGCCTGAGCTCCTTGCCCAGATTGACGAGGCTGTTGCCCTTGATTCCCGACTTCGGGAGATCACGGTCGAGCGCGATGCAATCCGTGCCGAGGTCAATGATCTGTCCAAGCAGGTGGGCATGTTGCGCCGGGACAAGAAGAACGAAGAAGCCGAAGAACTGATGGAGCGCAGCCGCTCTTTGGGTGAACGTGAGCGTGTTCTGCAGGGTGAGACCGAAGGTCTGCAAGACACATTGCATCAGGTGATGCTGCGGATTCCGAACATGCCGCATCCAGATGCACCCGACGGCTCAAGCGATGAGGACAACCCCATCATCAAGGGCCCTGTCAACATGCCTTCTTCTTTTGCAGACCATCAGCGTGTTGCACACTGGGACACCGCACGTGAATTGGGCATTCTCGATAACGAGCGTGCGACGAAGATTTCTGGTGCGATGTTCACGATGCAGCGCGGTCTTGGTGCCACGTTGTCACGTGCACTGTGTCAATACGCGCTCGATATGAATGCTGATGCATTCGAAGAGATTCGTCCGCCTTCATTGGTGACGACAGCAACATTGACTGCAACTGGTCAATTGCCCAAATTTGCTGATGATGCATACGCCATTGAGCGTGATGACTTGTGGGCAATTCCAACTGCTGAAGTTCCGTTGACATCGCTGTATGCAGGCGAAGTTGTTGATGAAGCAGATTTGCCTGCACGCTTTATGGCGTACAGCAGTTGCTACCGCCGTGAAGCAGGTTCTGCAGGTCGTGATACACGTGGCATGTTGCGTGCACATGAGTTCGACAAAGTTGAAATCCTTGCTCTCGCAACACCCGAGCAATCACCCGAGTTGCTCATTGAATTGCGTGATCGCGCCGAGCGTTTGATTGCTGGTCTTGGATTGCCATACCGCATCATTGAAATTTGCACAGGCGACATGGGCGGAAGTCATCACCGCAGTTTCGACATCGAGGTGTATGCACCTGGTTGCGATAACTGGCTTGAAGTCAGCAGTGTCTCGTGGTTCTCGGATTATCAAGCACGTCGCGGTGATATTCGTTTCAAGCGCACAGGTCAGAAGGGCACAGAAGTAGCGAACACTCTCAATGGTTCTGCTCTTGCAGTTCCTCGTGTGTGGGCTGCTATCTGTGAGAACTTCCGTCAAGCTGACGGCAGCGTGAAGATTCCCGATGTGTTATTGCCATATATGCGCGGCGCAACACACATCACGCCAAAGGCGTAATCAATGGGTCTTGCTGATCGTCGCATTCAATATGAGACCGCTGGTCTTGAGATTGATGATTTGCTGGCGAATCCCATTGACCAACTGAATCTTTGGTATCACCAAGCAGAAGAAGCTGGTGCTGCTGAACCCAATGCGATGGTGGTGTCCACGATTGCTGCTGATGGTTTTCCCGATGCCCGTGTTGTTTTGGCTCGCACCATCAACACCGATGGCATCACGTTCTTCACGAATCGTCAGAGTACAAAGGGTGTCCAGATTGCTGAGCATCCAGAAGCTTCCGCGACATTTGCATGGTTGCAGTTACATCGTTCAGCACGCATTCGTGGGTCTATTTCGTTAGCGACAGAAGAGGCAAGTGATGCATATTTCGCATCACGGCCACGTTCATCACAGATTGGCGCCTGGGCGTCACCGCAATCTGAAGTCATTGGTAATCGAGATCAACTCAATGACCTCGTGGAAGAGTTCACTGAGAAGTTCAACGGCGTGGATGTGCCACGGCCACCACATTGGGGTGGGTATGTGTTGTCAATCGACAGTGCAGAGTTCTGGCAGGGTCGCCCCAGCCGTTTACATGATCGTTTTCGCTATACGCGTCACGGAGTTGTTTGGCGTGTCGAGCGCCTTGCGCCTTAAGGAGAAACATGTCGTACCTCGTACCAGCAGAAGAAGTTGTGAAGGCTTACGTTGAATTGCGCGAGCGCATGATCACATTGCTGCGCGAACTTCCGGAAGATGCTGCACAGATCACTGTTCCGCATTGCCCTGAATGGACGGTGCAAGAAACCGTGTCACACATGATGGGCGTACCGGAAGCCATCATGTTGGGTGACATGGAAGGTGTCGCCGGTGAAGAGTGGACGCAGCGCCAGGTGGAACGTCACCGCGGTGACTCCTTGAAAGATCTTGCAGATGCGTGGGAAGCACAAGGTCCGCAGTTCCTGCAAATTCTCCCCAATATTCCTCAGCCAACGTTGTCGCAGTTTGTATTTGATGTGACATCACATGAACATGACGTGCGACATGCAGTTGGCCAGCCTGGTGCACGCGACAGTGGTGCTGTGACGGTGGGGCTTGGCTTTATCAAGACCGTGATTGATTCACGTGACGGCATTGATATTGCAGTGGTGAATCAGTCGACCGTTTCTACCTTTGATTTGTTTCGCTCTTTAGGCGGACGTCGTTCACTTGAACAGATTGCAGCGATTGGCCTGGATGTCGAATACGTCAAGAAGGTCATTGACCCATTGCCGTACAGCATCCCCACAATTCCTATTCCGGAATAATGAAGAAGGCAATATTTATTGCGTCACTGTGCTTACTAGTTGGATGCAGAGAAGGAACTGAGTCTGGATCGACACGAAGCGACGTAATTGCCCCATCCACAATTAAGGAATCGTCATCTGAAGATGCATCGCCCGATGACGCCCAATACTCCTACGAAAAGATCAATTCTTCTGAGACTCGAGCAGTTTGGAAGAGGGAGTCATTCGGCGCATTTAGTGTTGAGAAGATTGAACACTGCTATTTCAATACCCCTAATCCACGCTTTGATCCAAAGACAAGCGAATGGAGTGAGGATGGAGTTCGAACCTGCAACTGGGATTTTTCAATTAAGAATGGTTTGGCGCAGTGGGCCATCGCACTGAACGTCACTGCTTATGAAGGGAATATGGATGTTGCCTTCGTCGACGTCACGGGTGATGGTAAGAAGGAATTGGAGATTGTCGATAGAGGTATTGGCAACGGTGTTGGATCAATGACAAGATATTTTCAGCTTGTTCAGAACAAGTGGCAGAAACTTTTGTTTGCGCCTGCCAACAGTGCCAAATTCCCTGTGACTTCAACGGACTTGGTTGATTACATCCCGAATGACTTGGGCACAGAAGGTGGACCGCCAGAAATCCAAGATGGTCTATTGAAAACTTACGGACAAGGTCCGTGTGATCCGGCCTCCGATAGCAACATGGTTTTCTTTCGTTGGAATGGAAGAGTTTTCAAAGTCGACCACTGGGATTTTGATGGTCAGATTATGGAGCCTTCGCGTAATCCAAGATGCCCTTTGGGCTATTCCTTGCGCTAGAAACTACGAAGCGATGGGCCAGGTGGTGGCGCAGTCCACCAGTGCGTCAATTAATGACTCTGTGTGAGGTGTGAGGCCTGGGCCTTCCCAGTCCCACCACAACGGACTTGAGCCACGTACTCGTGGTGGAAGTTCTAACTGCACACCTGCATGTTCAACAGAGTTGACGGGATTGTCTTGGTGAAGGCCACGCAGGTTCTGCGGAATGTCTTCGAGTTCATCAACAATGCGATACGCCGGAAGATGATGTTGCAACGATGCCGATAAGTGCGCAGCAAGGCGTCGATTGCGACCGCCTAACAAGAGTGACGTGAAGAACCCTGCGCGTCCGAAGCCATGCACGGTGATCACGATGTTCACGTGGCTCAAGAACTCACCCAAAACAGGGGACTGATCTGCGGTGACCTTGTGCGAAGGAATGTGCCATTCAAGATTGTCGGGCAATTGAATGCCGTAATACGAAGCACCGGCGCGTTCAGCTGCTCGCGATGCAACGATGTCGGTCATCTCTTCAAGGGCACCACCGTGGAAGGCCATGAAACCAAAAGTGGATCGAAGCGTGGAATGTTCTGACACGCCGTCCATCGTGAGGAGATCTGATAACTCCACTTATATCTCCCGTTGTGGGGATCGACGAATAACGATGATTGCAGTTGCGATAACGGCGAGAAAGACAACGGCCAAAACATAAGCGCCGGTGTTCTGGAGAAAAACTGCAACATCAGTTTGCACTCTCTCCACTCGACCAATCACACCGTCGGATGCGCGATTGGTGATGGCTCCAAACCAGTACCAGGTGAGATAAAGGCCTGTAAGAACCACTGCAATCGCAGAGACTTTGTCAAAGATGGGAAAACTATTCTTGAGATTGCTCACGAATCCGAATCGTGCGAAGGCGAGAGCAACGGTGAGTGATGTGACAAGCAGTCCCATGCCTAATCCGTAGAGGGCAATGCTGATTACACCAGAGACGAAACCGTGTCGACCGACTGATCCGAGAATGACGGAAACAAGAAGACCGATGGTGCAACCAATGGAGGCAACTGCATAAACGATTCCAAAGAGGAACATGTTTCGCCAGGTGCGCTGCTTCTGCATTGCCACGTTGGGTTGGGAGATGGGTGGTTTCCAGCCGCGAAACATCGCGATTCCCATTGCAACAAGAGCGATACCAATCACGAGTGCTGCGTACTTCGCATTGTCGCGAATCACTGTGGTGAATGCACGCGAGATGATTCCTACAACAATGAAAAGCCCAACGAATCCACTAGAGACTGCGACGCCAACGGTGAGACCTCGGCGCACAGTTGTTGCGGGTGATTCCTTCTCGCGATGTAGTTCGGTGCCGAGGTAATAGAGCAAATACGTGGGGAGAAGAATGAATCCACACGGGTTTACTGCTGCCAATACTCCGAGAATGAAGCTGTAGGCAAAGTCGCCCTCTAGTGCAATCACTCGGCAACTCCGAGATCGTTCTTCAGAATTGATTCGATGTCTTCTGGCTTGAGTTCTCCCGATTGCATCTTGACGATGACACCGTCAGCATCAAGGAAGTAGGTGGTGGGAAATGTTGCAACTTCGACTGCGGACAGTTGATCGCCGTCATCGATGTAGCTAGCGAATTTGACACCGAGATTCTTCAAGAAGGCTTGGGCGACGTCGCGAGAATCATTGGGGTTGACGCCGATGAATTGAACTTTGTCGCCGTATTTCTCTGCGGCATCAGAGAGTGCAGGCAATTCTCGGATGCATGGCGCACATGTTGAGTACCAGAAGTTGACCACCATGGGTTTGCCGGTCGGAACGATGGTGACGTCTGCTCCACTGGCAATGTCTTGCATCTCTACAAAGAGAAACTTTTTGCCCTTGATGTTTGCGTTGGTGCCGATTCCCGGGGTCAGGTTGACCCCGGGATCGGTGCGATTGGCGCCAGTGTCGTCGGAGGACGAACTACTTGAACATCCTGCGATGACACTGGCAAACAGCACAATGAGTGAAGTCGTCACAACGACCTTTTTTCGACTCCACTGCATGTACTCAGGCTACGAGATGCCGTGGGATCGGTACCTCTTGAACGGCTGTGACAGGTCTTGCCTTGACGGGTGGGCGGCCTCTTGGCCGACGCACTCCGACAATTCTTCCCATGTCAAGTTCTTCTCCACCCCAGACGCCCCAAGGCTCTTCACGCTCAAGTGCGCCTGAGAGGCATTCCGATTGGTTAGAGCACTTTGAACAGATCGCCTTGGCGCGCTGAATGTCGACCCACTCTTCAGAGAAGAAGAGGTAGCTCAAGGTTCCGTTGCCGTCGGAGCAACGCTTTGCAGAAAGCACGAGTGGCTGTTCGACGAGGGCAACGCCCCCCATGTCTGTATTGATCTTGGTGTACATGTTCTTTCTCTTTTCCTTTCGGGTGTTTTTGGAGATCTGTGGTTGTGGGCGGACAAAACAAAAAGGCCGCTCGGGGTGGAAACCCGGCGGCCTGTGGAGTGATTGGACTGAACTAGCTAGTTCAGAATCCCACGGGGCTGCCGGGAGCGACGCTTATTTGCGTGCTGTACGACCGGGGTAGACCACATGGAGACTGCGTGATCGACCACTGTCGCGGCATAGGCAAACGCCACGGCTGTCGCCGTGGTGCCCATAAACGCGGTGGTAAACGAGGTACGCATATCGGTGCCCATGAAACCACCTTCTGAGGGCCATTTCAACTGAATTAATGAAAGTCAATGCCCATAAGGGTTTGAGCCCTCCCGATAGGGTCGCGGTATGGCCTTTCGTGACGCTGCTTTGTCTTTTGAGATGGTGTCTCGAACCTCAGTGGGCCGTGAGTTCACCGCCCGCCGTCGCGTTCGGCTCGGAGATGCCACCCCGAATGGTCGATTACGCCTGGACGCCTTAGCTCGGTACCTACAAGACGTGTCGAATGATGACACTCGCGTCTCTGAGTGGAGCGACCCGCATTGGTGGGTGGTGCGCCGAACAGTTGTTGATGTGCACGAGTTTCCGAAATATATGGAAGAGATTGATCTTGTGACGTGGTGCGGTGGACTTGGCTCGCATTGGGCGGAACGACGCACGCAACTGTTGGCACTTGATGGACGAGTACTTGTTGATGCTGCAGCGTTGTGGGTACACATTGATCAAGACACGATGCAACCAAGTCGTGTTCCGGATGATGTTGTTGAAACGCTGACGGAATCTTCAGGTGGTCGAGTTGTTGGGGCGCGCTTGTTGTTGCGCGACAAATTGTTTGATGCAGCTCGTGCAACGAGTTCTCCATGGCCACTTCGCTTTAGTGATTACGACGCGGTCGGTCACATGAACAATGCTGCATATTGGGAAATCGTGGAAGAACATCTTGCAGAACATCGTGATCTTCGCGCACCCTTGCGCGCAGTGGTGGAACATGTTGTTCAAGTTGATCCGGGACAGAGTCCTGTTCGTCAATCAGTGATTGTTGATAACGAGTTGGATCTCCAACTCACAGAGAACGACACAATGCATTCAGCAATGTGGTGTGGAGTTTTGTCTTAGTCGCGTAAAACGTATTCGAACACGCCGTTGTTTTCGTGTCGATCAAAGTCACCAAGAAGTCGTAAGTGTTCAAGGTGCGCATATGCCTCACTGTCAGCCATCGAACCTTGTGCACGTGGCGAGAAGAGATGAGTGGAAAACTCCATCACGCTGGCGGGACGGCTGAGGTCATTGCTGACATCACGAAGTTTCTGCAGGCGCTCTTGGTGATGGTCTTTGATTTGTTGCACGCGTTCACCCACGTTGTGGAATGGAGTTCCATGTGCAGGAAGTGTGATGGACACTTCATTGGCAAAGCGCCCAATCTTGTCAAGGGATTCAAAGAAAAGCGTGAGTGGATCACCGTGCGCGGTGAGGCCGCTGATGTGAGGTGTGATGCTGGGCAAGACATGGTCACCACTTAATAAAGTGCCTGTTTCTGGGTCGAAAAGGCACAAATGGTCATGTGTATGACCCGGTGTGTGGACTGCCATCCATTCGCGTTTCGCGAACTTCATGCGGTCTGTTTCGGCAAGCCGAATCGATGGTTGAGGCACGCGCATGAGTTTGGGAAACGTGCGACCAATGCGTAGACGCACGCGACGTTGCCAAGGAACATCCATTGCCGGACCACCCCACGGCGGTGTATCGAATGGACTGCGCATCATGAGTGCAAGTTCTTCAGCATCAACATCAGGTGGGTCTGTTGGGTCGTAGAAAGTGCGGAAGAGTCGATGCGTGATGATGTCAGCACCAGACTCCGAACGAATACGTTCTGCGCCGCCGTAATGATCGGGATGACTATGCGTGACAATCACCGAGTGAACGCGACGAAGGGGCACACCGATGCGTGAGAGTCGCTCTTGCACTGCAAGCCATGACTCTTTGGTTGGTAGACCTGGGTCAACAACGGCAACACCGCGTTCGTCTTCCAATACGTACATGTTGACGTGACCAAGACCAGTGATGTTGGCGGGAAGTTGCGTGCGCAGAACACCGGGCGCAACTTCAACAATTTCATCAGTCGCCTGCAACTGCTCCGACTTCACGGGACGAGGCGACTGGTCGTTCACTTCTTCTTAGTTTCTTCTGCTGTGCGAAACACTTTGTCGCGATAGAACTTCAACTCTGCGACACTGTCGCGAATGTCATCCATTGCGCGGTGTGTGATGCCTTCGCTCTTGGGACGAGCATGTTCGAGACCAGGATTCCATCGCTTCACGAGTTCCTTGATGGTGGACACATCAACACAGCGGTAGTGCAACCAGTTCTCAATCTCTGGCATGTACTTCGCGAGGAATGTGCGGTCGGTGCGAATGGAGTTGCCGCACAGCGGAATCTTGTTGGGTTCGGGACTGTGTTCTTTGATGAAATCAAGAGTCTGCTGCATCGCATCTGCTTCAGAAATTGTTGAAGTCTTGATCTTCTCCAGAAGCCCGGAGACAGTGTGCATGTTGGTGACGAAGTCGTCCATCTCAGCCATCACTTCATCGGGTTGGTGGATGACGAGATTGGGGCCCTCGGCGATGATGTTCAGGTCGTCATCGGTGACCAAGGTGGCGATCTCCACGATCACGTGGCGGGACTCGTCGAGGCCGGTCATTTCAAGATCCATCCAGATCAACATGGCTGCCCCCTCATTGGGTCAAATCTAGTGTTGAGGGCACGAATGAGAGGCACTAAAGGCCGCATGGCAGGCTGTACAGAGTTCTACAAGGGGGAAATGATGGCTGAATTGAACACGGGGCAGACCGATCTCATTGGGCGCATTGAAGGCAATGTTGCGATTCTCTCGTTCAATCGCCCAGAGGTGAGAAATGCGTTGTCGGAGGGTGTGTACGCAGGTTTTGAGACTGCTCTGCCACAGATTGCAGCGAACCCCAATGTGCATGTCGTGATGGTGACAGGTGAAGGCGGAGCCTTTTGTGCTGGCGGCGATGTGAAGCAGATGAATGCCTCACATGTTGGCGGCGGTTCAGTTGTTGCTGGCTCCAGTATTGAAGACCGAGTGCAAGGTATTCGTCAACGACAGAACTCCGTGAGTGCAGCATTGCGTAAATTGCCGCAGCCAGTTGTTGCAGCGTTGCCTGGCGCAGCGGCGGGTGCAGGTTTGTCGATTGCTCTTGCGGCTGACCTTCGTATTGCGGCAGAGCGCGCTGTTCTTGTCACCGCATTTTCCAACATTGGTGCAAGCGGCGACTTTGGGTCGTCGTGGTTCTTGCCGCGCTTGGTGGGAGAAGCAAAAGCGAAAGAACTCATGTTCATGTCGCCACGTCTCTCTGCAGAAGAAGCCTTTGAAATGGGGTTACTGAATTCAGTGTTACCTGATGACAACTTTGCAAGAGGTGCGCTCATGTGGTGTCAGGAATTGGCAGCACGTGCGCCGATTGCTCTTCGCTATATGAAGGAAAACATCAACCGCGCAGGTGATGTGCAATTGCAAGCAGCTCTCGATGCAGAAGGAACTGCGATGATTCGTACGATGTCAACTGCTGATCATCGCGAAGCTGCTGCCGCATTCGTGGAGAAGCGCGCTCCTCGCTTCACTGGTCAATGACCTCTTCGTCAGCAGCACGCCCACTTGAGGGCATTCGAGTCTTGGACTTCACTCGTGTTTTGTCGGGGCCTCATTGCACGCGCATGTTGTCAGATCTTGGGGCTGATGTCATCAAAGTAGAACCACCTGAAGGCGACCTCACCCGGTTTGCGTTTCCGCGCGTGGGGTCAATGTCGACATACTTCGCACAACAGAACATCGGCAAGAAGAACATCTCGATGGACTTGAAGAAGCCTGAAGCAGTCGAACTCATTAAGAAATTGGTGGCCGAGTGCGATGTTCTCGTCGAGAACTATCGCGGTGGTGTGATGGACAAACTGGGTCTTGGGTACTCGGTGCTGTCAGAAGTCAATCCACGGCTCATTTATGCAGCGATTAGTGGGTATGGGAACACGGGCCCATGGAGCCATCGTCGTGCATATGCCACTGTGGTGAACGCAGAGACAGGTATGACTGGGCTGCAAGCACGTGCTCGTGGTGGACAAGCCACAAATGATCCGCATAGCCATGCCGATGTGTACACCGGCATGGAGACCGCAGCAGCAGTATTGGCTGCGCTGTTTCAACGTGAGAAAACGAATGTTGGTCAATACATCGATGTCTCGATGGCGCAAACGATGTTGTACGTGAATGAACACGTGCAGAACGAATTGTTTGAACATGATGTTCCTGCGGATCAGATTCGTTCTTTCCAGCCGGGTGATTACCCTATTTTGCAAACCGGTGATGGAACGTATGTTGTTGTTAGTGGGCACCCGGCAGAGCGTGGAACGTTTGATCTCTTTGTGAATGCGATGCAGCGGCCGGCCATGTTGGAAGACCCACGATTCACAGATGTGGCAACACGACTACAGAATCTTGATGCGCTGGCACATGAGTTACGTGATTGGGCGCGTTCTATACCGACTGCACAAGAAATTGAAGATGTGATGGCAGAAGCAGGACTCGCAATGGGTGTTGTTCGCACAATGAGTGAACTTGCTGACACGGAGTGGGCAGAAGATCGCAATGTGATTATTGATGCAGATGACAGATACGGCTCCACTTTCCGTGTTCCGAATGCACCGTGGGTGTTTTCAGGTTCCGATGTCAGCACGCGCGGGATTCCAAAGTTCCGTGGTGAAGACAATGCTGAAGTGTTGCAACAACTTGCAGGTGTATCACCAGAAGAAGTGGAACAACTCACTGCTGTGGGTGTGTTGTCGATTCGGTTACCAAAGAAGTAGTAACCGCAGGTCGCTAACGACCTGAATGGCCAAAGCCACCACCACGATTGTTTTCATCAAGTGAGTCAACTTCAGTCCAGGTGACTTCCTCGACACGCTGAATCACCAGTTGTGCAATGCGGTCACCGCGATGGACGTGATACGGACGTGATGCATCGGTGTTGATCAACACCACTTTCAACTCTCCGCGGTAATGCGAATCGATGAGGCCAGGGGCATTCACCACGCTGATGCCGTTGTTGAGTGCGAGTCCACTTCGGGGCAACACAAAGCCCGCAAAACCAAGGGGAATCGCAATGGCGATACCGGTGGGCATGAGGGCACGTCCGCCGCTCGGTGCAAGGACAACATCTTCACGTGCATACAAATCCACACCAGCGTCGCCCTCGTGGGCTTGGCGTGGCAAAGGGAGATCTGTGTCTAAACGTTGAACTGAAATCTCAGGCACAACAACACCTTAGGTGTGGCGATGGGCGCGAGACAATTGAGCGAGTCCTAGAGCAGGAGGTCTGCGTAGAGTTCGAGAGTGTGGACTGGACCGCCGACAAGGAATGACGTGATGCAGGTATCACGCCACTTCGCAGCTTCTTCTTTGATCTTTGCAGGAGGGCCGACGAGGGCAACGTCTTCCACCATTGCAAGTGGAATTGCTGCAGCAGCCTCCGCTTTCTTTCCTGCAAGGTAGAGATCTTGCACTTTGAGTGCAACATCTTCGTAGCCCATACGTGCAAACACTTCAAAGTGGAAGTTGACATCGCGTGCACCCATACCGCCGGCGTAGAGCGCCAAGAATGGTCGCACCATGTCAGCGCATTTCTCGATGTCGTCACCAGGAACAACGGTGAGAACAGCAGCAACTTCAAATCGATCTGCTTTGTTTGCTTCGCCGCTCTTTTCAAAACCTTTTGCAAGACACTCGCGATAGTACGCATCCTCTTTTGGACTAAAGAAGAGAGGAAGCCATCCATCGCATATCTCTGCTGACAGCGCAACGTTCTTTGGTCCTTCAGCACCGAGATAGATAGGAATCTCTGTGCGACGCGGATGAATTGTGCTCTTCAGTGGTTTACCGAGACCGGTGCCGCCTTGATACGGCATGTTGTAGAACTCGCCTTGGAAATCAATGGGCGCCTCACGCTTAATGATCTGACGCACAATGTCGACGTACTCGCGTGTACGTGCCAGTGGCTTCGGATACGGCTGGCCGTACCAGCCTTCCACGACTTGTGGCCCCGATGCACCGAGACCAAGAATGAATCGTCCGTTGCTGAGATGATCCATTGTCATCGCAGCCATTGCAGTAGCTGCCGGTGTACGAGCGCTCATTTGAACAATGGATGTTCCTAGGCGAACGTTCTCTGTGTGTGCGCCCCACCATGCAAGTGGTGTGAGCGAATCACTTCCGTAAGCCTCTGCAGTCCAGACACTGTCGTATCCGAGACGGTCAGCTTCCTTGATTGATTCCAGTGCACCTTGAGGAGGGCCGCTGCCCCAGTAGCCAGTGTTGTATCCGAGTGTGACGTGACCGTTTGCCATCCCTTGAATCTAATTCACGGGTCCATAGATCTAAATCATGCGGGGAATCAGTAGCTGAAAACCTGATTACTATTCCTTCACGTCCACGATTGAGAACGAGCGCTCAAACCCATTTCTTGAGGGCAATCTGGCCCCGTGTGCGCAAGCAATCACAGAGGACCCCATCGAAGCCGTTCATGTTCCGGTGCGAATCCCTAATGGATTCCACGGCAACTGAATTGCTGACTAAGAACTACGCCGAATAGAGCGGCGAGGAGTTCTTCAACAGCCTCGTCATCATTGTGAGACTCGCAATGGGTGCACTGTCTGGCTCACCAGCGATACGTGCTTCCGTGGTGTACCACAGCACTTCTGTCTTGGGTGTGTCCGATACATCCAAGACATGACCAGTCACGGTGTATTCAGTGTCCAGCATCAATGGGCCGTTGTGGTGGCGGATTTCAATTGCACCGTAGAGACCGACAAACTCACCGCATTCCTTCTCGATGGTTTCAGTCATTCCTGCCACGAGAACACGACACGATGTGAGTGGAGAACAGATAGGCCCGCCCCATGGCGAATCGCTGACATACCAATCAAGTGGTGATGTCATGACTCCGCGCGAGTGACGAAGAATCTGATCATTGCCGGGTGCGCGTCGTGTGATGGTTTCCAATGGCCGGCCAGGATTCGCATGACGCAACATCTTGAGAGTGGATGCATCAACGGAGCGTCGGTCGCGTGAATACAAAGCTGTTGGCTGCGACGTGTTACCCACGCTTGCAGTTCCTTCTGCAACTGTGATTCCTTCGGGTGTGTGCATACGGGCAGCAATCTGAGCGTTGTGCAATGGAGTCTGTGACTCGCCAATGTCGAGTGTTGCCTCCACAGGTTCAGCATCTGCAGTTGCATGCATGAAATACATGCTGAGAGAACCGGTCTCGCACCATTGCTGACCAAATGCAGAGTTCAAGATTCCCCCGAACTGTTCAAGGTGAATATCACCCGCAACTGTTCCAGCACGGAAACCCAACTCTGTTGCTGTCGCATCATCATGAATGCTGCCCTTGGAGTTGATGGAAAGATTGCGTGGATTGCACACGCCGCTTGTAATCAGTGTCATGTCAGTTCTTTGGAATGTCTTTGAAAGGAGTCTTCGGATCGGTCTGAGCATCTTTGGGCAAGCCGAG
>CAEZWJ010000017.1_pt1 | contig 27297 bp, 25 predicted proteins | sample 7264931 | NCBI WGS metagenome assembly CAEZWJ01 (sample SAMEA6813876, study PRJEB35770) | freshwater metagenome | biome: Freshwater; feature: Freshwater reservoir; material: water | place: Czech Republic | collected 2017-06-27 | depth 0.5m m | reverse complement strand
GAGCCCAAGGGGCCGTAGTCGTACGACGAGCGAAACCCGCCGTAGATCTCAGCGCTGGGGTACACAAACCCGCGGCGCTTGCACAGATTAACGATCTGGTCGAGGTCTTTGGCTGGCATAGAAATACAAGCCTACAAGTGACGGTCGAACACGCCGAGGCTTCTTAAACGTCGTTCAAGATGAGCCTCCATGGCCTCCATCGCAAGATGGTTCACTTCATTGACAGCCATTGATTCAGGCATTGCGAGGGCTTCATTCATCCGTCCTCCCAAAATCAATCGAATAATGGCGAGAGACGGGGCAGAAATAGGCACTCCGGTGCGACATGAACCGCAGTGAGCGCCACCTTCAACAACGTCGAACGAGACCAACTCACCCTCTTCCCCGCATGCGACACAGACATCCAACTGCGGCGTATATCCCTCAATGGAGAGCAGGCGCCAGAAGAATGCCGCAAGCATCAAGGGAGCAGGACGTTCGTCCAATGCATGGAGCGCTCGCGACAAAAGCTCATACAAATGCTGTACTGGCTCTCGATCAGGAGTGATTTTGTTCATTGCTTCCACCATCGAGAGCCCTTGACGAAGTCGATCAAAATCATCACGCAACCGCTGGTGCGCATAGATGAGTTTGACTTGGTCAACAGTGTCGAGCTCTCGACCTGACCTCAACGAGATATCAACATGACTCATGGGTTCGAGTCGTGCACCAATCGACGACTTCGTCTTTCGCACACCCTTAGCGACAGCTCGAATCTTTCCGTGATTCTCTGTCAGCAAAACAACAACACGGTCGGCCTCGCCAAATTTGTACGACCCCAACACGACGGCCTTGTCGCGATACACACTCACGAGTCGAGACCACCGAAACGACGGTGACGACGATTGAAATCATCAATCGCTAATTCAAGATGACTCGCGTCGAACTCCCACCAAGACAAGTCAATAAACACAAGTTCGCTGTATGCGAGTTCCCACACCATTGATTCGGGAATCTGGTTTGCTGGACCCATTACGACAACCAAGTCGGGCTCTTGCACTGCGGGGAACAGGATCGCATCGGACAACAACACATCATCAACAGAATCCGGATCAACACCCTTCACTCTCAATGCCTCAACAGTTTCGGCAAAACGACGATGACCGTCAGAACGTGGATCAACAATGATTCGTGGACCATCTCCCATCTGCCACACAAAGCGTGTCCCATGGACAGCATCAACAGTTGACATGAATGGCAAGGCCGACATCATCTGGGCATACCGCTCGTACTCGGCGGGAGTGAACTCAGCCCCATGATGAGGCAACAACGTGACCCAGTGTGCACCTTCGACGCCTGCGCCCTTAGCCAAAGCCTTCAGCCGCGACATCCAGTCGTCCTGGGGCATCTCCAACCACTCAGCAGGTGTACCCGCAGAGACAACAACATGGTCTAAGCCATTTTGTTGGGAATCACCGGAACTGGTCACCTTTCCATTCTCCCATGTTGAAGACCCCTGACCGCTAGCACTTCTCCGACACCTCCCCTTACTAGGGTGGAAGGACCATGTCCGCTTCTGTTTCGAACCATCCCCTTCATGTGGCCTGCATCATGGACGGCAATGGTCGTTGGGCTCGTCGACGCGGTCTACCCCGTACAGATGGTCACACGGCCGGTGAAGAGGCGCTCGCAGAAGTAGTTCGGTCGGCTGCTGCCCGTCAAGTGGGCTGGCTCACGGCCTTTGGGTTCTCCACTGAAAATTGGGTTCGTCCCCGCACAGAAGTGCGCCACATTCTGTCTCTTCACCGCAAACTCTTCTCACGAACCGAAGAGATGAACCGCAACAACGCCCGCACACGCTGGATTGGTCGACCATTCTCAGACAAAGGTGCTCGCACACCTGTGCTCGTCCAGAAGGCAATCACAAAAGCCATCGCTGATACGTCTGGCAATACTGGCCTCTCTGTCACCATTGCGTTTGATTACGGCAGCCGCGCCGAATTGGTGCGAGCATCGCGTCTCGCAATGTCACAAGGTGTCGTTACTCCCTCTTCCATCCAGGCCAACTTGTATGACCCTGAGATGCCTCCCGTTGATCTCTTGGTGCGCACGTCAGGAGAAGCACGCATCTCCAATTTCATGCTGTGGCAGATCAAAGGTGCTCACATCTATTTCACCGAACGTCCGTGGCCCGATTTCAATCGTCAAGAATTTGATCAAGCGATCGCATCCCTCACGGGATCACCCGCATGAGCGGCTCACTCGCTGGCAAAGAAGCAATTGCAGCACTGCGCCAAGTCACCTCGTCGTTTGATGGTGCAGAAGAGCGTCAAGGCCAGATCGACATGTCTCATGCCATCGCCGAGTCATTGGCTTCAGGCCGTTCCATCATCGTGCAAGCAGGGACCGGCACGGGAAAGTCTCTCGGATATCTCGTCCCCGCCATTCTCTCCGGTGAGACCGCTGTAGTCGCCACAGCGACAAAAGCTCTCCAAGATCAACTGAACAGCAATGACCTTCCTTTGCTGGAAAAGCATCTCGGTATTCCATTCACTTGGGCCGTAGTCAAAGGTCGCAGCAACTACGCATGTCTTCAACGAATCAATGAAAGAGCCGACAAGTCAGCACAACTTGAATTTGAAGAGACGTCCGATCGTGTCAACAAAGAGATTGATGAACTGATTGCTTGGTCAAAGAAAACCAAGACAGGAGATTTCGAAGAACTGCCTCGCATCCCTTCCGACCGCGCAAAACAAGCAATCAGCGTCTCGACAGATGAATGCCCAGGAAAGAGCAGATGCCCTGTTGGAGCCAACTGTTTCGCTGAACGAGCTCGTGACGCAGCGTCAACCGCAAATGTCGTCGTCGTCAATATCGCTCTGTACGGGGCACACATTGCCAGCAGTGGCAACATTCTCCCGGAGCACAAAATCGTCATCTTTGACGAAGCGCACCAGTTGGAGTCCTCACTGAGCGATGCGGTGGGTATCCAACTCACCAACGGTCGGGTCTCCTCTTTTGCATCATCAGTACGACGCGTCATTGCAGACCCCATGGTCACGAATCGTCTTGAGGAACTTGGACTTCGCTTCTCCGGTGCGATTGGACCGCATGTCGGCAATCGTCTGCAGCGCCCACTGCCATCGAGCATCGTCGAGAACATGTCTCTTATCCGTATCGAGGTCGCAACCATCATCAACGCACTTCGAGAACTCAAGACTGACAACGAACCAACACAGCAACGCATCTATCGCGCCCAAACTCAGGGCACGCGCCTTACTGAAAGCCTCGACATCGCACTGGGATCATTCGAAGGGTATGTGGCGTACGTTGAGGGCAGCGAAGAGCGACCAATTCTTCGCATCACTCCCCTCCACATCGGCGAAGTACTCGCCACGAATGTTTGGAACGAACACACTGCTGTCCTCACATCAGCCACGGTTCCGCACTCAATGCCAGAACGCGTAGGACTGCCTCTCGACGGCACTGAAGTTCTCACAGTCGATAGTCCCTTTGACTACGAGAAGAATTCGATTCTGTATTGCTCCCGATTCTTCCCCGAGGTGAAGTCACCCGAGTACAAAGAGTTCTTGTACGACGAGATGGAAGCACTGATGACTGCTGCAGGTGGTCGCACATTGGCTCTCTTCACCAGCAATGCAGCGATGTATGCAGCCATTGATGCCATGCGTGAACGCGTTCCGTTCCCCATTCTCGGGCCAAAGGATTATCCGCGTCAAACACTCATTGACATGTTCAATGCAGATGAGCCCACGTGCATCTTTGCTTCACAAGGCTTCTTCCAAGGTGTTGATTTTCCTGGCAGAACATTGTCGCTTGTCATTTTGGACAAACTCCCATTCCCTACTCCGACGGATCCTCTTCTTGAAGCTCGTCGTGACGCCATCGGACGAGATAAGTCATTTGGCGAGATCGATCTGCCCATGGCAGCAACCTCATTGGCGCAAGCGGCCGGCCGTCTCATTCGCACCGACACAGACCGTGGGGTTGTCGCCGTGTTCGACAGCCGTTTGGCAACAGCCAAATACAAGTGGACTCTCATCAACGCCATGCCACCGATGAACAAAACTCGGGAACGCCCTGTTGTTGAACAGTTCCTGCGTGACATCACCCAGGACTAGAGATAAAGACGACGGTTTTAGTAACCGAGACGTTCGAGGCGGTCGGGCCGCTGCTGCCAATCTTTTTCTACAACAACATGAAGTTCGATGTAGGCGCCTGGTGGCATTTGAGCACGAACCTTCTGGCCCACCGACTTCAACAGTTCGCCACCTTTGCCGATGACCATGCCTTTTTGGCTTTCCCTCTCGACAAGAATCTCGCAGCGAACCTTTGGCCATTCCCATTCAGTTACGCGAGTGGCAACCGAATACGGGAGCTCATCTTTCAAGACAGCAAGAAGCTGTTCGCGAACAAGTTCAGCCACCCACTGTGCTTCTTCTGTATCCGAAATCATTTCGGGCGGATAGTACGCAGGACCCTCGGGCATCTTGGCAAGTAAGGCAGCCAACAGCTCGGGCACTCCTTCACCGGTTCGTGCAGAGACAGGGAAATACTCAGCGGCTTGCAACACAGAAGTGGCTTGCAATTGAGAGATCATCTGCTCACGTGTCGCACGGTCAGATTTATTGACAATGACAAAGGCGTTGCGCACATCAATGTGATCGGCCACCCATTGATCGCCACGACCAAACGGTTTACACGCATCGATTAACAGACATACAACATCAACGTCCTTGACACTGTCGAGAGCAGTGGCATTCACGCGCTCGCCTAAAGCAGTCACTGGCTTATGAATGCCCGGTGTATCAACAAAGACGATCTGTGCATCATCACCGTGGTGCACACCGCGCACACGCGTACGTGTTGTTTGAGGCTTATTGGAAACAATGGAGACCTTCTGGCCACAGATGGCGTTCAGCAATGTTGACTTACCAACATTTGGTCGACCAACAAAGGTCACAAAACCGCTCCGCACATCTCTCAGGGTAGTTGCAAATGATGCCCATGCCTTGCATGAAGGTGCAACACTTGTTCATGGCCAGAAATGATTTTTCGCAGCTCGACTTTCGTAAGTGGTTTGACCGAATGCAACCGCAAACAGTTTCCATCGCAACATGGCTGTTGTACATCGACGGTGCTTTTAATTTTCTTCACTTCTTAGATAAGAACGAGATTTACGGATACTGGCGCGTTACAGGTGGTCCTGTCGCAATCTTGGCGCTGCTCTTCGTGTTGTGTTACCCCGCTGGTGGATTCTTGATGGCCAATGGAAAGAAACTCGGCTGGGTCCTCGCCTTGGCTGCGTCTTTCTCACCATTTGTCTTACGACTGATTTGGAAACTGGATAATCCATACCCAGGCATCACTGTTCAGGACATCATTTTTGGCTCGTCGTACATCAACTTCATGTTTGAAGCAGCGTTGTGTGCCCTTCTGCTACACACAATGACGCGGAACTACGTGAAGGCCTGGCTCCGTTAAGACGAGTGCCTGCCTGCTGTGCCACACTGAAGGCATGGCACGTCATATCGAAAACCTTGCAGCACTGAAAGCCCTCGTGGGCGAACACATCGGTTACTCCGAATATCTAGAGATTGATCAAGCGCGAGTACAACTCTTTGCTGACGCCACAGGTGACCAGCAGTGGATCCACACAGACCCAGAGCGCGCAAAGGCACAGTCCCCCTTTGGCGGCCCCATTGCCCACGGCTATCTCACACTGTCTCTTGGACCAGTTCTTCTTCCGCAGATCTTCTCTGTCGGAGGCATCGCAATGGGCGTGAACTATGGCGCGAACAAAGTTCGTTTCATGTCACCAGTTCCAGTGGGCTCACAGCTGCGCGCAGGAGTCAAAGTTCTTGCCGTTGATGACATCAGCGGCGGAGCTCAAGTAACCCTTGAGACCACATTTGAAGTTGAGGGTGCTGCAAAGCCTTCTTGCATCGCAGAAGTGATCTTCCGCTACTACTCAGCGTAAGAAGACCATCTTCACCGATACTGCGTCAGCGGAAGTTCGGGATGACCTTCTTCGCAAACAATTCAATTGTTTCTGTGTTCGGATAGTCCGGGCACCAAGGAATGAAACCTGTACATCCAGCATCGAGATACTTCTGAATCTTTTCGCTGACCTGATCAGGCGTTCCAACAAGGGCTTTCTCGCGCCATTCCTCTGGAGACAAGCCCCATGCACTTTTCGGAGTGACCTCGAGAATTTCCTTCTCAGTCTCACGGATGAACACTTCGCTCGAGATGGTTTTGCGGATTGTCGCCTCGTCTCGCCCGACTATTTTGCAGTGCTCTTGCAAGATGCCGCGCTTGCGCGTGAACTCTTCGAGTGAACTGCCGAAGTTCGACACGTCAGCATGCTGGGCAACAACTCGCAGTGTCAGTTGTTCGCCGCCGCCACCAATCCACACAGGAGGTGTTGGTTGCTGAAGGGGCTTCGGATCACATTGTGCTCGAGACATTTTGTAGTACTTGCCGTCATACGTTGTCTCTGCCTGAGTCCACATTGACTTCACAATCTCAATGGTCTCTTTCAGCATTCCGATGCGGTCAGAGGGCTTCGGAAACTCGTATCCGTATCCCCTGAATTCGTTCTCGTACCAGCCGGCACCAATACCCCAGTCGAGTCGCCCACCAGAGATGACATCAAGGGTTGAAGTGATCTTGGCCAGAAGGCCAGGATTGCGGTAGCCATTACAACCCACCATTTGCCCAAGACGAATGGTCGAGGTGCGCTGTGAGATAGCTGCCATCGTCGTCCAGCACTCAAACACCGCTTCTTGAGCGGGCTTTGGCACATTGTGAAAGTGGTCGTAGACCCAAATCGAATCGAAACCCAGTTCTTCGGCGAGCACTGCTATTTCGACAGACTTGTTCCACTTCGCTTCGGCACCTTCAATGCCAGCGAGTTCCATTTTCCATCCTTGTGGGATGAAGACGCCAAAGATCGGTGAGTGGGAATTGTTAGACATTGTCCCTCCTTCGTCGCTGAGGTTATCGTTCATAGATGTCCGAGTTTCCACCAGCAGTCCTAGGTATCGCCGAAATCTTGGAGGCGATTGCAGCAACAAGACCCGACCAGGAATGTCTCATCTTTCGAGACAAGAGATTGACCTGGAATGACATCAACCTGCGCACCCGCCAGTTAGCGAACTACCTCGCTTCTCAGGGTCTTGGTTGCCATACCGAGCGGGAGAAGATCGCCGGATGGGAGACAGGTCAAGACCACTTGGCCATTTATCTTCACAATGGCAATGAGTACCTCGAATCAATGCTCGGTTCATGGAAGGCTCGCGTCGCTCCATTCAATGTGAACTATCGATACGTTGCTGAAGAGCTTCAATATCTCCTCACAGATTCGAAGGCGACTGCGTGTGTTGTGCATTCCCGATTCGCTCCACTCTTGCAAGAGGTACGAGGCAATCTTCCAAACTTGCGGGTCATCATCCAGGTCCCTGATACCAGCGGCAACCCACTACTCGACGGAGCCATTTGGTATGAAGATGCACTTGCGCAGTCATCTACTGACAAGCCCGCTGCCGGATACAACGGAGATGATCTCTACATTCTTTACACCGGCGGCACCACAGGTATGCCCAAGGGCGTGCTCTGGCGTAATGCTGACGCAGTCGTTGAGTGCTTCGGCGGCTCAAAGACCGCACAGACAATCGATGAGTTCATCGCAGAAGCCAACGTTGGCCTTCGATCGTTAACAAGCCCACCATTTATGCACGGCGCAAGCCACTGGATAGCAATGCGTACGTGGCTTTCTGGTGGAACTGTCATCGTGCAGTCACAGACCGATCGACTTGACGCTGATGATGTGTGGGACACCGTGGAAAGAGAGAAGGCATCATTTCTTCTCATCGTCGGAGATGCATTCGGCCGCCCATTGCTCGATGGCCTGAAGAACAACACTCGCGATCTCTCATCTCTGGGAATGGTTCTGTCGGGTGGAGCCGCTCTGTCGTCCAACCTGAAGGATGAATTCCTGCAGCATCTCCCTGCAATCATGATGGTCGATGGCCTTGGGTCGTCAGAGGCTGGTGGACAGTTGTCGCAAGTCAGTGCTGGCAGCTCTGCGGGCACAGGCACCTTCCCATATGCGCCGCAGAACCACATTTTGTCCGAAGACCTCAGCACTGTGCTTGAGGCTGGTCACGAAGAATTGGGTTGGCTTGCCAAGAGCGGACGCCTGGCGCTTGGTTACCTCAACGACGAAGCGAAGACCAAGAAGACCTATCCGGTCGTGCAAGGTGTTCGTTATGTGGTTCCTGGCGATAGAGCCAGACTCACTGCAGACCTCATGATTGAGCTGCATGGACGCGATTCGGTCACCATCAACTCTGGTGGCGAGAAGATCTTTGCTGAAGAAGTTGAGGCGGCCATCAAGTTCCACGACTCTGTCTACGACTGCGTCGTCACAGGTCGTCCGAGCGAGCGTTGGGGCAACGAAGTGGTTGCAGTTGTGCGACTAAAAGATGGACATCCACAAGATGTTGCATCGCTCCTCGCTGAAGCAGAGAATCACATCGCGCGATACAAACTGCCCAAAGAAATCATTTTCGTGGACAGCATTCTTCGCTCACCCGCCGGAAAAGCCGATTACCGCTGGGCAAAGCAAGTCGCTATCGAGCCCAAATCGTAGAAAGAAGTACCGAGTGTCCGCATCAATCTGGGTCACGAACCCTTCCAAAGAGAATGAAAACAGAATCAAGATGACTTGGGACCTTGAGGATCAGGTGGTTCTATCTCTTCCATCTGGCGAGGAGATTGTTTGGTCTATTCAAGAAGACAAACCTGTGTTCGAGACGTTGCACGGAACACTTTATGTTCGGTGCAAGTTCCGCAGACTGCATGGCGCTGACTCCGTTTCAGTTGAGACACTAAGTACATGGCAGACACAGTTCTTCTTTGAAGAACCAGAAGCAGAGGTCGAAGAGGAACAAATAGATGTGGCAAAGTACGCCAGACTGCTAGCGGACGGTTTGATTTCTTTAGAAGACTTCAATCTGCTCACTAAACAGTCAGCATCTACGACAACACCATCTCCAGAAGATGATGATCAAAACCAAATTGATCCGATGTATGAAGAGTTTGTTCTTGCGATAGATGCCTGCTGGCCGGACACAGTGCAAAGAAGTGTTGACCTTTTTGGTCGCGTGACAATATCTGGAGTTCCCAAGAAGGTGGATCGGTATTTCATAGAAGTCAAGCTCAAGCAAGAAAAGAACACGTTCGATAGATCTATCAGCACTGCGAGTGGACTCGTCTGGTTGGCATTGGAATTCGGCGAGGGAATCAAGCTGGACGGGCTGCCGAAGACCTACATAGGTGGATACATGCAAGGAGCAGCAGGATTTCCAGTTCTCACAAAATTCTTCGAGAAAGAACTGAGAAAAGGAAAAAGATCAAAGGAAACAAACCTGATCATTCAGCGTTATCGCGATGACATCAGAAGAAGACAGTCCAAGATAAGGATGTTCACTTCAAAAATCGGCTGGACAGGCATCGACTTCTTCTAGCGCTTACAGCGGCAGATCGCCGGTTGCTTTCCGCGTGGTGCCATCATCGGTAAACGCCTTGATGGTGTTCTCGGCAATGCGCATCTGGTGAATCTCATCGGCACCGTCAGCAAAGCGTGCCCAACGAGCATTCTGCATCATGCTTGCAAGCGGCGTATCGGTTGAATAGCCGAGTGCACCGTGCACCTGAATGGCCCGGTCAATGATGCGGTTCAAGCTGTTTGCTACGAAGTGCTTGGCCATTGACACTTCCGTGCGGAAATCTTCACCTTTGTCAATCTTGTATGCGGCATGAAGAATCATCAGCTTGCACTGGTACAACTCCATCGCACTGTCTGCGATCATCCACTGCACACCTTGCTTCTCTGCGAGAAGTGAACCGTGCGAATAACGATTTAGCGAACGATCCACCATCATGTCGAGCGCAGTCTCGGCTTGTGCCACCCAGCGCATGCAGTGCGCAAGACGTGCGGGTCCAAGACGGTACTGACCAAGGCGATGACCATTCCCGCGTCCACCGAGAATCTGTGAGTCATGAACACGAAGATCTTCAATCACAATCTCAGAGTGGCCAGTGGAGCCGTGCATCGTCTCCACTTCACGCACATCGTTCCAACCTGGCGTTGGCAAATCAATAAGGAACGCCGTGTTCGCACCGCGAGAACCTGGCGGTACGTCCATCTCTGTGCGAGCAATGAGAATTGCAAACTTGGCACGACGAGCGCCAGAGATAAACCACTTGTGACCATTGATGATCCATTCATCACCATCTTTTATTGCGTGAGTTTGGATTAAGGTGGGGTCAGATCCTGCGACCTCTGGCTCCGTCATCGCGAAACATGATGATGACGTGCCCTTCAGCAATGGCTTCAGGTACTTGTCCTTCTGCTCATCGGTTGCCCAATGATGAAGAGTGTGCATGTTTCCTTCGTCGGGCGCATTGCAATTAAACACCCACGGACCCACGCGAGTCTTTGCCGCTTCCGCCTGCACCATTGCAAGCGCAACGTGACCAAGACCCATGCCGCCTACTTCTTTTGGCATATGAGGAAGCCACAATCCGGCTTCGACGGCCTTGTGACGAAGCTCAATCAGATCTTTGATGTAGGCAGCCCGCATCTCAGGCTCCATCTCGTCCCGATGACCATATGGCTCCATCGCAGGCTTAATGACGTTGTCGACAAAGTCGCGGACCTTCTGGCGTACGGCTTCATGTTCTGGAGCAAGTGTGAAATCGATCATCTGGCGTCTCCCCTGTTGACACTGAGTTCGTTCATTCTTATGCCCCGTGACCAATGACAGCGAGTCAAGTTGCAATAGTCAGCGACACCACCGCTTAGCCTTACGAGTGTGAACACCCCAGAGAAGTCCCCAAAGCCCACCTGGGACACGGCTGAGCTACCCCAAGGGGATGCCAAGGCACAAATGGTCCGCAACATGTTCGACGCCATTGCACCTCGATACGACCTCGTCAACAGGGTGATGACCTTCCGTTTGGACACTCGCTGGAGACGTCGTGCCGTTCGAGACCTCAAGTTGGCTCCGGGGTCACGCGTGCTTGACCTTGCAGCAGGAACTGGTGATCTGTGCATTGACCTTCGCAAAGCAGGTCTCTCACCCATCGCAATGGATTTGTCCTACGGCATGTTGGCCAATGACCGAAGCGGAGCGCCACGGGCACAAGCCGACATCTTGCGTCTTCCCGTCCCTGACCATTCGGTGGACGGAATCATCTGTGGCTTCGCCTTGCGAAACCTTGTTGACCTTCAACAGTTCTTTGCTGAATGTGCGCGAGTTATCAGACCTGGCGGTCGCATTGCACTGCTTGACGTCGGAGTCCCACACAACCCCATCATCCGTTTCGGCAACAACATCTACTTCGGCAAGATTGTGCCGAAGATTGGTGCACTGTTAAGCGACGGACCTGCCTACCGTTACTTGCCGAAGAGCATTGTGTACTTGCCAGACAGAAATGTGATGGAAAAGATGTTGCAGGATGCGGGATTCAGCGATGCACAACACTCTCAACTCTCTGGTGGGCTCACGCAGCTCATGGTCGGAACTCGCAATTCATGATTCACCGCACTGTTCGGATTGACACATCGTTTGACCTCAACAATGTGTGTGCTGGAGACGGGCTTCTTTTTGTTCGCGATGGCGTTGGTTACGCAGCTCGCGAAGTGCATTTCACTGGCGACGACCCTGCAACTCGAAAGCAACTGAGCGATTCAATCCACAGCGGACATAACTCCGCAATTGACCTCCCCGCAATTGGTCCCATTGCATTTGGCACTATTCCATTTCTTCCTCACGAACCGTCGAACTTCGTTGTTTCTGCTGCGACCTTTGCCAAGCGAGCAGATGGAACGCACACACTCACTCTCGTCGGTCACACCATTGACGAAGTTGATGATCTTGCAATTGCACGCGCCCTTCGCGCTGCAACAGAGGCGCGCCCACCACGACCCTCGAGTAACTCCTTTCGAGTCGGTGCACGGACTCCAGTCGGTCGTTATCTCGATGCAGTGACACTTGCTCGTGATGCTGTCCGCAACGGACTCATTAAAAAGGCTGTCATCGCTCGTGACATCGAAGTTCATGCAGATGAACCCATTGATGTCCACAGCGTCCTCCTTCGGCTTCGTGCATCTTTCGGGAGTAGTTACCGATTCTGTATCGGCAACATGATCGGTGCTTCTCCCGAATTGCTGATCGAGGTTGCAGATCGCGAAGTTCGCAGTCGTCCCCTTGCAGGAACAACACCGCGTACGGGTGACCCAGACACTGACAAGCAACTGGCAGATGAGCTTGTCTCCAGTACCAAGAATCAAGTCGAACATCGTGTCGTCGTCGACATGGTCCACGACACTCTTCTGCCGTTCTGTTCCTACCTTGACTGGGAGGCCGAGCCGTCCATTGTCACGGTGGCCAATGTTCAGCACTTGGGCACCTACATCGAAGGCGCCCTCACCGAGCCCACGGCGCATGTCATGACACTGTTGAAGGCCCTGTGCCCTACACCAGCCCTCGGAGGATTTCCTTCGGAGACGGCAATCGAATTCATTACGGACAATGAACCGATGGAACGCGGCAATTACGGCGGAGCTGTTGGCTGGATGGATGCAAATGGCAACGGAACTTTTGCTGTCACCATTCGATGTGCAGAACTCTCTGAAGACAGACGAACAGCACGTCTCTTCGCAGGTGGCGGCATCGTTGCTGAAAGCAATCCGTACGCAGAACTTGCAGAAACTCAAGCAAAGTTCCAAGCAATGCTCTCGGCAATTGTTAGGCCGTAGCGCTCTCCACCGCGTTCATAACAGAGGCATTCAGTGCGTCATGTTGGGAAACGTTGACCGACCGGTCAAAAGGCACTTCAATCAACATCGTCCCGGGAGCGTGCAATGCTTCAGCAAGGCTCGCTGCATGAGTGGCACGCTTGAAGGGCACACCGTGTGCATACGCCAAATGTTCAAAGGCAACACCATGTGGCGTGCCATAGAGAAGTTCAAACGTTGCATTATCGACTACGCCAGCCTGAGGCAGGAACGAGAAAATGCTTCCACCATCGTTATTGGTGACAACCACTTTGAGATCGATCTCTCTTTGCATCAAGGCCCACAAACCATTGGAGTCATGCACGCATGCAACGTCGCCTAGCAGCACAGTTGTTGGTACTCCTGTTCCTAGAGCAACACCAACAGCAGTACTAATGACGCCGTCAATGCCGTTGGTTCCTCTATTGGAGAAAACCTGAACTCCGGGGGTCACAGAGCCGAACCATTCCACATCCCTGATGGGCATAGATGAAGAGATCACGAGATTGTTCCCTTGCTGGGAAGATGTCGTCACAACACGAGCATTGGTGGGCTCGGACCAATTACTTGTGCACCAAGCGTCAATTGCTTTCTGCGCAGCAGTCTCTGCCGCAGTCCAATCCGACAACCACCCCTCGACAGGCTTTGTAACCATCGTTGCAAGAACACCGGACGTTGCTGCAATGTCTCCGATAAGGGTCAATGCGACTGCATGGTCGGGGTCGACCACCATTTCTGTGTTCTGCAGTTGAACAACAACAGTTCCACTGCGCTGAATCCATTGAGCCGTGACCTTTGATGCAGCAGGCTCGCCCACGCGAATCACAACCTCTGGGAAATGCGAATCTGCAAACTGCGTGGACCGCAGGACGGGATCAAATGCAACGACAATGTTTTCGTCGCACTCACGAAGATCGCTCCGCGCATCAGCAAAAACAGGCCACCCCAAGTTCTTCGCCAGTTGCAACACTTCTGATGTTGAACCACGGCCAGCAAGAATGACTCCTCGTTTTCCATTCACTGCATCGAATATCGGCATCACATCAACAGGTGACACGGTGCTCGCTCGAACAACGCGGGCAGAAGTGGCACTCTTTCGATCTGGTAGCGACGATGCCACTCCCACAAGTGGCTCCCGGAAAGGAAGATTGAAATGAACAGGGCCTGGACGTGTACCCGTCGATGAGTTGACACAACGAGATGCAAGTGAGCGCCACGACGAAGCAGCATCCATGGATGGCACACCCGGATCATGGAACCAACGAACAGCTCCCCCAAACAAATTGGTCTGCTCGATTGTCTGAGGAGCTCCCACGTCTCTCAATTCAGGAGGACGATCAGCGGTGCACACAATCATCGGAACATTGCTCTGATGAGCTTCCACCACGGCTCCATGAAAGTGGGTCGCTGCTGTTCCCGATGTGCACAACAGCACTGCTGGTGTCTTTGTAGAGAGGCCAATACCGAGAGCGGCGAATGACGCACTTCTCTCATCATGAAAGAGATGAACTCGAATCTCTGACCGCGCAGCTAGGGCAATTGCCAATGGCGTAGACCGGCTTCCCGGCGCCACCACGTCGTGGCGAACCCCAGAATGAATCCATTCGTCGACCAAAGTGGCGCAGAATGTTGATGCGGTGTCGCCAATAGAACTCATGTCACCTATCGTTGCACTTGTGCGCGTAGAAATCTGGTCCGACGTTGTGTGCCCATGGTGCTTTATAGGAAAGCGCCGTTTTGACAATGCCGTCGCCCAACTGCGAGAGAAGGGCGTCACAGAGCCTATTGAGATTGTCTTCAAGGCGTACCAATTGGACCCCACAGCCCCTGTTGGTGCCCCTACCCCTGTGGTTGATGCCTATGCGAAGAAGTTTGGCGGTCGGGAGCGCGCAGAGCAGATCCTCCAGCACGTCACATCTGTCGCCGCCGGTGATGACATCACCTTCAATATGGACATCGCTCTAAGAGCCAACACCATTTTGTGCCATCGCGCGCTCCATTGGGTTCTCGAGAATCATGGAGCTGAAGCACAAGTGACCTTCAAAGAAAACCTGCTGTCTGCCTATTTCACTGAAGGGCTCGATGTCGGGGACATGGAAGTTGTTCTGTCTCGTGCCGCCGAATGTGGCTATGACGTAGATGCCATTCGAACATGGCTTGAGAGCGGTGGCGGACTCGCGGAAGTACAACAAGATATTCAAGGGGCGATTGACAGAGAAGTCACAGGAGTTCCAGCCTTCTTTATAGATGACAAATACTTCATTCCCGGTGCACAAGAAACTGATGTTTTTGTGAAAGTACTTGAGCGAATTCTCTCCTTGTGAAGCTTGCAACACTCGTCCACGGAACAGGTGCACCGTTTACTTTTCTTCACGGATTCACGCAGACCAAAGAGTCATGGCTACCAGTTCTGGAATCACTCAACCTTCCGATTGAAGCAACACTCATTGATTGCCCCGGTCACGGTGAGTCGCCGACACAAGGTCGCACCCTCCCAGAAACCGCCAACGACGTTGCCGAGTCCACGCGTTCAGGCATTCTCGTTGGCTATTCCATGGGGGCACGCATTGCACTTCACATGGCACTGCAGTTTCCAGACCTCGTGCAGGGTCTAGTTCTCATTAGCGGCACACCTGGACTACGTTCAGAATCAGAACGCAATGACAGACGAGCATCTGATGAGGCCTTAGCCACTCACATCGAAAACATCGGTATGGAAAAGTTCATTCCTGAATGGTTGTCCAATCCTATGTTTCAGGGTCTTCCAATTGACCTCGCAGACATTCCACGACGTTGCAGCAATACAGAACGTGGACTCGCCGATTCATTGCGATTCGCCGGGACAGGAACTCAAGAATCTTTGTGGGACAGTTTGGAATCTCTTGCAATTCCAGTCCTGGTTGTCACGGGCGACAAAGACGAAAAATTCACGCAGATTGCTCGAGAGATGATCCCAATGATCTCACAAGCAGAACATCACGTGATGAACCATGTTGGCCACACCTGTCATCTTGAAGATGTGCGACAGTTTTGTGATGTGTTGGAAAACTGGTTTCTACGCCTGTAGCGCGATCACGATTCCCACAGTAAATGTGACCGCAAGAATCAATTGAGCTCGCCCAACAGCACCGAGAACCGGAATCAATGCTCTCCCCTTTAGGCCTTTGGCAATGTCATTCAGTGCGGGCCGTGTTGCAATCACACCCACAAGGCCAAGCATTGCAAATGGTTGAGTCATGAGACCCACCCACACAATGGATGCAGCAGCAAGAACAATGAGCGCACCAAAGAACTGACGTGTTCGAGCATCGCCCATCTTCACCGCCAATGTTCTCTTTCCTACTTCGGTGTCACCCGGAATATCTCGCAAGTTGTTCACAACGAGAAGAGCACATGCATACGCACCGACAGCGACGCTCGCGATCCAACCAGCAGCTGTCAATGTCTCTGAGAGCACGTACTGGGTGCCGACTGTGGCAACTACACCAAAGAAGATGAAAACGAATACTTCTCCAAGTCCTGCGTAGCCATATGGTCGCGGGCCACCGGTATAGGTCCATGCTGCAGCTATTGCACATACGCCAACCACCAGCAGCCAGAACGTTGTCATCAACGCGAGCAACAAACCGGCAACCCCAGCAATACCCAATGCAATAAATGCAGCCCTCTTCACCGAAGATGCTGATGCAACGCCAGAACCAACGAGACGTAATGGCCCCACCCGGTCATCGTCTGTGCCTTTGATGCCGTCAGAGTAATCATTGGCATAGTTCACCCCGACTTGGAGGGCAAGACTGACAAGTAGTGCTAGCGATACGCGCCACCACACAGGCGAATCCGCCGAAGCACATGCAGCACCAACCATCACCGGCACGACGGCAGCGGGCAAGGTGCGAGGCCGAGAGCCCACAACCCACTTCTTCCAACCAAGTTCTGCTGAGGGCGTCGCATTGTTCATTCATCAAGTGTCGCACCTCCCATAGGCTGAAAGCGTGAACGAACTCATCTGCCTTGACATGCCTTGTGGCCCGCAGATGGTCGACCGCATTCGTCGGGCATGGGATGACGGAGATGCCATCTTTCCCCTCGACCAACGTCTGCCTGCGCCAGCACGAGCATTGGTCATGCAGGTTGTACAGCCAACGAAAGTGGCAACACTTGATGAGGAAACACACATCACAGGACGCCTCGTGGAATCAGGTGATGCCGTTGTAGTGGCAACAAGCGGAACCACTGGCCAACCAAAAGCAGTAGTTCTCACACTCGATGCTGTGATCGCAAGTGCTCGCGCAACAAGTCAACGCCTCAGTGTCTCATCAACAGACAAATGGTTGGCCTGTCTGCCACCATCACATGTAGGTGGCCTCAGCGTCATCCTGCGATCCATCGTGACCAACACTCCGGTCATTACAGTCCCAGCCTTCACCGTCGAGAGTTACGACACAGCAGCACGCGAAGGTGCAACTCTTGTGTCTCTCGTCAGCACAGCACTGCAACGTGTCGACAGTTCCAGATATCGCACCATCGTCTTGGGCGGGTCACGTCCGCCACACAACCGCCCCAGCAATACCGTGACAACGTACGGAATGACAGAGACGGGCAGTGGCGTCGTTTATGACGGCATCCCTCTTGAGGATGTTCAGATCGAGATTCGTGATTCCATCATTCACATCAAAGCCCCCATGCTCATGCGCGCATATCGCAATGGAAACTCCCCCTTCACCACTGATGGCTGGTTCCGTACGGGGGATATCGGAACAATGAAGGACGGGCGACTTTCTGTTGAGGGTCGCGAAGGTGATCTCATCATCAGCGGAGGCGAGAATGTCTGGCCCGAAGATGTCGAGGCTGCTATTAGTACGTCGGCTTCTGTTGCCGATGTGTGCGTGGCTGGAGTTCCCGACCCCGAATGGGGCCAGCAAGTCACTGCTTGGATTATTCCGACTGGCAATGCACCGTCTCTGGAAGAGATTCGCTCTCACGTCAAGCAAACACTTCCTGCCCACTGTGCTCCTCGACGGATCGAAATAGTTGCAGAGATTCCACGAACATCACTCGGCAAGCCGAGACGATCAGAACTTGTTCAGTCTCTGGGCTAGTCCGCTGCAACGATGGGCGACACGCGCACACTCGTGATCCGTCGACCTTCAATCTCTTCGGCGGCCAACTTCCAGCCATCAACTTCGATTGATTCACCCACAGCTGGAACATGTTCAAGCACGCCAAACATGTAGCCACCGACGGTGTCGAACTCTTCATCATTGAGCGAAATCTTGAACACATCGTTGAAGTCTGAAATAGCCATCCCGGCATCAACAAGTGAGACACCATTGGGAAGCTGACGAATCGATGCATCTTCATCATCATGCTCGTCAACAATCTCGCCCACGAGTTCTTCAAGACAATCTTCAAGAGTGACAAGTCCAGCGATGCTTCCATATTCATCGGCAACAATTGCCATATGGAAATGGTCCTTTTGCATCTCTCGCATTAACTTCGCAACTGGCTTTGATTCAGGAATCACAATTGCTGGACGAACAAGAGAGTCGATTGATTCAGCTCCGCCACCGGCACGACTACGAATCATTAAGTCCTTGATGTAGGCAACTCCCAGAACATCCTCATTGCCTTCTTCGTCTTCATGCATAACAGGCAGACGACTGACGCCATGTTCAAAGGCTTCATCGAGGGCTGCATCAACTGTTGTTCCCATTTGAAGAAGAACGAAGTCAGGACGAGGCTGCATGATCTCACGCACCACCGTGTCACCAAACTCGATGATCGACTCAATCAGTTCACGTTCTTCGTGCTCAATGATCTCTTCTTCAGCTGCCGCCTCAATGATGCCGAGAAACTCTTGTTCGCGAACAAATGGCCCCTGCTCTAAACCCTTGCCCTTCACGACAATGTTTGTCAGCCCAATCAATGCCTGCGAAGCCATACGCAATGGCCAAAACTTTGCGAGACCAGAAATGAGTCGCGCTGTCGAAAGCGCTGCTCGGTCCGAGTGAATGACTGCGTAAGTCTTGGGAACGGCTTCCGCAAAAACGAAGAACACAATGACGTTGAGCAATACGCCTGTGACCACACCAGCTGCGCCAAACAGTCGACCAGCAACAACACCCGTCAAGGTTGCTTGCACTGTCTGACAGATGTTCACCGACAACAGCAGCGGATTCACCCACTTCTCAGGATTCCTCACAAGTGAGAGAAGCGAAGCCCCACCCTTGGCACCAGAGTCAGCAAGTGCCTGTGCCTTTGGTTTCGACATTCGAGACAAGCCCATTTCTGCAATGGAAAAGACCACCAGAACAAGAAGCAGCATCAAAATCGCGGCGATGATCCACCAATCGATTGTTGTTGGAGCTTTCGCAATCATTCGTTATGTCCTTGTTGAAAGCCATCGGGAGCGGGACCGCCCCAATGATGAGTGGTGAGTATGGCCAGTTCGGCTGCACGCATGACTGCGAGATTCTCATCGTTGTCGTGATCAAACCCAAGAATGTGGAGAACACCATGGACAACCAACAAGGCAATCTCATCATCGAGAGTGCCTGCATGAGTTGAGAATTGTTTTTGAGCAACGGCTGGACACACCAAGACATCGCCAAGGAGAGTCGGCATGTCGTCGTGGTCAGGATGTGGCCGAGCAGGTCCGCGTGTCAACGCACCGGGACCTTGTGTCTCTGCAACTTCGACACCATCCAACGGAAACGACAGCACATCAGTTGGGCCAGTCTTGCCCATGTGCTCTGCATTGAGATCTGCAATGGTTTCCTCATCAACGAAAAACAGAGAGAGCTCGCAGGCGCCCCTGATTCCTTGCGAGATAAGAGCATCAATTGCGAGACGACGCCATCGTTCGAGTTCTATCGGAATGGAATCTTGTTCGTCTGAACAGAAGACTTCGGGCACTCCATCACCGCCCGAACGTTTCGGAGCGTCCACCTTGGGGCGTGAATCAGGCACGGGAGGAACCTCGACGAGGACGAGGGCCGTCCGAGGAAGACGTGAACTTTTCATACGCTGCAACGATGTCAGCAACAATACGGTGTCTCACCACATCTGAGCCGTCAAGACGCACAAACTCAAGAGAGTCAATCTCGCCCAACTTCTTCTCGAGCCCTACGAGACCACTTCGACCATCCGGAACGTCAATTTGGGAGATATCACCCGTCACAACAACTTTCGAACCGAATCCGATGCGAGTCAGAAACATCTTCATCTGCTCGGGAGTCGTGTTCTGCGCCTCATCCAAGATGATGAAGGAGTTATTCAGTGTTCGGCCTCGCATAAACGCAAGCGGCGCCACTTCGATGGTTTGACGCTCAATGAGTTTCTGGGCCGCTTCCGCATCGACCATGTCGTACAACGCGTCATACAGGGGTCGTAAGTACGGATCAATCTTCGCCATGAGATCACCTGGCAAAAAGCCCAAACGCTCGCCTGCTTCAACAGCAGGACGAGTCAGGATGATGCGCTGCACTTGGCGAGCATGCAAAGCCTGGACTGCCATCGCTACTGCTAACCAGCTCTTGCCAGTGCCAGCGGGCCCAATGCCAAAAGTGATTGTGTTGTTCCGGATGGCGTCGACATATCGCTTCTGACCAGCAGTCTTTGGCCGCACCATGCGTCCCCGAGAACCCTTCAGAATGTCGTCAGTCAAGATGGTGCTCGGGCGCTGCTCGGCACGCACCATCACAATGCTGCGATCCATTACCGATTGGTCCAACTTCTCGCCACGCTGCAAAAGCAAGACCATTTCTTCAAAGAGTTTGCCAACTTGGTGTGCGCGAGGACCGACACAGTTGATTTCATTGCCCCGGACCACAACCGATACATCGGGAAAGGCTTCTTCGACCCTGCGCAACAACTCGTCACGTTGGCCCAGCAGTTCAGGCATCAGATGGGAGCCAGGAACTACGACCGAGATTGTGGGCGCAACGGATGTCATTTGATTTCAGCCTACTGAAATGTGCAGAAGAGCAAGGATTCCACCGCCTATGAGCACTGTCGTAGTACTTTCATAGACGTTCGTATTGGGCGTTCGCACTATGCCGAAATGAGGTTCTCGTGGCGCGTAGGGCACTTTCAGCCTCATCGTGGGTCGTCGCAGCCGTCGGCATCGTTTTGGCGTGCCTGCATGGCATCTCTAGCGGGGCCACCGACTCCCCTTTTGCCATTGCGGCAATGGCATTGGCAGGCTTCGGGGTCTGCACTGGCTGGATCGTACATCGTCCGCCATTCAGCGTCACAGCAACCTCATTGCTGTCGATCATCTTCTTAGTCGCAGCACTCTCCGCGTCGCTTGGTTCGCCTACTGCATCCACCGTTGAGTCATTAGTCCTGGTATCTCAACTCATCCTCGTCGCCGGACTCATCGTTTTTGTCCGCAATCGATTGGGACCACGTGCTTCAAGTGTTGTCCCCGACGGACTCATCGTTGGTCTCGGAGCGTGGGTATTGATCTGGGTCATTCTTGTGCAACCAGCCATTCAGGAATCAACAAGCTCGTCCCTCACAATTCTTCGAGCTTCCACTTTGGGCGCATCCATGGTTGTGCTGTTTCTTCTAGCGACCCTCTTGTTTTCCGATTCTGCTCCCTCACCCTCGGTGGGATTCCTTGGACTATCTGTCTTCCTTGGCCTCATCGGAATTGTTCTTCGTGCGATGTCTTTTCGACAGGATTTTTCAATTTCATCAACCACATACACAACGCCATTTCTTGTGACATGTGGATTCGCAGCAGCAGGTTTTCTTCACCCCACAGTTCGCCATATCTATACGTCTGGAATTAGCAGGACATCACCTCCTCTGATGACGCGGCTTGTGACCACCACTGCCTCACTAATTGTTCCCGTCGTGTTGCTCGCAATCACTGACCCGTTTGATACCCAAGATCGAGTTGTCAGAACTGTCTCCGTATCTGTGTTGGCCATTGTTGTGATGACTCGAGTTATCCAGTCGGTCCGCGCAAACGCCCGCACCCAGGATCACCTGGTGAAGAGTGCTCTCACTGATTCGCTCACGGGACTTCCGAATCGAATTCTGATGCTCGAACACATCGAGTCTGCAGTACAAAACGCATGGCGTACATCGCGACAACCAACTGTTCTCTTCATCGACGTTGACCGTTTTAAAAACATCAACGATTCATTGGGGCACTCCATCGGTGACAACGTCCTCACCCTTGTTGCGTCCCGACTCATTGCTGCTGTTCCATCGCATGCTTCGGTGGCACGTATTGCGGGCGATGAATTCGTAATTCTTGACGCAACAACGGAGAGCCCCACCCAATCAGTTCTTCTTGCCGAGTCCGTTCTTGATGCGTTTCGAGAGCCTGTCAATACACCCGAAGGCGACATGTTTGTCACCGCAAGTATCGGCGTTGCCTATTCGCCAAAAGGCGTCGACCTCTCAGCAGATGACCTCATGAGGCACGCAGATACTGCGATGTATCGAGCCAAGGCAGCTGGACGAAACTGCATTGCCCTCTTTGATGATTCCATGCTTGAGAAAGTCACAAAGCGACTCGATGTCGAGACAGCTTTGTATCGCGCGTTAGAACGCAAGGAACTTCATCTCGTACATCAACCGATTATCGACATCGACTTAGGAATTGTTGTTGGCTTTGAAGCACTGATGCGCTGGGATCGTGGCGACGGTGACATCGTTCCGCCGACTGAGTTCATTCCCATCGCAGAGGAAACTGGCACCATCGTGCCCCTTGGTTCCTGGGCGCTCAACGATGCGTTGACACAATTACGGCACTGGATTGATACAGGCGTCGTGTCACCCAGCACCACGATGAGCGTGAATGTCTCACCACGCCAGTTACACGACCCACAATTCGTATCCATCGTGAGTGACGCACTTTCTACTTCTGGCATCCCCGCAGAACAGTTGTGGCTAGAAGTAACAGAGTCAGTCATGATCACCGAAGCGACGCAAGCATTGTCTGCACTGCGCCGTCTGAACTCTTTAGGTGTGCGCATCGCTATTGATGACTTTGGAACGGGCTACAGCTCTTTGTCCCTTCTTCAAAAGTTCCCTATTCAATGCGTCAAGATTGACAGAGCATTCGTACAAGACATCACAACAGAAGAAGGAACACGCAACCTGGTTCGGACGATCATTGCAATGGCAGATGCGCTAGGCGCCGACATTGTGGCTGAAGGAATTGAGAACAAAGATCAGCTCAGTGCACTTGCTTCAATGCGATGCCACAAGGCTCAGGGATATTTCATCAGTCGACCAATCGCCGTCGGTGATGTTCCTGCTGTCGTACATCAACTCCAAGACATTGATGCATGGAAGGCACGAACAACCTTCTAGGGGTCTTAGCGAGGAAGCCCCACTTTGGTCACTGCACCATCGGGCGAACGTAAGAACAATTCGACGGAATGGTCACCTGGGGTCAAGAGCGTGTAATCAAGAATCGCCGTATACGGAACGACGTCACGCGCGCCGGAAAGCTCACCGATGACTCCTGCCGCAACACCATTAATCGCAACGATGCCTTCAGTACCTACCTCAACGGGAGTAGAAAGACGAACTGTTCCCGTGATGAGAGACGGAACTCGGGACCCTCTTTGGTTCGTTACATTCTTGAAACTCTTCTTTTGATTCACAGTCCAAACGGAAACTTCTGAGTTCTTCACATCACTGGTAATCGGTTCACCAATCACACTTGCTGAAGATCCGATTGCAGCAACGCGTCGGTTAGGCCCTTTATTGGAAACCACATCCGAGTAGTAGGCGACTCGCTCAAGCACCTCTTCGAACCCGCCAGACATCACGGATGTTTCCCCAGTTGCCGACACCACTTGACGCACACGGTTCGTCGGGCATGACTGTGCAACGGACTTCCCACCGAATTCCCAAGAGGTCTTCGTACCCGTTGTCTCAACAATCGTTGGAAGCAAATCAAGGTTCGACATCGCACAGTCGCTCACAACTCCCGTTGTCTGTTGTGGATACTTAATGAATGTAGGAATTCTGTAGATATCACTGATCGTTTCCTTCTCAGTGAAATCCGTGTGTCGTTGAGGCAATGTGGGCACAAATGAAATGCCATGATCCGCAGTCACAACAAGCATTGTGCTGTCCCATTTTCCAGTCTTTTTTAAACGTGCCATTACATCAACGATCACATTGTCTGCGGCAGCAACCTGATACAAAAATGTTTGATACGTGTCTCGCACGCCGTCTTCGCTCTCGGGATTCGATGTGGAAATTGATGGCGACAACGGGGCCACTCGATTGTCGGGAGTAATTCGCCATGGTGCATGCGGAACAAGTGCATGCACCACTTGCACGCGAGACTTGGAATCATTAATGAAATCTTGAGTTCCCCTACCAATGGCATCAACTTGGGATAATGCTCCAACGTCGAACTGTTCCTTGAACTTGTTAGCCACAGCGCCAAAACCGCCCCAGGTGCCCTCGATGGACGGCACATATTTACGGAGAACTGGTGGAAGTACTCGCTGACCATATACATAACCGGCATCACGCATAAAGTTTTTAAAGCGAGACAATTCAAAGAGCGCGTTCGCCTCATCAGACTTCACGCACACACGCTTTGGGCACAAACTTGTCACTGGCTCAATGCCTCCCACCGAAGCCTTTCCTGCAAACAAAGTGAAGATGTTCTTCGGGTACTGGGTGAGGAACGGTCCACCTTCTTGCTGTGGTACTGCAGAAGCCAAAATCGCTGGCACAGCTTGATGGGTGAAGTTCGACTCGGCGACATTGTTGCGATACCACGTTGATTCTTGAGCAAGTGCAGCAAACCCTGGATATCGCTCAGCGTTAATGGTTCCGTCATCTGACAACAACGAGTACAAAGGGAATTCATCAAACACAATCTGCAGAACGGAAATATCCTTGTTTCCAATCACAGCATCCGAAGTAGGACCATCTGACTGAAACAGAATCGGTTGCAGCTGCAAAACCGCACTCACAGTCACGGCCACAGCGAGAACCGACAACCAACGAGACCACTCACGAATTGCTTTTCTCTTGTCGTATGCAATTGGCAAAATCACAGCAAACGCGAAACCAAGCGAAAACGCGCCGATGTTGCCATCGACACTGATCCAACGGGCGACGGCAATACCCAACAAGAATGAGAATCCAGCAATAATCCACAAGCGGGTTGCTTCATTCACTTTTGGTCCGAGAATGCGCGTTGCCCGGTCAAGACCTGTGGCAAGTACTGCGGGGACAAGAACAATGACAAGGACAAATAAGGCAACCTCTAATGAAGAAAGCTTCGCTGCGGAGAACACTGTCGGATTCTTTCCATAGAGATCAAGAATCGGCTGAGCAATCGCCATGGTGGACAAGGCCAAATAAGTGAGGAAGTGTCTGCGCATCACCCTTTTACCTTGCCACAATGGGACGGTGAGTTCCCTTATGCCTAGACCTATCTATAGGTCACTCGCCGTCTGCATGACTGCCCTCACACTGCTTGGCATCTTCGCTGTACCTGTTGCCACAGCATCACGACCTGCAATCGGACCAAATGGACAAGGAACAGTCCTCATCGTTGGCGACAGTTTGACCTTTGGCTCCAACTACTTCGGAAAACTTGCCGTCAAAGCGCAAGGAACCAATATTTGGACCAGAGTGGTGCTCGATGCAAAGAACGGTCGAAAGGCCACAGTGGGGGCAAAAATAATTGGCAGCAAGCTCACCAGTTCAACAACTGCAATTGTTGTCGCGCTCGGCACCAACGACATGATCTCAAAATCCGAGTCGTGGTATCCGAGCTATGCGATCGACACGGTCATGGAACAAGCAGGAGGTCTTCCTGTTCTCTGGGTGAATCTTGAATTCTCACCCACCGGTCGTGCGGACTGGAGAGCACGCGGTGTTCGTTTCAATCGCGCATTACGGGCTGCAACCGATCGATATCCAAATTTAGTGATTGCCGATTGGAACACATTCTTCACACCAAAGGGGCAGAGTCGATTTGTCGCCGATGGTGTCCACCTCTCTGTTAGTGGCTACAAAACCCGCACCACCTACTTCATTAATCAGATGAGGTCGTTCGGAAAGCGCATCGTGGAAGCAACAACGACCACGACTACAACGACAGTCCCAGACACATCGTCGAGCACCACAACACCCTCAAGTACATCTACCTCGTCATCTAGTTCAAGCACGTCTACTACGTCATCGCCGTAATCGCAGTTGACGGCTACCGTTGATTGCATGCTCGCAGTCACCGCATCACAAGGCGTTATCTCCATTGTCGAAAGAGACACTCCCGAGGGGAATGGAGAACTCATTGCCGTCACCTCCAGTGGAATCTGCGGCAGCGATCTTCACATGATTGAGGCTGGCTTATCTGGTGTAGTTCTTGGTCACGAGTTCGGAGGACACACATCGTCAGGCCAATTAGTTGCGATTCGTCCCACCGGTGAGTGCGGAACATGCCAGCAATGCTCAGCAGGCCATTCCCAAACATGCTCCATGGCTGGCAGATCTTTGCACGGGATGTCTCGCGATGGTGGTCTTGCGGAGTTCGTCCTTGTTGACCAGAACCAGATCTTCCCGATGCCTGCTGGTGTCGACCCAGCATCGGTCGGACTTGTTGAGCCATTGGCTGTTGTTATTCACGGTATCAATCGATCAAACATCGAAAAAGGCAGTCGTGCCGTCGTTATCGGTGCGGGTTCCATCGGCCTGCTGACAGCTGCAGTGCTTATTGACCGTGGCGTCAGTGTTGACATCGTGACTCGCCACCCTCACCAATCGCTGGCAGCGGAGAAGCTAGGAGCTCACCCCGTTTCCGAACCCGGTTCGAATTACGACGTGTCATTTGATGCCGTCTGTTCACAGCAATCGTTTGACGCCTGCGTTCAGGCGACACGCCCCAGCGGCACTCTTTTAGAGTTTGGGATGTTTTGGAGTCCCGTCACCTTGAACAACTCCCTCATGATGAAGGAAATCACGGTTATCCCATCCATCTTCTATGGACACAACCATGAGCACCATGATTTTGTTGAGGCAGTTGACGTGCTTGCCCGCCTCCCCTTCATTATTGATGCAGTAATCACCCATCGATTCGCTTTGACCGACGCTGCTGAAGCGTTCCGCGTCGCGGCTGACCGCAAGTCGGGCGCCATCAAGGTTCATCTCTTTCACATGTAGTTAGTCACCGAGGTGATATGTCTTCACCACGAATTGGGGATCAGTTGCTGAGGACAACCTAAATTGTCCAATGTTGCTTATGCCGTGCGACACACTCCCTGATATCGTGTCCTTAGTCACACCACGGTGGTGTGCTTATTTGGGGGTAACTCAATGACACAACGTCAGACCACACGGTCACGCGTGATGCGTCGCGTAGGGGCTGCAATCGCTGCCACTATTGCGGTGTCCACCGTGGCTTCGACAGGAGGCCAAGCGGCTTCCACGTCGGCCGCAAAATCCGG
>CAEZWJ010000015.1_pt1 | contig 32042 bp, 30 predicted proteins | sample 7264931 | NCBI WGS metagenome assembly CAEZWJ01 (sample SAMEA6813876, study PRJEB35770) | freshwater metagenome | biome: Freshwater; feature: Freshwater reservoir; material: water | place: Czech Republic | collected 2017-06-27 | depth 0.5m m | reverse complement strand
TTCGTTCGCTCTGTGGCATTTCTTCCATGTATTCACAGTAGGTGAGTGGTGTGTCGCAAGTGCGGTGTATCCGTGGCAAGTAGCCTGAAGAAGCCCTATGAGTGTGTTTGTCGACGAAGCCCAACTAAACGTCCGCGGTGGAGACGGCGGCGCAGGCTGTGTCAGCTTCCGTCGTGAAGGTCCCGTGGCCTTTGGTGGACCCAATGGTGGAGACGGCGGCAAAGGTGGCGATGTCTGGTTGGTTGCTGACCGCAATGCGGCGTCGCTTTTGGCTTTCCGTGATCACCCACACCGTCGCGCCAGCAATGGCGTTCACGGCAAGGGCAAAGACCTTCATGGTCGCCGTGGAGAAGATCTCTATATTGCTGTTCCCGAAGGCACCGTCGCCAAAGATATGTACTCGGGTGAAGTTCTCGCCGACTTGGTGAATCATGGCGACAAGTGGCTTGCAGCTGCTGGTGGTCGCGGTGGACGCGGCAATCACAAGTTCATGAGCAACTTGCGTCGCGCTCCCATTTTCGCTGAGCAGGGCGAAGAAGGGCACGAACGGTGGCTCAAGCTTGAACTGAAGTTGATGGCCGACGTTGCGTTGGTGGGCTTCCCTAATGCGGGCAAGAGCACCTTCATCAGTACAGTGTCTGCAGCAAAGCCAAAGATCGCGAACTATCCGTTCACCACTCTTGAGCCACACCTCGGTGTTGTGCGTATCGATGACACCACTGAGTTCGTCATGGCTGACATTCCAGGGCTTATTGAGGGTGCAAGTGAAGGCAAGGGTCTTGGTCATCAGTTCCTTCGTCATATCGAACGTGCGCGCGTGTTGTGTTACCTCATCGACCTTGTTGCGATGGACGGCATTGAGCCCGAAGAGCAGTTGCGCATCTTGCAGCATGAGGTGGGCAACTATCGCCCCGAACTTCTCACTCGTCCGTCTCTGATTGTTGGTACCAAGTCCGACAGCGCAAACCCCACGGATGTTGCTGATTGGAAGCACATCAAGATGTCTTCCATCACGTCAGAGAACGTGCGCAATGTGGTCAACATGTTGGCGCAGAATGTTGGCGAAGCTCGTCAGTCTGAACCAGTGGAAGAAGCCACGATCATCATGCGCCCCGAGCCAGAGCACTCGTGGGTCGAGCAGTTGGGCGAGAACGAGTACCGGGTCCACGGACGCAATGCCGAGCGCGTTGTTGCACTCAATGATGTGACGACCCCTGAAGCCTTGAACTACATCGATGAGCGCCTTGCCAAGCTGGGTGTTCCTAAGTTGCTCACTCGCGCTGGGGTTGTGGAAGGCGATGTCGTGTGGATTGCACAATTCAGTTTTGAATTTGTGCCAGAAATGTAAGTCTGTACCCATGCGTGTAGTCGTCAAAGTCGGAACCTCATCACTGACTGATGTGGAAGGCCGTATTCGTCTTGACGTGATCACGTCCGTTGCTCGCCAGTTGGCTGCAGCACGTTCTGCCGGCCATGAGGTCTTGCTTGTGACGTCGGGTGCTGTTGCATCAGGAGTTGCCGGACTTGGTCTTTCGGAACGCCCTCAAGACGTGTTGTCTCTCCAAGCTCTCTCCGCTGTGGGTCAGCCTCAGTTGATGGCTGCGTATAACCAGGCTCTCGCTGAGTACTCATTGGTGGCCGCACAGGTGTTGCTTGTTCCTCACGACTTTGTTGACAGACAGCAATACCTTCATGCGCGCAACACCATTGGCCGACTCCTAGAACTCGGATGCATTCCTGTCGTTAATGAGAATGATGCGATTGCGAACAATGAGATTCGCTACGGCGACAACGATCATCTTGCATCACTGCTGTCGCACTTAGTGAGTGCCGACATGCTCGTGCTTCTTACCGATACCGCTGGTTTGTATACGGCTGATCCACGGACGAATCCTGATGCCACTGTCATCTCTTTGGTGTCCTCTGATGACCCATTGCTTGCTGTCTCCACATCGGGTGCCGGTACAGAGCGAGGCAGTGGCGGCATGGCCTCAAAGCTTGCTGCAGCGCGAATCGCTTCGTGGTCAGGGGTGACCGCAGTCATTGCTGCGGCCTCTGCAGAAGATGCTGTCATTAATGCGATTAACGGGAAAGAAGTGGGCACTCGCTTCTTGCCACATGATCGCAATTTGTCTGCTCGAAAATTATGGATCGCTTTTGCTGCTGAAGTGGAAGGCACAGTTGTCCTCGACGATGGCGCGCGCGATGCAATTGTGTCCCGTGGTACGTCATTGCTGCCTGCCGGTGTCACTGCCGTTCATGGAACGTTTGACGTCGGTGCAACTCTTGAAGTGGTCGATTCTGGTGGCGTTGTGATTGCTCGCGGAATGTCGGCGATGTCATCGTCGCAGGCACTCTCATGCATGGGGAAGCGCACCGCTGATCTCGCGGACATGTCGGTTGTCGAAGTCATGCATCGCGACGACCTCGTCGTACTTGCATAGACCTACAGCGTCGTTTGAACGTCGGTTGTTCTCTTTGGCAGAAGTGTCGAGAGGTTCTGCATGTCCTTCACACGGAATGCGTACAGAGCAATGGCGTATACAACAAAGCCAGCTGTTACGCAGATAAAGAGTTCTGCCATCTGTGACATTCCTGATTTCGGATCCAACAGTTTCTCCAGGCTCCAAACAACGACACCCATGATGCTGCTGGCTCCAAGAACGCGCCACGACATATCGAACAGGCTGCCCCAGTCGATGGCTTGATGCTTGGTGTGGAGGAGCCATAAGAGAACCAATGAGGCAATCATGTACGCCATTCCGAAACTGATTCCGAGTCCGAATACGCCGTAGTGATCCACCAAGATGAGGGCGAAGATGACGTTGAGAATATTCTCAAAGACGTTCACGTAGAACGGTGTCTTTGTGTCTTCATGTGCATAGAAGCCCCGGAGACAGAAGATGTAGAGAGAGAAGCCGGTGAGTCCTACTGAGAACCCTGCAAGTGCGCGTGCAGTATTACTTGCTGCGGCACCATTGAAGTTGCCGTGCTCAAGAAGTGAACTGATGATGGGGTGGGCGAGGATGACCATTGCGATGGATGCGGGGATTGTGAGAATGCTGATCCAGCGAATACCTGATGTTGTCCAAGTGGCAAATCCGAAAATGTCACCTGCACGAACTCGACGAACTAGTTCGGGAACGAAAGTTGTGGCAATCGAAATCGCAAGAAGCCCGTGGGGGAGCATGAAAAAGGTGAATGCTTTTGAGTAGGCATCTTGGTCACCACTACCAGGTGATGCAAGGTTCTTGATGATGATGAGTGCAACCTGGTTCGTGACCACATAACCAAATGTCCAAGACGACAATTTGACCATCGTGCGTACCGCAGGATGGCGAAAGTTGGGTGTGAAACGAAAGGTGATGTCGGTGTTCCGCAAGGCAGGAACGAGGAAAAGCGCCATGGCGATGATGCCGCCGGTTGCAGACATGGTGAACAACCAAAAGAAGGTGTGGTCGTTCATGACGTCAGTAAGTTCAGGCCGTCCGTCTCTGGTGAAGGGAATGAGGACGAGCAAAGTAATCGTGACGATGTTCGAAAGGACGGGTGACCACGCTGCTGCTGCAAACCGACGTCGAGAGTTCAGCAGCGCAGAACCAATTGCAGAAAGTCCGTAAAAGAAAATCTGAATGAGGAAGATGCGCGTCATTGCAGTTCCTGCACGACGGAACTGATCAACATCGACTTTTGCACTTGGATACAGCGAGAAGACTCGGAAGATCAAGGGCGCACAGGCAATGGCAATCAAGGTTGCAAGTGCAAGCACGACGATGGACGTTGAGACGACAGCCTGGGTCGCTTCTTCATCCTTATCCTCTGCGAAACGAGTGAAGAGAGGTACCAGGCTCGCGGCAAGAAGGCCGCCCACCAGAAGTTCATAGATGGAGTTCGGCGAGTTATTTGCCCCGTCGAAGGCATCTGCCAATGCCGTTTGGCCAATGATGACCCCAATGACAATGACACGCAAAAGTCCCGTGAGGCGGGACATGGCTGTTCCAAGGGCCACTACGAGCGTGTCTTTGAACATGAGGAGAGATTAGGGGCTAGAAGTCATGGGGCTGGTGAGGGGCTGTTTTCAGTCCCAATGCCCCCGCTGAGCCAGTGCCCCACTAGGTTTGAAGACTTATGGCACCTCGCTTCGACTCAGTTCAACAAGTTCGTGACGGCCTCAAGGCTGTTAATTATCTGGCCGATGACGGCATTGCGGGTGTTGCGTTCCTCGCTGATCGTCTTGGCAAGCCCATCTTGGTCGAAGGTCCCGCCGGTACGGGTAAGACCCAGCTGGCAAAGAGCATCGCCGAAATGACAGGCGCTCGTCTGATTCGTTTGCAGTGCTACGAAGGTCTCGACGAGTCCAAGGCGCTCTACGAATGGAACTACAAGAAGCAGTTGCTTCGTATCCAGGCAGACAAGAACTCTGATTCTTGGTCAGATGTCCATGACGACATCTTCGGTGATGAATTTCTTCTGACACGTCCCTTGCTTGAGGCCATCACGGCCGAAGAGCCCGTCGTTCTCCTGATTGACGAAGTGGACCGTGTTGAGGTGGAGACAGAAGCTCTTCTTCTCGAAATTCTCTCTGAGTACCAAGTGTCAATTCCTGAGTTGGGCACCATCACTGCCAAGCAGATTCCTATGGTGTTCCTCACATCAAACAACACTCGTGAATTGTCGGAAGCTCTGAAGCGTCGTTGCTTGTTCTTGCATGTTGATTACCCACAGATGGATCGCGAGAAGGAAATCGTGCTCACCAAGGTGGAAGGCATCACTGAGATGTTGGCCGACCAGATTGCACGCATCGTTCGCAGCATTCGTCAGCTCGACCTCAAGAAGGCTCCTTCTGTGTCAGAAACACTTGACTGGGCTCGCACCCTGGTCTTGTTGGGTCTTGAGACAATTGATGCTGAACAGGCCAAGGAAACCTTGCATGTTCTTCTGAAGTATCAGACAGACATTGCTAAGGCAGCCAAAGAACTCTCCATCGACTAGTTCGGTTGCATAGTCGTCATGCTTGATCTTTTATCTGGGTTCATTGTTGAGTTGAGGAACGCGGGTCTGCCCGTGAGCCTCACCGAGAACCTTGATGCGATGACTGCCATCTCGCATATTCCTCTTGAGGATCGCGAAGCATTCAAATACGCACTCGGTGCGACTCTTGTAAAGAATCACGCGCACTGGCGTTCCTTCGAAACCGTCTTTGAGGTGTACTTCAGTCTTCGTGGTCCGGAGTACAGCATCACCGACGGTGATGGAACTGGTGGCGATATTGACGATTTCTTGCGTCAAATGCAAGACGCCCAGATGAAGGGCGAAGGCAATGGTGGTGCTGGCGGCATGGACCAGCTCACGCCCGAAGAACTCATGAACATTCTGATGAATGCACTCATGAATGGCGACCAGGCAATGATGCGTGCACTCGCTCGTCAGGCAGTTCAGCGTTTCGCCGGTATGGAACCAGGCCGACCTGTCGGTGGTACCTATTACTTGTATCGCACTCTGCGCAATCTTGATTTAGATGGCATGTCTGAGAAGTTGATGGAAGCAAGTCGTCAGCAAGTGGGCGGCGAACTCACCAAACTTGAAGAGCGACTTGAGCGCGATGAATACAACCATCGCATCGAACAGTTCAAGCAAGAAGTGGAAGCTGAAATCCGTCGTCGTTTAGTTGCAGACCGCGGTGCTGAAGCAATGGCAAAGACGTTGCGCAAGCCTCTTCCTGAAGATGTTGAATTCATGCACGCAAGCCGTGATGAAATGCAGAACCTGAAGAAGGCTCTGCAGCCGTTGACGCGCAAGCTTGCTGCAAAATTGGCTCGTAAGCGTCGTCACGGACGTAAGGGGCCTCTCGACTTCCGCAATACAGTGCGACACAGCCTTGCGTACGGTGGTGTGCCTGCAGAGCCCAAGTTCAAGTATCCGCGCCCCGCAAAGCCTGAACTTATTGTGGTGGCTGACATCTCTGGCTCAGTTGCTGCGTTCGCTCGGTTCACTCTCATGCTTGTGTATGCATTGTCGAACCAATTCTCAAAGGTTCGTGCGTTTGTTTTCATTGACGGCATCGATGAAGTGACTGATTACTTCAAGAAGACCGAAGATGTGTCGGAAGCAATTCAACGAATAAACACTGAAGCTGATGTGATTTGGGTTGATGGCCATTCTGACTACGGCCATGCATTCGAAGTGTTTTGGGAGAAGTGGGGCAAGGAAATCAATCCCAAGTCCAGCGTCATCCTTCTTGGTGATGCAAGAAACAACTATCACGCATCTCAGGCATGGGTCATCAAGGAAATGAAGCAGAAGGCTCGCAAGGTCTACTGGCTGAATCCTGAGCCTCGCTCGTACTGGAACACCGGTGACTCGATCGTTGGCGAATACGGAGTTCATACCGATGGAGTCTTTGAGTGTCGCAACTTGCGTCAGCTTGAGGCTTTCGTCGAGAAACTGGCTTGATCGAGAGTGACGTCTACTCGACTCGTCCTTGTTCGCCACGGAGAATCACGCGCAACTGTTGAGCGATTCGTTGGTGGTCCTCGCAGTTGCACTGGCTTGACTGATCACGGTCGTTTGCAGGCTGAAGCACTTCGTAATCGCCTGAGTGCTGGACATGACGTGGAGGCAACGGCTCTCTTTGCGAGCAACTTTCCACGCGCATTAGAGACTGCAAACATCATTGCGCCGTCGATTGGCTCATTGTCTGTTTCTGTTGATTCGGGGTGGGGCGAACATGATCCCGGTCCGGATTGTGACGGCATGACCTATGACGAATTCATTGAGCGCTTCGGTGTTCCTCGGTGGGATGGCGACCCACATGACGTGGTGTATCCAGGTGGAGAAACCATCTCCCAGTTCCATGATCGTGTGATGGAAGCGCTGCGTCGAACTGTGCGTCAACATGAGGGCGGCACCATTGTGGTTGCCTGCCATGCCGGGGTCATTGACGCAGTGATGCGCAATACATTGCATATGCATCAGACAGGAAAGTTTGAGTTGCACACTCAGAACACTTCACTGACTGAATTGCTCCATGTGCAGGGTAGTAAGTGGCGCTTGGTTCGCTACAACGATTCATCGCATCTCAACGGGCTGTAAACATGTCAGCCCAATTGCCGATCATTGTGGTGGGCGCGGGAACTGCTGGGTGCACCGTTGTTTCACATCTTGCAAACAACACGGATCATCCGATCCTTGTAGTTGAACCAGGTCGATATGGCAATGATGATGATCCGCAGTTCTTGAACTTCTCCGACTCGGGTCTGCTCGTGACAACGCAAGACGGATACGTTCAGGCGCGAGCGATGGGTGGTGGAAGCGCAGTCAACGGCATGTTGTTGACAGGGGATGAGCCTGAACATCTCCACGGTCTCACCCGAATGGCCCGCACATCAGATGTTGGTGTCGTCGGCCACGAACTACTCGCCCTCGGGGGGAGACTCAGCAGACTGTGGTGGAACGGTGGTCGGTGGAACCCCGGGCGCGCAGTTCGCCACCTCATTGAGGAAAATCGGGTGTCGTGGCTTCCTCGAAGTGTGACCGAGCTCCTTCTTGATGGTGATCGAGTTATTGGTGTTGATTGCAGCGAGGAGCCCCTTCGTGCTGCTGCGGTGGTGTTGTGTGCAGGCGCGATTTCTTCGCCGGGGATACTCCTTGCATCGGGTGCAGAGAAACTGAATCCGATGATTGGGGTTGGTGTGCAGAATCATCCGACAATCACTGCGCAGTTTTCGTTGGGTGCTCATCTGCCCGCTCGATTCGATACCGCAGTTGTTCGAGAGTGGTCAACATCAGCCGGTGGACAGATGCTCAACGTGGGCTACGAGCGAGCTGCGAAGAATCTTGATGGCATCGGAGCACTCTCGGTCTCGCTGATGAATCCCATCAGCAGAGGACGGGTAGAAATCTCATCGAATCACATGCCGCGTGCTGACTTCCAGTACTTGGCGGCAGATGAGGACCTCTTCAATATGGTGCAGGGAGTGCGTGACCTCATCAGACTTCTAGTTGATGGAAAATTTACGGACGATCCCAAGAGCATCACCGTAGGAGGTCGGTCTCTTGTCAATGTGAGTGCTTGGGACGACGATGACATGCGGGAGTGGTTGCGGCGGTCGGTCAGAGGAGTGTCTCACGCTGCCTCTTCATGCGCGCAAGCAGTTGATTCCGCAGGTCGGGTGCTTGGTCTTGAGAATTGCTGGATTGCAGACGCCTCGGTATTGGCTCATGTTCCGACTGAGACCCCTGCTGCACCTGTCACAATGGAGGCACTGCGTATCGCTCGCAACATCGGGGAGTCATTGTCATGAGTTACACACTGGGTTTACATGAAGTCGCTGAAGGCACTCATGCGTATCTGCAACCCGATGGTGGTTGGGGTTGGTCTAATGCTGGACTCGTCGTGGGTGACGGCGAGTCCTTACTTGTGGACACTTTGTTCGACCTGAAGATCACTCAGCGCATGTTGGATTCAATGGCAAATGTGACTCGCGAAGCAGGAATCAATACTGTCGTGAACACTCACGCCAATGGCGACCACTGTTATGGCAATCAGTTACTGAAGGGGTCACAGATCATCGCTTCTGCCGCAACTGCGCACGAGATGAGTGAAGTGCCACCCGCAATGCTCGCAGCATTGAATAAAGCACCTGGTGAAGTGGGCGACCTCTTCCGTCATTTCTTTGGCGAGTTTGAATTTGATGGCATCGAACCAGTTCTCCCCACACAAACCTTCACGGGGCGTCATTCTTTCGAAGTAGGCGGACGCACTATTGAGTTAGTAGAAGTTGGCCCCGCTCACACGCAAGGTGACACCTTGGTATTCGTTCCCGATGCAAAGACTGTGTACACCGGTGACATCTTGTTTATTGGCGGCACTCCTGTTGTGTGGGTGGGCCCCCTTGATAACTGGATTGCTGCATGCGATCTCATCTGTTCATCCGATGTTGATCACATTGTTCCAGGACACGGACCCCTGACCGACAAAGCGGGCGTTACGGCAATTCGTGATTACTTGGTGTACGTACAAGGTGAAGCAGCAGAGCGATTCAATGGCGGGATGGATGCGTGGGATGCAGCACGCGATATTGCATTGAATGGATTTGAAAAGTGGGGAGAGTTTGGTCGACTAGCTGTCAATGTTGACACTGTGTATCGAACAATGGACCCATCACATAAGAGCCCTGATGTTGTTGAACAGTTCAGGCGGATGTTTGCTCTGGAGCAGCCGGGTCATTAATCGGCTCGCGCAGTTTTTTGCGAACCACATAAATCCACCCAGTGAGTGCTGTCGCTGTAAAGAAGAACCACTGAAATGCGTAGGACAAGTGAGATCCTTCGTCCAGCGTCGGGAGAGCGACAGGAGCCGGCCAGGACTCTTTTGATGCAGGATTTTCTGCAATGAGTTGTACGTAGTCATTGGTGAGGAGTTTGCTGTCGGTTGCGTTCGCAATGACTGGCAGATCAAAGCGTTGAAACTCGGTGCTTTCTGGAGATGAGGAGTCAATGGCACCTACAGCACTACGTTTCTGCGTCTGACGGACATAGCCAAGTATCTGGAGAGTCCCAGTTGGGGCCGGTGGGTTCGACGTGGCGAGTGGCACGAAACCTCTGTTGACGAGCACCACTTGACCGTTTGTCGTGATGAATGGAATTGCTGAGTTGTAACCAGCAGCACCATCAAGCGATCTATTGATAATGGTGATGGCATCCTTGGATGAGTATTCACCCTTCAAGACAACTTTTGACCACTCTGGTCCAAGTGCATCAAAGGCGGTGGCAGAAGACAAGTCAACAGCAGGGCGCTGTATCTGCGTATTGATGGATTCATTCCGAGTCTTTTTTGCATCGAGTCGGTTCAACTGCCAAAACCCAAGATTGATCATGAGCAAGATCAGGAGAGCAACGGACACGTGCACGAGAATCCAGCGGGGGGCGAAGAGACGACGCATTACTTCTGAACGCTATCGGACATGGCATGGGGGCTACCGTTGGTGCCGTGGGGCACAGGGAATACACCGAGCAGAATATTGACGCAGACTTCTGGCGTGAGGTCTTTGGAGCGGAGGTGACCGCTGGTCCGCCCAAGAGGATTGGCGAAGGTCAGGTGGGCATGAACCTTCGCTTCGCCTTGGAGAGTTCTGACCCTTCGGTGCCGACTTCAGTTGTCGTCAAGATGGCATCACCTGACCCGACGAGTCGTGCAACCGGAGTCAGTCTGCGTAACTACGAGCGCGAAGTGAAGTTCTACAACGAAATCGTCGGCACATTAGATGTGAGATCTCCGCGCTGTTGGTTTGCTGACTGGCACGAAGCCAATGGTGACATTGCAATAGTCCTCGAAGACATGGCTCCGTCCGAACAGGGAGACCAGATTGATGGTTGTGGTCTTGAACATGCTGTTCTTGCAGTGGATCAATTGGTGAAGATGCAAGGTCCTCGGTGGGGTGACGATTCATTATCTGATGTTGATTGGCTACAACGTCGAGATGCCGCAGATGCCGAGAGATTGTCGGGATTAATTGGAATGGTCTTGCCAGGTTTCTTGGCAACGTATACCGACGCCATCCTGAGAGATGTCGGTCAACAGGGACTTGACTTCATTGCAACACTGGCTGAAAAGATTCCCGCCTACATCGCGGCGAAGGATGCTCCCTTTACGGTGACCCACGGCGATTATCGACTCGACAACCTTTTGTTTGCAACTACGTCGGATGGCGTTCCCTGTGCGGTCGTCGACTGGCAGACACCGGGCCATGGCAATGGTGTCTCCGATTTGGCGTATTTCATTGGGGCTGGTTTGCTCCCTGATGCGCGTCGCCAATTCGAATGGCAGTTGGTGGACCAATACATTGCAGGCCTGGAGTCGTATGGGCACGCGATCAACCACGAGTGGGTCAAGAACCATTATCGCCGCGAAGCTATTTCCGGAGTCATCATGGCAATCGTTGCGTCACAGATCGTTGGTCGGACCGAACGCGGCGACAAGATGTTTGAGGTCATGGCGACTCGCCATCTTCTGCAAGGAATTGAGAACGAGGCTCTCTCCACCTTCTAGTTCGGTGTGTGGACAGCGCGTCCGTTATTGCTACGGTTCGGTAGTGGCATTGGGGGCAATGCCAAGGGGGTAGAGAATCATGTGGAACTACGCACAACTGTGGACCGGAATCGCTAAAGCGGACCCGAAGAGGCCAGCTCAGATTTTTGGTGATCTCACGTATTCGTGGGGTGAATTCCATCAGCGATCAAATGCACTTGCAGTGGACATGACCAAGGCAGGGTTATCGCACCAATCAAAGGTGGCGTTGTATCTCTATAACTGCCCGGAATATCTCGAGGGAACTTTCGGAGCATGGCTTGGCGGATATGTGCCAGTGAATACCAACTATCGCTACGGCCCAGAAGAGATTCTGTATCTGTTTGATAACTCAGATGCAGAAGCCGTTATCTTCCATGCAGTATTCACTGATTTGATTGAGCAAGTTCGCAACCGACTTCCACTTGTGAAGCGGTGGTACATGGTTGCCGATGAGTCGGGCAACGCTCTTCCGTCGTGGGCTGTTGATTACACATCTGTTGTGTCCCAGGTGCACGATGATCTTGTGCCATCGACGCCTCTTTCGGGGGACGACATGTTGTTCCTCTACACAGGCGGCACCACAGGCATGCCCAAGGGTGTGATGTGGAGACAAGAAGACTTGTTGAGTGTTCTTGGACGTGGCGGCAACGCTGTCTTGCAAGTTGCACCGGGAGAATCAGTTGAGGAACTGATTGCACGCATTACTCCTGGCGACAAGGGCACCATCGCGTTGATCGCATGTCCTCTCATGCACGGCACGGGTCAGTTCTCCGCCTTCATCACGTTGGCAATGGGCGGCTGCGTTCTCACGATGCCGAACAGAAACTTTGATCCTGCAAAATTGTGGGAAACCGTTGAGAAGGATTCCGTCAATTCCATTGTGATTGTCGGTCAAGCATTTGCTGGCCCACTTCTTGAATCACTCGATGCGAATCCCGGCAAATGGAATCTCTCTTCGGTCGTGCAGATGGGCTCTTCTGGCGTGATGTGGAGTCAGGAGAATAAAGAAGGACTGCTTGAACACATCCCTCAAATGTTCATCACTGACAGCTTCGGTTCGTCGGAAGCGGTGGGAATGGGTGGTTCAGTTGCTGCAAAGGGTGTTCCTGCGAAAACAGCTCAGTTTGCGCTGGGACCGAATTGCGTTGTGTTCACAGAAGAAGGCACTCGTGTTATCCCTGGCAGTGGCGAGCGTGGTCTTGTTGCAGTAGGCGGCGCTATTCCAATGGGCTATTACAAAGACGAAGTGAAATCGGCTCAGACATTCCGCATATTCGAAGGACTTCGTTGGACCGTGCCAGGAGACTGGGCAGAGGTCAACGCCGATGGAACTCTTCACCTCTTGGGTCGAGGCTCTGTGTGCATTAATACGGGTGGAGAAAAAGTCTTCCCGGAGGAAGTCGAAGAGTGCGTGAAGACTCACGTTTCTGTACGCGATGCAGTAGCGGTGGGAATTCCCGACAAGCGTTTTGGTGAGACAATCTGTGCTGTCGTTGAGGCAGAGCCAGGACACGAGCCTGACCTCGGCACTCTGAGCGATCACGTGAAGAGCAGGCTCGCTGCCTACAAGGCTCCGCGCAATGTAGTGGTGGTGTCCACCATCGGTCGAGCCCCTAATGGCAAGGTCGACTACAAGCGTCTCAAGAAGCATGCGATGGACACCCTTGGGGTGTCTGAATAATTACCCTTGTGTGACCGGTTTCGACCGCTATCCTTGTGAAAAGCATTAGGAGTGACCAGATGGTCCGGCAACCGGGGTAATACCGCACGGTGCCTCCTCATCGAAAGATGAGGGATGTGGTCCCACGTTGTGGGGCAACAGGCTTCTCCTTTCCTACTGCGAATGCATAGAGAGTCGAAAGGAGTGCCCAGTGAGTAATGATCGCCATAGCGACAAGCCATATCCCGCTACGGGCGCGTGGACTCCTGATCAGCCAGTTGGCGACCGTTTGTTTCATACATTCGCGACGGATCGTCCGTTTTCGTTAGAGGGTGGTGGTTCCTTACGGAACGTCACCATTGCATACGAAACATGGGGCACTCTCAATGAAGATGCATCGAATGCAATTCTTGTGTGTCACGCGTGGACAGGGGATAGCCATGCGGCAGGTCGCAGCGGCAAGGGCCATTCCGACAACGGATGGTGGGACGGATTAATCGGTCCTGGCCATGCAATTGATACCAACAAGTTCTTCGTTGTGTGTTCGAACGTTTTAGGTGGTTGTCAGGGTTCTACTGGGCCGTCATCTCTGCATCCTGATGATGGAAAGCCGTATGGACTTCGTTTTCCAGTCGTCACTATTCGCGACATGGTGCGCGCACAAGGTCATTTAGCCGATGCACTAGGTGTGAAGAGTTGGCGTGCCGTCATCGGTGGCTCAATGGGTGGAATGCAAGCTCTTGAATGGGCGATTCTTTTTCCTGATCGAGTTCGAGCATTGGTTGCTATTGCAACAAGCATTGAAGCAAGTGCGCAACAAATTGCGTGGGGTTCGATCGGTCGACGTGCGCTGTTGATGGACCCTGCTTATAACAATGGCGATTACTACGACGCAGAACCAGATGGCGGACCATGGAATGGGCTCTCGGTTGCGCGCATGATTGCACAAGTCACTTTCAGAACCGACACGCGCTTCAACGAAAAATTCGGCCGCAAGTTAGTGAACAAGAACTTTCACTCTGACGGCATTGATCTCTTTTCTCAGTTTGATGTTGAGGGGTACCTCGGTCATCATGGCGACCGCTTAGTTCGTCGATTTGATGCCAATAGCTATCTGTACATCGGCAAAGCGATGGACTTGCATGACGTTGGTCGCGGACGTGGGTCAACCGAGTTGGCAATGGCTCGCATTAAGGCGCCGACCTTGACGATGAGTATTGATTCGGACATCTTGTATCCGGCCTATCAGCAAGAAATTATTCAGCAGTTGTTAAAGAATGCTGACCCACGAAATCGGCATGAGACCGTGAGCAGCATTGAAGGCCATGACGGTTTCCTCATGGAAACTGTTGCGGTCGGTTTTCATATCGCCCAGTTCCTTGCAGATACCGACTAGCCCCCGCGTGGGGTCTGTGGCGTGGAAGAATGGGACCAATGAACGTCGTGACCGTCCTTTCCTCCAGTGTGGGCATCAACCTCATTGGCGGCGGTCTCATCCTTGTTGGCATCATTCTTTTGGGTGTCACCCTTTCCTTCTGGAAGGCAGCAGTGGAAGACCCCGAGGTACTGGCGCCATTGGAAGTGATGGCTGACCGTCGATTCGCACGCGCAGACGACACACATCGACTTGCACTGCTCAACAGTGTGCGCCCTGAAGGTGCAGACCCTGTTGTCCATCATGTCGCGCCAGCAATGCTGGCGCGTGAGCCCATCAGTGAGCCAAAGCGCCCATACCGTGATCCTTTCAACCATGCTGATGACTCCGTGGATGTTGTAGAAAACACCGCTGTCATCATTGACCCGTTACTGAACATCAACCAGGAGAAGTACTAATGGCTGCCTTTGATCCAAATGAAATGATTGCTCGATTCAAAGATCGTGCCGCTGCAGTGCGTAAGCGCCCTTTGCCACCGGTTGCAGGTGAAGAGCGTCAGTTGTTTATCGCTAATGCTGAAACAGATTTTCGTGACTTCGCAATTATCAGCGATGCTGTCGCTTCCATTGAAGACGGCATCTTGACATTGCGGATTGATCTCAACCCTCCTGCTCAGTGACATCGTCGTTCGCCTCGGCGAAGCAGAACTTCCGTCAACGCGATGACATCCATGTCATCGCTGCACTGACTGCCGTTTTTGCCTGGGGTATTGGCCCCATCTTCAACAAGACGATGAGTGTTGACGCTTCAGCAATTGTCTTTTATCGCATCCTGGTGGGTGCACCGTTGATGTTCGCAATGGCGATGATGACAGGCGGTCACATATCACTAGCGTTGATGAAGCGCACTGCATTGCCTGGAATCTTGTTCGCACTTTCGATGATTACTGGCTTCGCATCGGTCATGATGACATCAATTGCGAATGCCACATTGATTACTACGTTGCAGCCAGTCCTGGTTCTCCTCATTGCTCCGAAGATGTTTGGCGAGAAGCTTCGTCCACGTCAGTTGCTGTATTCGGCGTGTGCGCTAGTGGGTGTTTTGCTTGTTGTCCTGGCAGCAGCATCCACAAGCGGCGCTCATCTCAGTGGCGACTTACTCTCTGTCGCGAACGTCTGCATTTGGACTGGGTACTTTGTGTTGTCCAAGAAGCGCAGACTCGCGGGTGTTCACTCGTGGTCGTATTTGGCAGCTGTCTTCATGTGGAGCGCGATTGTTGTCTTGCCATACGGAATGATCTTCAGCAGTGATCTTGGCAACATGACAGATGGCGACTGGGGACGCATTGTTGCGATGGCAATCGGGCCAGGAATCGTCGGGCACGGGCTCATGACGTGGGCGCAGAGTCATGTCGATGTCACGCTTGCATCGTTGCTGGGCCTCTTGAGTCCCGTGATTTCAACAGGACTGGCATGGATCATCTTGGACCAGAATTTGACCTTGTGGCAGTCCGTAGGGGCAGCCGTGGTCTTGGTTTCCTTGGCGTATCTCGTGCAGGAGCAGCGCACACCAGCTGAGGCTTCACTAGGGCACGAGGTCTAGACCCCGTTGCAGTCAACGCCCATCTCGCTAGGATGAGGGGCACACATGCGGATGTGGCTCAGTTGGTAGAGCATCACCTTGCCAAGGTGAGGGTCGCGAGTTCGAATCTCGTCATCCGCTCCAAAGGGCGCCCTTCGGGGCGCCTTTTTCTGTTCCCGGCCCGGATCTTTGACCTTGTTAGGTGGCGAGGTTCTTGTTAGGTGGCGATCTCTGACGGTGGTGTGGGCTTGATGCGCGAAGCCTCCACGATTTTGTCCCTGATGAGAAGGAGGGCAACCCCTATGCCGATGCTGAACTCCAGAGACACGTTGGCGAGGTGGGTCCATTCCTCGGAGTGCTCGAAGATCTCATGGGTAATCCGAACAATGCGGTAGGTCGTGTACGTCTCACCATCATTTGTGACGTCGGTGAAGACTGGGTTGTCGACATAGTCGGAGATGGTCGTCGCCTCGGAAAGCAAGACGTAGCGGGGAGTGCTCATGATGTCGGCATCAAGCGAAATCGGGAATTTGCCAGTTGGTGTTCTGGAGTAGTGCCAATTGGGTTCTGTTTGTCAATTGGTTGATACGAATGCTGTGAGCTACCCGGTTGCGAACATTCTGGATGGAAAGATTCAACGCTTCTGCGATTTCATGATCAGAGAGCCCGACGCCGACCAGTTCAACAATGTGTTGGTCGTTGGTGTCCTCAAATGAAATCGAATGGGTAAGAGCGCCGGGGGTCAAGTGAAGAGCCTTGACTGATGGGTGATCCTTGATGGATTCTTCACCAGACAAAGTTCGCTGAAGGCTGGGAACAATTTTCTCTTCAGGTGTTGTAAGTGGCAGAACATTGTTGAATCCAAATTGATGTGCCTTCACGAATAGAGGCACCGTGGGAGATTGTGTGGCGACAACGCGGGTGAGAGACGCAGCAACAGTGGGTGCAATGTGACGCTGCAGCATCCGATTGAAATCAAGACCAGTGCCCGATGAGATGGAAATGTCAATCGGGGACGAATGAAGGGCATCAATTGCCTGTCGTCCGTTTGTCGCGACCTTGACTGAAGTGACATCGCGATTGTTTTCGAGAATTCCAATTAGCGAATCGAGTGGTTCTGCACGGTCGTTGCAGATGAGGACGTTCATGTGGGACTCCTTTAGACACGGAAACCCAATGCCTTTTGCTACTTTGTCACAAGGTTGTCTCTATTTGTTGGATGCAATCATCACTTTTCAGTGGGGGAGTTCATTAGGTATGTCAGTTCAATTCGGTGCTCATGTTGGTGCCCAGAACGCCACGGTCGAAGAACTTCGAACATTGTGGAAGTGGCTTGATGCTTCTGGTATCGATTGGATTTCTCTCTGGGACCATTTGTATGAAGCGCCGCCGGCAGGTGGCACTCAGCCTCACTTCGAAGCATTCAGCATGTTGGGGGCGCTAGCGGTCGACACTTGTCACGCTCGTCTTGGGTGTCTTGTCTTTTGTTCGCAATACAGAAACATCGGATTATTGATGAAGGGTGCGGTCTCTGTCGATCATCTCAGCGGTGGACGTTTTGAATTGGGCATGGGCAGTGGCTGGCACGAGCAAGAAGCAGAAGCTTTTGGTTTCGACTTTCCCTCGCAGGGTGACCGTTTCAAAGTTCTCGAAGGACAGATGCAAGCCGTGAATAAATGGCGTAACGGTGAGCGAGTGACGCAGTCATCACCCAGTGTGGAATTAAAGGATGCCTCGATGATTCCGGGCCCTCGAGGAAAGATGCCGTTGTGGATTGGTGGTCTCGGGCCAAAGCAAACTTTGCGTATGGCTGGGGCATATGCAGATGGCTGGAATGCGGCATATGCGAGTCCTAGCCAATTCAAAGAACTGAACGGAATCCTTGATGACTGGTGCGTGAAAGCAGGTCGAGAACCTTCAGCGGTGGAACGCAGCATCAACTTGTCGTATGCATTCAGTCGAGATGATGTTTCTGTTGTGAAGAAGCAATTGGAAGAACAATGGGGAGCTGCTTCGGGGCGAATCATTTCTGGTTCGCTTCTTGGGCGGCCACAAGATGCCATGGAGCAAATTGCTCCGTTTATTGAGGCCGGAGCTCAGATGGTGAACATTGCCATCCGTCCACCGTGGGACCAGGAGTTACTTGTCGAGTATGTGGAGACAGTGATTCCTCAGATGCGCAAGGAATGGGGCTGACTCTCGTCTCCACGTTCAGCCCTTCAGGGTGACAGCACTATGGTGCTGATATGCAAACAGCTCAGGTAAACGGCATCACACTCGCTTTTGAAGACAATGGCGGCAGCGGCCCTGTTGTCATTCTCAGTCACGGGTTCCTGATGGATCATTCAATGTTCGACGCACAAGTTGCGGCATTGAAGAACAAATATCGAGTCATCACATGGGACGAGCGCGGCTTTGGTGGTACTGCATCGGTTGGCGAATTCACATATTGGGATTCAGCAAATGATGTCTTGGCCTTGATGGACCATCTCGGTATTGACAAAGCAATCATCGGCGGAATGTCACAAGGTGGTTTCCTTAGTCTGCGTGTTGCACTGACAGCACCAGAGAGAGTGCAAGCTCTGATCCTTCTTGACACACAAGCCGGAACTGAAGCACCAGAGACAGTCGAGCCGTACAACGGTTTGCACGCAGCATGGGTGGAACATGGAGCAGTCGCGGTGCAAGACATTGTGGCCAGCCTCATTCTCGGACCTGGCGACTGGACCGAGTGGTTCAACAAGTGGGGCGCCATGCAGCCCGAACAGTTCACGAGCGCATTCCACTGCCTCATGCATCGCGACGATGTGACACCACGCCTGGGAGAAATCACATGTCCTGCGCTGATTGTTCACGGAACTGCTGATGCTTCGATTCCGATGGAGAAGGCTGAAATTCTTCGCGATGGTCTCGGAGGCCCTACGACCCTTGTGGCAATTGAAGGTGGTCCTCACGCCGCCAACATGACACATGCTGAGCCCGTCAATAAGGCCATCCTTCAGTTCTTGGCTTCACTGAAGTAACTGAAATACTTTGCTCATCACGATTGAGGGGGACTCATGCCGTTAGAACTAGATCTCGGACCAGCAGCACAAGCATTTCGCGAAGAAGTCCGTACATGGCTCGCAGCGAATGCTCCGAAGGAGCTCGTCGGTGTTTCTGCTGATGCATTGCAGCGCGGACAGGTGAAGGGTGCTCGTGAATGGGCTGACACGCTTTCTGCTGCCGGTTACATGTGTGTCTCATGGCCAAAGGAATACGGCGGTCGCGGCCTCACGGGCATCGAAGTTGCCGTTCTTAATGAAGAGTTTGCTCGCGCCAATGTTCCTCGTGTTACTCGAGGCATGGGTGAGTGGTTGGTTGGTCCTTCCATCATCGTGTGGGGTACCGACGAACAGAAGAAGCGTTTTCTTCCTCGCATCATTGATGGCACAGATCGCTACTGCCAAGGGTTTTCCGAGCCCGATGCCGGTTCCGACCTTGCTGCGTTGAAGACACGTGGTGTTATTGACGGTGAAGAAGTCGTGATCAGCGGACAAAAAGTGTGGACATCAGGCGCAACAGAAGCCAACATGATGTTCTGCTTGTGTCGCACAGATCAAGATGCGCCGAAGCATGCAGGCATCTCGTACGTGTTGCTTCCGATGTTCAAAGATGGCGGCGAGTCAAATGGTGTTGAGTTGCGCCCCATCATGCAGCCACATGGTTCATCGCACTTCACTGAAACATTCATGACAGAGTCACGTGCTCCGGTCGCCAACATCATTGGTGGCATGAACAACGGTTGGCGAGTCACAATGACAACGCTTGGCAACGAGCGTGGTGGACATGCAACGACACAGCACGTTGAGTACACCAAGCAGTTCTGGGAAGCTGTCGACATGTTGAAGAAGTCAGGAAAGACTTCGGATCCGATTACTCGTCAGCAACTCGCCTGGGCATTTAGTCACGTGGAGATCATGCGCTTCCAGGGTCTCAAGCTTCTCTCCGAAGTCTTGGCACGCAAAGAGCCCGGTCCAGCAGCTTCCATTAACAAGATGTTCTGGTCGGAATATGCGCAGAAGTTCACTGAGCGCATGATGAATGCTCGCGGCGCCGAAGCAATGTTGATTCTCGATGACAAGGACGGCAAGTATGTGGCCGATCGTTGGACATCAATGTTCTTCCAGCATCGTTCCTCCACCATCTGGGGCGGAACAGCTCAAGTGCAGCGCAACATTGTGGGTGAGCGTGTTCTCGGGCTCCCGAAGGAGCCCGATCCCAGCAAGCCTCGTCCGTAGCCGGACTTAGATGTTTTCTTCGGCGTCCTTGCCGGTCTCGAAGAAATCAACATTCTCCGTCATCATGCCGCGACGCTTCTTCTCGCGCATATTGGTCATTCCCTTGGACACGCTGTTGAACGCCATGCGGGTGTTGTCTCCGCGACGATCCCATGCTTGAGAGTTGGAAGCATCGAAGCCCATCGCTGCAGCGTCTGCATATGCATTGAGTCCAGCTGACAAGAACACAAATGTCCAGCCCGCTGCAGTCTGTGCTTCAACGAGCGCCTTGACTTGAGCAAGGGTGAACTCTCGTGATTGGTTTTCTTCGCCGTCAGTGACGGTGACAAACACGATGTCTTCTTCTGCGAGACCTGCTGCAACGCGAGCCTGCGCATCAACCTTGACACGACCAATGAGAAGTCCGGTTGCGTCGAGCAGTGGTGTTCCGCCGCGAGGTTGAAAATCCGCCGTCGTCAGAGTGCTGACTTCGGAGATGGGTGATCCCCAGACCTTGACCTCTTGGGGGTCATTGGAATCGAACTGCACAATGCTGACGCGAACGTCGTTGCCCTGAGCGCGTTGTTCGGTGAGGAACTGATTGACACCACCGATGACATCAGAAACTAGGGGAGCCATCGAACCGGAACGGTCGAGGAGGAGTGCCACGTGAGTGGGCTTGAGTGAGTGTGTGGACATTGTCTACCTTTCGGACGGGACACTATTTGTGTCGATATGTCCCTAAATGTACGGCAAGGGTCTGTCACAGTTGCAATTAAGGTAGAAATTACTTTTCTAAAGGTTTTCCATCGGGTCGACGGAACCGAATAGGAGTCGGCAGGGAAGTGAGACGACCAGCTCGGTACATCAATGCCGGACGGCCTGGTGATGAACCGAAATCTGCGTACTCGTCAAGTGGGATAACGAAATCCTTCACAGCGTCGACCTTGCGACGGAAATTGGCTGGGTCGACTTCGTACTGAAGGAATGCCTCGTAGACGCCACGGAGTTCGCTAATTGTGAATTTGGATCCACAGAAGTTCAGCGCAACGCTGGTGTCTTCCAGCATCTTGCGCGCTGCTCTGCGTGCCGCGTAGATGATGTCGGTGTGGTCGAATTCCAGCATCTTCTTGTCGCGCAAAAGCCGATAGGGAATGAACTCAGCCTTATCGGAATGCGAGATGGCCTTTGTTGCTCCTGGGTGGGGGACAAGTGCGACATAAGCAATAGCGATGGCTCTGTATCTGTTGTCCCTGTCAGGGTTTCCGAAAGTGGCAACTTGGTGAAGATCTTTTGTCCTTAGCTGAATGCCAGTCTCTTCTCTGACCTTGCGAATGGATGTCTCATCAAGGCGCTCATCTTCTCCCACGAGGCCACCGGGAAGGGCCCATTTGGACACGTCAGGTCGTTCGGGTCTCTGCATGACGAGAACTTCGAGTCTGTCGCGAGGGTGAATAGAGCGGTCTGGGTTGATGGTGAAGATCACCGTGTCGACATAGACGAAGAAGTTCATTTGCTTAGTGCGTTTCGTGACACTCATACAGACAGTTTGACACATTTTTAGTGAAGATAACCCTTAATGAGGAGGTGACACACCTCATGTGTTATATTAGGGACATATCTACTGTAAACCAACAGCGAGAGCTGTAGGAGGAGAACACATGACAAGAGACCACAACACATCAATTTCACCCCGAGATCTCACGCATCCGCAGCAAGTGCGGGCGTATGGAGCCCTGGTCGGTTGCGCAGTAGCTGACGCTGTCGGTGCCCCTTTCGAATTCAAGCGCGCGGGTCTATACGGAGAAACATTCCCAACAGAAGTTTTGGGCGGCATCGGGGAAATGATTGGTGGTGGTTCTTTCGGTTGGGCTCCTGGTGAATTCACTGATGACACACAAATGGCTCTTGCACTCGCTGAAGCTCTTGAAGCAGGCGAGGGTTTTGATCCAGCAGTGGTGTGGTCTCATTTCCGTGCATGGTCCGACTCGGCTGTTGACGTGGGTATCACGATTGGTACATCACTTCGCTTTGATTCTTATGTTGGGGCGGCGGAGAAGGCTCACAACATGCTGGGTGGCCGTACTGCAAGTAATGGCGCTGCCATGCGCATTGCTCCTGTGGGAATTGTGGGCGTGCTTGCTGGTCAAGCCATGACATATGAAATTGCTGTCGCGCAGGCTTCCATCACCCACTTCGACCCTGCTGCAAGTGCAGGGGCAGCGATTGTTGCCGAGATCATTCGAAACACCATTGTCACCGGTGACTTCGAGGCGTCGGTGGCTTCGACATTCGAATTCTTGGCAGGCACGCCATTGGCTTCGGTAGTGCTGGAACAATTTGTTGAGATTTGTTCTGCCAGTTTTGATCCGTTGACACATGTTGGTCCGCCAAATGGAACCATTTGGACCGCTGTCGCACAGGCGATCTGGGCTGTGCGTTCCACTACGTGTTTTCATGATGCAGTCGTTGCGGCAATTGATCTTGGTGGAGACACGGACACGGTTGCGGCTATCGCTGGTTCGATGGCAGGTGCCTTCTACGGAATGCAAGGCATCCCCATCCGTTGGACAACCTATGTGCATGGCCACGTTGTGATGCCTGACGGTCGCAAGGTGCAATATCGCTGTCAAGATCTCATCGACACAGCTCGACGTTTGCTGGCGTTGGGTAATGCTCCACGTAGTTGGGTCGAGCCACCAGTGCAGCCTGGCAAGGTCCATGATTTAGGTGTGTGGGCATCTAACTTGGATGGCGCACGGTTAGTGCCGAATGACTTTGGTGTTGTTTCTTTGTGCATCACTGATGACCGGTTTATTCATCATCCGTACCGTCGTGGTGTGTACATGCGTGACAGCGAAGGAGACCGCAACCCAGAGTTGTTCTTCGTTCTTCGTGAGGCAGTGGAGGCCATTGACGCCTTCTTGGAAGAGGGACGCCAGGTTGTGGTGCACTGCCACGGCGGCCGTAGCCGCACCACCTTTGTCTTGAAGGCTTGGTACATGTTGCGTGAGGGGAAGACCCATGCTGAAGCTCATCAATGGGTGGGCGATGAGTGGCCTCTATATGAGACATGGACCCGCACATTCTTGGATGTCCTAGACAACGAGTGGTCCGATTATGTGGAGGCCGTGCACCGAGAATTGCCGTAGATGGGGGCTACCCGTTTGTGGGGAGGGGTGAAACTAGGGTCTATCCGTGGATTTCAACCGACTGCGCCGTCTCGATTCTCGGCTTCATTCTGAGAGATCTTTCGAGCCCTCGCTGACTCACTCTCGTCTTGGTCTTGTCCTGGCGGGTCTATGCGGTTTGTTCATGCTGACCGTGGCGATCCGCCAGTACGGACCCACTGTGCATCCCGACGAGTTTGGATTCCTTACGAACGGTCAAGCCCTCATCGGGCACGATGAGGCAGCAATCCCCACGGGCAGTTTTTACCCCGCCGGATACGGAATTGTGACTGGACTGGGAGCCCTTCTCAGTGGGTCAATTAGTGGCGCGTACCGTTTTGCGTTGTTGACGAACGTGCTCTTGGCCATTGCAACGGCTTGGTACGCAGGTCGATTAGCGCAGCGCGGCTTCGGTGCATCGCGCCACATGGCTTTATTGATCAGCGCTCTTGTCTTTGTTGTACCCGGAACCATTGTGTCGGCGATGTTTAGTTGGGCCGAGACAGCCTCCCGATTGGCGTTCTTGGTTTTCGTTGGGTTTGTCATGCGGGCCGCACAAGCGCGTACTCGGGCGCTCGTTTTTGGCCTTGGCCTTTTCACTGGTCTCATGCCAGCTCTTCACGGTCGCTTTATCTTGTTGTTGCCCATTGTGTGTTTGCTGTTTGCATGGTGGTGGCGCAGAAAAGAGATCACCTTCGTCACGGCGACCAGTGCTGTTGCGGTTACGGCAGTTGCGTACTTCTCCACGTATCTCTTGAATAAGTTCGTCAAGACCGCGGTCTACACAACGTCATACGACCAAGAAAACAGACTTCTGGAACGGTTAGTGAATCCGGGGGTGTGGCCTGCTTTGCTGCGAACAATGGTGGGGCAGAGCTGGTATCTGATTGCAAGTTCGTGTGGACTCATCGGTATCGCAATCTTTTTCATTGTGTCTCGTGTAGTCGGCAACGGGGGAAGAAAGACTTTGGGGTCCGATGCTGAACGAGTGACGCTTCTTGTTGTATTCACAGCAGCGTTCGCGATCATCTTCACCGGTGGTTTGCAATTGCTATACGGCAATCGTGGAGATCATCTCATTTACGGTCGCTATGTCGAAATGATGGTTCCTGCTCTGTTGGTGATTTCTTGTGTGGCGCTCGAACGGTCGTCACTTTTGGCGCAACGAGCCTGGGTCGTCACTGGTCTCGCAATTTTTGGTGTTGCAGCGTTTTATGTCTTCATCGACTTTGGTGATGGTGTGAAGGGCAGTCACTACAGAGACAGCATTGTGTATCCGAACATCGTCGGAATGGACATTGCTCGCTACATCATTCGTCCCGGTCTCATCACTTTTGGACTGTTCTTTGCCGCCGTCGCTTTGGCTTTGTGGACACTTGCACGCCGGAAGGGTGCTGTCGCAGTTTTGGCACTGGTCGCGTTATTCGCAGCTAGTTCGACATACTCAGGCCAGAACAGCATTCTGACGAGAACTGCGCGTTTAGAGGCCACAAATCAGACTGTTCAGATGGTGAAGGATTCAGGTGCCGTGCGTGTGGGATTCGATATCGAGATTCGCAACGACCGGTCTTACTACTACATGAGGTACAAGTTGCACCCGATTCGGGTGGTTCGGTTCAATACCTCGGGACGCAACGCCACCATTCCTAAAGTCTTCTCGTGTATCTATGGCGTGGCTTCGAAGCCGCCATCAGACGGGGAATGGACCATCGTCGCCACGGAGAAGGCAGTCGAAAGAGTACTGTGGCAACGGGCTAATACTGCCCATTGCTGATCGAAGAAGCCAGGAATAGACATGACCGAGTACACCCCCGACCAGTGCGATGTAAGCGTAGTTCTCCCTATCTACAACGAAAAGGGGCACCTTCGTACTGAGATTGAGCGCATCCGGGAAGCTTTGGAAGCATCGAAGTATTCGTTCGAACTCATCGTTGTAGACGATGGAAGCAATGATGGCTCTGAAGCGGAACTTGCGAACATTCCGGGCATCACGTTGATTACGCATCGTCGCAACTCTGGCAGTGGTGCTGCTCGTCGTACAGGAACAACAGCTGCGCGTGGCCGCGTTGTCGTGTGGACCGATGTCGACATGACCTACCCGAACAACCTGATTCCCGAACTTGTTGATTCGATGGAAGGTGTTGACCATGTCGTTGGTTGGCGCCAGACAGAAGAGGGCACACATAAGTTGTTGCGCACTCCGGCGAAGTGGATTATCCGAAAGCTGGCAAGCTATTTGTCAGAGACCGACATCAAGGATTTGAACTCTGGCCTTCGTGCATTCCGTCGCGATGTAGCCATGCAGTACGTCCATGAGTTGCCCAAGGGCTTTTCCTGCGTGACGACGTTGACCATGTCTTTCCTGGGTAATGGATACTCCATTGGCTTTTTCCCCATTGAGTATTTCCCGCGTGCTGGTCGCTCAAAGTTTCACTGGTTGAAGGACACTCGTCGCTACATTCTTCAAGTCATTCGCATGACGTTGTCATATAACCCATTGAAAGTGTTCTTGCCCATTGGCCTTTTGTTGCTTGCCGCTGGCTTCGTCAAACTGGGCTTCGATTGGGCTGGTCGAGATTTCCGTCTCGCTGCGAACACCTTGCTTGTTTTCTTCGCTGCACTCCAAGTCATCACCGTTGGACTCTTAGCTGATCTCGTTGTGCGAGCAACGAAGTCTCCTGTCTCGGTGCCACCCGCCTGATTTTCCCCGTGAGTGCAACGCAACGCCAGGTATCAATAGTCGGAGCGGCGCTGTCTGCCAATAAGGGTGCGGCAGCGATGTTGGAGACTGTCATTGCCAAACTTCCCACAACGATGGGGGATTGCACGTTCAACATTCTGACCACGTATCCAGAGGCTGATGCTCCCAAGATCCCTTCTGGTGCACCAGCAAGAGTTGTTGGTCTGCAGCCTTTGCGCTTGGCATTGATGGAAATACCTATTGCGTGTCTGGCACTGGTTGCGAGAACTATGCGACTACCTCTCGGCTGGGTGCGCACTCGAGCCTGTCGTTCCATTCTTGATTCTTCGGTTGTTGTCGATGTCGCAGGTATCTCGTTTGTTGATGGACGTGGCATTCCCATCACGGTGTACAACTCTCTGATGACTGGGCTCTCACTTTTGTTGGGCGTGCCCACCGTGAAAGCTGCCCAAGCACTGGGACCCTTTCAGACTCAGCCAAATCGTCTTCTTGCCAAATTGGTATTGCCTCGACTGGCTGCTGTGTGTGCTCGAGGTTCGCGGACTAGGGAGCATCTCGACACGTTGCAGCTTTCTAGCGTCACAAATGTGGCGGACTTGGCGTTCTCGTTAGATGAATCTGAGAATCTTCCTGATTCTGTGATGGCAGCGCTGGCTCCCTTGCAGCAGAAGTTTGTCGTTGTGATGCCGAGTTCTGTTGTGCGCGGACTGTATGAGTCGACCGGTGCCGATTATGTCTCTGCTGTTGCAGAGTTGATCCGCAAGATCAGGTCTGCAACAGGGCTTGCAGTGGTGATTGCACCTCACTCGTACCGTGTGGGACATCCTGAAGGTCGTATGAATGACGGGCCTGTGTGTCAACAAGTTGCGGCTGCACTGTCAGATGACGAGATGGTGATTGATGTCGATGCGGATTTGTCCGCTGGGGAACTGCGGCATCTCATCGGGATGGGGCAGGTGCTCGTGACGTCTCGTTTCCACGCAATGATTTCGGGTCTCTCCACGTGCACTCCCACGGTCGTGGTGGGTTGGAGCCACAAGTATCGCGAAGTACTAGACGACTTTGGATTGGCCGACTTCGGTATGGATTCGACCACTTTGTCGCATCCTGAAGAGATCGTCGAACAAGTGAAGCGATGCATTTCGAACGCATCTGAAATTGAAATGCAGATTCGTCAGGCGTTGCCAGCCGTGAAGGAACGTTCTGCCTTGAACTTCAGCATCATCGCAGGGGCAGCAAAACCATGAATGTCTCATCTGATCTCTCTGGTGTGATTTCTTCGGGTATGTGTATCGGGTGTGGTGCATGTGAGATGGCTGACTCCTCGGTCAAGGTGTCTCTCAGTCCTAACCGTCTGATTTACGAACCAGAATCAGCCGGATCTGCAGCTGCTGCCAGTGTGTGTCCTGCAGTGTCTGTCGATTACGAAGGCTTGCAGAACTATCTGTTCCCCGGTGCCGAAATCGGTCCGTTTGGTGTGGTGCGCTCTGTGCATCTGTCGCAAAGCACAAACAATGGTCGGAACATGAAGGCCAGCTCAGGTGGTCTCATCAAGGAACTGTTACGCCATCTGTTGTCGAGCAATCAGATTGATGGCGTCATTGCGCTTGATCACGTCGACGGTATTGAATTTGCTGCACGGTTGGTCTCGAGTGCTGATGATGTTGACACTTTGCCGGGATCGATCTATCACAACCTCAAGCAGACTCCTGCGCTGGAATTGTTGCGTGACACTCCTGGTCGATTGGCTGTTGTTGCTATTCCGTGTCAGCTAGAAGGTCTCTATGCCTGGGTGAAGCAGATGGCTCCCGAGCTGCGCGAAAAGATCACCATCACAATCGGGTTGTTGTGTGGATGGCAGTACTCGCATCACAGCATTAATGCAATGGGGGAGTATCTCGGTTACAACCCGGAAGATATTGCAGACATTTCCTATCGCGGCGGCGGCCCAGTAGGAAAACTCACAGTCACCACTCGCGATGAGAAAGTGTTCACCGCTAGCCGTCGTGTTGACTTTGGGTATCAGGTGGCGTTTGATCGGCATTTCAATACGTCGCGATGCCATGTCTGCATTAACCACTCCAACTTCTTGGCGGATCTCGTTGTCGGAGATGCATGGTTGCCCAGCACTGTTTTCACGAAGACAGGCATCAGTCTTGTGGTCTGTCGTACAGAGTTCGCAGAGGCAGCTCTTCAATCATTGGTTGACAGTGGAAATTGTGTCTCCATTCAGGTGGGTGAAGACGAGATTCGTGAGTCGCAGACAGAGCGTGTTGTATTCGGAGAGTTCGCGTACGCCTACGCTGCCTTTCTTCGAGAGATTGGTCTTCATACACCTGAGTTGCATGGCCCTAATGAAGGCTTCGGCACACTGAAGCCACGACGACAAGTGACGAAATTCCACCGTGAACTGGTACGCAAGCAGGCCCTCATGGCCGCTCGTCGGTACAAGTACATGAAAGTTCGTAAAGCAACACTGGAACTACGCGGCTACATCATGCGTTACGTGCGCTGGTTCATGGTGCGAATTCTTCGTGTGAAGAGTTTGAGTGGTCAACGAAAAGAAATTTCGCGAGACCGTTTCTCAGGCTTTAGTTGAAGATGCGGTACGCGCAACGATATTGGCCACTAGTGCTCCAACAAGATCAACTGCGATAAACACAACTCGACTCGCGAGGGCCAGCGACACCGCTACGCCCGGATTGATGGCTGTTCCTGCAAGGGCTGTAAATACTGATTCACGTACGCCGATGCCCCCTGGGACGCCGACAACAACAAAGCCAGCAAGCCATGAGGCTGAAGTGATGAAGAGCATGTGCACAATGCCGATGTCTGCTCCGAAGGCTGAAGCTGTGACAGAAGTGGACAGTGACATGAGAATCCACGCTGGAAGATGAATCATTGTGAGAAGAAGAAGTCGCCGTGGTTCTGTGAGCGCCGCCGCCCGTGGGCTGACACGGTTGATCATGCCTAGAACTTTGGTGCGTAAGCCAGCGTTGCTAAAGATTGCAAAACCAATCCCCATGCCTGCAAGACCAAGGACTCCGGCGAGCGGATACGACCACGACAGAAGTGAACCAATGCAAATGGCGAGTGCCGCTGCGAGATACGTGGTGACCATGGAAAGCCCTGTGGCGGCATAGGCATCTGGGCGGGGCACACCGCCTCTAGTAGCGAGTTCAGCGCGTCCGACTATGGGCCAAATTCCGCCGGGAACGTATTTGCCGAGTTGGCCAGCGAAGTACCACGCCATTGCCGACCGAGGCGGTGCGTGATGACCGCGAGTGACCAACATGCGTGTCCATACATACCCAATGAGAGTCATTGCTGAGAGCCCCAAGAGCAAACTGGCAATCAGAGTGACACCATTCAGCTCTGTGAATGCATCGCCGACTTCTTCTCGCTTCGTGAGAATAGTTCTGACAACAAATGCGACGCCCGCGAGACCAATGAGAACCCCGGCGAAAGATGCGAGCTTCGCAAGGAGAGGGCGACGGTTGCTGTTGCTCACTAGATGAGATTACGGCGGTCTTGAAGGAAAGGAAACTTTTCACGGACAGTGCTGACGACTTGTGGATCAATATCGGCGTAAATGATGGTCTCGTCTGATTCCGCATCCGCGATGACTATTCCAAGTGGATCAATGACTCGACTATCGCCGACATAGTGGAGGCCGCCGCCAGTACCGACGCGATTGCATCCGACGACATACGCCTGATTTTCGATCGCGCGGGAAGTCAGAAGCGATACCCAGTGCTCTCTGCGTGATTCAGGCCAGTTGGCTGGGATGACATAGGCGTCAGTGTCTGGTGCGAGTGTCCAGAACTCATTGGCAAACCTGAGGTCGTAACAGACAAACAATGAGACACGAACGTCGTGCACGGCGATGGTGACGAAGGAGTCGCCAGCACGGAAATGCTTGTCTTCGCCCCCGTAGGTGAAGGGATGAATTTTTGAATACCGATCGAAACTGCCAGTGGGATGGGCGACGACGAATGAGTTAAACGGGCGTGGGTCGCCGTCTTGCACCTCGGGACAGCTTCCGCAAATTGAGACGTTGTGGAGTTGCGCCATACGAGACAAGAACTGAGACGAAGGACCTCCGAGAGGTTCACCAATATCGTCACGGTCAACAACGAAACCAGTAGAGAACATCTCTGACAGCACAATGAACTGCGCGCCGTTGTCGGCCGACTGTGCGATGAGGGGAATCAGTGCTGCGAAGTTGGCTTCGCGATTAGCCCATGCAATGTCGTGTTGGATGACTGCAATCTTCATGCCCACTCCGTCAACTTTTTGGCCGCTGCCTGCATGGTCGATGTTTGCTTGCAGAAGGCGAAACGAACAAGGTGCCTGCCTTCGTCTGCATGTCGTTGGTCGTAGAGAACCGAACCGGGTATTGCCACAACGCCGCAAGCTTCCGGCAGCGCTCGGCAAAAGTCCATGGCGTCACCGTGAGGCCAACGATCTCGAATATCAGCCGTAATGAAGTACGTACCTTCGGGGCGAATCGGGTTGAGGTGTGCTGTTTGTAGAGCGGCCATCAAGATGTCTCGCTTCGACTGCAAGTCTTTTGCAAGTTGTTGAAAGTACGAATCCGGAAGTCGTAAACCTGCTGCAATTGCCGATTGGAAAGGAGTTCCACCTGCAAATGTGAACAACTGTTTCGCCATACGGATTGCGTGGAGGAGATGGCTAGGGGCACACGCCCAACCAATCTTCCACCCAGTGGTATTGAAGGTCTTGCCTGCAGAGGAAATGGTGATCGTGCGCTCCCGCATCCCGGGCAGTGATGCAATCGGAATGTGCCGAGCATCATCGAAGAGGAGATGCTCATAGACCTCGTCGGAGACAACGATGAGGTCATGCTCCTGTGCGATGTCGGCAACCATCTGCAGTTCATCTTTGTTGAAAACCATCCCCGTGGGATTATGCGGCGAATTTAGGAGAATCACTCGTGTGCGGCTTGTGATGGCGCGGCGCAATTCATCTGCGTCAAAGCCATAGCGTCCTGTTGATTGCGGGCGAAGAGTGACAGGGGAGAGAACTGCATCAGCAAGTGCAACGCATCCTGCATATGTGTCAAAGAGCGGCTCAAAGACAACGACTTCATCTCCGGCGTTCAAGATGCCGAGAAGAGCACCTGCTAAAGCTTCGGTGGCGCCCATCGTGACGAGTACTTCGGACTCTGGGTCGTAGGACAGACCCCAGAAGCGCTTTTGGTGCTCACTGATTGCTGCACGTAAGTCCTGCTGACCAATTCCAGGTGGATATTGATTGTTTCCACTCGCAATCTCAGATTGAGCAGCTGTAAGAACTTCGTCTGGCCCGTTGTAGTCGGGAAACCCTTGTCCAAGATTGATGGAACCAGTCTGAATAGCGAGAGCAGTCATCTCGGCAAACACAGACGCGCCGAATCCGGCGAGTCGTGTGGTCAATGGCTGCTGTGGGCTCACCACTTCAGCGTATTCCTCGGTGAGGAAGGGTCAGGCTGTCCAGCCTGAGAATGCATCAATCATTGCCTTCACATCGCCCAACGGATACAGAATCGGGCATGTGGCGCCGTCTTTCATGTACTCGCGGACTTTGGCACGAGCGTCATCTGGTGTGCCTGAAGCGGTCAACATCTGAACAATCTCGTCGGGTACCAGTTTGGATGCCGCAACCACTTGCTCATGGGTAGCTGGCCAGGTGAGCACTTCGCCCACCTTGTCGAGGAGAGACTGCGGTACGCCAGAAGCCTTCATGATGTGCGGTTGTTGACCGAGGTACTGCGTGACCATGAGTCGAGCCATATCAAAGGCAGTCTGACGATCTTCGTGCACGCTGCACACCACAAGTTGTGGGCGGTCGATATCTTCCCATTTGCGGCCGGCTTTATCTGCACCCTTGGCAAGAGCTTCGATTGCGGTCTTGTTGTAATCGGGAGACACGAGGTAGTTAAGAACAACTCCATCGGCAATCTCGCCCGCAAGTTCCATCATCTGCATGCCGGTTGCACCGAGATAAATGGGAACTTCTTTGGGTCGACGCTCTTGGTACACGTAGTCGAGTTCCACGCCATCAAGATGAACAAACTCGCCATTCATAGTGACGGTCTCATTGGCAAGAAGTCCGCGTACTGCTGTGATGATCTCTCTCATTGCGCGAAGTGGCTTTGCGCGTGAAACACCAACCTTGGCTGCAAGCGGATCCCACCATGCACCGATGCCGAGAATGACACGA
>CAEZWJ010000014.1_pt1 | contig 32255 bp, 30 predicted proteins | sample 7264931 | NCBI WGS metagenome assembly CAEZWJ01 (sample SAMEA6813876, study PRJEB35770) | freshwater metagenome | biome: Freshwater; feature: Freshwater reservoir; material: water | place: Czech Republic | collected 2017-06-27 | depth 0.5m m | reverse complement strand
GTGAAGTCTCGGGGCCCTCCGTTCTTCATAATGACCCCACCAAGGTCAAAGATCACGGCATCGACGGTTCTCTGGCTCATAAATGGCAGTCTTACCGTCTTCTTATGGTTCCTGCGAACTGGCTCAGAGGGGTCCACAGATAGGCTTGGCGGTCACATGAAAGTTCTCGACCGCGTCCTCAGGGCAGGCGATGGCAAGCGGGTCAAGGCCCTGCAAAGCCTCGTTCCCGAAATCAATGCTCTTGCTCCCGCTATGGAGGCTCTCTCTGACGAAGCCCTCAAAGGCAAGACCATTGAGTTCCGTGAGCGTTTAGCCAAAGGCGAGACCCTTGATGACATCTTGGTGGAAGCGTTCGCCGTTGTCCGCGAAGCCTCATTCCGTGTCATCGGTCAGCGCCATTTCGATGTGCAGCTGATGGGTGGTGCCGCACTGCATTTTGGTTGGGTCGCAGAAATGAAGACCGGTGAAGGAAAGACCCTGGTGTCGACACTTCCGGCGTATCTGAATGGTCTCTCGGGCAACGGCGTTCACGTGATCACGGTGAACGATTACCTCGCACGCTTTCATGCTGAATGGATGGGACGCATTCACCAGTGGCTGGGTCTCAGTGTCGGCTTGGTTATTCCCGGACTTCGCGAGGACGCCGCTCAGAAGCGTGAAGATTACGCATGTGACATCACATACGGAACCAATAACGAATTTGGTTTTGATTACCTTCGCGACAACATGGCTGGCAATCTCGAAGAGAAGGTGCAGCGTGGACATCATTTTGCGATTGTTGACGAAGTCGACAGCATTCTGATTGACGAGGCTCGTACTCCTCTTATCATCTCTGGTCGTTTGGCAGATGCTGCTGCGAATTACTACAAGTTCGCAGCAATTGTGCGCATGTTGGACAGAGACGTTGACTACGAAGTTGATGAATCAAAGCGCATTGTGTTCCCAACTGAGTCGGGCGTTGAGAAGGTTGAAAAAGAGCTGGGGCTCGACAACTTGTATGACTCCATTCAGCAGAACCTCGTGCACCAACTTGCCGTTGCGCTGAAAGCAAAAGAGTTGTATCGCCGAGACAAGGATTACATCGTTGATGCAGGCGAAGTAAAGATCGTTGACGAGTTCACGGGCCGTGTGCTTGAGGGTCGTCGCTGGAGTGAAGGTATTCACCAGGCTGTTGAAGCGAAAGAGAATCTTCGTATCAACGAAGAGAACCAAACTCTCGCCACCATCACCTTGCAGAACTATTTCCGCATGTACGACAAGTTGGCCGGCATGACTGGTACGGCTCAGACCGAAGCAGCAGAGCTTGTGAACACCTATGACTTGCAGGTGGTGCCCATTCCGACAAATCGCGCAATGTTGCGCGTCGATGAGCCAGACCTCATCTATAAGTCTGAAGTGGCAAAGTTTGGCGCCGTTGTCGAAGACATTGTCCAGCGTCACGGCCTTGGCCAGCCCATCTTGGTCGGAACAATCAGCGTTGAGAAGAGCGAATACTTGTCTCGCGAACTCACCAAGCGTGGAATTCGCCACGAAGTATTGAATGCCAAGCAGCACACACGTGAAGCACAAATTGTTGCTCAGGCTGGCCGACTTGGTGCAGTCACCGTGGCCACGAACATGGCCGGACGTGGTGTCGACATTCTTTTGGGAGGGAACCCCGAACTGCTCGCTCGTCAGCAAGTTCTCGCAGAAGGCGTAGACCCCAGTGTGTTGGTTGACGAGTTCGCATTGCCCGCGCCTCTCGAGAATTTGCATGAAGATTTCCAAGCTGCTCGTCGTGCTGCGTTAGCGCGCTACGAGGAATTGTTGCCGATTCATAAGCAGCAATGCGCAGAAGAGGGTGCCAAAGTACGCGAACTTGGCGGTCTGTATGTCCTCGGTACCGAACGTCACGACAGCCGTCGAATTGACAACCAGTTGCGTGGTCGTGCCGGACGTCAGGGTGATCCAGGCGCAAGCCGTTTCTATCTGTCTCTTGATGATGAACTCATGCGTTTGTTTGCAACGGGTGCATTGTCGTGGGTGATGGGTCGCACATTGCCAGACGATGAAGCCATTGAAGCGAAAATGGTGACAAAGGCAATTGAGCGTGCACAGTCAACTGTTGAGCAGCGCAACGGAGAAATCCGCAAGAACGTTCTGAAGTACGACGAAGTGATGAACGAGCAGCGCAAGGTGATCTACATGCGCCGCGATCAGATTCTTTCGGGTGCTGACTTGAATGCAGCTGCCATGGAATATTTGGCTGAAGCAGTTGATTCGCTCATTGAGACGTATTGCGTGTCTGAAGCATCCGATGAATGGGATGTTGAGGGCTTGGCACAAGAACTACGCACGTATTGGCCAGCAGCTGTCTCTGAAGCGCAGATTGCTCAGAGCCTCAGCACCAATGCTGTGTATGACCTCGTGATGGCTGATGCTAATCGTCATTACAGGCAGCGAGAAGAAGAACTCGGTTCTGAAACTCTTCGTCAGATTGAACGTCAAGTGATGCTGAGCATCATTGATCAGCGCTGGCGTGAACATCTCGAAGAGATGGATTACCTCCAAGAGGGAATCAACCTTCGTGCCATGGGTCAGAAAGATCCACTCACAGAATGGCAGCGTGAAGGCTTCGAAATGTTCGGCGAGATGATGACTGGAATCGCACAAGATTTCGTTCGCTATGTCATGCACGTTCAAGTCATCAATGAAGATCAGCCAGCAGTGCAGGTACAAAACCTCACAGAGTTCAGCAGTGACGATGTGGAGTCCGATGGTTTCGTCTCGGCTGCTCTTGCTGGTGGGGATGTTGACCCAGCGCTCTTAGCTCCAGAGGAAGACGCTCCGCGTAAGCCTGTGGTGAACGATGTGAACGACTGGTCGAACACTCCTCGTAACGCGACCTGCCCATGTGGTTCTGGTCGTAAGTACAAAGTGTGTCACGGCTCTGCCGCCTGACACTTCTCTGTAGGAACTTCCAGCATGCGTGACTTTACGACCGACCTCCGAGAACTTGTTCGCCGACTTGGCGAAGCAGAGGAGTATCTCAAGATTGCTGCTTCTCGCGCACGTCTCAGTGAGTTAGAGATCGAGATCTCACGTCCTGACTTGTGGGATGACCAGGAGCTTGCAAAGAAGATCAATAGCGAATACGCCAACGTGAAATCTGATGTTGATGAGTACGACACTCTGCGCTCAATCGTTGATGATCTTGAAGTTCTTCATGAGATGGCTCGCGAGATTGATGACGAGTCTCAAGAACCAGAAATTGAAGCGGGAATTTCAAAAGTGGCTTCGGGTCTCGGAGTTTTGGAGATGCGCAGTCTCTTTACTGGTGAGCATGATGCGGTAGATGTCATTGTGCAGATCAATGCCAAAGATGGTGGCGTTGATGCGCAGGACTGGGCGGAGCTTTTAATGCGCATGTACACGCGTTGGGCAGAGCGTCGTGGTTTCGTTGTTGACGTTGACGACATCAGCCCTGGTGCTGAGGCAGGCATCATGTCTGCAGAGTTCACCATTAAGGGTCGTTATGCATATGGCTTGATGACGTCCGAACGTGGAACGCACCGCCTCGTTCGCATCAGTCCGTTTGATAACCAAGGCCGTCGTCAGACAAGTTTTGCAACAGTGCAGGTATGGCCGGTGATGGATGCACCTGATCTTGAAGTCAACGAGTCAGAGATTCGCATGGAAGTCTTCCGTGCATCGGGTGCTGGTGGTCAGCACGTGAACAAGACATCATCTGCAGTCCGCCTCATTCACGAGCCAACGGGTGCTGTGGCAAGTAGCCAAGAAGAGCGCAGCCAGTTGCAGAACCGTGAAAAGGCGATGACACGCCTGAAGGCGATGATTGCCGCCAAGATCGAGGAAGAGCATCAGGCAGAAAAAGACCGCATCGCAGGGAAGTCTGCGATGGTGGGCTGGGGAAGCCAGATTCGCTCTTATGTGCTTCAGCCGTACCAAATGGTCAAGGATGTGCGAACAGAGGTCGAGTCCGGCAACGTCGCGAACGTCCTCGATGGGGACCTTGACGGCTTCATGGAGGGTTACCTCCGTTGGCGTCGAGGGCAGGCAGAGTAAGCCCCATAAGGGTTTTAGGGGCGCCCCGCCCATTCCAGCCCTCGTTGCTAGGTTGGTGTACTTCATGATTCGCCTTGAGAATGTTTCCAAGATGTACGGCTCTGAATTGCCGGCTGTACGCGACGCCTCCTTCGATGTCCCGAAGGGTGAATTCGTGTTCCTTGTGGGGCCCTCGGGCTCGGGTAAATCAACCCTCTTGCGCCTGATGAATCGTCAGGAACGCCCCGAGCGAGGCAATGTCTGGGTGGCCGGGCGCAACATCAATGAGATGGCTAACAGCCAGATCCCTCATCTGCGTCGCACCATGGGCAACGTCTTTCAGGACTACAAGCTTCTGCCAAACAAGACCGTGTTTGAGAACGTTGCCTTTGCGTTAGAGGTCATCGGCAAGCCGAAGCATGTCATCGGTCAGCAGGTGCCTCAGGTGCTCGACCTCGTGGGCTTGTCGGGCAAAGAAGATCGCTTCCCACACCAGTTATCAGGCGGAGAGCAGCAACGCGTATCTATTGCGCGCGCATTCGTGAACCGTCCGCTCATCTTGTTGGCAGACGAGCCCACCGGAAACCTTGACCCGGCAACAGGCGAGGGAATTATGGGCTTGCTTGATGCCATCAATCGCACGGGCACCACCATTGTGATGGCAACCCACGATCATCGTGTGGTGAATGCAATGCGCCGTCGAGTGATCCAGCTTGATCGCGGTGTCATTGTGCGAGACCAGGAACGTGGTGTGTACGAATGATTCAGCGTCTCTCTTATGCCTTCCGCGAGACCATCGCGAGTTTCCGCCGCAACATGACATTGTCGGTAGCGGCAGTGATTACATCTGCGGTGTCGTTGTTGCTCGTGGGCACCACATTCCTCATCCAGCGCGCCTTTGACAATCTGTTGACCCAGTGGCGCGGCGATGTCGGCATGATTGTTTTTGTTCGTCCCGATGTGACGCCCGAAGCTCTGGGTTTCATTAAGCAGAATCTTGAATCACAGCCGAATGTGATTGATGTGAAGAAGTTGGAATACCTCGACAAGACGCAAAGTTTTGCCGAAGCACAACGTGTCTTTGCAGGAGACCCCACAACATTGAGCTTGTTGTCGATTGAAACGATTCCGTCGCAATTCAAAGTTGTACCAAAAACTACGGACCCCGAGTTGGTTCGAAGTTTGGCGAACCAGTACAGGACTCTGCCGGGTGTGGCAGGTGTGTCGTTGGCGGAAGACGAGTTTGATGTGATCTCAACTCTGTCGGGCTTTGTTCGGACTGTCACCATCGGTATGTCTCTGGTGCTGTTGGCCGTAGCTGTCATTCTCATTTGGAACACAATTCGAACAGCCATCTTTGCGAGACGTCGTGAGATTGAAGTGATGAAGTTGGTGGGTGCGACCGACTGGTTCATTCGTGTGCCGTTCATTCTTGAAGGTCTCATCCAGGGCCTCACTGGAGCATTGGTGTCATGTGCTGGTCTGTGGGGCCTCAACAGTGCATGGACCTCAGGCGTCGCTGGCTTTAAGTCAGGCACTGGCGTTAGTGCTCTGGTCGTCCCAGGTTCATATGTCAATGGCGTCATGATTGCGTTGCTTATCATTGGTGCTGTTGCAGGCGGCGTTGGCTCTGGCGTTGCCTCCAGCAAGTTCCTCGACGTCTAGCCCAATCTCTCCTGCCTGACCTCTCATCGCTAGGGTCGGGTCATGGATTTTCAGGACATCATCTATGACGTGAGTGAAGGCATTGCCACCATCACGTTGAATCGCCCCGACAAAATGAATGCGTTCACGGGTCGCATGATGTACGAGATCATCTCGGCTCTTGACCTCACCGATGCTGACGACAATGTCAAGGCGGTGATTTTCACAGGTGCAGGGCGAGCCTTTTGCGCTGGCGCTGACTTGTCTTCAGGTGGTGCAACGTTTTCAAAAGGTGGCAGCGACATCCAGACAAAACAAGGTGTGCCACGAGATGGAGGCGGCATGGTGTCCCTGCGCATCTTCAACAGTTTGAAGCCAGTGATTGGTGCAATCAATGGTGCAGCTGTTGGTGTCGGTGTCACGATGACACTTCCGATGGATATTCGCATTGCGAGCGACAGCGCAAAGTTTGGGTTTGTTTTCGCTAAGCGGGGCATTCTTCCTGAAGCATGTTCCTCCTATTTCTTGCCTCGCCTTGTCGGTATCCAGCAGGCCACAGAATGGGTGTTCACCGGTCGAGTGTTTAGTGCAGAGGAAGCCGTACATGGCCGTCTGATTCGCAGTGTTCACTCAGGTGATGATCTCTTAAATGTCGCACGCGGTATCGCTCGCGAGATTGCAGATAACACTGCACCTGTGTCGGTTGCGTTGTCTCGTCAGATGTTGTGGAGAATGATGGGCGCATCACATCCGATGGATGCTCACGCGGTGGAGTCTCGTGGCATCAGCGCTCGAGGTCGCAGTGCTGACTCAAAAGAGGGTGTCACAAGCTTTCTCGAGAAGCGTGCAGCGGTGTATCCGGATCGTGTCAGCGACGGGTTGCCCGATATCTTTCCTCGCTGGGAAGACCCAGAGTTCTACTAAGTCATGTCTTCTGAATCCGAAGGACGCAGTGTCTTTGAAATCTGTGGTGCTGACTTCTTTGTGAAGTTAGTGGACGTGTTCTACGACGGTGTCGAACAAGACCAGCTACTGATTTCGATGTATCCCGAAGGCAGTGACACGGTGGATGCACGTAAGAGGCTTGCAATGTTCCTTGCGCAGTATTGGGGTGGGCCCCATGACTACATGGAACAACGTGGCCATCCGATGCTGCGAATGCGCCATGGTGGATTCACGATTGGCGCAATTGAGCGTGACCATTGGTTGATGCATATGGCGACTGCGATTGAACAGACGTTGCCATTAGTGGCGGAAGCAGACCGCGAACATGTGACAGAGCAGTTGGCGAACTACATGGTGAACGCTGCGGAGCATCTACGAAATAGTTGAACCCAGGGCGTACATCGCCAGTGCTGCGGCGACGCCTACGTTGAGTGAGTCAACTCCCGCATGCATCGGAATGCGCACCAGGGTGTGCACGGACTGCATTGTGTTGTCGTCGAGTCCGTCCCGTTCACTTCCCAGCAATAAGGCAATACGAGATGCAGTAGGCCGCACTGTTGCGATGTCAACTGCGTCGGTGCTTGGAGTCAGCCCATAAGACACGCAGTCGTGTCGATTGAGCAAGGCACCAATGGAATCATCGGCGGAGAGTCGAGCGAAGGGGAGAGTGAGCCCACTGCCCATCGAGACTCGCAAGGCACGACGCGCAAGAGGGTCTGCGCTCCCGGCAGTCAGGATGAGGGCATCCCAACCCAGTGCGGCAGCACTACGGGTGATGGCACCAAGGTTTGTGGGGTTGTCCACTGCTTCAGCGACGAGAATGCGATGTGACTGAGCAACAAGAGCGTCAGGGTCAGTTAGTGGTGGGCGTTGAAACAAGCCTGTTGCTCGTAGTGGCACGCCAAGACCCGTGACATCTTGTCGCAATTGTTCATGGCCAATAAAGATGTCGACATTCTCTGGCACGCGAGTGGAGAAGTGTTGTGCCATTGTCTCGTCGCACAGGAGTGCAATCGCTATGCAACCTGCATCAATAGCTCGGCCAACAACAAGGTCGCCTTCTGCAACAAAAAGACCAGCCCCCACAGATTCAAGGCGATCTGCTTTGCTTGCTAGTTGCCTATCACGCCAACGAAACGCATCGAGACGCGCATCACTTGCTTCGTGAACAACAGAGATCATGCGTCAGTCAGTACGAGTGAATTAGTAGTACCAGGGGAAGGGCGACCAATCAGGGTCACGCTTCTCCAGGAAAGACTCACGGCCTTCTGCTGCTTCGTCGGTGCCGTAGGCAAGACGAGTCGCTTCGCCTGCAAAGACCTGCTGACCAACGAGACCGTCGTCAACGAGGTTGAATGCAAACTTCAACATGCGCTGAGCAGTAGGGCTCTTGCCATTGATTTCCTTCGCCCATTCCAATGCAACCTTTTCTAGGTTTGCATGAGGAATTGATGCGTTGACTGCACCCATGGCAACCATGTCATCTGCTGAATACTCGCGACCAAGGAAGAAGATTTCGCGAGCGAACTTCTGACCCACCATCTTTGCGAGATAGGCAGATCCGTATCCACCATCGAAGGAAGCAACATCGGCATCGGTTTGCTTGAAGCGTGCGTGTTCTTTGCTCGCAAGAGTGAGGTCGGAAACGACATGCAAACTGTGACCGCCACCTGCTGCCCAACCGGGAACCACGCTGATCACAACTTTCGGCATGAATCGAATGAGGCGTTGTACTTCAAGAATGTGCAATCGGCCTGAACGACCACGATCAACCGTGTCTTCTGTTTCACCTTCGGCGTATTTGTATCCGTCCTTGCCGCGAATGCGCTGATCGCCGCCACTACAGAATGCCCAACCACCATCCTTCGGTGATGGGCCGTTGCCTGTGAGGAGAACACAGCCAACATCGGTCGTCATTCGCGCATGATCGAGCGCGGTGTACAACTCATCAACTGTGTGAGGACGAAAAGCATTGCGTACCTCGGGTCGGTTGAAGGCGATGCGCACAGTGCCTTGGTCGACAGCGCGGTGATACGTGATGTCTGTGAAGGCGAAGCCGGGGACTTCACGCCAAGCTGTTGGATCAAAAATGGGAGAAATGCTCACCCCGTCATTGTTTCATGTGGGGTGTCCTATCCTTGAAACTATGGCGAAGTGGTCGGTTTTTGAGTCAGAAGCGCCTGCATTGGCTGCCAAGATTCGCAGTCGTTTTGAGGGACACCCTCATCACATTCTCGGCACGCTCGACTCCGCTGGGGCCCCGCGCCTCAGCGGGCTCAACGTGTTCTTCAACGAAGGTGTGGTGTGGTTCGGTTCGATGCCATCAGCGCTCAAGTCGTTAGACATCAAGAGAGACCCGCGGGTATCTCTTCATTCGGCCACGTTGTCTGAAGAACTTGATGGTGGCGATGCCCGTATCTCTGGGTTGGCACGAGAGCTCCCTGCAGAATCTGCACGTGCGTGGAGACCAGAGAATCCGAGTGATGGCGAGTTCTTTCAGATTGATGTTCAGAAGGCTCACATTGTGGAAGTGGCAGATGAACAACTTGTCATCACCATGTGGGATGCAGAGAACGGACTCCGTATCGTTCAGCGGCAATGACAACTCTTCTTGCATTCTCTGGTTCTCTTCGTAAGGACTCTTTCAATACTCGCGTTCTTCGTGCGTTGCCAGCTTTGGCTCCTGCAGGAACGCAGATTGCTTTGTTCGACATTGCAGATCTGCCGATGTATAACCAAGATCTCGATGGTGAGACTGTCCCGGAGATTGTTGCTGCGCTTCGTGCTGCAATTGCAGAAGCCGATGGCGTCATCATTGCCGGTCCTGAATACAGCGGTTCATATTCCGGCGCCACAAAGAATCTCATTGACTGGGCATCACGACCCTTCATGGCCGGACCCATCATTGGAAAGACATCAATGGTGATTGCAACGACCCCTGGGCCTGGTGGCGGAAAGAATGTTCTTCCTGCGACGAGTGGACTCTTGCAAGCTTTGGGAGGCAAGGTCGTTGCACAGGTCGGCGCAGCAGCCATTCACGAAAAACTTGCAGCAGATAGCGACACCATCATTGATGAAAAGTTCGCTCAACAACTTCGTGAAGGTCTTGCTGCTTTCTAGATTTTGATCTCGTCATTGGTGACGAGATTTACCAGGCATCGACCATTGGGCGTTTCTTGCCAGTGCGCGCACGCCAGGAATGTGTGGAGCCAATGATGCTGAGGATGCGTTGACGAGTCTCGGCAGGGTCAATGACATCATCAATCTCAACGTGGCTCGCCATGTTTAAGGCACTGCCGTGTTCGTAGGCACGCGCAATCAGTTTGGCCTCTAGTTCACTGCGTTCCTGTTCGTCATCGATTGCAGCAAGTTCTTTGCTGAATCCAAGCCGAACTGCACCTTCAAGTCCCATGCCGCCGAATTCACCGGTGGGCCACGACACGGTCATGGCGTTGGAATGAAAACCACCGCCTGCCATTGCCATGGCGCCAAGGCCGTAGCCCTTACGCAGCACAATCGTGATGAGTGGCACGGTGATGCTCGCTGCGGTCACAAACAAGCGTCCGAAGTGGCGCACTTGAGCTGTGTGTTCGGCGTCTGGACCAACCATGAACCCTGGTGTGTCGCACAAGCTGACAATGGGAATGTCGTAGGCGTCGCACAACTGAATGAACCGTGATGCTTTGTCCGATGCGTCGGAATCAATAGCGCCACCAAGGTGAGCCGGGTTGTTTGCGATGAGCCCGACAGGCTTGCCTTCAATGCGCAGAAGAGTGGTGAGGATTCCGACTCCGAAACTTGGTCGCAGTTCAAGAGCTGAATCAATGTCGGCTAGTGCATTGATGACAGTGCGCACGTCGTAGACACGCGTGCGTTGCTCGGGGATGAGATCACGAAGAATCTCGTCATCGTGACGTGTCCAATTCTTTGTTGCGCCTTGGAAAAAGCCCAGGTATTTCTTTGCGGCGGCCACAGCAGCAGCTTCATCGGCAACACGAATATCAACTACTCCGTTTGCTGTCTGCACGTCGATGGGTCCGATGTCGGTGGGTTTCACAACGCCAAGGCCACCACCTTCGATCATCGCTGGGCCTGCCATGCCGATGTTCGAGTTCTCTGTAGCGATGACGACATCACAGCAGCCAAGCAATGCAGCGTTGCCGGCAAAGCAATAGCCCGAAGTAATGCCCACGAGAGGAACAAGACCCGAGAGGCGAGCAAAGAGCGCAAAGGCGGGGCCGTCGAGACCAGCTACACCTGCTGCATCGGTATCGCCAGGGCGACCGCCACCACCTTCTGCAAAGAGAACCACGGGAGTGCGAAGTTGTTCAGCGACAGTAAAGAGTCTGTCTTTCTTTCGGTGGTTGAGAAAACCTTGTGTTCCTGCAAGCACGGTGTAGTCGTACGACGCGACCGCAATACGTGCGGCGTCCTCGCCAAACTCCGCTGTGTTGACGGTTGCGATGCCGCCAACGAGTCCATCGGCTGGCGTGTTGCGAATGAGATCATCAAGCTCGCGTCGCTGACGTTGTGCAGCAACAGCGAAGGAGCCGTATTCAACAAAGCTTCCTTCATCAACAAGATCAGCAATGTTGGCCCGTGCAGTTCGCTGACCTTTTGCCGTGCGTCGTGCGACTGCATCGGGGCGTGCCTCGTCGGTAGTGAGACGGCGGCGTTCTCGGTAGCGCGCTAGGTCGTCACGTTCATGAGCTGGTTGGTTGCTTGCTTCAGTACTCGCATGAACTGCAACGGCTCCCGGTGTAATGCTGACAAGCACCTGGCCTGCTGCAATGGTGTCTCCTTCGGCGACAGCAATAGAAGCAACAATCCCGTCAACCCCTGCCTCGACCGGATGTTCCATCTTCATCGATTCGATGATGAGGATTTCCTGCTTCGCGTGAACGGAGTCTCCCACTGCAACCGCCACCTTAAAGATGGTGCCAAGGAGTGGGGAGGCGATGTCGTGATTCGAAGCCATGTGTCATTGTCCCACATGAGAAGTGCTGTCATTCCTGCTGAGCGACGCGGGTGGACACTAGGTTCGAAGGGTGATTTTCATTGTGGTGGCAACATTTCTCGTGTGCTGGCTCATTGGTTCATTGGTGTCGGTTCCACCGAAGCTGATCTGGTTCGCTGAGAAGTACGTCCTGAACTTTGCGCTCCCTGCGGTGATCATCGCCAAGATGACCACTGTTGACGTGACGTCGGAATTACTGATTCCTGTGCTTGTTGCTTGGGGAAGCATGATGGGGTGCGCAGTCGCTGTGTATTGCGTCGGCCGATTGCGTCAGTGGTCGCGTGACACTGTCGGCGCTCTGTTGCTCGTTGCGGTGCTTGGCAACACCAGTTTTCTTGGCCTCGGAATGGTCAGTGGTCTTTTAGGTGACGACCATTTGTCGGCTGCGATTGCATACGACCAGTTAGGCACTTTTCTCGCTCTCGCAATTTATGGTTCGTACATCTCTGGTCGATTTGGAACAGGCGACTCTGGCGGACGAGCAATTCTGCACAGGCTTTCCCGGTTCGGTCCGTTCCTTGCGTTGCTCACAGTGATCCCTCTGAGAGTGATTGGTCTTGATGCCGACATTGTGACGGTTCTGAATGACATCGGGTACACGGTTGCACCCGTTGCCATGGGTGCATTAGGTCTGCGATTTACTTTGCGGGTAGATCGCGCAGTGATTGGACCAGCCCTCACCGGACTCTTCATCAAGATGGTCGCTGTTCCTGGGATAGTGATTTTGGTGGCAGTGGTGTTTGCTTCGACGGGGGATCTGATGTGGAGCACGTCAATTCTTGAATCTGCAGCACCGCCAATGGTGACGGCTGGTGTTGTTGCCATTGCTGCTGGATTTGATGAGAAGTTGGTGGCATTTGTGGTGGGTGTGGGGACATTGGCAGCTTTTGCATGGCTCCCTTTCGTGTCTCTCGCTCTGTAGGCGCTCCAGTGTCTGAGATGTATCTCGTTGGCACTAAACAATGAAGTAATGATTTCCTTCATCCAGCGCCTTGAAGACCTTGCTGCAGAGTCGCCCAACACGGTGGCGATTACGTGTGGTGCCGACAGCATCACACGTGCCGAACTGATTCGACAGGGCTACAACCTCGCGGTGTATCTGCATGAACACGGAACGCGAGAAGGCGACATGGTCACCGTCGCGGTACCTAACAGCATTGATTTCTTCGTTGCATATGTGGCGGCATGGCGACTGGGCGCGACACCTCAGCCCATTTCGTCTCGTCTGCCGCAGAGAGAACTCGAGGCCATTATCGAACTGGCGAATCCCAGCGCATTGGTTGGTGTGGGAGATGGAGATTTCCCTGGACGAACAAGTGTGCCGATGGGCTTTCGCGCACCTGATGCAGATGCATCACACTTGCCATACGTCATCTCGCAAGCATGGAAGGCACCAACGTCGGGTGGAAGTACTGGTCGTCCAAAGCTGATTGTCTCAGGTGACCCTGCAGCGTTTGACGAGACATTGCCACCACCACTGATGATGGATCCAGGTGGATGTCTTGTCATGCCAGGGCCGCTGTATCACAACGGACCTGCAGTCTGGAGTTGTCAGGCGTTACTGAATGGCCTTCAAGTAGCTCTGTTGCCTCGATTTGATGCATCAGGAACATTGGACGAAATTCAAAAGCACAGAGGCTCCGTGTTGTACATGGTGCCCACAATGATGAAGCGAATTCTGCGACTTCCTGATGAAGAGCGTTTGTCGTACGACCTCTCTTCGCTGCGCGTGGTGTGGCATCTTGCAGAGCCATGTCCGGAATGGTTGAAGCTTGCGTGGATTGAGTGGCTTGGTGCGGAACGCATCTTTGAGTTGTATGCGGGTACTGAAGCACAGATTGCAACAGTGATTACAGGCCCTGAGTGGATGGCTCATCGCGGATCAGTGGGCAAGGTGATTCCTGGAACTGTTTCCATTACCGATGAAGATGGCAACGAAGTCCCCGTAGGGGAGATGGGTGAAGTGTGGATGCGCAGTCCTCGTACAACACCCACCTACAAATACCTCGGAGCGACTGCTCGTACGCGTGATGGCGGATGGGAATCGCTGGGCGACATGGGTCGACTCGATGAAGACGGGTATCTCTACTTGGGTGATAGAGCTGCCGACATGATTTTGTCGGGCGGTGCCAACATCTATCCCGCAGAAATCGAGTCTGTGATTCAAGAGCATCCTGCAGTGAAGTCATGCGCCGTGATTGGACTGCCTGATGAAGACAAAGGCAGCACCGTGCATGCCATTGTCGAAGCAGACATCGCTGATGTGTCAGAAGAAGAGTTGAAGACATTTCTGGGTGAACGACTTGTGATCTACAAAGTCCCTCGTACATTTGAGTTTGTTGACTTCGCTCTCCGAGATGATGCTGGCAAGGTGCGCCGCTCGGCTCTGCGCGCAGAACGATTGGAGAACAAAGCATGAACTCACAACCATTTTCAACGGAGATCACACTCACAGGACCTGTGCGATCTCCACATCAGATGTTGGCTGACCAAGAATATGACGGCCATGCCAGTGTCCATGACGAAGCAACGGCCGACAAGTTAGGTCTGGCGGGTGCACCTATTGAAGGCCCGACGCACTTCAGCCAGTTTGATCCCATTGGCGTCACCTTGTGGGGCGCTCAGTGGTTTGAGCAGGGTTGCATCAGTTCACATTTTGAGAACATGGTGATTGAAGGCGAGACAGTGCAGCCATTCGCTGTGACATCGTCTGTCAATAGCGTGCGTATCGGTGCCACCAAGGGTGACGGCAATTCAGTTCTTTCGGGAACTCTGTCATTGGGCCCTGATCACGGTGAGACGGAACTCGATCGTCGTCTTGCTGGTTTGAAAGAGCCAGGCGAGTTGTTCATTGTTGATCAGTTAGTCGTTGGTCAGCGAAGCGATCCACATCGCGTCACGATGGGGCCAGACGAACACAATGGTGCTCTGTATCCCTTTTCGCTGAATGACAAGTTAAAGGTCATTACAGAATCGTCACCGTGGTACTCAACAACTGACTCTCCATGGGGGCGCGCAATCATTCCGACGGAGATGGTCAGCGTGCTGGCACACAAAGGTGGAAGATTCGGTTCAGTTCGTGGGCCAGCAGTTGGACTGTTCATCGATCTAGAAGTGCGCATGGTGGATGGACCTCTGTTTGTGGACCATGAATATGAGCTTGTTCACGAGACAGTAGGGGTTGGTCAGAGTCGCCGCGTCGAGAGTTGGTGGACACGCACGTACATCTCCGATCCGGTGACAGGCGGATTGATTGCAACGGTCCTACTTCATCAGGGTGTGTTCAAAGCGTCGTACGAGAAGTACCCCGCCGACAAGTTGTAAGAGTTCAATAACGCTCGACCGCGGTAGGGCTACCGTTAGTGCATGGTCGAACTCACTGCAGCTGTCTTTGGTGAGTTCGATCGGTGGGTGTGGCGGCAGTTTCAACAGCATCCGGTTCTGACTGATGCCGCGAAGGTTCTGACTGATGCGGGGTCCATGTCGGTCTTGTTGCCAGGAGCAGTAGTAGCGGGAGTTTCCCTGTGGTGGCGATACAGATCACTGTTGCTTGCTGTCGTTCCGTGGGTTGCTCTTCAGTTCAATAGCAGCCTCGTCGCAGTGCTGAAAAGGACCTTTGATGTTGCTCGTCCACCGCAAGAGAACTGGTTGTCAGGTGCGGCAGGGGGCAGTTTCCCGTCAGGTCATGTTGCGAACACAACGGCGTTATTGATTGCTGTAGCTGTAGTGGTGTTCATCCACGAGACGTCATTGGCTGTACGTCGAGCATGCATCGTCGTTGCTACAACGGGCATCGTGATGATGGCGTGGACGCGTCTTGCACTGAATGTGCATTGGCTATCTGACGTGCTGGCCGGAGCCATCGTCGGGACAGTGATTGCAACAGCAACTGCTTACGGTGCTGTTGCAATCAAATCTCGACGTGTGAACCCACTTCGAACACGCGATCAATTGGCAAGTTAAAGAATCGGCTTGCGCTGTCGGCGCCACGGTTCAAGAACACGAAGAGATGCTCAGCAAGAGGGTTCATGCCCGGAGCCTTGCCCGCAATAATCGACTCGTGACCAATGAAATAGGTGGCGTCATCGGGATCGAAGTCGAGCCCTTGGAAAGAGATCGAAGCAAGTGTTGCGGGAACATCGGGTTCGTCCATGAAGCCGAACTCGAGCTGCACTTGACAAACGCCGGGGCCAACTTTGACCACAGTTGCTCGCTGTGACATCTCGACACGAGGAGCAGCTGAAGTTTCAACAGCAACAATCAGTGTGGTCTTGTGCAGAACCTTGTTGTGGCGCAAGTTGTTGACCAATGCAGGGGGAGCTTTGCCCAGGTCTTTGAACATGAAGACAGCTGTTCCTGAAACACGCTTGATGTCTTCGGTCTCATCAAGGACTTCGATGAGAGAGCGCTCTCCGCGATGAATACGTTGAGCAACAAGTGCACGTCCGCGACGCCAGGTTTGCATCTGCACCATCAAGATGAGTCCGACAGCGAGTGCGAACCAACCGCCATGAGGAATCTTGACGAGGTTTGCACCAAGGAAACCTGCCTCAATCACCAACAAAGGTGCACAGAGAAGCATCGCCTTTGTGGATGACCAGTTCCAACGATCTCGAAGAACGCGATAGAAGATCACAGTAGTGATCGCCATTGTCATTGTCACAGCGATTCCATAAGCGGCTGCAAGATTGCTGGCAGTTTGGAAACCGATGACGAGTCCGATGCATGCAATCATCAACAACCAGTTCACGAGCGGGACATAGATCTGGCCGGAGTGTGACTGTGATGTGTGGCGAATCTTGATGCGTGGCAGATAGTCCAACTGCACTGCTTGCGCCGTGAGAGAAAACACGCCGGAGATCAATGCCTGCGATGCGATGATCGTGGCGCACGTGGCAAGGATCACGATGGGAATCAACAACGGTTCAGGAACCATACGGAAGAACACACTTTCAATGTCTTCGGGGTTGTTGAGAAGGAATGCACCTTGGCCCCAGTAGTTCAAGACAAGTGCGGGTAACACCATTGCGTACCAACCCACTGCAATGGGGCGTCGACCAAAGTGGCCCATGTCTGCATAAAGCGCTTCGCCACCAGTGACAACGAGAAAGATCGCACCTAGCGAGAGGAACGCACTCTTGGACTCGTGTGTGAAGTATTGGAATGCGTAGTACGGATTGACCGAGCGAATGATTTCTGGTGCATCGACGATGTGAGACAAACCAATCACTGCAAGCGTGGTGAACCACACGAGCATGATGGGACCAAAGATTTTGCCCATCGTTCCAGTGCCACGACTTTGAACGAGAAACAATGCAAGAAGAATCACAATGGCGATGGGGACAACCCATGGCTCGAATGCAGTGGAGACTTCCTTCAGGCCTTCCACGGCGGAAAGAACGGAAATAGCGGGAGTAATGATTCCGTCGCCATAGAGCAACGCGGTACCGAAGACTCCGAGAGAGACGAGAATTGCGCCTCTCTTGACGTTCTGTCCTTTGCGCGGCATCACAAGGGCGGTGAGAGCGAGAATTCCACCTTCTCCGTTGTTGTCTGCGCGCATGACGAAGAGCAAGTACTTGAGCGAAATAATGATGATGAGTGACCAGAAGGCGAGTGAGCAGATGCCGTACACGTTGATGGTGTCGACGGTCATCACGTGGGACTTTTCAGTGAATGCTTCTTTCAATGCGTACAGAGGGCTAGTGCCGATGTCGCCGTACACGACGCCGAGTGCTCCGAGAGCTAGTGCTGCAGTGCCAACTTCTGCCCCGTGACCATGCCCTGCGCCGGCATGGTCATCTTTGTTGTGGCCGTCACCTTGGGGGTTGCCCTGGTGATGTGCCTCGGCGAGCGGCTTTGCATGCTCGGGTCCTACTGATTGATCTGATCCCATCGCTTCTTGAGGCTAATCCCCATTTGGAGCCGATAATTGGGTGCGGAACGCGAGTGTCTGACCCACTCCATCGAGGTATGCCGTGGCCCAACCCCCGCTAGCGACAAATGTCACATTTGGGTAAAGATAGGGGGGTGATTCAGCACTATCTCCAAGCCCGTAGCGAACTCGATGCCCCGGGGTCTCCGTTCGCGACCACCACTATTGAGATTCATGGGGTGCCTACAAAGGTGTTCGCAGCAGCGCCACCTCACATGCGTTTCCTCTGGGAAATGTCGGCAGCTCACGCTGATAAGGACTATTTGGTCTATGAAGATGAGCGCTACACATACGGCGAGATCCACAAACAGGTACGAGTGTTGGCTGCATACCTCGTGGCTCAAGGTGTCGGGCGACATGATCGCGTCGCAGTGTCGATGCGCAATTATCCGGAATGGGTCGTGGCGTATTGGGCGACAGTTTCAGTGGGGGCAGCACTCGTTGGGATGAATGCGTGGTGGACACCGTCTGAGATGGAATATGCACTGAAGGACAGTGAGCCCAAAGTTCTCATTGTTGACGGTGAACGTCTTGAACGTTTGGTGCAGATCAGTAACGCACCTGCGATGCATCTGGTTGTTGCGCGACATGAGGGTTCATTGCCAACAGGTGCTGTGGCATGGGCTGATGCACTCAGTGGTGTTGATCCTGGGGCGTTGCCGAACATCGAGATCGAACCAGAGGACGACGCAACCATTTTCTACACGTCTGGCACAACTGGGTTTCCCAAAGGTGCACAGCTCACGAATCGTGGCTCTGTTTCCAACATCTTGAATATCGCCGCAATGACAGGTGCAACTGCTCTCGCGGAACAGAAGGCGATTGAAGCGGGCGACATGCCTGCGCCACCACCAAAGCCGGTGACGCCAGCTGCGTTCATGGCGCCGACTCCGTTCTTCCATGTCACAGCGTGCAACTGCATCTTGCATCCGGCAACGCTCACGGGCGCCAAAGTCGTGATGATGTACAAGTGGGACGCAGGTCGCGCGCTTGAACTCATTGAGCGTGAAGGCATCACTAACTTCTCTGGTGTTCCCACAATGGGGCGCGAATTGTTGATGCACCCTGATTGGTCGAAGCGCGACACATCGACGTTGCAAGGAATGGGCGGTGGAGGCTCAGCACTACAGCCAGACCTCGTGCACAAGATTGCAGGTGCGTTAAAGCAAGGTCAGCCGTCCACCGGTTACGGCATGACCGAAACGTGCGGAATCATCACAGCAAACTCTTCACGCTTGTATCTGGAGCGCCCAGAGTCGTGTGGCCCATTGGTGCCCACCTTGGAAGGAAAACTTGTTGACGAAGATGGCAATGACTTGCCGCGGGATCCGAACACTGTCGGAATTTTGTGTGTGCGCGGCGCGATCATCATCAAGGGATACTTGAATCGACCAGAGGCGAATGCGGAGACCATCAAGGATGGCTGGCTGAACACTGGCGATGTTGCGCGCATTGACGAAGACGGTTTCGTCTACATCGTGGATCGCGCAAAGGACATGGTGATTCGTGGTGGCGAGAACGTGTACTGCAGTGAGGTGGAAGCAGCGATCTACAACCATGAAGCAATCGCTGAAGCTGCCGTCTTTGGAGTCCCCGATGAACGTCTAGGTGAAGAAGTTGCGGCGGTGCTGGTCTTGCGTCCGGGTTCTTCGTTAACGGAAGAAGAGTTGCGCTCGCACTTGGCGGTCACATTGGCAAAGCACAAGATTCCGTCTCGGGTGTGGTTCCGTAGCGAGCCGATTCCGCGCAATGCCACTGGAAAGTTTTTGAAGCGAGAACTTCGTAAAGAACTCATTGGCGAGTAACGACTACGCCAAGCGCTTTCTCAACTCCACAAACACTGGTTCACCGACGATCCCAGCGATTTCCTCGCTGAGGCTGTCGATGACTCGTGACTCGCCACAATAGGCGTCGCTACCTTCGGTGCAGCACCAGGCCATGTCATCGCCCACTTCGCCCCATGCCTTGCGATCCCAGCGGTGCACAGTTGCAATCTCCACGTTGTCGTCGCGCATCTCCCAGTCAACTTTGATGGGCAGTTGCCAACACACCGATGGCTTCCATTCGGTAATGGACTCTTCAAAGTGGAGTGCACCGTGGTGCAGTGCACAGCCTGCGCCACCAGAGAAACCATTTCGATTGAGAAAAATGCACGCACCATCAATGACGCGGGTGGCACTGTTTTTCTCGTTCGCAAAGATTCCATCTGCCTTTGCTTCGGCGGAGAATTGAAATAAGTGCTGCGGGATCATCGCGGCATATGCGGAGAGATTCATGGCTTCTTCAACGCCATCGAGTTCACACCCCAGCGAGCAGCAGCCAAAGTTCTTCGTCGTATCTTCCGCTACATCGATTCCTTTGCATCCTTTGCCCCAGATGCATGTCCAGTTTGAAGTGAAGAAGTCTTTTTCAAAACGCCAGATTGTGTCGCCGGCGTTGATCTCTTCGTAGTCGCTCATTGCATCACTGGTTGTCGCGGTGTCAACGACATTGTTTGCGCAAGAAGTTCAAGGGAACGAATACGTGCTGCGCCGCTCTCACAGTGATGCGCGGTGATTATCTCGTCAGCTTGCGTCAGAGCAGCAAAGTCTTCGACGCCGGCTTTGACCACATCAGGAGTGCCAACGGCTGCATACGTGAACATCTGATCAACATGAGCACCTTGAGGAGTCTTGAGAACTTCAATGACTTCTTCATCGGACAGTTTTTGCCCTTGACGGCTGAACAGAGCCCGTGTGAAGTTGCGACGACGCAATTCTTTTTGACGTAGTGCGGATTCCTCAGTATCGGCAGCGATCACATTCATGCTGGCCATTGCGTACGGTTCGCTTAATTGAGCCGATGGAGAAAAACGTTCGCGGTAGATGCGCAATGCATCGATGAGATGTGTGGGTGCAAAGTGCGAGGCAAATGCAAAGGGGAGACCAAAGTGCGCTGCAACCTGTGCGCCGTAGAGAGAAGATCCGAGAATGTACAACGGCACGTGTGTTCCGCGACCGGGCATTGCGTTCACGCCCGCAACGCGCGATGTGTCGGAAAGAAACGCCTGTAACTCCACAACGTCATCTGCGAAATCTTCTGATGCGCGCGGATCGCGTCGCATGGCACGCATGGTGACTTGGTCGGTTCCTGGTGCGCGACCGAGCCCGAGGTCGATGCGACCCGGGTGCAGTGAGGCAAGTGTGCCGAACTGTTCAGCGATGACAAGGGGCGAGTGGTTCGGCAACATGATGCCACCAGAGCCGAGGCGAATGGTGTGTGTATGTGCGGCTACATGTGCAATGAGAACTGAGGTGGCAGAAGAGGCAATGGACTCAAAGTTGTGATGCTCTGCGTACCAAACGCGCGTGAAACCCAATTCCTCTGCACGCTGAGCAAGAGAGACACAGTTCTGCAGGCTTTGCCCCACGCTGTCGCCAGCGGAAATTGACGCAAGGTCAAGAATGGAAAGTGGAACTGCGCTCACGGTTCACACCTTAGAGGTGCGAACGTCGATTGCTGATTACGCAGCGACTGGTGCAGCGGGTACAGGAGCACCCTGGGCTGCGGAGTACGGCAACCAGGTGCCAGCCTCAAAGTCGTACAACTTGCAGTTCTTTGTCGAACGAAGGAATTCGCGGAAAGACAAACGGATGCGTCGCACAGTTTCGGGGTAGGCCGCTTCGATCGCATTGGCTGCAGCTGGCAACTGGTGGAAAGGAATGCGGACATCAACATGGTGTGGCACGTGCACGAAGATGTTGTGGAACCACAACCAGTTCACGAGACGAGGTGTCTTCATGATGGTGGTTGATTCCATCTGGCCCTTGTACTGAGACCATTCCTTCTTCGACCACCAACGGATGTCAGGAGATACGTGGTGTACGTACACGGTCCATCCGATGATTTGACCGAACAAGATGAATGGAACAACGAACAACTTGATGGGCAACCACACCGCAGCGACTGCGCCGCCAGTGAGTGCACCGATTGTTGCTGTAATGCCAAGAACGATGGCGATGCCGATGCCCAAAGTGATCTTGTCGCGAACAACTGCTGCGCGACGCTTGCCCTCTGGGTTGTAGCGCCACATCTTTTCCCACCACACGGTGCGCAAGAAGTACACGCCAGAACCAACCCATGACCATTCCACACGGTGCTGCAAACGTTGGATCGCGTTGTACGTGCGGTACTGCTCAACTGTTGCGGGGTGCCAGACAAAGTCGAAGCCTTCGCGTGTGGTGTAGCCATGGTGAATGCGGTTATGGCCGAGGTCCCACGCTGACTCAACATGAACGCTTGGTCCCATGGTGATCTGCGCCACGATGCGATTGATCTTCTGAGAAGACAGCAGTGCACCGTGCGATGCGTCGTGACCCAAGACGAAGAGGCCAGAGACTGCAAGACCGCCTGCGACCCAGAGAGGAATAATGGCCCACCACGAAGTGGCCATTGCTAGTGCGGCAAGGGTGATGCCATAAACAATCGTGGCCTTAATCAGGGCACGGACAGCACGTCCGGTTGGGCGTTCGTAACAGACCGCAGGAATCGATTCGCGGACGGTATTCAGCGAATGGGTGCGTTCTTTGATGAGGGGAGCAGATTGATTCTCGATAGGAGCAGGCTATTTCATAAATGGTCATGTTTTGCCTCATTTGGATGCGTAGCCTTAGTGCCTTATGGCAACTATTCCTGCTGCAGCCTTCTCCATCGGCCTCGACTGTGAACTGGACAATGTCCCGGGCGCACTCGGACATTTGTGCACTGCAATTGGTGACGCAGGGGGCAATATTGGCGCCCTTGATGGGTTTGATATCCGCGGACCCGTCCTTCGCCGTACTTTGGTCGTCCACTGCCGTGACGAAGCTCACCAGCTGGTGGTCGTTGAAGCAGTCAAGAACACGCCGAACATCAGGCTCGTGGACTGGTGGGACCGTACTTTCCGTATGCATGAGAACGGCAAGATCCAGATGTTCTCCACCGCGCCGGTGCGCGACAAAGACGACCTCTCGATGGCCTACACGCCTGGCGTCGCACGCGTGTGTACTGCCATCCAGAATGACCCTGCTCTCTCACACAAGTACACCATCCGTAAAAACACGGTGGCGATCGTGAGTAACGGCACTGCAGTTCTCGGTCTTGGCGACATTGGCCCCGAAGGTGCCATGCCAGTGATGGAAGGCAAAGCACTCCTCTTTAAAGAGTTCGGCGGCGTCGACGGTTTCCCTATCTGTATCAATGCTCGTACCGTCGATGAAGTAGTGGACTTCGTCCAGCGCATCGCTCCGACATTCGGGGGCATCAACCTGGAAGACATCGCAGCTCCTGAGTGCTTCGAAATTGAAGAGCGTTTGCGTGCAAGCCTCGACATTCCGGTTTTCCATGATGACCAGCACGGCACTGCCGTGGTGACCCTTGCTGCTTTGTGGAATTCGTTGAAGATCACCGGCAAGAAGATGGAAGATCTTTCCGTCGTTATTGCAGGCGTAGGCGCAGCCGGTGTTGCCATCGGCAAGATTCTTCTCAACGCAGGTGTTGGCGAAGTTGTTGGGTGTGACCGTGCAGGTGCGATCTACACCGGTCGTGGCGAGCTCAACTCTGCAAAAGAGTGGTTTGCTCAGAACACGAACCCCAGCCGCAAGATGGGAACCATCTCTGATGTGATGAAGGGTTCCGACGTCTTCATTGGCGTGAGTGGTCCAGACCTCATCACTGCTGCAGATGTTCGTTCGATGGCAAAGAACCCCTTGGTGTTCGCAATGGCCAACCCGAACCCAGAAATTCGTCCCGAAGAAGTTGATGGTTTGGCTGCTGTTATGGCCACTGGTCGTTCCGACTATCCAAACCAGATCAACAACGTTCTTGCGTTCCCTGGCATTTTCCGCGGTGCGCTTGACGCAAATGCATATGACATCACTGAAGGCATGAAGTTGGCAGCAGCTGTCGCAATTGCAGAATCAGTGAGCGATGCAGATTTGTCGCCAGACTTCGTTGTTCCATCGGTGTTCGACAAGACCATCGTGGAAAAGGTTGCTCCTGCAGTGGCAGCCGCGGCCATCAGAGACGGCGTTATCCGCAAGTCATAAACGCTTTTCGCAGGGAATCAAGAGGCCCTGCACCGTTACATACACTCTTGCTTTGAAAATTTGGTGAGTCGGGAAGTCTGGTCGGCAGTTGTAGGAGCCACCAATGAACAACCCCCCACAGAAGTCATCTCACTCTTCGGTTCGTCGTCTTTCGCCGTTGCGAGATTTTCTTCACAGAGAATCCTCAGGTGCAGTGTTGCTTGCAATCGCTGCAGTAGTGGCTTTGATCTGGGCCAACTCTCCGTGGTCCGCGTCATATGAAAGTTTGTGGGCAACAAAAGCATCGGTGAGTTTCGCTGGGCATTCGCTCGACCTTGACTTGCGACATTGGGTCAATGACGGATTAATGACCATCTTCTTTTTTGTTGTTGGTCTTGAGATTAAGCGTGAGGTAACTCACGGCCATCTGTCAAACCGTCGTGCTGCGCTTCTTCCGGGTATCGCCGCCATTGGCGGCATGGCGATTCCTGCGCTTGTGTATCTGGCAATTGCTGGTTCAACTGCCCCTCGTGGCTGGGCGATTCCTGTAGCAACAGACATTGCACTCGCAGTCGGTGTGTTGTCAGTTGCGAAGGGGAGAGTGCCGTCATCATTGCGTGCATTCCTCTTAGGCCTTGCGATTGTCGATGACATTGGCGCAATCATCATCATCGCTGTCGTCTATTCCTCTGGTGTTGCCTTCGGATGGATCACTGCGGCATTCATCGGTGTTGTCTTGGCTGTACTTGTGCGTCGTTCGGGTGTACAAACCATTGCGGTCTATGTCGTGGTCGGGGTGTTCGTGTGGTTTGCCATGCATGAAGGCGGAATTCATCCGACGATTGCTGGAGTGATGATGGGTCTCCTTGCTCCGGCATCACCACGTGTGCAGACACAACTTGTAGATGTTGATGATGGGTTCGAAGTGTCCGATATTGATGCCGCTCGGATGGCGACTCACGCTGCACGAAGTTCTGTCTCGACAGTGGAATGGCTACAGCATGTTTTGCATCCGTGGAGCAGTTTCTTCATTGTTCCCGTCTTTGCGTTGGCGAACAGTGGCATTGAAGTGTCAATTGAGGGTCTTCGTGATGCATTCGGTTCATCGGTGACGTGGGGAATCTTCTTTGGCTTGCTTGTTGGTAAGCCGCTGGGAATCTTTGTTGCCACACGCTTGGCGATCAGGAGCGGTATCGCAGATGCGCCTGAAGGTGCTCGTCCACTTCAGGTTGTGGGTGTCGGCACTGCTGCAGGTATTGGCTTCACAGTTGCATTGTTCATCACAGAACTTGCATTGCCAAACGAAGCCGATCAGACGAATGCAAAGATGGCAATTCTCTTGGCGTCAGTGACGGCGGCAATTCTTGCGATTGGCCTGCTCTTCAAGAAGAAGTCAAGGTCGGATTAAACGTTCCGCTCATCGATCAGCCGCAATATGCGGTCAATCGAAGAACGAAAGAATGGTGGAGCTGGGGGGAATCGAACCCCCGTCCATCAGGCGCTATTTACCAGTGCTACAACCATTCCCGTGTTAATGCTGACGCAACATCATCGACGGGTCGATTGCCTAATTGCTTAGGCCGCGTGCTGTCTTTCCAACATGGCAATGGTCTTTCTCATCGTCAGCGTTCTTTCCTGCCGTCATCCACCGCTTCTGTTGCCGGGCTGCGGTGAACTGGCCCCGTGCGCCATTGCTGGTCACGATGTCTCTCTACAACCTAAGAATTAGGCGGCGAGAGCGAACTGCTCGTTGGCAATTCTGTTTTTTGCCCCGTTTAACGAATCTGAGCAATTCGGGTTGCACGTGCAAACAACGAAACTGCTGTCGAAACCTGTCAGCCCCATTGGTTGGTTATGTGTGAATCAGTGTACGCCGAGGGAGTGGCGAATAATTCGGGCTAGTCCATTCCCTTGCGCTGACGGCCCAAACTGCGTTGCATCTCGCGTTGCACATCACGCTCGGCAATGGCGTTGCGCTTGTCGCCTTTCTTGCGTCCGCGACCAAGGGCAAGTTCCACTTTCACGCGTCCATCGACCAACTTGAAGGTCAATGGCACTAAGGACAAGCGCTCGCGTGCAATGCGGTCATGAAGTCGATTGATCTCGTCACGATGAAGCAACAGTTTGCGAGGACGATCAGGGTCGTGAGCACCCACGCCCACGGCAAATGAATATGGCGAGATGTGAACACCGTCGAGCCACATTTCGTTATCCAAGATGCGGGCGTAAGCATCCACCAGCTGCACCTGACCGGCGCGCAGGCTCTTGACCTCGCTGCCCACCAACACAATGCCTGCCTCAAACACGTCGAGAATCTCGTAATCGTGTCGAGCCTTGCGATTGCTCGCCAGGATGGTGTTGGGGGACTTTGGCATAGGGAGATTTGAGCGTACCGCTAGCCTGCGTGACGATGTCTGAGTCACACCAGCAAACGATTTCTGTTCCCGCCGAGGCGCGTGAGGCAATGGCTGCGCACAGCATTGCCTGCTATCCCGAAGAGATGTGCGGCTTGTTGGTGGGTAATCCTGCGAATTCTGAAGTGGTTCGATTCGTTCCCTGCACGAATATCGCCCACAGCGCCATGGTGTACACCATTGACCCGAAAGAGCATTTGCGGGCCGAGTTGGCCGCTGAAGCCGAGGGGCTTGAGATCATTGGATGCGCCCACAGCCATACCCATACAGAGGCGTATCCCAGCAGTACGGACATCGCCCAGGCGCCTGATCCGGGCTGGCATTACATCATCGTGAGCCTGAAAACAGGGGAGCCAGCACCCCGATCCTTCCGCATCCTGGGCGAAGACGTCCATGAGGAGTCAATAATCGCCCGATAAGGGTTACAATTCCGACTGGATTTATCGGGAATAGCGCTCGGCAGTCTGGGGTTCCATTAATGGGCCCTTTTCCGAGGGTGCAAAGGAGACACATGTCGATTGCAGATGTGAGAAGGAATGGAGGATCTGTGTTTGTACTGCAGAATTCTCTGGAACTCATTGGCAACACACCGCTGGTGGACGTCTCTATCTTGTCGCCCAACCCCAATGTTCGTTTGATCGCCAAGCTTGAAAGCCAGAACCCATTTGGCTCAGTGAAAGATCGCATCGCAAAGTCAATGATCGAAGATGCTGAGCGCACTGGTCGCTTGCTTCCTGGTCAGCGCATTGTGGAGCCTTCATCGGGCAACACCGGTATCGCTTTGGCCGCAATTGCTCGCATGAAGGGTTACCCCATCACGATTCTCATGCCGACGTCTGTGAGCATCGAGCGTCGACAGATGTTGGAAGTTTTCGGCGCAGAAATCATTCTCACGCCAGGTGAAGAGGGCAGTAACGGTGCCGTTCGTCGTGCGCAAGAACTTGCAGCGCAGCATCCTGAATGGTGTTTCTTGTATCAGTACGGAAATGATGCAAACCCTCGTGCGCACTACGAGACAACTGGCCCCGAGATTTATCGCGACTGCCCAGAGATCACGCACTTCGTTGCAGGTCTTGGTACTAGCGGAACACTCATGGGCGTTGGCAAGTACCTCAAGGAACAAAACCCTGACATCAAGCTTGTTGCAGTAGAGCCTCCTCTTGGCGAGCGCGTCGAAGGTCTTCGCAATCTTGATGACGGTTATATCCCGCCTGTGTTTGAGAACTGGCACGGCCGTGATCTTCTTGATCGCAAGCGTGTGGTGCGTCCACGTGAATCCATCGAATGGACACGTCGCATTGTTGCGGAGTGCGGCATCTTCGCCGGTATTTCTTCTGGTGCATCACTTGCTGGTGCAGTGAAAGTTGCGAGCGAGATCGAAGAAGGCGTCATTGTCTTCATCGTGTGTGATGGTGGTTGGAAGTATCTCTCCACCGGTGCATATACCGATGATCTTGATCAAGCCGAAGCAAACGCAGAGAAGATCATTTACTTCTAAGTAGTTGTGCTGTCGTCGTTAGCGACCAGCGATGAGAACAACGAGTCCCGCGACAACGATTCCTGCTGCAATCACTCGTCTTTTTGCGTCTGATTCACCCAAGTACTTCGTGCCAACAAGCGCAACGATGACCACGCTTGATTCACGCAGTGCAGTGATGTATCCAACGGGTGCCTTTTGCATTGCGATCAACACCATCCAATACGTGAGTACCGATGCTGCACCTGCAATCGAAAAGCGGTGCCATGAAGAACGCATTGCAATTGCCATGTCGCGAGTTCGTCCAGTCGCGACGCCAAAGATGCTGACGGTGATGCCTGTCGCAATGAAAAGAACGAGTGGATACAAGTTTCCGCCGGTGAGGCGAGAGCCGTGGCCATCAATCACTGAGTACGCGCCGATGCATAACGAAACCAAAAGAGCGGATCCGACGTGTTTGTTGTTGGCGCGACCAGCGAGCAACAAAATGCCACCAACAGAAATCATGATGCCGAGGAACGTGAGTGCGCTGAGCTGATCGGAGAGAAAGAGAACTCCGCCAATTGCAGCAAGTAATGCACCTGCGCCACGTGCAATTGGATACGTGACAGAGAAATCTCCAATGTTGTACGCACGCGCCAGTGTGAAGATGTACACCACGTGAATGAGTGCGCTTGCTACAACGGTCCACCACGCGAGACTCGCTGGCCAGCCGGTGAAGAGCAAGATGATGGCGCAGAGAAATCCGCCTGCGGTCATCTGTCCCCACAAGGCAATCCAGCGGTCTCCACTTTGCTTCACCCAGAGGTTCCATGAGGCGTGAAGTACTGCCGCAGCAAGGGCGAGAAGGGTGGCAGCCAGCATGGGACACGACACTACGCCTAGCCTTGCGGAATGCCCGGCATCGACAACCGCCCGATTGGAATGTTTGATTCCGGTTTTGGCGGCCTCACTGTTGCGCGTGCCGTGATTGATGTGCTTCCTTCGGAAGACCTTGTGTACGTCGGCGATACAGGTCGATACCCCTATGGCCCCCGAGCCGCGAGTGAAGTTCGTGAATTTGCTCGTGAGATTGCGTGGAGCTTGGTGAAGGACCACGACGTGAAGGCTGTCGTGGTTGCATGCAACACAGCAGCAGCCGCAGCGTTTCATGAGTTGTCGGCTGAACTTCCGGTCCCAGTCATCAGCGTGGTCGAACCAGGTGCGCGTGCGCTGTCGATTGCTTCGAAGGTGCGACGCGTCGGCGTCATCGGCACTGTGGGAACAATTTCATCGGGTGCATACCAGCGTGCATTGGCCGAAGAGGATGCCACTCTGCAATTGATCGCTACAGCATGTCCAGGGTTTGTTGAGTTTGTGGAACGTGGTCAAACTTCCGGCGATGAAGTGATGTTGCTTGCCGAACGACTTCTTGCGCCTGTTGTTGACGCGGGTATTGACGCCTTGCTCCTTGGCTGTACGCATTACCCGTATCTCTCGCGAGTGATTAGCGAAGTGATGGGACCCGATGTTGTGTTGGTCTCGAGTGCAGACGAAACTGCATTTGCACTGGCGAGCATGCTTCGCGAGAGCAAAATCACGGCATCGACTGACCGCAAGGGGACTCACACATTCCTCTCATCAGGAGATGTCGAATGGTTCGCCGACTTTGGTCGCCGGCTTCTCGGACCAGAGCTTTCGACAGCAAGTCGTTGGTCTCGTGGCGTGACCGACTAGACATTTAGCCATGACTCGTCCCGATGGCCGTACGCCAGATCAGCTCCGCCCCATTTCCTTTCAGCGCGACTTCACCGAAATGTCCGCCGGCTCCGTGCTGGTGTCATTCGGTCGCACGCGCGTTCTGTGCACCGCATCTGTTGATGAAGATGTTCCCCGTTGGATGAAGGGCTCTGGCAAAGGTTGGGTCACGGCGGAGTACTCAATGCTTCCTGGCTCATCGCCTGAGCGCGTTGATCGTGAAGCTGCAAAAGGCAAGCAGAGCGGTCGCACCGTCGAAATTCAGCGCCTCATTGGTCGCTCACTTCGCGCAGCAATCGATATGCGTGCACTTGGCGAGCGTCAGATTGTCGTTGATTGTGATGTGTTGCAAGCCGATGGTGGAACACGCACGGCAAGTATTTGTGGTGGCTTCTTGGCGTTGCACGATGCAGTGACTCGCTTGGTGCAGAGCGGTGCCATTACCGAAAACCCTCTTCACTCATACTGCGCAGCGATTTCTGTGGGCGTCTGTGGCGGCACACCAGTACTCGACCTTCCTTATGTCGAAGACAGCACAGCAGAAGTTGACATGAACGTGGTGATGCTTCGTCCCGTGAATGGTGGCGAGCCTCGCTTCGTAGAAGTGCAAGGCACCGCTGAAGGCATGGCTTTCTCTCGTAGCGAACTCGACGAGTTGTTGATGTTGGCTGACACTGGTTTGGGTCGCATTTTCGACTTGCAGGCAGGACTTCTTTCAGAAGCTCCTCCGATGCGTGCACCTGAGAGGTAATTGAGATGCGCCTTGTGTGCGCGAGTGCTAATCCGAAAAAGGTGGCAGAGATCGCACGACTACTACCGCAGTGGGTGCAACTCCTTCCACGACCAGAGCATGTCGGTGATGTTGAAGAGACTGCACCAACATTGGAAGGCAACGCCATCATCAAAGCTGTTGAAATCGCTAACGCTGCTGAAGAGTGGGCGATTGCTGACGACACAGGACTAGAAGTGATTGCCCTTGCTGGTGCCCCGGGTGTGCACAGTGCGCGGTTCGCCGGCGAGAACGCAACAGATGCAGAGAATCGAACATTGTTGTTAGAACAACTTGATGGAGTTGCTGATCGTTCTGCTCGGTTCCGTACCGTCGTTGCGCTCGTGAATTCAAAAGGTGAGATGCATTTGGTCAGCGGAGAATGTGTTGGCTCAATTGCGGAAACTGAGCGGGGAGACTCCGGTTTCGGTTACGACAGCATCTTTGTTCCAGCTGATGGCGACGGACGCACATTTGCAGAGATGTCTGCAGAAGAAAAAGATGAGATCTCGCATCGTGGTCGTGCTCTCGCACAACTTCCCGCGTTGCTCTCGCGACTTTTTGGATTACCAACCCCGTAGGTCGATGGGCCATTGGGCGATGACTTCGCCGTACTCATTGGCCACGTACGCCACTTCGTGCATTGCCATGGTGGGGTCAATGTGTGATGGAGTCACGAAGACACGCTCGCCGATAACGGGCTGTGGTGTGCCTTCGCTTGGTGAGAACGTTGTGTGTTCATCAGAACAAAACCACACCGAATGATCTTTGATCGTGGGGTTGCCATGGTCCATGCCGAGTGATTTCAGCCCCACATCGATGACAGACCATTTGTCGTTCTTCGACACAACAGTTCCGACCACCCACATTGCTTGCACAAAAGGATGACCAAGCTCTGCGTACTGAGTGTCCATGAGTGCATAACTGCCCGCTTGCACTTCGTTCACAGTGGTGCCAGCGAACATGTCGTAGGTGCCTGTTCCGCCGGCTGACACAATGTCGCCACCAACAGCTTGATGCGCTTGAGCAAGGAGCGTCATCGCATCGTGCACGCGAGACTTCTTTTCATCACGGTCGGTCACCATCATGAGATGGCCTTCGTATCCCATGACTCCGCGCACATCCATTCCGTTCGCGCGTGCAGCATCGGCTAGCGCTCCGGCTTTACCGGGTGCAATGCCACATCGTGGTAGTCCAACATTGACATCAATAATGACGCTGCGAATTCCAGCGCGATGAGCAGCTGCAAGAGTCTCGGGTGAGTCAATGGCAACGGTGATGAGTGCTTTATCTTGAGCCTCAGCAAGTGCCGACAAGCGGTGGGGGTCTAAGACTTCATTGGCAAGAAGAAAGTCGTTCCCGACTCGTGCATCGATCAGACCGAGGATCTCTCGTGGGGTAGCGCACGTGAACGACGAGTGGCCAGCGGCTTCTTGTTCGGCAGCAATGCCCGAGCATTTGTGGGCCTTCACATGTGGTCGAAGACGACGCCCTGGATGTACATCGGCCATCGAGGCGATGTTCTTACGAAGAGCGGTGATGTCAATCACCACTGCTGGAGTGGGCAAATCATAAATATGCACAGTGCCGGTGAAGGGACTCGAACCCCCAACACGCAGGACCTAAACCTGCTGCCTCTGCCAATTGGGCTACACCGGCGACTCCTTGAGGGTACCTGTCACAGTCGGGCACGGGGTGCTTGGGGTGGCAAACTATTGGGGTGACAGCAACTTCTGCCCTCGAATCCACTCTTGACGCAACTGCCCTCCAGGAGCAGTTGGGGCTTGCCGACAAAATTGTCGATGCGAAGTCACTCGAAAACAGTGTGCGTCGCTTTGCTGAACAGAAAATCGTCCTTCCCACGTTTGGTGAACTTGCTGAACCGCATCGCATTCCTGCAAGCCGCACTGCTGGTATTGACAAGAACGCTGCCGACCCTCGCAACTTGTTCCGCGTGCACTGGTACAACAATCTTGATGGCGACAAAGTGGAAGTTCCAGACCATGTGGTCTTGCCTTCGTCAATCACAGGTATCGAATCACCCATCATCGTGGTCTTTGGTGATCGCTTTCCGATGATTACTGCGCACAAGGTTCTTGCTGCGTACTCATGTTTCGTGCCTCGCGTGATCACTGGCCAGTTTGATCCCACTCGTCATCGCGCAGTGTGGCCATCAACGGGCAACTACGCACGTGGCGGCATTGCCATCAGCACTCTCATGGGCTCTCG